>Ga0335069_10010419_pt1 | contig 13168 bp, 15 predicted proteins | sample Lox_Sample_11_FD_206714 | JGI IMG/M metagenome (GOLD analysis project Ga0335069, IMG submission 206714) | Soil microbial communities from Loxahatchee National Wildlife Refuge, Florida, United States - Lox_Sample_1.1 | ecosystem: Environmental > Terrestrial > Soil > Wetlands | place: USA... | reverse complement strand
AATGCGTAAAGAGGTTGCGAATCGTAATGTCGCTCTTGCCGCCCTGAAACTCGGGGATGTATTGCGTTATGGGGTCGTTGAGGCGGAACTTGCCCTGCTCGAACAGCTTCATCAGGGAAGGTGTGGTGGCCACCACCTTCGTCAGCGATGCGATGTCGAAGATGGTGTCCACGGTCATGTCTTCTGACCGCGGATAAACGGCCCTCTTGCCGTAGGCTTTGCGGTGAACAATCCGGCCCTCGTGGCCCACCACCACCACCGCGCCGGGCAGGCGGCTTTCGGCGATGGCCTTGTTCACCGCCGCATCAATGGCCTGCGAGCCTGGAAACGTCTGCGCCGCCAGAGCGCCCACGCTCAGAGCGAGGCAAACAAAGACCTTCATACCTGCGCTCATCATAGCGTTCCCCAATCCGCGGCGCCAATTTCGAATCCGTGCTTCGCCGCGCCAGGCCCGAGCCGTAGGGTCCTCCGGCGCCGCGGCGCTACAATCCTAGAGAGATGCCCTTCCCCATCCATCGCCTGCGCCGTTTGCGCGCCAGCGAGGCTCTGCGCGATCTGACGCGCGAAACGCGCCTCGACCCGAAACAGTTCATCCTCCCCTTGTTCGTTTGCCCAGGCGAAGGCGTCAAGCGCGAGATCGGCGCCATGCCCGGCAATTATCAGATGTCCATTGACGAGATGGTGAAGGAATGCGCGGAGATTCATTCGCTCGGCATCGGCGGCGTCATTCTCTTCGGTCTGCCGGAAACCAAGGACGAAATGGCCTCCGGCGCTTATGACGATCAGGGCATCGTCCAGCGCGCCGTCCGCGCCATTCGCGCCGCAACCCCGAATTTGCTGGTCATCACCGATGTCTGCAACTGCGAGTACACCAGCCACGGCCACTGCGGCTTTATCACCGCGGATGGCGCGGTGGATAACGACATCACGCTGGATTGGCTCGCGAAGTCCGCCGTTTCTCACGCGCGCGCCGGCGCCCACATGGTGGCGCCCTCGGACATGATGGACGGGCGCGTCGCCGCCATTCGCAAGGCGCTGGATACGGCAGGCTTCCCCATGACGCCCATCATGGCTTACGCCGCGAAATTCGCCTCCGTATTCTACGGCCCCTTCCGCGAGGCCGCCGATTCCACGCCGCAATTCGGCGACCGCCGCGGCTACCAGATGGACTTCGCCAACGCCCGCGAAGCCATGCGCGAAATCGAGCTCGATATTGAGGAGGGCGCGGACATCGTCATGGTGAAACCCGCGCTGCCCTACCTGGATCTGATCTCGCGTGCGCGCCAGCGGTTCGACGTGCCCATCGCGGCCTACCAGGTAAGCGGCGAGTACTCCATGATCGTCGCCGCCGCGCGCAACGGTTGGATTGACCACGACCGCGCCATGATGGAAACGCTGACGGCCATCACCCGAGCCGGCGCCGGCATCATTCTGACCTACTTCGCCAAGCCAGCCGCTAGGATGCTCCAGTAAGCCGCGCCGTTCTGTCTCCGCCGCACCTCGGCTGCTCAACCCTTCGGATACAGCGTAGGGTGCGCTTCGGCCATTTCATGCGCGATTTGCCGCGCGGCTTCAATCTGAATCAGCGGCCCTTTGTCGATCCCAGGGCAGTACTTGGCGGTCTTGCGCCAGGCCCGGCCGCGTTTCACCAGTTCGGGCCAGAACGGAAACGCGCGGCACTGGGTCGGCTTGGCCGGGTGAATCGAACAGCCGTCGCCCTTGAGGAACGGGCAGCGCACGGCGCGCGGCACGCGCAGGCGGCGCAGGTTGCGCGTACGGTACACGTACTTGCGTTCGAAGTCCTCATCGCTCATGCCCAGGAATCCGGCCGCGCGCGATAAGTCCGCCTCGGAGAGATAGACGAACCCCTCCTGCCGGCAACACTCGATGCATCCTGGCTGACATTCGAACCGGAGTCCCTGTGGCATCGCTTACCCAGCCGCCGAATGGCGCTGCCGCTCTCCGCATAATTTCTTCATCTTCCGATCTCTTTATGATATAGTTCAATCCCTAGTCAGACTGGAGGGGTAACATGTCCCTGGTCAGCGACATCGTTTACGACCGTCCGTTTGCACACGTAACGGGGCGTCAAACCGTGGCCGACGCGGCCCGGAGAATGGCTGAACTCAACTGCGGCGCAATCCTGGTGGTGGATGACGGAGAGCTCCGCGGCGTTTTCAGCGAGCGCGATATCATGAGGCGAGTGGTCCTGGAGGGCCGCAACCCGGAGACGACGCCAGTGGCCGACGTGATGAGCACACACCTTTCCACCATTGAGGAATCGGCCACGCTGGAAGAGGCCATGGCGGCCATGCAGGCGCACGGCTGCCGGCACCTGCCGGTGATGAAGGGCGGACGCGTGGTGGCGTTTCTCTCCATGCGGGACGTGATGAGGCATGAGCTGACGCTGAAGACGGAGGAACTGCACCACATGCGCAGTTATATCGGCGCGGCGTGACCGGAATCGTCGTTTTCGCGCACGGCTCTCGAATTGAGGCGGCGAACGAAGCGGTCCGCGCGGCGGCTGCCGAATTGGCGCGCGCGGGCGGCTACCAGCACGTGCTGGCGGCGTTCCTGGAGTTGGGCGAGCCCGATTTGCCGGGCGCCGTGGCGCGGCTCGCCGAACTCGGCGTCACGCGCGTGGTGGTGATTCCGTACTTCGTGATGCCCGGCCGGCACCTCGAGCGCGATTTGCCGCGCATTGCGGAAGGCATTCGCAACGAGCGGCCGGGCCTGGAGATTGAGATTACCCCCGCTCTCGACGGCCATCCGGCGATGACGCGGATTCTGCTGGACCGGGCGCGCGAAGCCGCAAAAGGCTGACGACCGCAGGGCGCCGCGCGGCCTCGGGGCGTTGCGGCCTCAGGCAATTGTCAGCGGATCGACTCTGCGCTTCTGGCCCACAATCGCCGCGTTCAGGAAATCCGTGAAAGCCGCCATCGCGCGGAACCGCTTCACGATTTCCTCATATACGGCGGGCTTCACCGCCAGCTCCGCCGGCAATTCAATGTAAAACAAGAACTGCTTGAATCGCAGAAGGTCCGCCGCCGGGTGGTCGCTGGGATAGCCTTTGGGAACGCGCGCAAGCTGGTCGCCCTGCATCTCGCCAAAAAGCTCCCGCAGCGGGCGCGCGGCGATGATCCGCCGGAATTCCTCGTGCCTTTCGGCGACAAGCTGCCGCATGGCCGCCAGCGTCTCCGGCGGCGGCATGTAGACGCCCCCGCCCGCGGCCACTTCCTTATCCGAGATGGCGAAGTAGTAGCCCGCGCCTTCATGCCGCCCCACGCCGCGCCGCGGGAAGTTGGCCGCAATGTGGTCCTTGTAGGGTGACTTATCCGGGCTGAACCGAGTGTCGCGGTAAAAGCGGTAGACCGCGCGTTCCGGGTCCGTGACGTGCTCGGGAGCAAAGCGCGCCAGCGCCGCATTCACCGCCTCCACCAGCTCGTACATCGGCTGCTTCACCTGCTGCTCGAAAATCGCCTTGCGCGGCTGGAACCACTCGCGCCGGTTGTTGCGCCTCAGGCGGCGCAGGAAGTCGATGCCCTCTTGCGGAAAGCCCGGAAACACGGATCTCAAAGTGCGCCTCCCTTTATAATTGAGGTGATGCCGGTTACCGAAGAGGCGCGCGCGCGCCTCGCGGCAATTCCTAATTTAACCGTTCTGGAGGGCGTCCCGCTCTCCCGCTATACGCGCTTTGCCATCGGCGGCCCGGCCGATCTGTACGCGGAGACCTGCGAGCCCGAAGCCTTCGTGGCCGCGCTGGAAACGGCGCGCCGGAGCGAACTGCCGCTGGTGGTGATCGGCGGCGGCACGAACCTGATTGTGAGCGACTCGGGTTTCCGCGGCATCGTGCTGCGCTACCGCGGCGACCGCATTGCGGCCTCCGGCGCTTGCGTCTCCGCCGAAGCGGGCGCGGAGTTGCAAGCCGTGGTGGATTTCACCGTGGAGCGCGGCCTGCGCGGCATCGAGACGCTGGCGGGTATTCCGGGTTCGGCCGGCGCCGCCGTCTACGGCAATGCCGGCGCCTACGGCCATTCGATTTCCGAGCGCGTCGCCAAGGTGCGTTTCTTCGATGGCGCCGGCGTCCGCGAGTTCGATAACGCGGCCTGCGAGTTCGCCTACCGCGAAAGCGTCTTCAAGCGCCACAAGGAGTGGATCATCTTCTCCTTTGAGCTGGCCATGGAACCGGCCGACCCAGCGGAACTGCGCCGCGCCTCCGGCGACATCGTGAAGGTCCGCAATGAGAAGTTCCCCGTCACCATGAAGTGCGCGGGCAGCATTTTCAAGAACCTGATGCTGCGCGACCTTCCTCCCGCCGCCGCGGCCCAGCTTCCGTCCGGCGTCGCCCGCGAAGGGAAAGTCCCCGCCGCGTGGTTCCTGGAACGCGCCGGCGCCAAGGGGATGACGCGCGGCGAGATCCACGTGGCCGACTACCATGCCAACCTGATCTACAATGCCGGGGCGGGAACGGCGGCGGACCTCCGCGCCCTCATCGCCGAGTTGAAGTCGCGCGTGCGGGAGCGCTTCGGAATCGAACTCGAGGAAGAAGTCCAGTACGTGGGCGACTGGCCGCGTGGCTGATTTCGGCCACCGGCGGTGAATTTCAACCAAGTAAAATCTACAGACAATCCACTGAAAATAAGCGAGATAACCTTTGGCACGCCTCGTGCATCCAACATGGCGGAGGTGGAAAGAAGATGAAAAAGGGATTGCTCCTTCTTGCGGCTGCTGTCATGGTCCTGGCCCCGGCTAGCGCCGCCGCGCGCGTCCGCGTTGGCATCGGCTTCGGCGGCTGGTATGCCCCTTACGCCGGCTGGTACGCGCCTTACTGGGGTCCCTACTGGTCTCCCGGTTATGGCGGATACTACGAGGCCCTTCCGGCAGTTGGCCACATCAAACTGGACACCAAGGTAAAAACCGCGCAAGTGTACATCGATGGCGCTTACGCCGGCGATACCGGCAGCAACAAGAACCTGCGCCTGCGCCCCGGCAAGTACGACGTCCGCATTGACGAAGGCGGTCAGACCCGCTTCAACCAGCAGATCTACGTGGCCGCGGGCCAGACCGTTCATCTGCGCCCCACGCTCTAGTCCGTTCTCTTGCGGCGCCTGACAGATTGGCGCGGACCCAAAGGTCCGCCGCGCCGGGGGCTCCTCCCGGCGCGCGCCGCGGAGGGAGGCGCGCGGGCTGCGCCAAATCTCACCCGATCTCGAAGCCGCTCCGCTCCCCCGCCTCGGCTTCCTGTTCCTCCACGCCGCGCACATCCGCCCATCGCGGGCCAATGCGCAGCAACCCCGCCATCTCGGCAAGTTTGGGCTCAGGCCCGGCGGCGTAAACCTCTACCCTCCCATCGTCGAGGTTGCGCGCGTAGCCGCACAAGCCCAGCTCGGACGCGGCGCGCTGCGTGAAGTAACGGTATCCAACTCCCTGAACCCGGCCGCGCACGAACCATCGCCGCGCGGCAATCTGTTTGTGAGCCATCCCGACCGCCAAAATAGCACGGCGTAGGGCAGCGGAAGGGGCCAACCGGCGGCCAAGCAGAGCGGCGCCGCTAGACGCCTGCCGGGGCTGATGGCCGCCGTTCTGGCGGAGTTCTTGCGCTATGATGGTGATGTCATGATGTCGCGCACGCAGATTACTCTCGATCCCGAGATCCAGAGACGGGCGCTGCGGCGCGCCGGCGATTTGGGCGTGTCCTTCGCCGAGTATGTGCGGCGCCTCGTCGCGCGCGACCTTGGTGGCGCGCAAGCTCCACCTAACGCGGCCGCCATATTCGACCTGGGAAGTTCCGGCGGCTCGGATGTTGCGCGGCGCAAAGACGCCATGCTGGCGGAAGCCTTCTCCTCCACGCACCGGAGAGCGCGCAAGCCTTAGCCGCCGTGAGCCTCTTCGTCGATACTTCCGTATGGTACGCGGCGGCCGACCGGTCGGATTCCTCGAATGCGGCGGCCAAGCGGATCCTTTCCGCCGGTGAAGCGCTGGTCACCACCGATCACGTGCTGGTGGAATCCTGCGTGCTGATTCACCACCGCATGGGCGCCCGCGCAGCCGAACGCTTCTGGCAAGGATTGCGGGAGGGCGCCGCCGCTATCGAACCCGTGGGCGCCGCGGATCTTGAGGCCGCCTGGCAAATTGGAACAAGCTGGCGCGATCAGGATTTCTCCATCGTGGACCGGACCAGCTTCGCGGTCATGCGGCGTCTCGGCATCGTCCGCGCCGCATCCTTCGACAGCCACTTCGCCATCTTCCGGTTCGGTCCCGGGCGCCGCGGCTCCTTCACGCTGGCGGGTTGACGCGACCCGGCTCCGGTTGCCGCACGGGTCCGCACCCGCCGGTCTACATCTTCGCCAGCGCCTCGCCCGTTACCCGCGCCACATCCGCGTGCAGGCTCGCGCCGTGCGCATCCATGGTGACAATCGCGGCGAAGTCCTTCACGCGCAGTTGCCACATGGCTTCCGGAATGCCCAGCTCCAGCAGCGAAACGCCCTTCACCTCTTCCACCGCGCGCGCGTAGTATTGCGCCGCGCCGCCGATGGCGTTCAAGTAAACCGCGCCGCATTCCTGGAGCGCCGCTAGCGTCTTCGCGCCCATGCCGCCCTTGCCGATTACCGCGCGTACGCCGAAATCGCGGATCACGTGCGCTTCGTAGGGCTCCTCGCGGATGCTGGTGGTGGGGCCGGCGGCCTTCACCGTCCAGCGCTCGCCCTCTTTCAGCATCACCGGGCCGCAATGATAGAGCGCCGCGCCATGCAGGTCCACTGGTGGCGCGTTCTTCATCAGGTAGGAGTGCACCGCGTCACGGCCCGTGAACATTTCGCCGGAAAGCAACACCACGTCGCCAACTTTCAACGCGCGCATCTGCGCCTCGGTGAGCGGCGGCGTAAGAAGCACCTCGCGCCCGGTCAGCGGAAACCCCTCGCCGCGCGCCATGCGCTCCACTGGGCGCTCGGGATCGCGGTACAGCCACTGGGTGATGGCGCCGCTCCGCGCGTCCAGGCGCACACCCAGGCGCCGGAACGCCCAGCAATCGTACGCCACGGAAACGAAGAAGCTCGCCGGCAGACGATTCGCGGCGGTGATCTTGCAGCCGATCAGCGAAGACTTGCCTCCGAAGCCCATCGCGCCCACGCCCAGCTTGTTCGCTTCCTCCATCACGTCCGCTTCCAGCCTGGCGAGCCGCTCGTCGGGGTTCACATCGTCCAGCGTCCGGAATAGCTGCGCCTTGGCGAGTTCGTAGCCGTGCGCGCGGTCGCTGCCCATGCAGACGCCCAGCGCGCCCGGCGCGCAGCCTTGGCCCTGCGCCTGCCACACGGCGTGCAGCAGGCACTTGCGCACGCCCTCCAAATTGCGGTCCGCGCGCCCCTGGTGCTCCAGTTCGCAGGGCAGCGAATACTGAATGTTCTTGTTCTCGCAGCCGCCGCCCTTCAGGATCAGTTTCACCTCGATCTCATCCTGCTCCCATTGCTCGAAGTGAATTACCGGCGTGCCCGGCCCCAGGTTGTTCCCGCTGTTCTTGCCCGTGATGGAATCCACCGAATTCGGGCGCAGTTTGCCGCGCCGCGTGGCCTCCGCCACCGCTTCCAGAATGGCGCCCCGAAGTTTGATCTGGTTCACGCCCACCGGAGTGTGCACCATGAACGTGGGCATGCCGGTGTCCTGGCAGATGGCGCCTTCGTCCTCCTTCGCCATGTCGATGTTCTGCAGGATGATTTCGAACGCCTGAGACGATTGCGTCTTCGGCGTCTCCGCGCCGGCCGCCACGGACATCGCCGCGCGCACATCCGGCGGCAAATTCGTGGAAGTCTGGACGATCAATTCAAGGAGGCTGCTGGCAACGAATTCCATGGCATCACGACCGCCCCCATTTTATCAGGGCATTCCCGTTTGCCACTCCGGCGCAAGCTTGTGGATACACATTCTCCGCATCTTCCGCGGAGATTGCGCCGGGAATTCACCGCATCGCGCAACCAATCTCCGCAAATTATGCGGAGATTATGACGGCTATTCTCCGCACCGGGAACGCCGGGCCGCTCCGTAGAGGCCCCGCTCATAGATGTAATCCCGCACGGAAGGAGCCAAGCCTTCGGGCTCCCGGCCCGCGGCCAGTTCCTCGCGAATGCCGGACGAGGAAATCCTCAGGTCCAAACCGGCGAGCGGCTCCAGGCGGACGCCCTCGGGAATTCGGTACGCATGGCCCGGCCGGGACACAACCAGGAACGTCACCTCCCGCGCGACATCCCGCCAGCGCCGCCACGTCTGAATTTCCGCGAAGGCGTCCGCTCCAATCAGAAAGAACAACTCCGCCGCCGGTCCGATTTGCCGCCGCAGCTTTTCTATCGTGTCAATCGAGTAGCTGCGATGCGTGTATTCCTCGATCCGCGAAACCTCGAAGCGCTCCTCGCCGGCGCACGCCAGTTCCGCCATGCGGACGCGGTCGTCATAGGGCGCGTGCGTGGCACCGAACTTGTGCGGCGGCCGAGCAGCCGGCACGAAGAGAACGCGATCCAGCGCGAACCGTCCGGCGGCGGCCCTGGCAACGCCGAGATGCGCTTCGTGTATCGGGTCGAACGTGCCGCCGTAAAGCGCGAGTTTCATGGCAGCGCGAGCGGACGGGCGCTACCGCTCGATCTTCACGGAGTTGACGCGCACTTCCTTCAGCGGACGGTCCTGCGCCCCGCGCGCAACTTCCGAGATCTTGCGCACCACCTCATAGCCTTCGGTCACTTCGCCGAACACCGAGTGGTGCATATCCAGCCATGGCGTGGGGGCCACGGTGATAAAGAACTGGCTCCCGTTGGTATTCGGCCCGGCGTTGGCCATGGAGAGAATGCCCGGCTTGGCATGCCGCAAATCCTTGTGGAACTCATCTTCGAAGCGGTAGCCGGGACCACCGCGGCCGGTACCCTCGGGATCGCCGCCCTGGATCATGAAGTTCGGAATCACGCGATGAAACACGGTGCCGTCGTAGAACGGCTTGCCGGTCTTGGTTCCATCGGCTAGCGAGACGAAATTCTCCACCGTGCGCGGAACCTGCTCGGAGAACAGCTTCACTTTGAAGCTGCCTTCCGAGGTATCGAAAAGGGCAAAAATCTCCGTAGGCATGAAGCCGATTGTAGCAACTCGGGCGCCCGCTGGCCGCTGGCGGAGATTGGAAGACCGCTCCCTTCAAACACGCGCGAACCCGCGGTAACGGATGGCGTGACAACGGATGGCTTGGCGGCTGACAACGCCAGGCTCGTGTTGTACACTGAGGTTGTTCGTCTTCCGCTGGTGTTCGGGAAGCCGGTGAAATTCCGGCGCAGCCCAGCTACTGTAAGCGCGGAGGGCCCTCGAAGATGCCACTGTTCCCTTGCGGAATGGGAAGGCCGAGGGTTCCGTTGAGGCGCAAGTCAGGAGACCGGCCGGTGGAAAGATTCGCACAGCTCTCTAGGGAGGAGCTTACATGCGTACCATCTTTCGAGGCCCTCTGGCCTGTTGTCTGCTTTTTTCCGTCTGCCTTTCCGCCGCGGAGGTGAAGGGCACGATTGTCGATCCATCCGGCGCGCGCGTTACCGGCGCGCGCGTCTCCATTGTGACCGCGCTGGGCGTGGAACGCACCATCCCGTCGCCGGATGGCTCTTTTTCTTGCGACCCGCCCGAGGGTTCGCGCCTGGTGATCACCGCGCCCGGCTTCGCCGATAAGTCGATTGACGCCGCCGACGCGTCCAGCGGGATGACGGTCAAACTCGACCTGGCCCCGCTGGTCGATTCCGTGAGCGTCGCCGGCTCGGCTCTGGACGTGGAAGCCAGCCGGCAGGGCGGCAGCGTCACCGTGATTCCGCGCGGGCAAATCGAGGAGCAAAATCAGTCTCTGGCCGAAGACCTCCTCCGCGAAGTTCCCGGCGTGGCGCTGAGCCAAACCGGACCAACCGGCGGCATCGGCGGTCTCTACATCCGCGGCGGCGGCCCCGAGTACAACCTCGTGGAGATCGACGGCGTACCCGTCAACACCTTCGGCGGCGATTTCGATTTCTCGCACATTCCGGCCGAAGAACTCGACCACGTGGAAGTGGTCCGCGGCCCGCAATCCGCGGTCTACGGCCCTTACGCCGTGGCCGGGGTGGTCAACTTCGTGACGCGCGACGCCGGCACGGCCCCCAGCCTCGACGTTGTCGCCGAGGGCGGCACGTATCAGGAGCGGCGTTTCGGAATCTCCGGCGGCGGCACGATTGCCGGCTTCGGCGTTATGGCTTCGGCCTCGCAGACCGACGGCAACGGGCCCGTGGCCAACAGCGATTATCGCAACCAGGACTTGATGCTCAACATCGCGCGCCATTGGGGCAGGCAATCCCTCCTCTTTCACGGCGATTTCGATTCGAGCGAGAACGGCGTGCCCGGCCCTTACGGCTCCGACCCGCTTGGCGATTTCACCGGCATCGACACCATCAGCCGCAACAAGAACAACTTCTCGGATTACTCGCTGCGCTACAGCGCGGACGTGAGTGACAGAGTGCGCCTGGAGGCCACCGGCGCATTTTTCCTCAACAACAACGGCTTCACCAGTCCCTACGGCTTCTCCTTCAATAAGGACCTGCGCGCGCAACTGGAAGCCCGCGCCATTGTGAAGCTGGCGAGTTTCTACACTATGGCGCTGGGCGCGAGCGGCGGAACCGAGCAGGTGACCAATACTTACATCACGGACGCCAATTTCAGCACGTTCCCCATCCGCCGCCACGACGAAGCGCTCTATGTGGAGAACCGCTTCGAATTCGGCAATCGTCTCTTCTTGAACGCCGGCGTGCGGATTGAGTCCTTCAACACCGGCAACATTCCCACCGACGGTTATTCGCGCCCCTTCTTCCCCGCCCAGAGCATCGCCGTGGCCGACCCCAAGCTCTCCGCGGCCTACCTGTGGGGGCGCACGCGCTTCCATGCATCTTTCGGCACGGGCATCCGGCCGCCCGCGGGCTTCGATCTGGCCTACACCGACAATCCCGACCTCAGGCCCGAGCGTACCCGCGGCGGCGATGCCGGCGTGGAGCGCCGTTTCTTTCACGACTGGCTCTCGCTCGACGCCACCTACTTCCGCACCCTCTACTACGACCTGATCGTCATCCTCGGCGGCAATCTCGCCGCGCTCAGCCACTACCAGTCGGATAACCTGGCGAACTCCCTGGCGCAAGGCGGCGAGTTCTCCGCCACGCTCCGCCCCGCAAGCTGGTTCCTGCTCAACGCCTCCTACACGGCGCTCAAGACCGAGATCCTCTCGCTCAACGGCGACCCCGGCGTGGGCAACCCGCCCTTCCAGGTGGGGCAGGAGCTGATCCGCCGCCCCGCGAACTCCGGCGCGCTCGCCGCGTCCCTGCGCCGCGGCAAGGCGACTATCGATGTCACCGGCGTGTTTCGCGGTTCCATTCTGGATGTCGAACCCACCTACGGCGCCACCGCCGGTCTCTTCCGGAACCATGGATACGCCGACCTCGGCATCGGCCTAAACTATGCTCTGGGCGGCGGCGTCACGGCCTACGGCAATTTGCGCAACGCGCTCAACCAACACTACGAAGAGGTCTATGGGTTCCCCTCCCCGCTGCTCAATTTCGTCGCGGGAGTCAAATGGTCGCTCTCGCAAGCCAAGGTGAGTCATGAGTGAGAAGCCTTTCGATCCTCCGCGGCTCGGCATCAACCGCGTCTACACGCGCCAGGGCGACCGCGGCGATACGGCCCTCGCCGGCGGCCAGCGCGTGCCCAAGGATGCGCCGCGCATCGAGTGCTACGGCCAGGTGGATGAGCTGAACGCCTTCGCCGGAGCGGCGCGCGCCATCGTGGAGGAGCTCGCGGCTTCGCTGCCCGCCCTCGCGCCGCTGGGCGCAATTCTCCTGCGCGTGCAGCATGAGCTCTTCAACCTGGGCTCCATCCTCGCCACCCTGCCCGAAGACGTCCATCCGCGCCAGGCCCGCATTACCGAAGCCGAAGTGGCGCGCCTCGAATCGGAGATGGATGGCATGAACGCGGATCTCCCGCCCCTGCGCTCCTTCGTTCTGCCAGGCGGCAGCCGCCTGAATGCGGAGTTGCACGTTTGCCGCACCGTATGCCGCCGCGCGGAGCGCGCCTGCGTCCGCCTGGCGCGCGAAGCGGAGGTCCCGCCCGAGGCGGTGCGGTATTTGAACCGTCTGGGCGACGCGTTTTTTGTTTGGAGCCGCTGGGTCAGCCGCGTCACCGGCGCCCCGGAAACCCTCTGGGAACCGAACCAAGCGGCGTCCGGAAAACAATGCAGCCAGGCCGTTGGCCACGGCTCTGACGGTTTTGGGAGGGGCGGCGCGGCTCGCGCAGAACCTGAACTTCGCTCCCGTGGGTGCGCTCAGCTTGTTCGCCGGCGCCCGTCTGCGCGGTTGGCGCGCTTACGTTCTGCCGCTGGCGCTCATGGCCCTCACGGATCCGCTGGTCTCGCTGCGCTATGGCTATTCGCTGAAGAGCGCGTTTTCCTTCGCCACGCCATTCATCTACGCCAGCTTCCTCATCTATGTGTGGATCGGCTCGCGCCTGCGCCGCACGGAGAACCCCGGCTGGATCGCCGCTGGCGCCCTGGCCGGCAGCTTGCAGTTCTTCGTCCTCTCCAATTTCGGAACCTGGCTCGCGCCGCAGGCCACTTACAGCCACACGCTAAGCGGCCTGGTGAGCTGCTTCATCGCGGCCCTGCCGTTCTACCGCAACACGCTGCTTTCGGATCTCGCGTTCGCCGGCGTTTTCTTCGGGCTGCACGCCGTGTTCAGCCGCGTCGCGGTTCGCTCCGAGCGCGTGGCCGTCTCCGCGGCATAGCGTGAGAACTCTGCTGGCCTGGAGTTCGGGCAAGGATAGCGCCTGGACTCTGCACGTCCTCCGGCAGCGCGGGATTTCCGTTTCCGCGCTGCTCACCACCATCAACCAAAGCGCGGATCGCGTGGCCATGCATGGGGTGCGCCGGGAATTGCTCGAGGCGCAGGCCGAAGCCGCGGGCCTGGAGTTGCGCGCCATCCCGCTTCCCTGGCCGTGCTCCAACGAGGATTACGAAATGCGGATGGCCGAGGCCTGCCGTAAGGCCGTGGCCGATGGCTTCGACGCTATCGCATTCGGCGATTTGTTCCTCCGCGATGTGCGCGAGTACCGCGAGCGCCAGCTTGACGGCTCCGGCCTCGCCCCCCTCTTTCCGCTT
>Ga0335069_10010418_pt1 | contig 13168 bp, 14 predicted proteins | sample Lox_Sample_11_FD_206714 | JGI IMG/M metagenome (GOLD analysis project Ga0335069, IMG submission 206714) | Soil microbial communities from Loxahatchee National Wildlife Refuge, Florida, United States - Lox_Sample_1.1 | ecosystem: Environmental > Terrestrial > Soil > Wetlands | place: USA... | reverse complement strand
CGAAGCTGACGGCGATCGCGAGCAGCGTGCCGGTCGCGAGCGAGAGCACGAGGAGCGCCGCGGGCCGCAGGCCCCGGAACACGACGACGACGAGCAGCAGTGCGCCGAGCGTCGAGCCGATGCCGATCAGCGACATCTCGCGGTCGGCGGCCTCGGCCGCGGCCGCCGCGTGCAGCACGATGCCGGCGCGCAGCACCGTGACCGCCGGGTCGGCGCGCTGCGCCGCGCCGATCGCGGCGGCGAGCTTCGTCGTGACGGCGCGTTGCGTCGGCGACGCGAACGCGCTGCCGTCGAGCTCGTAGGGCAGCACGACGTAGCTGAGGCCGTCGGACTCGACCACGAGCTGTCCGCCGACCGGACGCACTCGCGTCGTCGCCGCCTGCTCGGCGAGCCAGCCGGCATAGAGCCCGAACGGGTCGGCGCTCCACGGCAGCGCCGAGCCCGCGAGCGGCGCATAGGCGGCGGCGAGCGCGCGCTTGGCGAAGAGCGCCGCTGCGTCGTCGGCCGCGAGGCGCTTGCGGTCCTCGCCCGACAGCAGTCCCGCGCGGTAGGTGGCGTAGAACGTCGCGAACGCACCGACCGCGTCCGCGGCGGCGCTCGCGTGCAGCGGCGCGCCGGCGAGGCCCGCGGAGATCGTTCGCGCCGCGGCGGCGGCGCGCGCGGCGTCCGCGTGGCCGACGAGCACCACGAGCTGCCGCTCGCCGGCCTTCGCCATCGCCGCGAGCGCGGCCTCGGCAACCGGGTCGCGCGAATCCGACGGCAGCAGCGCGAAGAGGTCGGTGTCGACCCGCGCGCGAAGCGCGGCGCCGCTCTCCAGCAGCCAGCCGGCGATGCCGAGGCAGGCGAGGAGCCAGGCGGCGCCCAGGACCCTAGTCAAGTTCGGCGGTTTCCGCGGCGGTCGGGGCGCCCGCGCTCTCGACCTGCCGGAACTCGAGGTGCAGGAGGTCGCCGCTGGTCGCGGTCAGGTCGACGTGCCGCACGCTCTGCGCGCCGTCGAGCTCGAGGACGCGGATCACGCGCGCGAGGCCGGGCTCCTTGGGCGTCAGCTTCAGGTGCCAGCGCCCGCCGTCGACTCCGCCCGCGAAGTCGAAGTACTGCGCGAGCGCGCCGAGGTCGGCGGCGAAGGTCGCGAACAGCACCGCGCTCACCGCCTTGACCGCCGGCTCGCGCTCGGCCGCGAGGCGCATCAGCACCTGCTTGCCGTCGGTCTGCACGATCTCGCCGCGGGTGATCTTGAGGACGCTCGGGAAGGGCGCGAGCGTGCGCCACAGCACGCCGCGCTCGCGGTCGACGAGGAAGCTGCCGCGGCCCTTCAGCGGCCGCCCGACGCCGACCAGCCGCTTCTCCTCGACGAACTCGCCGCGCGTGACGCGCGCGTGCTCGAGCCGCGACTCGACCTCGTGCAGCAGCTCCGCACCCTCGGCCGCCGGCGCGAGCGCGAGCATCAGCCACCACGACGCGCGGGACAATCGCATCTCACCCGGCTCCTGGCGGCGCCCAGAACGGATAGAAGTTGAACCACTGCAGCGGCGCCGCGCGGCACTCCGCCTCGAGCCGTGCCGCGAACGCCTCGACGAACGGCCGCACCGCCTCGCGCCGCCCCTGCCGCGGCAAGTCTACCCGCTCCGCGAGCATCGTCGCCGCCACCCGGTAGCGCTCGCCGCGCCGCGTCGCAAACAGCGCGAGCAGCGGGCACTCGAGCAGGCTCGCGAGCACGTACGGGCCGATCGGGAACTGCGCCGGCGCGCCGAGGAACGGCGCGGCCATCGACTCGGCCGCGCCGCCCGAGAGCAGCCGGTCGCCGGCGATCGCGATGAGCTCGCCGGCGTCGATGCGCTGCGCGAGGACGGCCGCGGTCGCGGGCGACATCCCGGCGAGCGGGATCAGTTCGAGCCGGCCGGCGAGCCGGCGGCGCTTCAGGAGCGCATTGAAGCGCTCGGCGTTGCCGGTGTGCATCAGCACGTTGACGCGCGCCTTCGTGTAGCGCGTCGCGAGCACCTGGCAGAGCTCGAAGTTGCCGACGTGGGCCGTGACGATCACCACGCCGCGGCCGCCGGCGAGCGCGCGCTCGACGACGTCGGCACCCTCGACCTCGTAGTCGAGCGCATCGAGGCGCGCGTCCCAGACGAGGAGCTTGTCGAGCAGCGCCTCGGCGAAGGCCGCGTAGTGCCGAAGCACGCCGCCGAGCCGCGGCGCCGGCGCCGCGACGCCCGCCGCCCCGAGGCGCGCGAGGTAGTCGAGCGAGGCGCGGCGCGCGGCCGGCCGCGCGAGCGCGTACCAGAGCACCACCGGCCACAGCGCCAGGCGAAACGCGCGCCGGCCGAACGCGGCGTAGAGCGCGCGCAGCATCCGGATGCCCGGCGCGAACGTGACCTCGGGGACCCGCGTCCAGTGCATCAGCGTCCCGCGCCGAAATGCCGCGCCACGAGGCGCGGCAGCCGCCACAGCATGCCGGCGAACAGCCGTGCGTGCAGCGCGCCGATCAGCAGGTTGTCCTTCCACAGCCGAAAGTGCGAGGCGGTGCCGGGCGGGTAGCGCACGCCGACCGGCAGGTTCACGATGCGCACGCCTGCCCAGTCGAGGCGCACCAGCACCTCGATGTCGAAGTCCATGCGCCGGCCGAGCGCGCCGCGCGCGGCTAGCGCCAGCACCGGCGCGACCGGGTAGACGCGAAAGCCGCACATCGCATCGACGATGCGCCGCGACAGCGTGTTGATCCAGACCCACACGTGGGTCGCGTAGCGGCCGTAGTAGCGGCCGCGCGGCACCGAGGCGTCGAAGCGCGGATAGCCGGTCACGACCGCCCCGGGCTCGGCACGCGCCGCCGCGAGCAGGCGCGGCGCCTCGGCGACGTCGTGCTGCCCGTCGGCGTCGACCTGCAGCGCGTGGCTGTAGCCGAGCGCCGCTGCGCGCCGCAGCCCGGAGAGGACCGCGGCGCCCTTGCCGCGGTTCTCGGGATGGCGGACGAGCTCGACGGCGCCGGGCTGGGCGAGCTTCGCGAGCGCTTGGGCCTCGGCCGGGGCGCTGCCGTCGTCGACGACGATGCAGACGAGATCGAGCGCGCGCAGCGTCGCGACCACGCGCGCCGCCGGTGCCGCGTGGTCGTAGACCGGAACCACCGCGCACACGTTCATCGCCCGGCCGCGCCGAACAGGATCCGCCCGCTCGAGTGCGGGCCGTCGGACGCGTAGCGGAAAGAGAGCGTTCCGTCGCGCCACTCGAGCGTCAGCGTCACCGATGTTCCGGGCACGATCACGCGCTGGAACTTGAGCGCGTCGACGCCGGCGAACTCGCCGCCGATCGCGAAGTGCTCGCGCGCGAAGCTGATCGCCCAGTCGAGCTGGGCGAGTCCGGGCACGATCGGCTGGTCCGGGAAATGGCCGTCGAAACAGGCGAGGCTGCGGTCGATCTCGAGCGTCAGCGTCGCTCTCTCTCTCTCCGCGTGCCGGCGCGAGACGATCGGGCGGCGCCGCGCCGCCGCGAACAGCGCCTCGAGGTCGGTGGCGCGGATCTTGCCGAGCGGATCGCGCGGCAGCTCCGCGACGAAGCGGAAGCGCCGCGGCAGCACGACCGGCTCGAATTCCTCGGTGAGCAAGCGCCGCAGCTCGCGGCCGAGCGCGAACGGCCCGTCGCGCCCGAGCGCCACGCTGCCGGCTGCGCTCGGCACCAGCACCGCACCGAGCTCGGGGCGCGGCGCGGCCAGCACGACGACGCGCGCCGCGCTGACGAGCGGCGTCGCGAGCAGCGTCGCCTCGAGACGGTCGAGGGAGACGCGCTTGTCGGCGATCTTGGCGATCCGGTCGCTGCGGCCGAGGAGCTCGAAGCCGCCGTCGACGGCGCGGGCGCGGTCGGCGCTGCGTTGCCAGCCGCGCGCGGCGAGCTGCGCGGCCTCGAACTCGAGCGTCGAGTCCTCGGCGATGCGGATGCCGACGCCGGGCAGCGCCTGCCAGGGCTGGCCGGGCGCGTGGCGCGCCGCGACGGCGCCGGTCTCGGTCGAGCCGTAGATCTCGACGAGCGCGCCGGCGCCGGCGATGCGGCGCGCGACGTTGGCGGCGAGCGCGCTGCCCGCGCTCAGCACGAGCCGCGTACCGTCGGGTAGCGCGCGCTCGCCAGCGGCGAGCACGCCGAGGAAGACCGGGCTCGTGACGAGCACCGACGCCCGCCCGCGCGGCACGAGCGCGAGCTCCTCGGGAAAGCGCAGCGCGCGCGCGAGCAGCGGACGGCCCGTCGCGAGCGGCCACAGCACGCGGAACATGAGTCCGTAGAACTGCTGGTGACTGACCGAGCCCGCGACCAGCGCGTCGTCCGGCGCGTAGCGGCCGAGCGCGGCCTCGATCGCGCCGGTCTCGGCCTCGAGCTGCGCGAGCGTCTTGTCGATCAGCTGCGGCCGGCCGGTCGAGCCCGAGGTGTAGACGCGCAGCAGCGCGCGCTCGCGGTCGACCGGCGCGAGCGCATCGGGCGCGGCGCCGGCCGGCAGTGGTCGCGCGCCGGGAAGCTCGCCGAGCATCAGTCCCGTCTCGCTGCCCAGCGCCGCCGCGGTCGCCGGCTGCGGGTCGGCCGGCAGGATCACGGCGCGCCCGGCGTGCCACGCCGCCCACAGCCACACGGCGAAGCGGTAGCTGTCGCTCTCGTAGAGTGCGGCGCTCGGCCCGGGTTCGGCGGCGAGCAGGGCGGCGGCGCGCGCGACGTCGCCGCGAAAGCGCGTCCAGTCGATGGGTCCCGCGGTGCCCTCCGCGATCGGGCGCGCGGCGCTCGCGGGGCGCGTCAGCAGCGTCGCGAGCGGTGCGGCGCCGGTCACGACGGGCTCCCCGCCGGGCGCACGCCGCTCGCGCCGCGCCCGCGCGCCGGCATCAGTTCACGAGACCGTAGATGACGTCCACGACGTCGGCGACCGTGCGCACCGACCTGAAGGATTCGGGCATCACGCGCTTGCCGGTCAGCTCGTTGAGTTTGACCATCAGGTCGACCGCGTCGATGCTGTCGATGTCGAGGTCCTGGTACAGGCGCGCCTCCGGCGTGATGCGCTCCGGCGCGATCTCGAACATTTCGGTCAGGTGCCGCGACACCCACGCGTAGATCTCGGGTTTCTCCATGGCGGGCATGCGCGCTACTTCGTGCGGTTGGCCGCGACGAAGCGCGCCAGGCTCGCGACCGAGCCGAAGTGGCGTCGCGTCTCCTCGGTGTCGGCCGCGAGCGCGAGCCCGTAGCGGCGCTGCAGCGCGACGCCGAGCTCGAGCGCGTCGATCGAGTCGAGCCCCAGCCCCTCGACGAACAGCGGCGCCTCGACGTCGATGTCCTCGGGGCGCACGTCCTCGAGATTGAGACAACTGACGATCAGCGCCCGGATCTCAGACAGCAGGGGGTCCATGGCGCTCCACTTGCATCGTAAAGAACTCCTCGAGCCACCCCGTCAGCCAGCGCGCCCGATGGACGTGCGCGGGTTCCGACGCGAGCAGCGGCTCGATGCTGACGGGCGAAAGCACGTGCACGCTGAAACGCGGTCTGCGCCGCGGTACGCGATACCAGGGATACCCCTTGGTCAGCGTCGGCTCGGACACCGTGAAGATTACCGGTGTGATATCGAATCGTCCACGCACGGCGATGTAGGCCGCACCGCGCTGAAAGTGCATCGGCCGGCCGGGTGCCGTGCGCGTGCCTTCGGGGAACACGATCAGGTTGTTGCCGGCCGCGAGCGAGGCGACGGCGGCCTCGACGAGCTCGGGCCCCGACTGGTTGTCGATGAAGCCGGCGAGCCGCACCGCGCCCCAGGTGAACGGGTTGCGCCACAGCTGTCCCTTGACGACGCAGTCGGGTTGCGAGACGAGCGACATCAGCACCACGACGTCGATCAGCGACGGGTGGTTCGCCAGGATCAGCCGGCCGCGGCCGCGCAGCCCCTCGGCGCCCACAATCGACAGCGACAGCACGCCGCAGCCCTCCATCAGCGCCACGAAGAACCGAAACAGCTGCTGGATCAGGAAGCGCGCCGTGCGGTGGCGCGCGGGGCGCGGTATCAACAGGAGCAGCGGCAGCACGATCGAGGCGAGGACGAGGCCGCCGACGCCGAAGGTCGCGAAGCAGAACGCCGTCGCGAGCGTGCGGTAAGTGCGGTCGAACGAGGCCACCGCTCAGGCGCCCCGCCTGAGCCGGCAGGCCTCTGGCCCGGCGTTGACGAGCGCCTCCTGCGCATCGCCGAGCAGGAAGGCGAGCAGCGCGAGCGCGGGCGGCAGCGCCGAAACGGGCCCGGCGGGCGCGACCCACTCGAACGCGAAGTCGCGCCCGGCCTCGAGCTCGAGCAGCACCGCGTACGCGGTGTCCGAGGGCTCGGCGAATCGCGCGAACACGGGCGGCACCGGTTCCTCGCACCAGACGAGGCGCACGCAGGGCGTCCCGTCGGCGAGCAGCCCGGCGGCGTCCACGAGGCCGGCGAACGGCGTGCCGGGCCCGGCCGCGAGGCTCTGGACGTTCTCGCGGCCGCGGGTCGCGATCGAGTAGAGCCCGGCCATCGCGTTGTGCACCGAGACGCTGAAGCCCTGCGGGGACACGGTTCCGGTGGCCGCGAGCTCATTCAGCAGCGTCACGACGCGGCCGAGCTCGCCGTAGCGCGAGCAGTAGACGATCGGGGCCGTGGCGTCGGAACTCTGGTAGAGCACCGCGAGCGCCATGCGGCCGAGCCGCTCGGCGCGGCGGCGCAGGAGCGCCGGCATCTCGCTGACGGGGGGTGCCGCATCGCCCGCGGGTCGCACCGGCGCCCTCGCCCAGCGCAGCCAGTCGTCGCGTCGCTCGAGCCCTGGCGCCCACGCCGCCCAGTGGCGCAGCCCGAAACCCGCCGTTACGCCGCCCGTAACGCCGTCCCCGCCGACGCCGGCCGATCGTTGGTCGCTGTCACGCTCGTCCTCGCGCTCGGCCCCGCCCGGCGCTCCCGGTGGCGCCGACCCCCTCGGTCACCGTGCCGGCAGGCGCCGGCGATGGCCGTTTCCCACGGCGGATTCTAGGGGTGGAGCGCCCCGGCTGGCCATCGAAACGCGGCGCGCCCGCCTCAGGCGCCGAGCGCCGCGAGCCGCCGCCAGAGCGCTTCGGGCCGGCGCCGCACGACCGGCAGGCTCCCGCGGTAGACCCGCCCAGATCCGGCGTCGATCGTCAGCAACTCGCCTTCGGCGATTCGCTCCGTGCCGAACCAGGCCGCGCGCTGCCCGGGATCGATCGTCAGCGCCTGGCAGCCGACGATGCATGCCTTGCCGAGCTGGCGCGCGACGACGGCGGCGTGCGCGGTCCTGGCGCCGCGGGCGGCGACGAGGCCGACCGCGGCCTCGAGCGCCGCGATGTCGGCGGTTGTGACGTCCTCGCGCAGCAGCACCACCGGCTCGCCGCGGCGTGCTCGCTCGAGCGCGCGCGCCGGGTCGAAGACCGCGGCACCCGAGGCGACGCCGACACTTGCGGGGACGCCGGTTGCGAGCGGATCGGCAGGCGCGGCGAGCTCGACGCTTGCGAGACGCTCGGGATCGAGCGCCGCGACGCGCGCACGCGCTTGCGCCGGGCTGAGGAGGCCGGCCTCGCCGAGCGCCACCGCGATCTCGAGTGCGGCGAGCGGCGTGCGCTTCGCATCGCGCGTCTGCAGCACGTAAAGCTCACCGTTCTCGACCGTGAACTCGAACTCCTGCGCGTCGCGAAACTCGTGCTCGAGCAGCTGTGCGAGCTCGACGAGCTCCTCGCGGATCGGCGCCGCGATCTCGGCGGCCGGGTCGCTGCCGAGCGCGGTGCGGCCGGCGACCACGTCCTCGCCCTGTGCGTTCGGCGCGTAGTCCAGATAGAGCGCCGCGGCGCCGGTCGAGGGGTCGCGCGTGAAGCCGACGCCGGCGCCGGAGGTGCCGCCGGCGTTGCCGAACACCATCCGTTGCACGGTCACGGCGGTACCGAGCGCGGCGTCGATCGCGTGTGCGCCGCGGTACCAGCGCGCCTTGTCGCCGTCCCACGAGCGCCACACGGCGACGACCGCCGCCTCGAGCTGCGCGAGCGGGACCTGCGGGAACGGCTCGCCGGCAAGCGCCGCGTAGGTCTCGAGCTCGCGCTCGACGAGCGCGCGCAGCCCCCGAAAGTCGACCTCGGCGAGGGTCCGGGCTTCGGCTTGCGCGAGCGCCGCCTGGCGCAGGGCCGCGAACGGCGCCGGCGCGAGCATCGCCACGATCTCGGCGTAGGCCTCGATGAGCCGCCGGTACGAGTCCCACACGAGGCGCGGATTGCCGGTGAGCCGCACGAGGCCGGGGACGGTCGCGTCGCAGAGCCCGACGTTCAGCACCGTCTCCAGCATGCCGGGCATCGACACCGGGGCGCCCGAGCGCACGGCGACGATCAGCGGGCGGCGCGCGCTGCCGAAGCCGAGTCCGCTCGCGGCCTCGAGCTGCGCGAGCGCGGCGGCGAGCTCGGTCCGCGTGCCGTCGGGCAGCGCCCCGCCGGCGGCGCGGAACGCCCGGCACCAGTTGGTGTCGAGCACGAAGGCCGGGGGGACCGGGGCACCGAGCCGCGCGAGCCGCGCGAGGTTGTAGGCCTTGAAGCCGAGCTCATCGAGCGTGCCGGCGCGGGCATCGTTCGGCCCGCAGCCGATCAGGTACAGGCGCCGGGCGGACTCGGCCATGGCTCAGCGCGGCGCGAGTTGCGCCAGCACCCGGTCGCGCAACAGCAGCGCCGCGTGCTGCAGGTGGTCGCCCGCGAGCTCGAGCGCCGCGGCGCTCTCGGCCGCGAGATGGATCTCGCGCGGCCCGGCCGAGCCGCCGGCGAGCTCGGCCGCGACGCGGCGCTGCAGTTCGTCGGTGTCGTGCTCGACGCGGCCGATGCGGTGGATCGCCTCGAGGAAGTCCCGGAGGTCCTCGCGCGCGGCCGTCGGGCCGATCGCGCGCACGGTCTCGAGCGCCTTGACGAGCTCCTGGCTGCCGGCGACGAGCCGTGCGGCGAGCGTCGCGAGTGCCTCGCGCAGCGCGGCGCCGACGCCGGCGCGCTCGAGCAGCGTCACCAGGAAGGCCGTTTCCTCGAGGTCGTCGGCGACGTCATCGGCGCGCTGCACGAGCTCCTGCAGGTACGCGGTCTCGGGTGCGGTGCGCGTCGCGTCGCGCACCTCGTTGACCAGCCGGTCGGCGTCCGATTCCCAGCGCTTGCAGCGCGCCGCGAGCCGCTCGGCGCCGGCCTGGCCGCCGGGGCGCCCGAGGCCGGCGAGCGCGTCGCGCACGCCGCCGGCGATCTCGACGACGAGTCCGGCGTGCTCGCAGACGAGGTCGAGCACGCTCTGGCCCGAGCCGCGCAGGTGGCGCAGGAGTTCCGCGCGCAGCTCGTCCTGCACCAGCGAGTCGCCGCGCCCCGCGAGCTGCTCGTGGGCGGCGCGCTTGAGCGCGAACTGCAGGAACTTCAGGGCGCGCTCGCCGCCGAGCACGTCCTCGAGCGTCTGGCCGAAGCGGCCGCGGCCGCGCGCCGCGTAGTCGAGCGCGTCGAACACCGCCTGTGCGCCGCCGAGCCGCAGGAACCCCATGTGACCGAGCTCGTGCGCCGCGGCCCAGCCGAGCAGCTCGACCGCGTGCTCCTTGCCGACCAGCTGGCGCAGCTGCTTGCGCGCGCGGTTCCAGTCGATCAGGAACACGAGGCGGCTGCCGAGGAACTCGAGGAAGGCGGCGGCGTCGCCAGCGGTCGCATGGTGGCCGACCGTCACGTGGTAGCTGCCATCGCCGTGGTCCTGCACCAGGCGCGTGTCGGCCCAGTCAACCGCCTGGTCGGCGAACAGCGACTGGAAGAAGAGCAGCCGCTGCAGGTGCACGTCGGTGTAGGTCACGATCACCGCATCGCCCGTCACGTGGATCACGACGACGTGCGCATCGGTGGTGCCGATGTCGTTCTGGATCACGAGCCGCCCGCGGCTGCGCGTCGCGGTCGTGCCGAGGCCGGGATGGTCGAAGCGCAGCCGGCTCGTGCGGTTGACGCCGCGCATGAAGGCGCGCACCAGCTCGGCATCGCCGGGCGCGAGCCCGTAGACGGCGGCGCCGTCGATCAGCTCCGTCGCGACCGCGCGCTGCAGCGCGTTCAGCTGCTGGTGCAGGTCCATCACCAGCAGGTGCACGCTGTCGCCCTTGGCGCGCTCGCCGTGGGACCAGCCGGCGAGCTCGGCGGCGCCGAAGCCGTCGGCGTGCGCATCGAGCGGCGGCAGCAGCGCGTCGGCGCGCGCGACCAGCGCCTCCGCCCCGGGCGCGGCGAGGCGGACCGGCGTGAGCATCGTACGCACGTCGGCGGCAATTGCCGCGAGCAGCGCGCCCGCGCCGGGCAGCCGGTAGTCACCGGCGCCGGCGCGCTCGCAGGCCCGCGGCAGCGCATCGAGCGCCGCGTCGTCAATGCCGGCGGCACCGCGCTCCGCGACGAGCTGCGGCAGCGGCTCCTCGGGGGCGTCGGCGTGGCGGCGCGCGACCTGCAGCAGCGTCAGCCGGTACTTGACGCGGTCGTTCGCCGCGAGCGCCTCGTCGACGAGGCGCGGCAGCGCGAGCGCGTGCTCGCCGAGCGCGGCGACGATCGACTGCTTGCCGGCCATGCGGGTCCTTGGCAACCTTGTGTCATGCTGCGCCGGCACGGGAGGCGTCGCATCGCGGCAGACCACAAGGGGCGGCGGCGGCCTCGTCATCAAATCGACACGCAAAGACGCTATGCGCCGGCCGGTCCGCGACTTCGACGAAGGTTTTTTCGAGCGCTATTACGGCAATCCGCAGACGCGCGTCGCGGATGCCGGCGACGCCGCGCGGCTCGCGGCGCTGATCGGCGGCATCGTCAACTACGTCGGGCTCCCGGTGCAAAGGATCCTCGACGCCGGCTGCGGCATCGGGATGCTGCGCGCGCCGCTCGCGCGGGCGTTTCCGCGGGCGCGCTACGAGGGACTCGAGATCAGCCGCTTCCTGTGCGCGAAGCACGGCTGGCAGCAGGGCTCGCTCGCGACGTTCACGGCCGATGCGCCCTACGACCTCGTGATCTGCCACGACGTGCTGCAGTACCTCAACGACCGGGACGCCGCTCGCTCGCTCGCCAACCTCGCGCGCCTGACGCGCGGCGCGCTCTACTTCAGCGTGCTCACGCGGCGCGACTGGCGCAGCGCCGCCGACCAGTCGCGCACCGACCGGGACGTGTGGCTGCGCAGCGCCGACTGGTACCGGCGGCGCCTGCGGCGGCGCTTCCGGCACGTCGCCGCGGGCGTCTACTTCGCGCGCGGCCTGTCGCCGATCCTGTGGGAGCTCGAGCGCCCCTGGTCCTAGGCGCTCAGCGGCCGGGCTCGGCGAGCGTGCGCGGCACCTGCAGCGTGTGCAGGTAGTCGACGAGGCGCGCGACCGCGTCGCGGGTCTTGGCACCCGCGGTGACGTCGGCCCCCTGCTCGCGCCAGAGCTCGACGCCCCACACCGGCATGTCGCGCGGCCCGTGGCTGACGAGCGCTGCGCGCCCGTCGATCACGCGGTAGACCCAGTTGTCCGGGTACTGCCCACCGTGGCGCAGGCTGATGCGGGTGAGATCGGGCACCGCGACGGCGAAGCTGCGGCTCACCGGGCCATTGCCCTCGCCCGTCGCGCCGTGGCAGCTCGCGCAGAAGCGGTGGTAGAGGTCGGCGCCGCTGTAGTCGGAGTAGTCGGCGCCCGTGGCGGGCGCGGCGAGCGCCGCGAAGAGTGCAGCGGCGGTCAGGACCCTCGTTGCGTCGCGCATGGCAGTCTCCCGTAGTCGGTCGCGACTGTAGCGCGCCGCCCGTGCCCTGCAGGCGTGGATTTCCGGGGTAGGATTGCGCACGCTACAATGATTCGGACGCCAGGCGCCCGACCAGCCAACGACCATCAGGGGGACTCAGATGTACGTTTCGTCGAAGCTCAGCGCACGCGGCCGCAAGGCCGGCCTGATTCTGATGACGGCCGCGGCCGTCGCCCTCGGCACCCTCGCCGGGTGCGGCGGAGGCGACGAGTCGGCCTCGCTGATCCGCTCCACGGTCAAGGTGCAGTCGATCACGCAGCAGGGCCAGTGCGAGGACGTCAACGTCAAGGTGACGCCGGTGCAGATCCTGCCCGGCGCGCCCAAGCTCTCGAACGATCGCGAGTTCGTGACGCCCGTGAAGCTCACGAAGGGCACCGACAACGTCTCGTGCACGGGCTCGGCGCAGACGATCCCGATGGCGCCCGGCAAGTGGAAGTTCACGGCGAACCTGCCGTCCGAGATCGCGACCTGCGAGCGCGACATCGCCGCGGGCGGCAACCTCAACGTCGGCTTCAAGGACGGCGAGACGACCTGCTCCTGATCGCGGCTTGATGCCCGGGGGCGCGACGGTTCGGCCGTCGCGCCCGCCTATCGCCGACCTCGATCCGATATCCCCTTGTTCCGCTTCGGATCGGTCGGGGGTGCCTTTCCGACCGGTCGTGCTAATATCCGCCGATGGGCAAGGGAGCGCGCACGCGCGCGACGATCCTGCAGGCGGCGGTCGAGACCGCCTGCCTCGCGGGCTTCGAGGGCCTGAACCTGCAGCCGCTCGCCGACAAGGTCGGCATGACGAAGAGCGGCCTCTACGCGCATTTCGGCTCGAAGGAGGCGCTGCAGGTCGCAACGCTCGAGTACGCCGCGGAGCTCTTCCAGACCCGGATCGTCGCGCCGGCGAAGACCGAGCCCGCGGGACTGCCGCGACTTGAGCGGGTGTTCGAGCGCTGGCTCGACTGGCCGCAGAACGCGGGCCTGCCGGGCAACTGCCCGTTCTTCGCCGGCGTCGTCGAGTTCGACGACGGGCAGGGCCCGGTCCGCGAGCGCCTGGTGCGGCTGTTCCGCGACTTTCGCGCGGTGATCGAGCAGCTCGTCGCCTCGGCGACCCGCCACGGGCACCTCGCGGCCGGCACCGACCCCGCGCAGTTCGCACACGAGCTGCTGGCGCTGCGCTACGCGCACCACTGGGCGTATCACTTCATGCGCGACCCGCTCGCGCTCGCGCGCACCCGGACGACCTTCGCGAAGCTCGTCGGGGCCACGGCGCCGCGCGCCGCTCAGCGCGCGTAGTAGACGGTGAGGCTCGCCTCGGCGAGCGCGTTGGCGCGGATGCGCGCCGCGAGCCAGGCGGGCTGCGCCGAGGCGTCGGCGCCGAGGCGCTCGACCTTCAGCGCGTAGAGCGTGAACACGTAGCGATGCGGGC
>Ga0335069_10010415_pt1 | contig 13169 bp, 12 predicted proteins | sample Lox_Sample_11_FD_206714 | JGI IMG/M metagenome (GOLD analysis project Ga0335069, IMG submission 206714) | Soil microbial communities from Loxahatchee National Wildlife Refuge, Florida, United States - Lox_Sample_1.1 | ecosystem: Environmental > Terrestrial > Soil > Wetlands | place: USA... | reverse complement strand
CAGCCTGCCGGTGCACAGTCTCAAGGAGCTCATCGCCTATGCGAAGGAGCGGCCGGGCAAGCTCAACTACGGCTCGGCCGGCGTGGGCACGACGACGCAGCTCGCCGCCGAGCTGTTCGCCCAGATGGGCGGCATCCAGCTCGTGCATGTTCCCTATCGAGGTGCCGCGCCGGCGGTGCAGGACACGGCGGCGGGGCAGGTCCAGATGACCTTCGTCGGCCTGGGTTCGGCCCAGCCGTTGCTGGCGACCGGCAAGATCCGCATCCTCGCGGCCGCGTCCAAGACGCGCATGGCCGCGGATCCGGACCTCCCGACAGCGGCCGAGTCCGGCCTGCCGGGCTACGAGTTCTCCACCTGGCTGGGCCTCGTGACATCGCGCGGCACGCCGGCGCAAGTGATCGCGACCCTCAACAAGGCGGTCGAGACGATGGTCGCGGATCCGGCGATCCAGAAACGCCTGGTCGACGGCGGCCTCGAGCCGATGAAGGCAACGCCGGCGCAATTCGAGGCCCGCATCCAGGCCGACTACAAGAAGTTCGGCGCCCTGGTCAAAGTGGCGGGCCTCAAGCCGGAGTAAGCCCCCGAAGGGTCAGTCCTCGTCGGTCGCGGTCGCCAGCGACTTGTGCAGGCGGGTGAACTGGTTCGGGTTGTCTGCCCCGGCGCCCCATTGCTCGATGTCGCCGCCTTTGCCGAACATCCAGCCATAGCCGCCCTCGGGGTTGGCCAGGATCTCCCACCAATTGTCGTCGAGGTCGCTGAAATAGAAGCTGTAGGTGCCGTGATGGTCGGCGGGGCGGGTGCACTTGCCGATGCCCCATTGCGCCTGCTCGGTCTTGACGATGTCGTAGCAGCGGTCGACGTCCTCGCGCGTGGGCACGTCGAGCCCGTTATGCGCGCGCCGCGGCATCGGCTCCTTGCGCGGGTTGTGCACGACCGCGTACGAGTGCTCACCGCCGAGGCGGATCATCAGCGAGATCTTGCTGGTCTGCACGACCTCGAGGCCGAGGAACTCCTCGTAGAACTTGCGCGTCTTGTCGAGGTCCTTCGACTCCAGGGTGCCGTGCGACAGGAACTGGAGCTTCAGGCGCGGCTCTTTGCGCGCCGCGGCGGCTGCGGTTGATTCGGTCATGCGGCGTCACCTCCGAGGTCATCCTACCCGAGGGCTCGTCGGCTTGACCAGAGCGGGGGCAACGCTAAGAGTGGCTTCGGAACGAGGGGATGAGGACGAGATGAGCATGCGTTTCACGGGCCGGCGCGAGGATGGGCGGCTTCTGACCGGGCAGGGCCGCTATGCCTCCGACTGGAACCGGCCGGACCAGCTTCATGCGCATTTCCTGCGCGCCGACCGCGCGCATGCGGAGATCGTCTCGCTCGACGTCGAGGCTGCGCGCCGGATGCCGGGCGTCGTCGCCGTGTTCACCGGCGCCGATACGACCAAGGCGGGGTTCAAGTCGCCGCCACCCCTGGTGAAATATCCGGGCAAGGCCGGCATGGCGCTGAAGGTCCCGCATCGCGACGTGCTCGCCGACGGCCGCGTCCGGTTCGTGGGCCAGGAGGTCGCCCTCGTGGTCGCCTCGACCGCCGCGACGGCGCAGGACGCGGCCGAGCGGATCGAGGTGCAATATCGCGACCTGCCGGTCGTGGTCGACGCGGAGGCGGCACTTCGCCCGGGCGCCCCGCAGCTCCACGCGGACATTCCGGGCAATCTCGCCTTCGATTTCGAATACGGCGATGCCGCCAAGACCGAGGCGGCGTTCACGGACGCCGCGCACGTGACCCGCCTCAGCCTCGACGCGGCCCGAATCGTCGGCAACCCGATGGAGCCCAAGGCCTGCCTTGCCGCTTACGACGCGGCATCGGACAGTTACGACGTCTACACGTGCACGCAGGGCATGTCGATCGTGCGCGGCGGCCTCAGCGGCATCACGGGCGTCGCGGAGGACAGGATCCGCGTGCACGCGCGCGACGTGGGCGGCGGGTTCGGCATCCGCGGCGACGCCTATCCCGAATACTGCGCGCTGATGCTGGCGTCCAAGGCGCTCGGCCGCCCGGTGAAGTGGGTCTCGACCCGTTCGGAGACGATCGTGAGCGATTTCCACGGCCGCGCGGCCAAGCTTCAGGGCGAGCTGGCGCTCGACCGCGAGGGCCGGTTCCTCGCCGCACGGGTCCAGTGGATCGTCAATGCCGGCGCCTATCTGTCGGTGCCGGGGCCGTTCATCAACACCATGGCGCCGAGCCTGCATGCGGTGAATGCCTATCGCATTCCGGCGGTCTACGGGCTCCACCGCCTGGTCCTGACCAACACGACCCCGACCACGGCCTATCGCGGCGCCGGGCGCCCCAACGTGACCTACCTGATGGAGCGGCTGGTCGAGGAGGCGGCGCGCGAGACCGGGGTCGACCGGATCGAGCTGCGCCGGCGCAATCTCATCCCGAAGGAGGCGTTTCCCTACAAGACGCCCACGCCCGCCGTGTACGACAGCGGCGATCCGCCGGGCCTGCTCGCCGAGGCCCTCGACCATGCGGGCTGGGCAGGATTCCCGGCACGGCGCGAGGAATCGAAGCGGCGCGGCAGACTGCGCGGCATCGGGCTTGCGATGTTCATCGAGCCGTCGGGCGGCGGCGGTGCCCCCAAGGAGGAGGTGGCGATCAAGTTCGGCTCCTCCGGCAACCCGGTCGTCTACGCGCTGTGCGGACCGTCGGGGCAGGGACACGAGACGGTGTTCCCGGAGATCGTCGCCGAAGCGCTGGGGCTTGCGGCCGAAGACATCACCCTGCACGCGAGCGACCCTGCGGGGCCGAAGCTCGTGGGCGAGGGCACGATCGGCTCGCGCTCGATCATGTCGCATGGCGGTGCCATGGTCGTGGCGGCGCGCGAGGTCATCAGGAAGGGCCTGACGCTCGCGGCCGAGCATCTCGAAGTGGCGGCGGCGGACCTCAAATACGAGGGCGGCCGCTATCGCGTGCCTGGAACCGATTTGTCCGTGGGCCTTACAGAGCTTGCCCGCAAACACGCACAAGCTGGCGCCAATCCGCTCGATACCCTGGGCGAGATTCCGCTGCCGCGCTCGTTCCCCGGCGGGGCGCACGTGACCGAGGTCGAGATCGATCCCGACACCGGGGTGGTCGACATCGTGACCTTCACGGCGGTCGATGATTGCGGACGCATCATCAACCACGCCCTTGTCGAGGGGCAGATCCACGGCGGCATCGCCCAGGGCCTCGGCCAGGCGATGGGCGAGCACGCGGTCTACGATCCGGACACCGGCCAGCTGCTGACCGGCAGCTTCATGGACTACGTGATGCCGCGCGCCGACGGCCTGCCCGCGTTCCGCACCTACGATCATCCGGTGCCGTCGCCCGGCAATCCGCTCGGGGCAAAAGGAGCGGGCGAGTCGGGCACGACGGGGTCCGTGCCGTCGGTGGCCAACGCGGTGATTGACGCGCTGCGGCCGCTCGGGATCCATCATCTGGACTTTCCGTTTACGGCCCATCGCGTGTGGCAGGCGGTCCGTCGGGCGCGGGGCTAGCACGGGGCGGGGGCGCTCGGCAAAGTATTTGCAAATAAGTCGCACTTGCATTATTCCCCGACGGGCCCTAAAACCAATGCCGTAACGACGCTATTGCGACAGCGGGGCCGCGGCCCCGCGGCGACTCCCAGCCAGCCACCGGACGATCTCCGGCAGCCAGCCATGACCCCTCGACGGGTTCCACTGACTGCAAGGAGAGAGGTGTCCGGTGTTCCAGATCATCCAAAGTGCCCGCCGGGTATGCGCGGCCGTCGCGGTGTGTCTGCTGGCGGGCCTGAGCGGCGCCGCCCGGGCGGACGAGCCCGTGTTCGGCTTCGTCTACACGACCGACCTCCTGCCCAAAGGCCAGAAGGAGGTCGAGCAGTGGCTGACCTGGCGGCACCAGAAGGCGGGGGGCCGTTACGACCAGCTGGAGAACCGCACGGAATTCTCCTATGGCGCGACCGACGATTTTCAGATCTCGGGCTACGCCAACTACAACTGGACCCGGGCCTTCCACAACGGCCCCGACGGCACGACCACGCCGCCCGAGCAGTTCTCGGATTACCACACCGGCCCCGACGACCATTTCAACGCGACGCGGTTTGTCGGCGTGTCCTTCGAGGGCATCTACCGGATCTTGAGCCCCTATACCGATCCCGTGGGCCTCGCGGTCCTGCTCGAGCCGACGATCGGGCCCAATTTCAAGGAGCTCGAGGCGCGGGTCATTTTTCAGAAGAACTTTCTCGATGACCGGCTCATCACCGCGGCCAACCTGACCTGGGCGCCGGAATTGCGGCATATCCCGGCCGACCCCGCGACGGGCGAGATGCCGAGCAATCCCAATATCGAGACGGACATCAATTTCGGCGTCGGCGTTTCGTACCGCTTCGCGCCGAACTGGTCGTTTGGATGGGAATTCCAGAACGAGCGCGAGGTCAACGACTATGCGGTGTTCTCGCGCCGGCATTGGATGGGCGATGCGTATTACACCGGCCCCACGATCCACTACGGCGGCGAGAAATTCTTCGTGACCCTGACCACCTGGGAGCAGCTGCCGATCGGCAAGAACTACACCGACCCCAGCGTGATCGTCGGCGGCCGCGACTACGACGTGGATTTCGAGAAGTTCCGCACGCGCCTCAAGGTCGGGTTCTATTTCTGAGGTCTCATGACGTCACGATTTATTTTGCTGCCGCTCGCCGCCGTCACGATCTCGGTGCCGGCGCACGCGACGGTCTATCTGACGGTCGAGCAGGCGCAGGCGCTCATGTTCCCGGGTGCCGTCCTGACGGCCGACTTCCGCACGCTGACCGATGCCCAGGTCGACGCCATCGAGAAGGCCTCGGATGTGAACGTGCGCCATCGCACGCTGCAGGTCTGGCGGGTCTCGACCGGCGGCTGGTTCATCGCCGATGAGGTCGTCGGCAAGCACGATTTCATCCCGTTCGCGCTGGCGCTCAGCGCCGACGGCTCGGTCAGGAGCATCGAGATCCTCGAATATCGCGAGACCTACGGGGGAGACGTCCGCGCCGAGACGTGGCGCGCGCAGTTCGCAGGTCTCCGCAACGGCGCCAAGCTGAAGCTCAACGACGACATCAAGAATATCTCGGGCGCTACTCTGTCGTCGCGCCACATCACCGACGGCGTCAAGCGGCTGCTCGCGACCTACGCGATCGTGCTGGCGCCGGCCGGTCGATGACCGCGTGCTAGGCGCGGCCGAAGAGCTTGCGCAGCTCGTCCTTGGCGGCGGTGAGCTTCTTCTTTTGCGCGGCCGGCAGGTTGCGGCCGGCGCGGTTGATGTAGAAATTCAGCATCGACATCGCCGATTGCAGCGGCGAGCCTTTGCGCCGCTTGCTGTGCTCGGCCGAGCGCTTGAGCGAGCGGGCGATCTGCTTCGGGTCCTTCTGGACGAACACTTTGTCCTCGAGGTCCAGCGCGTCGCTGCGCTGCGTCACCCGGGCCGACCAGCGGCGGCCGGTGCGCTTGCGGCGGGAGGAGGCGGCCTTCCGGGTACGCCTGGTAGCCATCGCTAGGGCCTGTGGTCGTAGTGCTCGCCGCCCACCGTGTCGTCGCGGCCGCTGCGGTTGCTGTAGAAGATCAGCGCCATCAGTCCCACGGCGAGGCCGATCGACAGCACGATGCCCAAGGTCAGGGCGATGGCACCGTTGAGGCTCAGCCCCAGCTCCCGGAACCCGAAAAGGCCCAGGAACAGCAGGACCAGCGCCACCGCACCGCCGAGCGAGCCGGCCACGAACCTGGCGGTCCACGAGTTGAGGCTCATCATCTCAGCGACGTAATGCCGGCGGGCGGGTTTTTAAGGCCCCACCCCCTCTGAACCCCGGGACGGGGGCGGTGCCGGTCTATTACTCGACCTTGGCGCCTGAGAACTTGACCACCTTGGCCCATTTTTCGGTCTCGGAGGCCATGATCTTGCCGAAGTCGGCGGGCGTGCCGCCCATCGGCGTGCCCCCGAGCTCGGCCAAGCGGGCCCGCATCTTCGCATCCGCGAGCGCGGCGTTGATCTCGCGGTTGAGGACCGCGATCACGTTGGCCGGCGTGCCCTTGGGCGCCCCCATGCCGAACCAGGCGCTGGCCTCGTAGCCCGGGACGGTCTCGGCGATCGTCGGCACGTCGGGCAGGGCCGGCGAGCGCTCGGCCGTGGTGACGCCCAGGGCGCGCAGGTCCCCGCCTTTGATGTGGCCGATCGAGCTCGGCATGTTGTCGAACATGACCTGCACCTGGCCCGCGACGAGATCGGTGAGCGCCGGCCCCGCCCCCTTGTAGGGGATGTGCGTCATCTTGATGCCGGTCATCGACATGAAAAGCTCGCCCGAGAGGTGGACCGAGGTGCCGCTGCCGCTCGAGGCCATGTCGATCTTGCCGGGATTGGCCTTCGCATAGGCGATGAACTCGGCGACCGTCTTGGCCGGCACCTTGGGGTTGACTTCCATCACGTTGGGAACGCGGATGATGCCGCCCACCGGCGCGATGTCGGTCAGGAAGTCGAAGTTCAGCTTGCTGTAGAGCGTGACGTTGATGCCGTTGGCCGGGTTCACGAGCAGCACCGTGTACCCGTCGGGCTGCGCCTTGGCGACCATCTCGGTCGCGATGTTGTTGCCGGCGCCGGGGCGGTTGTCGACGATGAATTGCTGGCCGAGCCGCTCCGACAGCCACTGGCTCATGATGCGGGCCAGGATGTCGGTCGTGCCGCCCGGGGGATAGCCGACGATCCAGTGCACGGGTCGGGCGGGAAACGTGTCCGCCGCCTGCACGGCCGTGCTGCCGAGGACCGGCAGGCCGGCCAGAATCGCTAGTACGAGAAGACGCGACAGACGCATTCAGCTCCCCCTCAAAGGACGGCACGGATCGGCCGCTTGTGCCGACAGCATAGATCGGGTGCTTGCGCCTTGTCACCCGCGGCGGCGTCGGGGGACTGCGACTACGCCCGCTTCTGCAGGGGGACGATCTTGCCGCTGCGGTCGTCGGACGGCCTGAGGAGGCGCCAAGGCGGCAGCGAGAAGCGCACATGCGTGCCGACATTGACCTCGCTCTGGATCTCGAGGTGGCCGCCGTGCAGCTCGATGAAGGCCTTGGCCAGCGGCAGCCCCAGCCCGGAGCCTTCGCTCCGGCGCACCAGCGAGGTTTCGACCTGGCCGAAGGGCTCGAGCGCCTTGCTGATCTGATCGGGCGGGATGCCGATGCCGGTATCGGCGATCTCGACGACGGCGCCTTTGGCGTCGTCGATCTCCCAGCTCAAGGTCACGGTGCCGCCGGCCGGCGTGAACTTGACCGCATTGGCCAGGAGGTTGAGCAGGATCTGCTTGATCTTGCGCTCGTCGGCGGTGACCCGGACCAGCCGCGACAGCAGGTTGTCGACGATGCGCACGTTGCCGACGCGCGCCCGCTCGCGCACCAGGGTGATACAGGAGCGGATCGCGCGGCCGAGATCGACCTCGCTGTCCTCGAGCACCAGCTTGCCGAATTCGATCTTCGAGATGTCGAGGATGTCGTTGATCAGCGCCAGGAGGTGCGCGCCGGATTCGTTGATGTGGCCGACATACTCGTCGTATTTGTCGCTCCCCAGCGGGCCGAACATCTGCATCTGCATCGCCTCGGAGAAGCCGAGGATGGCATTGAGCGGCGTGCGCAGCTCATGGCTCATGTTGGCCAGGAACTCGGATTTCGTGCGGTTGGCCGCGACGGCGGCGGCGCGCGCCGCCTCGCGCTCGGCGCTCTGTTGTTCCTGCGTGGCAAGCAGCGAGCCCAGGGTGTTGACGGCCTTCTGGAGCCGGCGAAGCTCGGCAGGTGCAAAGGCGGGCAGGTCCGTCGGGTGGTTGAGCACGCCGCGCTGGAACTCGGACAGGCGCTCGGAGATGCGGTTGATCGGGACCACCGCGAGCCCGTGCATCATGGCGTAGACGACCGCGCTCAACGCGAGGCAGATTGCGCCGACCACGCCGGCCGCGAAGATCGCGTGATTGTCGATGCGCGCCTCCGCCCCCGAGACGTCCCAGGCGGCCAGGAACGTGCCGAAGAGCTCGCCCTTGAGGCGAACCTCCTTGGAGAGCGAGACGAGGGTCGGGCGCTCGGGCGCGGGCTCGCGGTGCCAGTCGTACAAGACGCGGCCGCTCTTGCTGAGGATGCGCGCCGACGCCAGGGTCGAATCGCGCGCGATGACCTCGTTCATGACCGTGTTCAGGCGCGGGATATCCTCGCTGACGATGTCGTCGGTCGAAGCAAAGACGAGGAGGTCGAATTTCTGCTGGCTCTCGGCTCCGAGCAGGGAGGTGAGGTAGTCGCGCTCGGCCGTGCGCGCGATGAGGCCGGCGGTGACCGATACCACGATCGCGACCAGGACGAGGCCGATGAGGATCTGGCTCCCCAGGGGTGGTGCCAGAAGGCGCAGAACGCGTGCGAAACGGAGGCGGGGGCGGGTCATCCCGGAGCGCCCCTCAGGACCGCGGCTTCTGGAAGAAGCGGCTGTTTTCCTTGATCGCGGCACGCGTCGGATCGTAGTCGGCGTCGGTCGTGGCGGTGAAGCCGTCGAAGCGCAGCGCCTGCAGGGCCGCCGGGTTGCGCATCGCAATCAACGCATCGCGCAGCTTCGCCGTGATCTGCGGATTGAGGCCGACCCGCGCCACCCAGGCCTTGGTCAGGTCGCGATAGGACGCGAGCGGCCGCAAGGCCAGCCCCTCATTGACCAGCTTGGTGAAGATCGTCTCCTCGAGCGCCCCGGCGTCGAACTGCCCCGAGGCCACGGCGGTGGCCACGCGGTCGTGGCGGCCGAGATACTCGAAGGACTTGAGGTCGCCGGCGGTGATCCCGGATTGGGCGAGGAACAGCTGCGCCACATAGCGGCCCATGGTCGACTGCTCGGCGCCGAAGGCGAAGGTCTTGCCGCGGAGATCCTCGATCGCGTGGATCGGGCCGTCGCGCCGGACGCAGATGACGCCGTGGAAATACGGCGCATCACCGTTGAGCTCGGACGCGAGAAGCTCGATGCCCGGCGCCTCGGCCTTGGCCTCGACGTAGCTCACCGCGCCCAGGCGCGCGAAATCGACGTCGCCCGAGGTGAGGACGGCGATGCCCGTGTCGTAGTCGCGCAGGACCTTGAGCTCGATCTTGACGGTGTCGTGGAGCGTGCCTGCGAGGGTGCGCTCGAGCACGTCCAGCGTCGGGCGCATCTGCTCGACCATCGCCGACGGCTTGTCGGAGGCATAGACGCCGAACACGAGACGGACCTCGGCCGAGGCGCGCGAGCTGGAACCGGCCAGCACCGCCGCCGCGGCGCAAGCTGCCCAGACGAGCGCGCGGACGGGTCGGCAACGAGAGGCTGGAGAGTGCCGCAAGTCGTTCATGCACCGCCCAAATTCCCCGGGAGCCGAGCGGGGCGCCTCAGGACGAACAGAGAAACAGGGGTCGATTAGAGGCCAGATTGATTAACGGAACTTTAATGGGGTTGGCACTGGGCCAGGCCGGGCCGGTCCAGGCGCGGTTCAGGTGCGGAGCCTCAAAGGCGCCCGCGATTGTTGCGGGGGCTGCACGCGTATAATGTGCAGCAATCGCGAACGGATCCGCCGCAAGGCGCCTCGGAATTCTCCATGATCAACGCTGCCGTGATCGGCCTGGGGCGCTGGGGCAGGGCTATCGTCGAAGCGGTACAGGGCCGCAGTCACCGCCTGCGGTTTGTCCGCGGCGTCAGCAAGGAGACCGAGGCGGCGGGCTTCGCCAAGGCCCATGGTCTCGCCTTCTCCCTCGAGTTCGGCGATGTCGTTACCGATCCCCGGATCGACGCCGTGTTTCTGGCAACACCGCATTCGTTGCACGTCGAGCAGATTCTGGCCGTGGCGGCAGCCGGCAAGGCGGTCTGGTGCGAGAAGCCGTTGGCACTCACCCGCCAGCAGGCCGAAAGGGCCGTCGATGCGTGTGCCAAGGCTCGCGTGCCATTTGCGCTCGGCAACAACAAGCGCTGCTTCCCGTCGATGCGCGAACTCAAGACGGTCGTCGCGGGCGGTGGCTTGGGCGAGATGCTCCATATCGAGGGGCACTTCACGAACGAGCATTCCACGCGGGTTGCGGGCGGCTGGCGCGATGATCCCGACGAGTCACCAGGGGGTGGCATGACAGGGGCGGGACTTCACGTTCTCGACGCGCTGGTCAATCTCGGCGGGCCGATCGCCGCGGTCGATGCCCGGCTGTTTTCGCGCAAGGCGCCCCCCGACCCCCGCGACGTCGCCGCGGCCTTCGTCGAGTTCGAAAATGGCGGGACGGGTCAGATCGCCACGGTCCGCGCCGGTCCGCCGTTCTGGCGCGTCCATGCGTTCGGCACCAAAGGCTGGGCCGAAGCACGCGGGGAAACGCAGATCACCGTGGCCCCCATCGGCGAGACGCCATCGACACGGTCATATCCCGAGGAAAATTCGCTGAGGACCCTGATAGAGGCATTCGCCGAGACGATCGAACGCGGAACGCCGTTTCCTGTGACGGCCGCCCAGATGCTGCACGTGACGAGCGCGTTCGAGGCGATCGTCAGGTCCATCAAAACCGGCGCGCCGGTGAAGGTTGCCTGATCGCGTTCTCAGCCTCGACCGTGCTCTCGTAACACTTCGGCGGCAATCCGGTGCGCGTCGTTGGCGGCGGGAATGCCGCAATAAAGCGCCAGCAGCAGGAGAACCTCCTGGATCTGCTCGGCGGAGCAACCGTTCTTCAGGGCGCCTTTGAGGTGCACGCGCAGCTCGTTGGCGTGCCCTGCGGCTGCCATCATGGCGATCATCGTCAACGATTTGGTGGCCGGCGGCAGGGCCGTGCGGCTCCACACGTCGCCGTAGGCGTAGGCGTTGATGATGTGCTGGAGCGGCTTGCCGAACTCGCCGCACGCCGCCATCCGCTGGTCAACCGCCTCGCGGCCGAACATTTCGATCCGTAGCTCGAGACCGCGCCGATATTGATCCTGGTCGTCCGCCATGGCCCCCTCCGTCAGCTCTCCGCCTTATTGCTTCGCCAAATGCGCCTTTTCGCGGACATCGTCCCAGCGCTCGTATTCGCTCGTCATGAAGTTTCCGAACTGCTCGGGCGTCGAGCCCTTGACCAGGACACCGACTGCGATGAGGTGCCTCTTCACCTGTTCCTGCTCCATGACGTCGTTGATGACGCGGTTGAGTTTTGCAACGACCGCCGTCGGCGTCTGCTTGGGTGCAAAGACGCCGTACCACGTGGTGACGTCGTAACCCGGCAGCACGCCGGAGTCAGCCGCAGGTGGCACCGAGGGCACGGCCGGAAAACGGTCCTTGCCGGTGACCGCCAGCGCCTTGAGCTGGCCGCCCTCGATCTGGCCGATCAGCGCCGAAACGGTGTCGAAGATGACGTCGGCCTGTTTGCCGAGCACCGCATTGATCGCCTCGGGCGTGGTCTTGAACGGCACGTGCAAGAGATCGATTCCCGCCATTTGCTTGAACATCTCCCCCGCGAAATGCTGGGTGGCGGCAAAGCCCGGGCTGGCAAAAATGAGCTTGCCGGGATTCGACTTGGCAAGCGCAACCAGCTCTTTCACGTTGTTGGCCGGAAAATCCGGGCGGGTTGCGATCAGAAGGCTCGCCGTCGCGACCTGCGTGATCGGCGCGAAGGCCGTGGTGGTGTCATAGGGCATGGATTTGCGCGTGGTCGCGGCGATGATCTGGCCCGCCGTCATGATGCCGATCGTGTAGCCGTCCGGTGCCGCCTTTGCGACGATGTCGTTGCCGATGATCCCGCCGGCACCCGGCTTGTTTTCGACGATGACCGGCTTGCCGAGCTTTTCCTGCATCGCGTCGGCAAGAATGCGGCCGATGATATCCGCGCCGCCGCCGGGCCCGAAGGGCACAACCATGCGAATGGTCTGCTGCGGATAGTCCTGCGCCGACGCAGACCAGGACAGGCCCGCGACGATCAGTATGACGCCGATACGGCTCGGGCATCTCATGGCGCCACTCCCCCAGGAAGCCGCGGGTTCAGTTCCGACCCGCGCAATTGAGCGAGCTTCGCCTGCCTGTACCCGCGCTTCAAGCAGATTTGGCTGAATCTGGTTGATCAGGGACTGTCCGTTCCTGTTGCAAAAATCCACTCAGCGGATTCCCTGCGAAAAGATGTCCCCTTTTCGTCTCGTTTCAGACATTCGCTGACGTGATCCCGATGTCTGCGAAGTGGGCACTTCTCGGACATCCGGGCGTGTAAGCCGGCGTCCGATGTCGAGGGAACGCGGACATGTGCGCGGCCCCATTTACGCTGCAGACTCAAAGTTCCCTGACTATTTCGCCTACTAGACATGTTTGCGCTTGCGCGAGCTTGCGTGCGGCGTAACTTCTGAAATTCAGACTGAGCGGAGCGTGCCCGTCGGGCCCACCGCCTTTTTCATTCTTCGTCATCCCCTGGCGCGTCCGGGATATCCATTGTCCATCCCGGGTCCGCATGGATGCCCGCGTAACGGGGGCGTGACGTTTTCCCTTGATGAGGCTCACATGAAGCGCTGCGCGACATGCGGCATGCGCAAGCCCTTGAGCGCGTTCTTCGCCCGGCCGAAGACGGCGCGTGGCAAGTGGCGCTCCGAGTGTAAGCTCTGCGCGCTGGCTTACCAGCGTCGCCGAAATGAAGCATCACGGCGATGGATTCGCGAATACGCGGCTGGCTGGCGGCGGAACAACCAAGGACTCGTCGCGAGCGCCAAGGCGTTCGTTCAGCACGCGGGTAAGCGCCCGTTTCGGCTCCGGCAGTATTATCGCATGCGGCACGAGGCGATCCTGGCCTATGGCGGCTATCGCTGTGCCTGCTGCAAAGTTCGCGAGGCAATGTTCCTCACGATCGACCACATCAATAACGATGGCGCGCGCCATCGCCGGCGGGTTGGGGTCTCTGTTCGCTTCTTCCAATGGCTCAAGCGTAACGGCTATCCCAAAGGATTCCAGGTTCTGTGTTCGAACTGTAACCAGGGCCGTCACCGGAACGGCGGCATTTGTCCGCACAAAGATCGGATGGCGAAACCACGTCGCCGAGGCCGGCTCACTCCACGATGATCTTGCCGACCATGCCCGCCCAGTCGTGGTCGGCGCAGGTCATGGCGTAGGTGCCGGCCGCCGGGGCGCGAAACACGAGATCTTTGGACTCGCCCGGCTGCACTAGGATCTC
>Ga0335069_10010414_pt1 | contig 13170 bp, 10 predicted proteins | sample Lox_Sample_11_FD_206714 | JGI IMG/M metagenome (GOLD analysis project Ga0335069, IMG submission 206714) | Soil microbial communities from Loxahatchee National Wildlife Refuge, Florida, United States - Lox_Sample_1.1 | ecosystem: Environmental > Terrestrial > Soil > Wetlands | place: USA... | reverse complement strand
ATGAATGAAAGCTTCCTCGACCGGAGCGCAATTTTTCAGAAAGTACTTTGCCTGGTCTTTAGTGCAGAAGCCCATCACGCGCTCGACCAGCGCGCGGTTGTACCAACTGCGATCGAAGATCACCACTTCACCGGCGGCAGGAAGATGGGCGACGTAGCGCTGAATGTACATCTGGGTTTTTTCACGCTCGGTTGGCGCAGGCAGTGCGACCACCCGGAACACGCGCGGACTTACGCGCTCCGTGATGCACTTGATGACGCCGCCTTTTCCGGCCGCATCGCGGCCCTCGAAGATTACGACAACCTTAAGGCCTTTGTGCTTCACCCATTGCTGAAGCTTCACCAGTTCGACATGCAGGGCCTTTACTTCTTCTTCAAACTTTTTTCGTTTGAGCTTCATATGAATTTGCCTGCCTCGTCGATTTCCTTTTTGGCTAGCTTCCACAACATGCCGGGCCTAGTGCGGCTGGACCCATTGCACATCAGTGAGATTCCATCCCCCGCCGAGCGCCTTATAAAGATCGACCACCGCAAAGAGCTGATCCCGCTGTGCTTGCGCAAGCGAGTCCTCTGCTGGAAACAGCAACTGCTCCGCCTCGAGCACCTCGAAGTAGCTCGCTCTGCCGGCCGTATAGCGAAGCAATGAAAGGTCGACAGACTCCTTCAACGCCGCAACTTGGTGTTCGAGAGCCTCACGTTGCGCGACCAGTGTCTGCTGCGCGATTAGCGCATCCGAAGTCTCGCGGAATGCCGTCAGCACGGTACCCCTATATTGCGCAATCGTCTGGTCCCAAAACGCCTGCTGCGCATAATAAGTTTCGATTAAGCGGCCACCCTGAAAAATCGGCCCAGCCACGTTGCCAGCGATATTCCAAATGCTGAAGCTGTTTTCGACGACTTGGTCGATGTTCTGGCTCTGTCCGCCGTATAATGCTGAAAGGCCGATTCTGGGAAAGAAATTAGCCACCGCCACGCCGATCTCGGCGTTGGCGCCAATCATGTTTTGCTCAGCCTGCAAGAGATCTGGGCGGCGCTCCATTAGGTCGGTCGTCTCACCGAGCGGCGTGGGCGGCATGGATTGCGCCGTCAATTGCCGCCCGCGAGCTATTCCTTCGGGATATGCGCCGAGCAGAACGCTGATGGCATTTTCCTGTTGAGTGATAGCACGTTTTAGGCTCGCCTCACTTGCGACGCTTGAATCGTATGCGGCCTGCGCGCGCTCGACCGGCAATTTGCTATCCTTCCCGAATTGAAACCGCTGGGTAAAAAGGTCGAGCGTCTGCTTGTAGGTTTGCGAACTGTCGTGTGCGATTTCGAGTTCGCGGTCCAGCTCGATTAATTGAAAATAGCCGGTGGCCACTTCGCTCACCAACGTCAGCATCACGCCGCGGCGAACATCCTCCTGGGCGAATAGATTTGCGCGCGCGGCTTCAGTTGAACGCCGGATTCGGCCCCATACGTCCAACTCCCATGCTACATCGAAGAGGCCAGCAAAGGCGTTGAAGGTTAGGTTTCCGCCCGCCTGTTCTAAAGGAACGAACGACTTCCCGCGTCCGGCGAGCCCCTGATAGCCGATTTGCGGATAAAACTGTGACGCAGTTACACCTACCAATGAACGCGCCTGTTCGATGCGGGCAGTTGCCAGCTGCAGGTCATAGTTCTGCGCCAATGCCGTTGCGATTAGGCCTTGTAGGGCTTTGTCATTGAATACCTGCCACCACGGTAAATCGGCTATCGAGGCCGCCTCCGAGGGGCCAATCTGAGATCTGAAGCTCTCGGCGGGCGCTAACGTGGGACGTTTGTAGTCAGGGCCGACTTCTATCTTCCAGAGGCGGGCCCAAATCCCCTGCGGTTCCGCCGTCGGCGAACATCCCGCAAGGCCGATCGCCAAGATCGCGATGGGTATTAATTTCAACTTAGTCGCCGATTGTTTTGCACTGGTATTCACTGGTCATATACCTACTGAATAGCCGCGAGCATTTTCCTGAATCGGGAGAGCGAATAGAGAACGAACACCCAGCCAATCACAAACATCTTGGCAAGGTCCGGCCACACCATCGCTGGTGTCGCATTTCTAAACAGTACGGCCTGCGAAAAGCTAACAAAGTGCGTCGATGGCACAAACTGCATTATCCTTTGCAACAGGATCGGCATGCTTTCTAGCGGCGTCTGGCCACCCGACAAAAGGCTCATGACGATAAATACGGGAAACGCCAGCAGCCCGAACTGCGGCATCGAACGTACCACCGTCGCGAGCATGATTCCCAGCGCGGTAACCGAAAACAGGTATACGGCCAAACCTGCGACGAACAGCGGCATCGATCCCGCAATCGGCACGCCGATCGCCCCTTTCACAACCAGATAGATTGAGATCATCGCAGCTGCGACGACTACCAATCCGTTCGCCCAAATCTTGGCAAACATCAGTTCGTAAGGCCGCAGCGGCATCACGAGCAGGTGTTCGATCGTTCCATGTTCGCGTTCTCGCAAAACCGCAGCACCCGTGAGGAAGATGGCGAGCACGGAAATGTTATTGATAATTTGGTTCACCGCCACGAACCAACCTTGCTGCATGTTCGGGTTGAAGCGCGCGCGGGTGACGAGCCGGACCAGTTCACGGCTCTGACTTTTGTCTCCGCCCCAGAATGGCGCGACTTCCTTGGTGATGATTTTCTGAATGTACGAGGGTCCACGGCCGGCCTGGCTCATTGCGGTCGCGTCCGTGATTATTTCGACCGTCGGCGTAACGCCTTTCGTCAGATCGTGCTGGAACTTCGGCGGGATGTCGATGATAAATGTGTACAGGCCTTCGTTCATCGCGCGATTGATCTCGCCAAACGGAATTGTCACCGGCGGCAAAAACAGGGGGGGCAGGATCGAATCGCGTATCAGGCGGGAGGCTGTCGAATGATCTTCATCGACGATCGCGATCGACGCGTTGATTACATCCATCACGGCGCTTTTCGCGGGTGTATAAACTGAGAACGTAAAGGCGTATGCAATTAGAAAAATCAGTACGGGATCGCGAACCAGGCTGAGCAATTCCTTCACGCCAAGCTGAATGATGTGCCGGATATGCCGCACGGTTCAATTCTCCTGCTTGGCGAGTAGCGCGACGGAGGTTGCGAAATAGACAAACGCGAGCACGGCCAGCGCGGCGACATTGCGCCATAACGATGGCAGGCCCAACGCTTTGGTGAATGTCCCGACGCTAATCGCCTGAAAATAGGTGCTGGGGAAGATTCTTGCTGCAAACCACGCTCCTCCGGTCAACGATGATACCGGCACAAACATTCCGGAAAACTGCACTGCCGGCAGGATCGTGATGATCGCAGCCGCAAAGATTGCCGCTGTCTGCGTAGTGGCGAACACAGAGATCAAAAGGCCGAACCCCGTACTGGCCAGAACATAAATAACGCCACCCAAGAGCAGCGTTGCCAGACTACCTTTCAACGGAACCTGAAAGAGAATGATTGCAAGCGCAACCAGAGTCGCAAACTGGATTAGCGCCACACCGACATAGGGCAGTTGCTTGCCCGCAAGAAATTCCAGCCGGGTGGCGGGAGCCGCGTAAAAATTTGCAATAGAGCCCAACTCTTTTTCGCGAACTACGCTAAGCGCCGTGAGCATGCTGGGGATCAGAATTAGAAGCAGCATGATGTCGCCCGGAACCATCGCGTAAATGCTCTTGAAAGCCTGATTGAATAATGCGCGCGCCTCGATTTTTACCGGAACGACGGCGGGGGGCAGGCCCTTCACCTGGCGCAGCTCCCGCAGATATTTGTCGTGCGCGCCCTCGATGTAACCCCGCGCGGTTTCGGCACGGAACGGAATAGCCGCATCGAGCATGGCGTTTATCTGCGGTTGGCGGCCCCGCTGTAAATCGGTCTGGAACGATGGCGGAATTTCCAGCGCGAAACGCAATTCGCCGTTTCGCAGGCGCCGGTCGAGATCATCGTAGTTGGTCAGCGGCGGATTCTCGACGAAATAATATGAGCCGCGGTAGGTATCAACGTAGTTACGGCTGGCGGGCGTGCCGTCCGAATCCAGCACCGCGAACGCCAAATGGTCAACATCGAGCGAGATTCCATATCCGAACACGATCATCAACAGGATCGGTCCGAACACGGCAAATGCCAGCCGGACCGAGTCGTGCTGCAATTCAACCGCCTCACGGCGCGCAAATGCCCACACACGGCCGATACTGAACCGGCTAGGCGCTTCTTCGGCGTGGGCCGCAGGGGCGCTAAGTTCCGCGGCTTCGGGAGCCGTGGAGGTGACCGCCGATTTTTTGGCGGCCTCCTCCAGGTACCCGATAAAGGCATCCTCCAAATTTTGCGCCTTTCGCTCGGCGACCAGCTGCGCCGGGGGCCCCTGGGCGAGGACCGTTCCGGCGTGCATCATCGACATCCGATCGCATCGCTCCGCCTCATTCATAAAATGCGTGGAAAGAAAGATCGTCACACCGTTTTCACGGGACAGCCGGATAAGCAATTCCCAGAATCCGTCTCTGGCAACCGGGTCGACGCCGGAAGTGGGTTCGTCAAGAATCAGCATCTCCGGTTCGTGAATTACTGCTACCGCGAGCGATAGCCGCTGCCGAATTCCCAAAGGCAGGCTTGCGGCAAGGGTGTCGGCAACGGATTCCAGCACGAAGCGCTTCAACATCTCGTCCACGCGCTTCTTCGCCGCCTCTTCCGGAATGTCGAACAGGCGCGCGTGCAACATCAGATTTTGCCGCACTGTCAGTTCGGTATAGAGCGAAAATGCCTGCGACATGAAGCCGACGCGCCGGCGCGTCTCCACGTCTCCGCCCTTCACCGGCTGGCCGAAGAGCGTCGCGGTCCCTTCGGTCGGCGGCAGCAGCCCGGTTAACATTTTCATCGTGGTGGTTTTGCCGCAGCCGTTGGAGCCGAGAAATCCAAATATCTCTCCCCGTTCGATTCGGAAACTGACATGATCCACTGCGGTAAACGTTCCAAATCGCTGGGTTAGGCCGTGCGCTTCAATGGCTGGAGCGCCGCCGGTAGATTTCCACGGCGTAATTTCCAGTTCCTTGTGCCCGCGCCGCGATTCTTCCGGCAGAAGCTTGATGAAGGCTCTCTCGAGTGTGGTCTCGCTGGTGTTTTGTCTGAGTTCCGCTGGAGTTCCAGTTGCGAGGACCTTTCCGGCATTCATCGCGACCAGCCAGTCGAATCGTTCCGCTTCGTCCATGTAGGCAGTCGCAACCAAGACGCTCATTCCTGAACGGCGTGCCCGGATGCGATCGATGAGTTCCCAGAATTGCCGGCGTGCCAGCGGATCAACGCCGGTCGTCGGCTCGTCAAGGATGAGCAAATCAGGGTCGTGAATTAGCGAGCAGCACAATCCCAGCTTTTGCTTCATTCCACCCGAAAGCTTCCCGGCCGGACGATCGCGAAAGGGAGTGAGATCAGTGCTGGCCAACAGTTCTTTGATTCGCCACTCGCGCTCTTCGCTCGATTGGCCGAATAGGCGGCCGAAAAAATCAATATTCTCGAAGATCGACAAGGTCGGATATAGGTTCTTGCCGAGCCCCTGCGGCAGATAGGCAACGCGCGATGAGACCAGATTACGAAACTGGGCGTCGGTTATATCGCCGCCGAGCACAATGGCCTTGCCGGCCTGCATTCGTCGAACGCCGGCGATGATGCCAAGTAGAGTGGATTTGCCAACGCCGTCGGGGCCGATGAGGCCAATCATTTTTTGGACCGGGATATCGAGGTTGACGCCGTCGAGTGCGATTGCATTGCCGTATCGCTGCGTAACCTCCTTGAGGCTCGCAACCGGCTCCTGCCCATCCGTGTTCATCCGTTCGATCCGATCGAGCCAGTGGAGTTCCAGAGTTTCTCTGGCACCGGCTTCGGTTGAAGCATCGGAGGCCATTCGGCGTCCGCATCGAACCGAACATATCCCATGCCGGGAATTCCGACTTTCACGAACGGTTCGAATTGACGCAGCCGGATTTTGTCGAGCTGCAACTTCACCCGAAATGTTAGATTGTGGCGTTCTTCGGCAGTCTCGACGCTCTTTGGAGTGAATTGGGCGCTGGGCGAAACGTATGATACGACCGCCCGGATGGGATACTCGGGGGCCGCATCGATAACGATTCGAGCTTCTGATCCCAGAGCCACTTTCCCGGCGATCGATTCGGGAAGAAAGAGATACATGTACACATCGCTCAAATCGACCAGGGAGAGCACCTTACCTCCGGCAGGAAGGACTTCGCCCGGTTCGGCTAGACGATTCTGGACCCTTCCCCGGATTGGGGCTTTGAGGACGCTGTCCTTGATTTCCGCCTTTATCCTATCGGTCTCGGCGGTCGCTGCGTCGATTGCGGATTGGGTGCGCACCGCTTGGGCCTGCGCACCAAGCAACGCGGCCTGATTGACTTCCATGCGAGCAAGATCAATGTCCCTTTCCTGCTCGCTGACTGCGCCGCGCACGACCAATTCCTTCGAGCGCTTGTACTGCTTGGTTGAGTAGGCAAGCTCGCTTTGTTTGACGACGACCTCGGCAAGCGCGGTCCGCCGATTGTCCTCGGCCTCGCGAGTCTTGGCCTCTGCGTTGCGTAATTGTGCTTCGAGCGGTTCGATATCCATCCTTGCCACAATTTGCCCCGCGTCGACCGTATCGCCTTCATCCGCAAGGACTTCTGCGATTCGTCCCTGATATTTCGTCGCGATATCAACCAGCTTGGCTTCCAGTCGGCCGTTGGCACCAGCAAATCCGGGCGGCAAGGCGGGCTTGTTCAGGATGAACCATGTGATCGCTACGCCACCTGCCAAGATGATTACTGCCGCGAGGTAAACCAGCTTTTTCGACATCAGAGTTATCCTGCTCGAAATTACATTTCCAACGCGGAAACGAGCAGCATGTTGCGTGCCATGCTCAGCGGACATGGGCTGCTCGCGCTATTCACTGCAAGTTCAAGTGTTTTGTTGGACACGCTGGTCGGCAAGTCGCGTCTCCCACGAGAAAGTGGCTCGATCGGACACAAATGGTCCCGTATGAAGCACCTTGCAACAACGAATATACATCGGCAGCCGTCTGCCGTATAGGACATTTTTCGAGGTGAAAGCGGTCCATTGCTGTTGGGATTATTAATTTCGGAAGGGCAAACTTTCTTAACTAAGATTGGCATGAATAATGCCGATCCCTCGACGGATTGAATGAGTCGCGTTTCGAAAACTCCGGTAGTGAATTGGCAATATATTTGCGCCAAGGTTAAATTAACCTGCGTCGGGAATTTTGTACGAGCAGAAGTGTTGGGAAAGCTGGAACAGGGGGAGCCGGGGAATGGCAAAACGGAGATACATTGGAAATTGAATTTTGTCTAAACCGAGGCGTGAGCTTGACCCATTGCTGGATAGTCAAGCTAAGTTGATGCCCCGGCGTTGCCCCAAGTCCAAATAGGGCGAAAAGCTCCGCGCAAACGCGCAGGATTTTAGTCCAAGCAGGTTGAATCAATCTCAGCGAGACCGGATTGAGCGCTAGCTGAGGCGTGCTCAATGGCCGAGGGCGCGCAAGGAGGGGGCTCACCGCTCCTACGCGTTCGCGGCATTGGCTCTGCAATGCTCTGGTTTTGGCCCATAGGATCGCCCTTCCTCTGAGGAGCGAAAACGATGGCCAGAGCAAGGAGTTTATCGCGGCGCTGCCAGCGACTGCCCACATTCCTGCTTACAATGGGCTTAACAACCAGTGATGATGAGAATTCATCGCAAGCCAATTATCGCTAGGCGCCGTCCTATGCTCCACAATTTCCAGCAGATGATAGATAGCAACTGTCACCGGCTTCACTCGCAAAATGAAAGGGCCGCCCTTTCGGGCGGCCCTATTCCGTCAGGAGGCGCGCGCCGATCATGGCGCCTATGCTCTCCTTCGCAGACGTCTAGCCCTGGGGGGCCCCGTACTTCTGTCGCAATTCAAGATTAACTTGCAGCACGTTAATGATGCTTTCGCCGAACAATCCGCCCATCGGAACCGTCGCATCCTGCTGAAGAATTTGTTCGATCTCGCGCCGGATCTCGGCAGGATTACGCTTCGTGTCAGCCGCCCATTTTGATGCCACGCGATCCAGTTGGTATTCCGCGTTCTGCACCGTGATGTGAGGATCAAGCCCCGAACCCGATGTCGTCACCATATCGCCCGGAACGTCCTGCAATTCGGCTTCGGGGTGCTCCTGCCGCCACATGTCGAAGAAATTCGACTGGATGTCGCTGCCGGATGCGACCGGCTCAACCACGGATTGGGTTTTCCCGCCGGGAAGACTCTTAGTCACTGTGGACGGAAACTTGCCGGGATTCTCCTTGGAGAAGGTCTCGAAGAACACGATCGCCAGGTCCGACGGCTGGGGATTCGGTGTGCCCGGGTTCTGTTTGAGCCAGTCCGCCACCACCGACTTGTGAGCCTTCCCCCAGTCAGTGATGTAAGCGCCGTGAGTCGGGTCCGCGCCCACCCATGCTTGTGCCACGCTGTTATGGGCATCGGCCCACTGCGCCACGATATGCGGCTGACCGCCGAATTGGTCCTTGTCGAACCACGCTTCGATATCGGGCGCGACCAGTTTGCCTGCATTGGGGCCGCTCTTGTAGGTAGCGATCGGACCCAACTGCTGCGCCACGCGATTGCGCAGCGCGTAATTCGACGGTGCCGGACTCTCGCTGACCGTGGCGACCGATTCGGGCGCTGGTGCCTCGAACTTCGCGTACGATTCGCTCTCGCCGATCGGTGGCTTCGTCGCGATGGTCAACATGCAGATCGGCGAGGTCATCTTTGGCGGCGTCGGCAGCGACTTGTACGGGATGCTGGAACTCGCGAGGTTGGCCGTTTTCATCGCTGGCCTGATGGTTGGCCGGACGCCGGAATACCTCGGCAAAAAAATCGGCCGCCGCGAGATCCAATACGTCATGCTCGCGGTTCTCGCAGTCCCCTTGGTTGTGCTGGTCCCGGCATGCTTCGCCGTCCTCACAGCGGTCGGGCGCGCGACGCTGGGGAACGCCGGACCCCACGGCTTTTCGGAAATCATATACGCGTTCAGCTCGTGTGCGGTTGGGAACGGCAGCGCGTTTGCCGGCTTGGGATCGAGCACGTTCTACAATATCGTCCTTGGGTTAGTGATGTTGGCGGGACGGTACCTGCCGATGATCCCCAGCCTCGCGCTGGCTGGAGCGATGGCTGCCCAGCCGCTGCGGCCGACGACGCGAGAGGGGACGTTCAGGACTGACTCCATACTCTTCATGCTCTTGCTGGTCGGCGTCGCGCTCATCGTTTCCGCACTGATCTTCTGGCCTGCCGACGCGCTCGGGCCGATCGACGAACAGCTACGCTTGGCGGCGGGAAAGTCGTTCTAGTACTGTTCCAACTCGTCCTTGTAACGCGACGGACAGGTGAGCGTCAGCATGCAGGCGACGTGTGGTGACCTGCCCTGGGAATTTTGTACCAGCGAAGAAATTTGGAAAGCCAGAACAGGAGGGGACGGGGTCAGGTCAGATTCACGCGGGACTCTCACAATGGCTGGACCAGATAAATGGGACAGGTCGGGCAGGTCATTCGCGCTCGGCATCGAGGCGCTGGAGCGATTCGTACGCGGCGAACCGTTGCGTGGGGTGCATGAGTGCGTTTTTGGCGTGCTGGCGTTTGAAAGCGAGCCGGTCGACCCGCGTCTATAATTGAAAGCAAATCGCAAGGCGCTACGTGAATCCGAAGTGGCCATGACGTACTTAGGAAATTTCGTTGCTGATTCCTAGTTTATTTGCTCGTACAAGATCTTCAGGGCGGGCCAATCGTAGAGCCGAAAAGGAAATGGAATCGTGCGTCAGCCGATGAAGCAAAAATCCCACAAAGGTCCGACTCCCGAGCTGAAGCGAATGTCACCGCCAGATTTAAGCTTTATCGACGAACGTCTATCACCAATACAGCGCGAACAATTGGCCAAGGACCTTGGAATTGAATTGAACGATCCGGCAATCGACGTTACGGAGGCCGTGCTTTATCAGTTCGTGGGTCATTTATATTTTCAGTCGCGGGGCGACGGCGTTGCGGGGGCGGAAGTCATTCTCGAACAGCTTCGGCCACCGCTCCAAGACCTGGAGCGAATAATTAGAAGCGTTAGCCCGGTTCCTTACGCTGTTCTGCAGATTCTTGAAGCAATCTATTACAGACGCTTGGCCGAAAACCGCCATGATGAGCCCAAGATGATCTTTCGTGGGGCACTGTCGGAGATGAAACGTGTACGCCTTGAACCAGATGCGATGCCGCTCTGTTACGAATATCCGATCCGGGAGGTCCCATTCGAGGAAGCATTTCGTGGCGCATTGTTGCTCGCCACCACACTTGGCCGAGAACGGCGCGGGCGCCCGTTCTCTAAGGGTCCGGAAAAGACAGTGGTCCATACACTAGGAGCAATCTGGTACGAAAAGAGAGGTTGGCAAGCTGACCATGCACGAAGGAACAGTAAGGCACCGCGCGATACTTTCGGGAAATCCCGCGAATGGACCGGGCCGTTCCCAACATTTATAGGGCATTGCTTCAAGGCCGCGAAACTTGATCCGCCTACCGACCCAAGTGTGGGAACCATTGTTAGTGAATTTAAAAAATTTGGCGAAGAGGTCTGGCGTCGAGAATACGCGAAGCACTTCCGTGCCGTCTTTCCAGTCGGACGGCAATCGACACCGCCATCGCCAGTCGCAAGTGCACACGCTTCGAGCGGATCAATAGTGAGTGGCGGAATTCGAAAATCACGCGCGAAGCGCAACCGCCCCGCCCACAGCAAGAGATAACCTCCCGCGCGTTCTATCCGAGTTTTGAACCGTCACGCCACATTCTTTTAACCGACTTCCGCCGCAATTATTTCCACAATCCGCCGCGCGAGTTGGTTCGCGACCCCATCGCTGCGGGATGGAATTATTTCCACATCAGGTAGGCTGAATCTGCTTGTAGACGGGGTTTCTTTAGTGGAGCGTAAATCCCGGAAATGGCGACCCGGGTTGATGAGGCGTATGGGTGAGAGAAGTCCCAGCGGAAAAACGGTGCGGGTGACAATGCCAAGGATGGGGAGGGGCCGGCAAGCGGGTATCCGACAAACGAGGCGCAACTCGGGCTGTACACAAGCGACGGGCGCTGTGACAGTCGCGGCTGCAGGCCGGTTGTTTTCCTCGGATCACGTTGAGCGCATAGCTCTTGAGCTGAGTGACGAACGTAGGGTTTTTCGGAACGGCGATGGACGAAAGTCATTTTGTCCATTGTGCCAAAGCGAGAATCGACGACACCGGCCGCGGCCAACCCTTTCAATTGCCGTTCGCGACGGGAAAATTCTCTTATATTGCCATCGATGCGAAACCGAGGGCACGGCTATTATTCGCGAACTTGTCCGTCGGGGACTACTCCCAGACTTGTTCCGCGACGCGTCGGCGTCGTTGGCCCTTCTTAAAAAAGTCCGAGCCGCTATGGAAGCGGATGTTTGGACGGGCACCGCTAAGGCGACGGATCGTCTGGTCCTAAACGCCCTCATCGGCATCTCCGGACGCTGTTACAAGGAAGATTTCGGGGCTTCGGTGCGCGAAGTGGCTCTATTGGCTCGCCTTCACGAGTCGACGGCTTCGCGCTCGCTGCATCGTCTCAAGAACTGTGGTTGGGTCCAGAAGACCAAGCCGGCGCTGGGCGAGAAGGCTGCGGTATGGCGTCTCCAAGAACCACGGCGCGCGACGGATCAGCGAGCAACAAACATACTTGCTGAGAAAGAAGGTGATCGATTGTTTCACGCTGATCCCTTCTTTAGCCGGGGCGACCGGGCAGGCCTTCCACGCCTGGTCGCCCCTTTCGTCCACGACGTTTTCCGGTGGAGGACAGGGCTCGGTGCAATCAGAGGGCAAATTTACGCTCTTCTGTCCGTCCCATTGAGGGCTCGCGAGATCGCCTCAGCGCTTGGCTTCAAACACACGCGCAACGTTCGTATTCATCTTAAGACTCTCGCCAATCACGGTCTCGTTCGGCGCGGCTTCGATTGCCGCTACGAGAGGGGCGATGCTCAACCGGACGCTGTAGCCGCCCAGCTTGGAGTGCTAGGCGCGTGCGAAAAACAGGCTGCTCGCTACAAACGAGACAGGGACAGATTCCGACGCCTGGAAAGGGCTTGCGAGCATTGGAAGAAAACCGGGGAAGTCGTCGATCCGGAGACTGGCGAAGTGCTCGGAGTTGACGCGAAGCCGAGTACACGTGCGGGCCGAGCCGTATTTCGGCGCCGGGTACTTCAGCATCAGGTCGCAAATGAATCGATCGTGGATAAAGCCAGCCTCGATTGTGGGAGACCGGCATGAAGCACCCTGTTGGAGACGGCATCACATTTCAAGGCAGTGGACTGCCACGCGCCAGATACCTGAAAGTGTCGACGCGTCACGGCTCCGCGAACGCGACGGTATCTTGTCGTGTTTCCCGTGCGCAGCGACCGCCGGTAGGGGTGGGGGGGCGTCAATTCTCTAGGAAAATTCCTTTTGTTGACCGTGTTCTGGTCGCGTGCGCATGGCCGCAGGTTAGACGGTAGGGGGGTGTGGGTAGAATGAACATAGCGACTAAATCATTCCGCGACCGAATCATCGAACTGCGCCGCGTGCCAGCACGCGAGTTGATCCCGAATCCGAAGAACTGGCGGCGACACCCCGAACGCCAAGCCGCTGCACTTCGCGGCGTACTTGAGGAAGTTGGCTACGCAGACGCCCTGCTAGCTCGTGAGACGCCCGAAGGCCTGATGCTTATCGACGGCCATCTCCGCGCTGAAACTACGCCCGATCAGCCGGTGCCCGTGCTGGTGCTTGATGTTGACGAGGCCGAAGCCGACAAGCTGCTCGCTACCCTCGACCCGCTGGCCGGCATGGCCGAGATGGACAAGATGGCGTTCAAGAACCTGGCTGTAACGATCAACACCGAAAGCACCGACGTGCGCGAGCTGCTCAACGGAATGGCCGGCATCGCGCCTGAAGTCAGACAAGATGCCATCCCGGTCGTGCCAGAGACTCCGACGGCGCGTTCCGGCCAGTTGTGGCGCTTGGGTGGGCATCGGATTCTGTGCGGCGATTCCACGCGCCCCGAACACATCGCACGGCTTATGGGGAATGAACGCGCCGTTCTTTTCCAGACCGACCCGCCCTACGGCATC
>Ga0335069_10010413_pt1 | contig 13171 bp, 7 predicted proteins | sample Lox_Sample_11_FD_206714 | JGI IMG/M metagenome (GOLD analysis project Ga0335069, IMG submission 206714) | Soil microbial communities from Loxahatchee National Wildlife Refuge, Florida, United States - Lox_Sample_1.1 | ecosystem: Environmental > Terrestrial > Soil > Wetlands | place: USA: Florida... | reverse complement strand
AGCGCGCCGGCATCGGCCAGCAGCGATCGATAGAGCCCGTCATCCGGCAGCCGCGCCGTTACCATCACCAGCGATGCGCAGGGGATCGGCAGCTGGCGGCCGGTGAAGACGCAGGCCGTTTCCACGTGATCGCCGGCGAAGGCCGTCACCGTGCGGTTGACGACGATGGCCACGCCGGCCTCGAGGAGGCGCTGCTGGACGCGCGCATGCTCGAGCGTGTTGTGGGTCCAGTGCGACGCGGACTCGGCGGGCGTCACCAGGGTGACGGTCCGCCGCGCCTGGCACAGCTTCTCGGCCAATACGCCGCCCATGTAGTAGTGATCGTCGTCGAAGATGACGACCGGCCCGTCCGGCATCACGCCGGACATGACGTCGTCGGGCGTGTAGATGCCGTCGCGGTCGCAACCCGGGACGGGTCGATGGTGGGCGCGACCCATACCGTCGCGCCGCCAGACGGCGCCGGCGGCGACGACAACGCGCGGGCAGGCCAGCTCGTGGACATGCTCGGGCTCGAGCCGGCTGGCGCGATAGACCGTGACGTTGCGCATCTTGTCGAGTTGCAGAACCCGATGATCGCGCACGCGCGCCCAGGCGGCGAGGCCGGGCAGTCGCGATTCGCGCGTGACGCGGCCGCCCAGTTCCTCCCCGGCCTCGGCCAGATGCACGGTGTAGCCGCGCTGGCCCAGGGCGCGCGCGCATTCGAGGCCGGCCGGCCCGGCGCCGACGACGAGCACGGAATCGTCGGAACCCCTGCCCGCGATGATCTCGGGATGCCAGCCCTTGCGCCACTCCTCGCTCATGGTCGGGTTCTGCGTGCAGCGCATCGGCGTCATCGTGCCGTCGCCAGAGACGCAGATGTTGCAGCCGATGCATTCGCGGATGTCGTCCAGCCGCCCCTCCTCGATCTTCTTCGGCAGGAACGGATCGGCAATCGACGGACGCGCCGCGCCGATCATGTCGAGGATGCCGCGGCGGATCTGCGAGACCATCGCGTCCGGCGAGGTGAAGCGGCCGACGCCGACGACCGGCTTGGTCGTCAGCTTCTTGACGAAGGCGATGTGTTTCTCTTGATAGCCCTCGTCGGCGAAGCGCGAGGTGACGGAATCATTGGCCCAGTCGCTGACATTGACGTCCCACAGGTCCGGCAGCTCGGCCAGCATCTCGATCACTTCGCGGCCCTCGGATCCGCAGGTGATGCCGTCAGGCCCGAGCAACTCTTCGACGGCAAGGCGCACGGGAACGGCGCAGCGGTCGCCGACCGCCTCCTTCGTCTCCTCGATCAGCTCGCGCAGCAGGCGGGCGCGGTTCTCGATGCTGCCGCCATATTCATCGCTCCGCTGGTTGCGGCGCCGCTGCAGGAAATGCATGGGCAGCGAAATGTTGTGGCCGGCATAGACATAGATGAGATCGAAGCCGGCCCGCTTCGCCCGCAACGCCGCGTCGCGATGCCAGCGCCGGTAGTTGCGGATGTCGGTCTTGTCCATGGCGCGCGCCTGGACGGGATCCTCCCAGCTCACCGGTTCGGCCGCCGGCCCGAGCGGCACCTCGCGGCTATAGCGGTTCGGCGTCGTCGGGCCGTGATGGGTGAGCTCGACGCCGGCGAGCGCGCCATGCCGGTGGACGGCCTCGGCCATCAGCGCCAGCGCCGGAATGTCGCGATCGTCCCACAGGCGCATTTCGGGGTAGGGCAGGATGTCGCTGGTCGGGTGGATGTCGGTCTCTTCCGTACAGACCACGGCCCAGCCGCCCTCGGCCTTGACGCCGCGCATCGCCGCCATGGATCGCGGCCAGACATGGCCCATGCCGTTGCAGTGCGGCACCTGATAGAAGCGGTTCCGCGCCGTCAGCGGGCCAATCTTCACCGGCTCGAACAGAATGTCGTAACGCGGATCGCGCGGCATGCAGGTGCCCCCGAGTATTGCGGCGCGACGATTGCGGTCGGCGCCGGGGCCGGCAGTCTAGCGAACTGCCGGCAACCGTCGAGGGGGCCTGGGATGTCGCGGGTACGGCAGTAGATGCCGCCTGCACTTCTCCGGCCGGGAGCGCGCATGGTAGGTTGCCGCCACCAACAGGAGGGCCTGGCATGAACAACGTGGTCCGTCTGCCCGGCCGCGAGCACAAGCTGGCCGAGGATCCGCGGCGTTCCTATACGCTGCCGGCGCGGCTCTACACCTCGGCCGAGACATTCGCGCTGGAGGCGGAGGCCGTGTTCTTCCGCTCATGGCTGTATGCCGGGCACACGGAAGATCTGGCCGAGGTCGGCAGCTACATCACCTACCAGATCCTCGACCAGAACATCGTGATCATCCGCGGCAAGGACCGGCAGCTGCGCGCCTTCTACAACGTCTGTTCGCATCGCGCGCATGAGCTGGTGAAGGGGGCCGGACGCACGAAGGTCATCGTCTGTCCCTATCACGCCTGGTCCTATCACATCGACGGCCGCCTGCGCACGGCGCGCGGCAGCGAGAAGGTCGACGGCTTCAACGGCGACGAGTTCTGCCTCAAGCCGGTCAAGGTCGAGGAATTCGGGCCCCTCGTCTTCGTCAATCTCGACCCCGAGGCGGAGCCGATGGCCGGCAAGACCGGCCAGATGCTGGCGGAGATCCGTCGGCAGATTCCGGAATTCGACCGCCTCACCCGGATCTCGACCCGGAGCTGGGAGCTCAAGGCCAACTGGAAGGTGATCGTCGACAACTTCCTCGAGTGCTACCACTGCAAGAACGCGCATCCGGCCTTTGCCGAGCTGGTCGATCTCGACACCTACCGATCGGTCACCCACGGGATCTACTCGACTCACCTGTCGAAAAGCGGACGCGCCGACAACAAGGCCTACAAGTTCAGCGCCGAGGACGCCTCGCAGATCGGCGCGTTCTGGTGGCTCTGGCCGACCTTCACGATCAACGCCGCGCCGGGGCCGCCGAACATGGCGCTGTTCTACATCCTGCCACTGGGTCCCGACCGCTCGATCGAGGTGACGGAGTATTTCTTCGCGTCGAAGGAGATCGACGCCGACCAGGAGGCGCGGCTCGACTATGCCAACAACGTGCTGACGATCGAAGACAACAACATCTGCGAGGCGGTGCAGCGGGGCCTGAACCAGCGCGGCTACAGCCAGGGCCGCTTCATTGTCGACCGCGAACGCACGGAGATCAGCGAGCACGCCGTGCACCACTTCCACACGCTGGTGGCGCAGGCGCTGGGGCTCTAGGAGCGCCCCGACGATCTGCCGGGACTGATAACCGCCGCGCGACTGGCGGGTTGGCGGGCCGGCGAGCGGCCGCCGGGGACGAGGACGAGCGACGCCACGCCTTATCTTGGCGATTTTCCGCATGACAACGCCACAGATATGCGGAATTGTAGGGGCAGAAACGCAAACAACGGGAGACGGCAAAATGAAGATGTTTCGGAGTAACGGCGACCGCGTTCCGGCGGCTATCCGGTCGCTCGCAAAAAGCGCCAAGGCGGGCAAGATGGACCGCCGCGAATTCCTGGCGATGGCCAGCGTCATGGGCGCCTCGACCGCCCTGGCCTACAGCATGATCGGTCTCGCCGCGCCGACGCCGGCCAAGGCCGCCGACACGCCCAAGAAGGGCGGCGTCCTGAAGATGCAGATGATCATCAAGGAGATGAAGGACCCGCGCACCTGGGACTGGTCGGAGATGGCGAACGTGATGCGCCAAGCCAACGACTATATGGTGCGCTACACCAAGGACTACACCTTCGACGGCCACCTGCTCGAGAGCTGGGACATCAGCGACGACGCGACCGAATACACCCTGCATGTCCGCAAGGGCGTGAAATGGTCGAACGGCGACGACTTCAACGCCGACGACATCATCCACAACCTGACCCGCTGGTGCGACAAGTCGGCCGAAGGCAACTCGATGGCCGGCCGCATGGGCACCCTCATCGATGCCAAGACCGGCAAGGCGGCGGACGGCGCGATCACCAAGGTCGACGACCATACCGTCAAGCTGAAGACCAGCCAGTCCGACATCACGATCATCCCGGGCATGGCCGACTACCCGGCCATCGTCGTCCACCGCGACTTCGAGAAGAACGGCGGCGACATGCTCAAGACGCCCGGCACGGGACCCTATGAGGTCGTCTCGTACGACGTCGGCAAGTCGGCGGTCGTCAAGCGGCGCGAAAACTTCACCTGGTGGGGCGGCGAAACCTATCTCGACGGCGTCGAGTTCACCGACTACGGCGTCGAGGCGAACGCCATCATCAGCGCGCTGGAATCCGGCGAGATCGATGCCAACTACCAGACGGTCGGCGAGACCGTTACCGTCCTCGACGGCATGAACATGGTCAAGGAAGAGGTGACCACGGCCGCGACGATCGTGCTGCGCACGAACACCAAGAACCCGCCGTTCGACAACCAGAAGGTCCGCAACGCCCTGCAGCTCGCCGTGGACAACGCCACGGTGCTCAAGCTCGGCTACAACGACGCGGGAAAGGTGGGCGAGAACCACCATGTCGCCCCCATCCATCCGGAATACTATCCGCTTCCGAAAATCTCGCGGGACATCGCGAAGGCCAAGGCACTCATGACCGAGGCCGGAGCGATGGATCACGAATTCGAGCTCATCTCCTATGACGCCGAATACGTGAAGAACCCCGGCGACTCGATCGCCGCACAGTGCCGCGAGGCCGGCTTCAAGGTGAAGCGGACGGTGATCCCAGGCTCCAGCTTCTGGAACGACTGGACCAAGTATCCGTGGTCGACGACCGAGTGGAACATGCGCCCGCTCGGCGTGCAGGTGCTGGCACTGGCCTATCGCTCGGGCGAGGCCTGGAACGAATGCGCCTATGCGAACCCCGAGTTCGACAAGAAACTCAATGCTGCTCTTGCCGTCGCCGACGCCGGGAAGCGCAAGGAGCTGATGAAGGATATCGAGGCGATCCTTCAGGATTCCGGCATCCTGATCCAGCCGTTCTGGCGCTCGCTCTACCGGCATCACGCCGACTATGTGAAGGGCCTGTTCATGCATCAGACCTTCGAGCTGCAGCTCGACAAGGTCTGGCTCGACAAGGCGTAGCTAGAGTTGGGGAGGGGCGACCACGCCCCTCCCCCCGCGGCCCGGCGTAAGCGACGCAGAATCGGCGCGCCGGCTGCCATCGGCGTAGAAGGGCAGCCATGCTTTCATTCATCGTCCGACGCGTCTTCGTCATACTTCTGACGATGCTGTGCCTCAGCTTCATCGTGTTTTTCTTCGTCAACCTCGAACCGAATCTGCGCAAGCTCGCCATCTTCCAGACGGAGATGCGCGCCAGCGATCAGGACCTCGAGAACTGGCTGCAGCGCAATGGGTATCGCGACAACTTCTTCGTGCGCTTCGGCCGCTGGGTCGGGGTCTGGCCGAAGCAGCCCGTCATCGACCCGGCAACGGGACAGGCAGTGCCGCGGTTCCGGTTCTGCTCCGAGCCGGCGGAAGCACGCTTCTCCGGCGTGCTGGAAGGGGATTTCGGCTGCTCGACCGCCTTCCGCACGCCCGTGGCGGAGCGACTACCCGAGGCCCTCAAGGCGACGGGCATACTGATGTTCTGGGTGATGATCGTGCTGGTGCCCGTCGCGCTCCTGATCGGGGTGCTCGCCGGCATGCGCGAGGGGTCCAAGCTCGACCGCGGTCTCTCGGTGGCCTCGATCGCATCCACGGCGACGCCGGAATACGTCTCCGGCATCATCTTCACCGTCATCTTCGCGTCCTGGCTCAAGATCCTCAACGGCTCGGCGGCGACGGCTATGACGAAAGGCTTCACCTTCACCAATTTCACCCTTCCCGTCATAACCATGGCGATCTACGGAACGGGCTACATCGCGCGCATGACCCGGGCCTCGATGGCCGAGGTCATGACGGCGCAGTATATCCGGACGGCGCGCCTCAAGGGCCTGAGCTTCGGGGCGGTCGTCGTGAAGCACGCCCTGCGCAACGCGCTGATCGCGCCCTTCACCGTGATCATGCTGCTGTTTCCCTGGCTGCTGACGGGCGTCGTCGTCGTCGAGTCCATCTTCAACTACAAGGGTTTCGGCTGGCTGCTGGTGCAGGCGGCCTCCAACAACGACATCGATCTCGTGCTGGCCTGCGGGCTCATTTCGGTCATTCTCGTGCTCCTCACCCAACTGATCTCCGATATCGGCTACGCGTTTCTCAATCCGCGCATCCGCGTCTCCTAGGGGGCGGGGGATGCAGACCGTCGGATTTTTCGACATCGTCATCGGGATCATCGCGCGCTTCTGGCCGGTGTGGATCGCGATGGCCTTGCTGCTCGTCGGGGTCTGGAAGTTCAAGCCGAAGCTCGGCCTCTTCGGCCACCTCTTCGACAGCAGCGTCGGCGTCGCCGGGGTCCTGATCTGCTTCTTCTGGCTGTTCACGGCGATCTTTGCCCACATCATCGCGCCGCTGGATCCACGCGTGCAGCTCACAGTCATGAAGAATGCCGTCCCAGGGGCCATCGACCCGGAGACGGGCATGGTCTTCCTGCTCGGCGGCGACCAGCTGGCGCGCGACGTCTTCAGCCGCGCGGTCTACGGCGCACGGATCGTGCTGACCATAGCGCCGGCGGCGACGCTGATCGCGCTCATGGTCGGGGTGACGCTCGGACTTCCGGCCGGCTATTTCGGCCGCCGCATCGACCAGGTGCTATCTTTCCTGGCCAATCTGGTCCTGGCCTTCCCGGTCATCCTGCTCTTTTACCTGCTGGTGACGCCGGGCATCATGGATACGCCCATTCCCAAAGTGATGGCGGGCGTGCTGTTCCTCTTTCCCATCATCTTCTTCTGTGTGCTGTTCTACACGGGTTTCAAGGCCCGGCCGGAGAAGCTCTACATCTATCTCGCGGTGACCCTGATCATCGGCTTATGGATCTATGCAGGCCTGGTCTTCAATGCCGACCCACTCGGCCTCGTCTCGATCGAGCCCAACGAGCTCAACATCTTCGTCGCCGTCGTGTTCGCATCCAGCCCGGGCGTCTTCCGCATCGTGCGCGGCCTCGCCATGGACATCAAGACGCGCGACTACATCTCGGCCGCCCAGACCCGCGGCGAGACTCCCTGGTACATCATGCTGTGGGAGATGCTGCCGAACGCGCGCGGGCCGCTCATCGTCGACACCTGCCTGCGCATCGGCTACACGACGATCCTGCTGGGAACCCTGGGCTTCTTCGGCCTCGGCATGGGTCCGGAGAGCCCGGACTGGGGCACGGCGATCAAGGACGGCAGCAATGTCGCGCAGCTGCGGCTCTTCTTCTGGCAGGGCCTGACGCCGGCCGTCTCGCTGATGTCGCTGGTGCTCGGCCTGAACCTGCTCGCCGACTCGCTGCGCGAACAATCGCTGAAGGACTAGGACCGGAGGTAGCCATGAACGAGGCCGTCGGGCAGACCGCCGCACCCATCCTGGAAATCGAGAACCTTTCGATCTCCTTCTTCGCCCGGCGATTCGAGATCCCGGCGGTGATGGACTTCTCGTGCAAGGTCATGGCCGGCGAAGCGATGGGCATCGTCGGAGAATCCGGCTGCGGCAAATCCACTGTGGCCCTTGGCATCATGCGCGACCTTTCCAATATCGGGAAGATCGTCGGCGGACGGATCAAGTTCCAGGGCCGCGACATGGGCGAAATGTCGGCCGCGGAGCTGCGCGCGCTGCGCGGCTCGAAGATCGCCATGATCTACCAGGAGCCGATGGCCAGCCTGAATCCGGCCATGAAGGTCGGCAAGCAGCTGATGGAAGTGCCGCTCATCCATGAAAAGGTCTCGAAGGAGGAAGCCCACCGGCGCTCGCTCGAGATGCTGAAGGCCGTCCGCCTGCCGGACCCGGATCGGATGATGCGATCCTATCCGCATCAGCTCTCCGGCGGTCAGCAGCAGCGCATCGTCATCGCCATGGCGTTGCTGTCGAAGCCGGCGCTGCTCCTCCTCGACGAGCCGACGACCGCGCTTGACGTGACCGTCGAGGCCGGCATCGTCGATCTCGTGAAGGATCTGGGCAGGCGCCTGGGCACGTCGATGGTCTTCGTGTCGCACAATCTGGGACTGATCCTGGAGACCTGCGACCGCATCACCGTCATGTATTCGGGCGAGGCCGTCGAGACCGGCTCGGTCAGGGACGTCTTCGACCGCATGCGCCACCCCTATACGCAGGGCCTGTTCCGCTCCATTCCCCTGCCGGGCGCCGACAAGAACGAACGGCCGCTGATCGCCATCCCCGGCCAGCTTCCGCTGCCGCACGAGCGTCCGAAGGGCTGCAATTTCGGGCCGCGCTGCCATCACTTCGTGAAGGGGCGCTGCGACGCCGAGGAAATACCGATGATCCCGGTCGAGGGTCACGAGAACCACTATAGCCGCTGCATCCGCTTCAACGAGATCGACTGGTCGGCGACACCAGAGGGGGCCAAGAAGCAGACCGAGCCGGTCAAGCCCGGCGGCCCCGTGCTCCAGATCGAGGATCTCAGGAAATACTATCGGGTTGCGGCGAACGAGGTCTTCGGCGGCCGCGAAGGCCGCGTCGTCAAGGCCAACGAGTCGATCAGCTTCGTCGCGCGCGAGTCCGAGACGGTGGCGATCGTCGGGGAGTCCGGCTGCGGCAAGTCGACCCTGGCCAAGGTCCTGCTCGGCCTCGAGACCGCGAGTTCGGGCACCGTAAAGCTGGGCAACACGGAAATCCAGTCGATCGGCATCGAACAGCGGGACGTGCATACCGTCGCGTCGATCCAGATGGTGTTCCAGAATCCGTTCGACACGCTGAACCCCAGCCACACCGTGGGGTCGCAGATCGTCCGCACGCTGGAGAAGTTCAAGGTCGGCGAGAACGTGGCCGACCGGCGGCAGCGGATGCTGGAGTTGCTCGACCTGGTGAAACTTCCGCGTGCGTTCGAAAAACGCAAGCCGCGCCAGCTCTCGGGCGGCCAGAAGCAGCGCATCGGCGTCGCGCGCGCCTTCGCCGGCAACGCCAAGGTCGTGGTCGCCGACGAGCCGGTCTCGGCTCTCGATGTGTCGGTGCAGGCGGCCGTAACCGAGCTTCTGATGGACATCCAGCGCAAGAACAAGACGACGATGCTCTTCATCAGCCACGACCTCTCGGTCGTGCGCTACATCGCCGACCGCGTCATCGTCATGTATCTCGGCCACGTCGTGGAGCAGGGCACGACCGACCAGATCTTCGCGCCGCCCTATCACCCCTATACGGAGGCGTTGCTCTCCGCCATTCCGATTGCGGACACGCACGTCGTGAAGAAGCATATCGTGCTTGAAGGCGACATACCCTCGGCGATGAACCCGCCGTCGGGCTGCCCGTTCCAGACACGTTGCCGTTACAAGAACAAGGTGGCTGACAACCGTTGCGAGACGGAACTGCCACCAGTGCGCGACCTGGGACAGGGCCACAAGATGCTCTGCTGGCTGCCCGACGACGTCCTGGCGACCATGGAGCCGGTCATCACGTTCCAGCAGTAGGGACCATCGGGCCGCGGCGGCGCCTGCAAGCTACCCGGCCCAGGACCACTCCTCGCAGAAGATGTATTGGCTCGGGTGGATGCGGAAGCCCTTGACCCGCTTGTCCATGACGGTGAACAGCGTCCGCCACAAAGGCTGCACGATCGGCCCTTCCTCCTGCAGCAGCGTCTCGATGTCCTTCATCACGGCGCGACGCTGATTCACGTCGAGCAGCCCCTCCGCCTGGGTGAGGAGCGCATCGAATTTCGGGTTGGAGAAGCGGCTTTCGTTCCACGGCGCGCCTGTCCGGTAGGCCAGGCTGAGTGCCATGACGCCGAGTGGCCGGTGGGACCATGTCGTGAAGGCGAAGTCGGTCGCCTCCTTGTCCCAGATCTTCCAATATTCATCGGACGGCAGGACCGTGACCTTCGCGCTGATGCCGATCCGCTTCCACATCTGCGCCATGACCTGGACGGCATTCGCCTCCCAATCCGGGTCCCGCTTGCAGAAGATCTCTGTCTCGAATCCCTCGGGCTTGCCGGCCTCGGCGAGGAGCTTCCGTGCCCCCTCGATGTCCTGCTTCATGAAGTCGAGCTTGTAATACTCGGGATGCACCGGGCCGACATGATGGTGCTCGCCGGGGAAACCGAGCCCGATGTAGGACATCTGCAGGACAGTCTCGGCATCGATCGCCAGCTTCATCGCCTTGCGGATTCGCGCGTCCTGCCAGAGCGGATGCGTGACGACCATGCGGGCCACCGCCGTCTGGCTGCTCGCCACCTGGTACATCTGCACGCGATCTATCTTCTGCAGCGCGGGATATTGACCGGTGGATGCCTCGTACATTCCGTGCGCATCGCCCGACGCGATCGACTGGAGCGCGACCGCCGGATCGTCGCCGTTGTCGATGAATTCCACCGAGTCGAGGGACGCCGCAGTTCCCCAATAGCCGTCGCGGCGAACGACAACCGCCTTCTTCCCCAGCGTGTATTCCGTCAACGAGAAGGCGCCCGTGCCGATCGAGCCGACACCGAACTTGCCGTTCTCGCTGGGATGCAGGATCGCCGCCGGATAGTGGAACAGATGCTCGGGAACGGCCAGCTGCGGCCGCCGGGCATTGAGACGGACAGTATGATCGTCGACCTTCTCGATCGCGTTGGCGTCCCACAGGGCGTCACCGGCGTCGTTCAGCATGTAGCCGATCATCAGGCCGATGACGGACGAGCCGATGGCCGGATCGAGCCACCGTCGCATGTTCCAGATGACGTGATCGGCGACCAGATCCTCGCCGTTGGACCATTTCACGTCGTCGCGCAGATGCAGGGTCCAGCTGCGCAGATCGCGGCTCACGTCCCACGACTTGCAGAGCGATCCCTTCGTGACGTTGTCCGGTCCCGTGCGCGTCAGATATTCGACGACGTTCCGCGCGATGTTCGAATCCTGGATCCACGAGTAGGTGGCCGGATTCTCGATCGGCTGGACGCGCATTGAGAAGCGCACGGTCCCGCCGGCGGACGCGCGCGCCGGGCTGACCGCTCCGCCGTCCGGAAGGCCGACGACGGCGTAGGCGGCAGAGGCGGCGAGTCCAAGCAGCGTCGCACTCCGCAGGAACTCGCGCCGACCAACCGTGCCTGCCTCGAACTGTTGCGCCAGCCGCGGCAGATGCGGGTGCACCTCTTCGAGGCGGGTTCGGAGGCTCATCGGCGCGCCCCTATGGATCTTTGGTTGAGATGCGATAATCCGCGCTTTGGTCCCATCATTCAACCGCGGCGTCGCCCGCCGCGCCGGCCAGCCGGCTCGTGATCTTGACCTCGGAATGCAGGGTGCGATGCACCGGGCATTTCTCGGCGATCTCCAGCAGCCGCTGGCGCTGCGCCGCATCGAGCGGGCCGGCGAGCGCGATTTCTCGTTCGATCATGTCGATCTTGCCCTCCTTCGTCTCGCAATCGGCGGCATGGATCTTCTGATGCGAGAGATGCACGGCGACCCGCTCGAGCGGCCACTGCTTGTGGTCGGCGTAGAGCCGCAAGGTCATCGACGTACAGGCGCCGAGGGCCGCCAGCAGCAGATCGTAGGGGTTGGGACCGGTGCCGCTGCCGCCCGCCGCGACCGGTTCGTCGGCCGACAGGCGATGCCGGCCGACGATGATCTCCTGGGCCAGGCGGCCGATGCCGCGCGCGGGATCGGCGCCCCGCTCTCGCACGACCAGGATCCCCTCCTCGCGCGTTGCCGACTCGGACGGGCGCTGAACGTTAACACCGAGGTAGCGCGTCGCCCACGCGGCCAGAACGTCGGCGACGTAGCCGGCATCGGCGCGCCGAGTCAGCAGATGATCGGCATCGTCGAGGGAGACGAAGCTCTTGGGATGCCGGGCGGCGCCGAAGATCACGCCGGCATTCTCGATGCCAACGATCTGATCGCGCGGGGAGTGGAAAACCAGGAGCGCCTTGCCGAGGCCGGCCAGCTTGGCGGCGTTGTTCTGCTTCGCCACGTCGTCGAGAAACTGCTTGCGGATGCGGAACGGCCGGCCGGCCAGCAGCACCTCGGCCTCGCCCGCGGATTCGATCTCCGCGCGCTTTTCGGTGAAGAGCTGCATGACATGCGCCGGATCGGCCGGCGCGGCAATCGTCGCGACCGCCGCGCATTCGGGTATCCGTCCAGCCGCCGCGAGCACGGCGGCGCCGCCCAGGCTGTGGCCGATGAGGATCTTCGGCGCCATATGGTCCCGCCGCAGGAAGTCGGCGGCCACCACAAGATCCTCGACGTTGGAGCTGAAGTTCGTATGCGCGAAATCGCCCTCGCTGGCGCCCAACCCGGTGAAATCGAAGCGCAGGACGGCGATGCCGTGCCGCGCCAAGCCCTCGGCGATGCGACCGGCGGCGACGATGTCCTTGGTGCACGTAAAGCAGTGGGCGAAAAGCGCGAAGGCGACCGGCTCACCGTCCGGCAATTCGAGCCGTCCGGCCAAGCTGGCACCTTGCGATCCGGGGAATGTCAGCTTCTCGAAGCGCGCAGGCATCGGTCATTTCTCCGCCGGCTGTTTTGGCCGATAGCAACATTCGCAGCGGCCCACGGCATGGCGCGACCTTCCGAGCACGTCATGGCCGACCACCGAAGCCTCAGCTATTGTGCCGGCCCACGCAAGATCAGGAAGGCCGATCCGCGATATGAACGACAGCGACTGCGAGATCATCGAGAGAGCGACACAGTACCAGGGGTTTTTCCGCATCGATCGCTATCGCTTCCGGCACCGGCTCTTCGCCGGCGGCTGGAGCGGCGAGATCACGCGCGAGGTCTTCGAGCGCGGCCATGCCGTCGCCGTCCTGCCCTATGATCCCGAACGCGACACTGTCGTGCTCATCGAACAATTCCGCATCGGCGCCGTCGCCGCGGGCATGCCGGCCTGGCAGGAGGAGATCATCGCCGGCATCATCGACGAGGGCGAGACCCCTGAAGACGTCGCCCGGCGCGAGGGACAGGAAGAGGCCGGCTGCGCTATCCGCGACCTCGTCCCCATCTGCCGCTATCTCGCCAGCCCCGGCGGCTCCAGCGAGTCGGTACAGATCTTCTGCGGCCGCGCCGACAGCCGCGGCATCGGCGGCATCCATGGGTTGCCCGCGGAGCACGAGGACATCCGCGTCGAGACCGTAGCTTTCGCGCAGGCGCGCGAGCGGCTGCTGGCCGGCCGGTTCGGCAATGCCCCGGCGATCATCGCCATGCAATGGCTGGTCCTGAATC
>Ga0335069_10010412_pt1 | contig 13172 bp, 14 predicted proteins | sample Lox_Sample_11_FD_206714 | JGI IMG/M metagenome (GOLD analysis project Ga0335069, IMG submission 206714) | Soil microbial communities from Loxahatchee National Wildlife Refuge, Florida, United States - Lox_Sample_1.1 | ecosystem: Environmental > Terrestrial > Soil > Wetlands | place: USA... | reverse complement strand
AGGTGCTGGCCATCTGCCGCGACGAGATCGCCCGGGTGGCCGACAGCGGCCTGACCGACGCCGAGCTCGCCCGCGGCAAGGGCCAGGTGCGCGGCTCGATCGTGCTCAGCCTGGAGGACCCGTCCTCGCGGATGAGCCGCCTCGGCAAGTCCGAGCTGGTCTACCCGCGGCTGGAGCCGGTCGAGGAGGTGCTCCACGCGATCGACGCCGTCGGTCACGACGACATCCGCGCGATCGCTGCCGACATCCTCACCCGCCCCAAGGCCCTCGCCGTCGTCGGCCCCTTCGACGACGCCAGCGCCTTCCAGGCCTGAAAGGCGGCCCGCAGCAGTATCGTGTGCAGTTACCCCCGTCTGGCGGGGGGTAACTGCACACAATCATCTGAACTCGGCGGGAGACGGCGATGACCAAGGTCGGAGTGCTGGGAGCGCGGGGGCGGATGGGGCGCGAGGTGGCCCGCACGGTCACCGAGGCGCCGGACCTGGACGTCGCCGCCGAGGTCGACCAGGGCGATTCGCTCGACGCTCTGGCCGGCTGCGACGTGGTGGTCGACTTCACCCACCCGGGCGTGGTGATGGCGAACCTGCACTGGTGCGTCGAGCACGACCTGGACGTGGTGGTCGGCACGTCCGGCTTCGGCGAGGAGCGCCTCGACGAGGTGCGCGGCTGGCTGGCCGGGCACCCGGATGTGCGCGTCCTGATCGTGCCGAACTTCTCCGTCGGCGCCATCTTGATGATGCGATTCGCCGAGCAGGCGGCCAGGTATTTCCCCTCCGTCGAGGTGATCGAGCTGCACCACGCGAACAAGGCCGACGCCCCGTCGGGCACCGCGCTGCGCACCGCGTCGATGATCGCCGCGGCCCGGACCGCGGCGGGCCTCGGTCCGCCGCCGGACGCCACCGCGTCGGCCCTGCCGGGGGCGCGCGGCGCCGGCGTAGACGACGTGCACGTGCACTCGGTCCGGGTCGCGGGCCTGGTGGCGCATCAGGAGGTGCTGTTCGGCGGGACCGGCGAGACGCTGACGATCAGGCACGACTCGCTGGACCGGGCGTCGTTCATGCCGGGGGTGCTGCTCGCCGTCCGCAGCATCGGCGCTCTGCCGCGCGGCCTCACCGTGGGCCTGGAGGGCCTGCTCGGCCTGAGTGCAGCGTTAGCCCGGGGGATGCCCGCCGCAACCCCCCAGGGCGCCGGGTACGGTCGGAAGCATGTGCCGAAGCATCAAGACCCTCCGCCCGCCGTACGCCGAGCAGGTGACCGACGAGGACATCCGTGCCGCCGCGCTGCAGTACGTGCGCAAGATCAGTGGTTTCCGCGCGCCCGCCGGGCACAACGCCGAGGCGTTCGGCCACGCCGTCGACGCCGTCGCGGCCGCCACCGCGACCCTCCTCGATCAGCTCCAGATCAGGTCGGGACCAGCGGCGTCCCGCGCCAGCTGAGGATCAGGCTCAGGGTTCGGTCCAGGGCAGGTAGGCGGTCGCCCCGGTGTCCCGGCCGCGCAGCGCGGCGGCCACCCGCGTGCTGATGATCAGCGGCAGGTAGTCATCCAGGACAGCGGGCTCGACGAACCGGTACTCGTCGAGTTCCTCCTCCTGCAGCCGGATGGCCGCGTCGTCAGCCAGCAGGCCGCCGTCGAAGACGAAGTGCACGACCGGCCTGGGCCGCGCCCCGTGCGGGCCGGCCCAGCCGACGACGAGCAGCGGGCCGGGCGCGATGTCGAGACCGAGCTCCTCCTCGACCTCGCGGCGGCAGCCCTCGTGCGGCGGCTCCCCGTGCTCGAGGATCCCGCCCGGCAGCGACCAGTGATCCCGGTAGTTCGGCTTGACCAGCAGCACCCGGCCGTCGGAGCTGGTGAACAGCGCCGCCGCCGCGGCGAACATGGTGGGCAGCCGGGCATACCACGCGGCCTCCTCGGCCGGCGAGAAGCCCGCGGAAACGGGATCGGGCACGGACATGACCCTATCCGGTAGTAGCCTGAGCGCATGCATACACCGGGTGACGACATAGCCGTCGATTCCGAAGACAGCCGGGTCGAGGTGTACGTCACCACCGACACCTCGGTCGCCCCGCACAAAGCCGAGGAGCCCAGGCTGTACGTGATGTACGACGCGGCGGACCCCGACGGTGACAAGCTCTACTTCACCGAGGCCGAGTGGGAGGCGTTCGTCCTCGGCGTCAAGGACGGCGAGTTCGACCTCGACGAATCGGGCAAACTGCCGTAACAGCGGGCGACCTGCCGTAACCGAACCGGCGGGCCTGCCGTCACTTGCTCGCGCCGGACCCGGCCGCAGGCTGGGCTATCGCCAGCGTGGGCACTTCGAGCACCGCGGCCATGTCGGTCCGCAGCTTCGGCGCGGCCGCGGACGCCGCGCCGAGCACCATCGTGGTCCGGGTCTTGCCGTCGGCCGTGAGGCTCACCGACTGGCAGCCGCTCGCGCCGTAGACGAACTTGGCCAGCGTCGTGCTGCCGTCGTAGAACGTCCCCGTGTAGGAGATCCCGAAGTCGGCGGGGCAGCGGATCGCCCCCCTCGCCGCCGACGGGTGGCTGATAGCCGCGCAGAACTGGCTGAACAGCGCCTGCACCAGGGCCGTGTTGTGCTGAGTCTTGCTGAGCGCGCCCGCCCGGGTCGGCTCGACCAGGTGAATGACGCGGTGCACGGTGACCGACGTGGCCTGGCTGACGCTGGCGCACCCGGGCGCCGCGGCCGCCGCCGGGGGCGAAGCCGAGGCCGCCGGGGCCGAGGACGCCGCCTGGCCTGAAGACGATGACGTCGCCGGCGCCGATGACGAGGCGCCCGCCCCGGCCGGAGCCGAAGCCGTGACCGAGCCACACCCGGCCAGTGCCGAGCACAGCAGTACCGCTAGCACAGTTCCGCGAACTTGGCGAGGAGACATCATGGCATTTTGACGCATCCGGCGCGTCGTCAGTTCCATGATGCCAGAAGTGCCTCAGAGAACACCGGCAACGATAACCGCACCCACCACGATGAGCATCACGCACGCGATCAGCTCACTGCGCTCGCCCGCGGCCGCCCCGATCCGTGCGCCGAACTCCAGGCCGGCCAGAGACATGACCACGCTGACCGTGCCGAACACCACCGCGGCTGCCGCGATGCTGACCTGGTAGGCGCCCAGCGCGAACCCGGCCGCCAGGTTGTCGCCGCTCAGCACCAGCCCGGCGAGCAGCAGGCGCCCAATCGGTTGGACACTGCTCCGCTGCGGCGGCTGCGCCCGCTCGGACTGACCGGACTCGCGCCGGGCCTGGATCAGCCCCGCCACGCCGAACCCGATCAGGGCCGCGCCGCCCAGCCAGCGCGCCGCCTCCCCGATGTTGTCCGCGAGCCCGTGTCCGAGAACCAGGCCGAGCACCGGCATGCCCGCCTCGAACAGGCCGAACACCACCGCGATCCGCAGCCGGGCCGCGCCGCCGATCCGGCCCGTGGCGCCCACGCCGAACCCGATCGCGGCGGCCAGGTTGTCCAGGCCGAGCGCGACGGCGAGCAGCAGCAGCGCGGCCACGGCCTCACGCTACCGCGCCCTCACCACAGCGCCGTCAAAACAGGGTGACCGGCCCGGCCCCCTCCAGCCGGAGCAGCAGTTCTTTGCGCTCGAGCCCGCCGCCATAGCCGGTCAGGCTGCCGTCGCTGCCGATCACCCGATGGCAGGGCACGATGACCGAGATCGGGTTGGACCCGTTGGCCAGGCCGACCGCGCGCGACGCGACCAGCCGCTTGCCCAGCGCCAGGGCGATGTCGCCGTAGCTGATCGTGCTGCCGTACGGGATCTTGGTCAGCTCGGTCCACACGGCCATCTGGAACGGGGTCCCGGTGGGCGCCAGCGGCACAGTGAACTCCTTGAGCTCGCCGGCGAAGTACGCCTCGAGCTCCGCCTCGACCTCGCGGAACGTCTCCGGGCTCGGGGTCAGGCCGTCGCCGTGGCGGGACGTGTGCCGTTCGGCGTCGATCATCCACAGGCCGGTCAGCGCGTGCCCGTCGCCGAGCAGCAGCAGCCTGCCGATGGGGGAGCTGACGATATGGGACAGGCGCGGGGCGTCGCGGTCCGGCGCCACGAACGGGCTCGTCATCATCGTTCCTTTTCTTCTAGGTAGGCCCACAGGTGATGGACGGCGTACGAGCGCCACGGCCGCCAGCTCTCCGCCAGCTCCGCGGCCGCCCGGGTCGCCCGGGCTCGCGCGGAGGGACCCGTCCCGGTCGGCAGCGTCCCGAAAACCCCCAGCCGGGCCAGTGCGTCGAGCACGCCGACGTCCGACGGCAGGAACGCGTCCGGGTCGGACAGCGCGCGCATCCGGATATAGGAAGCGGTCCACGGGCCGATGCCGGGCAGCGCCAGCAGGACCGCCTCGGCCCGGTCTCGTTCGGCCCCCGGGTCCAGCACGAGCTCACCGGAGGCCAGAGCGCTGGCCAGCCCGGTCAGGGCCAGCGCCCGGCTGCGCGGCATCGGCAGCGTCGCCGGATCGGCGGCGGCCAGCGTCTCCGCCTCGGGGAAGCAGTGCGTCAGCGGGCCGTCCGGACGTGACAGCGGCTTGCCGTACGCGGCCGCCAGCCGCGCCCCGAGCCGCCGGGCCGCGGCCACGGAGACCTGTTGGCCGAGCACCGCGCGCAGCGCCAGCTCATTGCCGTCGACGTGCCCGGGCGAGCGCCGCCCCGGGTTGGCCAGGGCCAGCGGCCCGAGCACCGGATCGGCGGACAGGTAGCCGGTGACCGCCTGGGGGTCCGCGTCCAGGTCGAGCAGCCGCCGGCAGCGCTGCACCGCGGCGGTCAGGTCGCGCAGGTCCTCGAGCTGGAGCTCGCAGTCGACGTAGCCCGAGGCCGGGGCGAGGGACAAGATGCCCGGCCCGTTCGGCAGCATGATGGTCCGCCGGTACCGGCCGTCGCGCATCTCCTCCACTCCGGGGATGGCCCGGGCGGCCAGGTAGCCTAGCATCCGCTCCCCGTCGATCGGGGCCCGGTAGGCCAGCCGGATGCGGATCAGCCCGGGCGCCCCTGCGCCCGAGGGCGGCGGCAGCAGCCGCCGGGTCTTCTGCACCCGGCCACGCGCCTCTCGCAGGTCCGTCGGCGTCACCGCGAAGACCTCGCGGATGGTCGCGTTGAACTGCCTGATGCTGGCGAAGCCCGCCGCGAAGGCGATCTCGGACAGCGGCAGCGCGGTGGTCTCGACCAGGATCCGCGCCGTCTGGGCCCGCTGCGCGCGGGCGATGGCGAGCGGGCCGGCGCCGAGTTCGGCGGTGACCAGCCGGCGTACCTGACGCTGCTCGTAGCCGAGCCGCCGGGCCAGGCCCTCGACGCCGTCCCGGTCGACCACCCCGTCGGCGATCAGCCGCATGGCCCGGGCCACCACGTCGGCCCGGATGTTCCACTCGGGCGAGCCGGGGGAGGCGTCCGGGCGGCACCGCTTGCAGGCCCGGAAGCCCCCCTCCTGGGCGGCCGCCGCGCTGCGGTAGAACCGCATGTTCGCCCGCTTCGGCGTGATCGCCGGGCAGGACGGGCGGCAGTAGATGCCGGTCGAGGTCACCGCGATGAAGAACACGCCGTCGAACCGCGGGTCCTTGCTGACCGCCGCCTGGTAGCGCCGGTCGTCGTCGAGCGCGGCCACGCCGCCGGCCAGGGTCGTGCTGTTCTGTGCCACATCTCCACAATGCCAGCCCCCGCGGACCAGAACTGGCGGGAATCGGACATCGACCCTACCCCCAGCGCCAGGCCCGGGTCATGTGCGAAGAGTGACCACCGTATCACTATCATAGGTACCGAACGAGCCCGGCGCGTGCTCCCCATGACGCGTTTTCCGTGTTCACACCGGAAGCAGCCGTCCCGGACGCCTCTCCAGGCGCCGGCTGGTGACTGCGTGTCGTGCCTAGCCCGGAAGACAGGTAACTATTACCTTGTTACCCGTTGCATTGGATACAGTACTTAATGTTACATTACGAATGGTAGCGAAACAACTTCGCACCGTGTTAGAACCATTCGAGGTGTGCGCCGTGGCCAGCAATACCGACGCCCGGGCCGAGCTCCGCGACCGGGAAACCTACTACGCAGAGCTGCGCTTTGCCGTCCACTGCCAGAGCCGGTCCATTCCCACGCCGCGAGCCGCCCTGGACGTCGAGGCATCCCGGGAGCACGGGCGCACCGAGGGCGAAAGCTGGGATGAGATGATCGCTCGTTTCGACGACACCTGGACCTGAGAGCCACCGGCGGCGGACCGGAGCCTCCTCCGGCGCTCGGGCTTCCGGTCCGCCCCCGGTCACACGGAAAGGAGTCATCCAACGGGGTCAGAGCCGCCAGAAGTCGAACCGGTCGCGGCCAGGCCGGAAACCGGCCGCCTCGACCAGGTCGACCGCCAGCTTGAACTTGTCGCCCACCCGCCACGGCTGGTGCGCGTCGCTGCCGAACGAGACCGCCCGCCCCCCCGCCTCCCGCCACCAGCGCAGCAGGCCGGCCGAGAGCAGCGGGCTCTTGGTGTTCACCTCGAGGACCCGGTCGCCGGCGGCCAGGGCGCGCAGCACGGCCCGGTACTCCGCCTCGAAGGCCTGTTCCTCGTACGGCCCGGCCGCCCGCGGCCACATCCGCCGGGGGAAGTCGATGTGCGCCAGCACACCGAAGATGCCGCTGCCCTCGACCAGCCGGAGCATTTCGGCGAAGTACCTGCGCATCACGTCGGCGGCCGGCATCTGCCGGAACAGGTCATCGGCGGCCGTCAGCCGCCCCTCGTGCGGGATGGCGTGCAACGAGCCGAGGATCCGGTCCGGGCCGCCGGGGCCGGCCTTGGCCACCATAGCGGCCGCGCTGGCCGCCCACAGGTGCGCCTCGCCGATCTCGACACCGGAGATTATCCGCAGCTCGGGGAAGCGCTGACGGCAGTCGTCCAGGGCCGCGAGGTAACCCGCCATGTCGAGCAGGTGCATCCGGGCGTACCGGTGCGGGTCCAGGTCCATCTCGCCGATCCGGTCACCGTCGGTCCAGGTGGTGAAGTCCAGGTGGTCGGTGAAGGCCACCCCGGGCAGGCCGGCCGCTATTGCCTGCTCGCAGCTGCGCACCATGTCCGCCTCGTGCGGCGCGTCCCATGACCACTCGGTGTGCACGTGGCTATCGACCGGAGGAGACCAGCTTCCGCTGGCGTGTGCTTGTTCGGCTGACTGGTCTGACGGTTGCTGCGCGAGGGGCACGCCGGATCGGTCCTACTCGTATCGGGGCTGCTGCTTCCCCTCGAGCCTATCGGGGCGTTTCCCTGACTCCCGTGCTGCGCCGGCCCGGGGGACGATCCGCTACCAGCCCGGCTGGCGTGGCGGGGCCGAGGTGATGACGTAGACCTCACCGCCGTCGGGTTCGGGTGGCGGCGACGCGGCGGGCTCGGGTGGCTCCAGCGCGGCCGGGGCGTCAGCCGACTCCACCGGCTGGGCGGTTTCCTCGGCGTCGCCCCGGCGCTTCTTGGCCGCTTCGGCGGTGAGCCTGTCGGCGATTTTCTGCCAGCGCTCTTCCCATTCGGCGACGTTCCCGCCGCAGGCGCGCACGAAGGCGACGGCGACCGGCAGCGTGGGCAGCCGCAGGCCGCCTGCCGCGGCCGCGAGCGTCTTCATCTCGAAGTGAGAGGTCTCGGCCATCTCCGGGTAGTCCAGGTCGGCCTGGCCTCGCAGCGCGCGCAGATCCCGGGCGAACGCCTCCAGGTTATCCGGCGCGATGCTGGCCACCGGCTGGGACGGGCCGCCCGGCTGGTCTTCGGGCCGGGCCGTGTCGCGCTGGCGGATCACCGGTCCCGGCGGCTCCGGCGGCAGACCTCCGTGCGCCGGCCCCGCGGCCGGTCCCCGAGGGCCAGGACCGCCCGGACCGGAACCGCCCGGACCGGAACCGCCCGGACCGGAACCGCCCGGACCGGAACCGCCCAGACCGGAACCGCCCAGACCAGGACCGGCGGGACCAGGACCGGCGGGCACGTGGCTCCCCGGTGGCGCGGTGCCCGACCGGCTCCAGCTGTCCGCGTAGTGATCCTTGACAGTGGGCCCCGGCCCGTGGTGCCGGCCCGTGGCGCCGCCCGACGTGCTCGGCCTCGTCGGCCGGTACATGCGGTCCGCTCCCGGCGGCACCCGGCGCCCGTTCGGCAGCCGGTACCGGCCGGGCCCCATCCCGTCGCCGCCCCCGCCGCCCGGACCTCCGCCGTTAAGCCCGCCGCTGGGCGGAACGCCATTCGGCGGCGCACTAGTCGGCGGAGCACCATGCTGAGTAGTACCGTGCGGGGGACCACCATGCGGGGGAGAACTCTGCGGTGGAGCACCATGCGGGGGAGAACTCTGCAGTGGAGCACCATGCGGGGGTGCGCCGCGTGGCGGAGCACCGTGCGGCGGCGCACTAGTCGGCGGAGCACCGTGCGGCGCGCCGCCACGCGGGCCGCCGGCATAGGGCCCGCCCGGATGCTGAGCAGCCCCCTGCGGTGCGCCCCCATGCGGCCCGCCCGGGTACGGCCCGGCGTTCGGCGATCCGCCGTGCGGCATCGGCGGCGCGCCCGGAGGGAAGCGGCCCGGCTGGCCCGGCTGCGCCCGTCCCGGCTGACGCATCCGCGGCGGGCGGGGCGGCATCTCGCCCGGTCGCCTCAGCAGCTGCCCGTAGTCGTCGTCTTCGGCTTCAGGCCGGCGGCCTGACCCGGGTACATCGTCCTCTTCGGCCAGATACCCCTCGTCCGCGGGATAGGGTCCGGCGGCGGCATAGCCACGCCGGTCACGCTCGCGCCTGGGCGGCCCGTATGCGTCACGGCCAAGGCCAGTGTCGCCACGTTCCACCCCATACCTCCCGGACCTTGGTCTCCAGCCGTGCGGCGGGACACTCGGCCTTACCTCTCGAGTGTAGGTCGGCAGAAATCCCCTGTATGACCTAGACGGCTAATTGTCACTAATTGCACACAATGTGCCGTGGCGGGGTGGTGTTCGGCCGATAACGACGTGTATCAAATGAGACTGTTGGCCAAGCGGAGCGCGTGTCACGAGCGGTGCTCAGCGGGGTTACAGTCGAACCAAGTGCATTCCGCGGGGTGGCCATGGAGTCCTGGATCGTGTGGCTGATCGTGGCAGCAGTACTCGGCGTCGCCGAACTGCTCACCACGACGCTGGCGTTCGGCCTCATCGCGGTCGCGGCGGTGGTGGCGGCCGTGGTCGGGGCGTTTCATCTCGGCCTGGCCTTCCAGTTGGCCGCGTTCGTCCTCGCGGCCGGCGCCGGGCTCGGTTTCGTCCGGCCGATCGCGATCAAGCACGTCAAGCAGCCGCCGGCGCTGCGCACCGGAACCGCCGCCCTCGTCGGTCGTTCGGCGATCGTCGTGGAGGAGGTCACCGAGCACGGCGGGCGGATCCGCATCGGCGGTGAGGAGTGGTCCTCGCGCGCCTATGACGAGTCGCTGGTGATCCCAGTCGGCACCAAGGTGGACGTCATGCAGATCGATGGCGCCACCGCCATCGTTTATCCCAGGGAGTAGCCATGAACCTGGCGGGAGGCATAGTCGCGGCGATAGTCGCGCTGCTGGTCATCATTACCGTTTTGCGGTCGGTGCGGATCGTGCCGCAGGCGCGGGCCCGCAACGTCGAGCGGTTCGGCCGTTATCGCAAGACGCTGGAGCCGGGAATGAACTTCATCATCCCCGCTATCGACCGGGTGAAGAAGGAGATTGACCTGCGCGAGCAGGTGGTCTCGTTCACCGGCTCACCGGTGATCACCGAGGACAACGTGGGCGTGCTCATCGACACGGTGCTGTTCTTCCAGGTCACCGACCCGCGGGCGGCCGACTACGAGATCGTCAACTACATCCAGGCGATCGAGCAGCTCACCGCCACCATGCTGCGCAGCGTGATCGGGTCGATGGACCTGGAGGAGACGCTGACCTCGCGCGACAAGATCAACAACGCGCTCCGTGGCGTGCTCGACGACGCGTCGGGCAAGTGGGGCATCCGGGTCACCCGGGTGGAGATCAAGGCCATCGAACCGCCGAAGTCGGTCAAGGAAGCGATGGAGAAGCAACTGCGTGCCGAACGGGAGAAGCGCGCCGCGATCCTGACCGCCGAGGGCCTCAGGCAATCCAAGATCCTTACGGCAGAGGGTGAGAAGCAGAGCGCGATCTTGAGTGCGGAAGGCGCCAAGCAAAGCTCTATTCTGCGGGCCGAAGGCCAGGCCCAAGCCATCGCCGCGGTCTTCCAGGCCGTGCACGACAACGACCCCGACCCGAAGCTGCTCGCCTACCAGTACCTGCAGACGCTGCCGCAGCTGGCGCAGGGCGCGGGCAACACGTTCTGGGTCATCCCGAGCGAGGTCACCACGGCGCTGCGATCGGTAGCGAGCGCCTTCGGCGGTGGCGACGCGACACCGGCCGCGAACACCGCGCCGGCCCTGCCGAAAACAGAGGCAAAGACGACGGAGCCGCCCGCCGTCCCGGCCAGTGGCAGCGCCGCCAACGGTCCGGCCAGCACCCCCGCGCTGGATCCTGCCCCCGCCACCCCGGCTCCCGGCACCCCCTCTGCTGACGCCCTGAACGCCATGCTGGCGGTCGCCATGCCCGGGAATGGCGTCGGACCGCTAGGCCCCATCGATCAGCCCGGCACCGAGGCTGAGGCCGCTGCCGCACCCCAGGACGGCGATCCGTCCTCTGCCAACGGCAGCTGAGCGGGCAGCGCGCTACTTCAGTAGCAGGACCAGCGCGCTGCCGATGAGCGCGGCGATGACGATGACCGCGAGCAGCCGGGCCGGGAAATACCGGTCCTGGCGGCGCTCCGGCTGGCCGGTCTTCGTCTGCGCCGGTGACCCAGCCGTGCTGAGCGGCTGGGCCGTGGTGGCGGGCTTGGGCGTGCTGAGCGGCTGGGCCGTGGTGGCGGCCGCGCTCCTGTGCGCGGGTTCCGCGGCCGCGGGCGTGGTCTCGGCGGTTGAGGGCCAGGACGCCCTCGCGATCGTCGGCTCCTCGGCCCGCGGCGCCGCGGCAGGCATCCGCGGGTCGGCCGCGGCCGGGGGGAGCGGCTGGCCCCAGAAGTCAGTCCGTTCCTGTGCCGCCAGCCCTTCGGCCTGGTGCTGCAGGATCCGCTCGGTGATGTCGGGGTCCGCCGGCCGGGCCGATTCGGCCTGCCCGGACCAGCTGTAGCTGCCGTCAGCCGTCTCCGCGGTCCGGCCGTTGCCGATCGGCCCCGGCCACGTCAGGTCATCGTCGGCAAAACTGGTTTCTGGCTCGCTCTTCGGCAGCCAGGAGAACGATTCGGTCGCGGGCTCGGCGCCATCGGGGAAGCTGGTGAACGCGGCGTCGAACGGCCCGCGCGGGCCGGGACTGGCGGCGTGGGTCCCGTTCGCGGCCGCGACGCCGGCGTCGGGAGCCGAATCCCAGCCGGTGCTGGCTCCCCAGCCATCCGCGCTAGCAGCGGAATCGGCGGACAGGCCCAGATCGGGGTTCTTCAGACCGGTGCTGCTCGCGGCCGGGGCCGAGATACCCGGGTCGTCGGCTCTTCGGCTGGGCTGCCCCGGACGGGTGTGGCCACCCCGGAGCGCGGCCCTGATCCGCTCCGGATCGTAGACATCGGGGGGCGCGACGCCGACGCCCGCACGGGCGCCGGCCACGGCGGCCGCGCTCGCCCCGGCGGGCCTGACCGGAAGATCCGGATCGTCCTCAAAGTCGGGGTTGAGCTGCCGCCACCGTTCTTCCCAGTCCAGCACGTCCCCCTCGCAGGCACGGACGTAAGCGCTGAGGATGGGCAGACCGGGAAGGGAGGGGCCGTTCTCGGCTTCCTTCAGGACGTCGCTCGGGTAGTGTGCCCGGGCCGCCAGTTCGTCGAATCCGATCGCCGCGGAATCGCGCAGCGAGCGCAGGTCGGCTAGGAACCGTGCCTGATCGTCGCCGGGTCCGGCCGACCACGTTCCCCGGATTTGCAACTGGGCACCTTCCCGTTGGATAAACATGGGCTTAGGCGCTGACCCGCGCCCGCACCACATCACCTGGGATTACCGGGCAGGGTACCGCGCCAGCCGCCGCCACGCCGCTGATACCACGCATTTCCTATTAGTGTCTCTCACCAGGCCGGCAAGCGGGACAGAATCGCTCATCCCGAGCCCATCCAGACCCGGCAATCCGGTCATCACGCGTGCCGCCCGGGTCGCGACCGGGGTGGCACGCCGCCAGCGTCGGCCCCACCATTCCCGTTCGTGCCATCCTGCCACTTACGTACCGCCTCCGGTGTGATTTCGGCGGTTGATCCGGACGTGGCGGCCGACCCGGCTCCGCGGATCAGGCGGATGTCCCAACCACGTCGTTTCAGCTACTTGAACGCGGCATCCGCGCCTTATGACCTGGTGCAGGCGGTACCAGAGTGACGCAAGGGCAGGCCGCCAGCCCCGGGCTCACAGCCGGATGGCCAGGCCGATAGTGAACGCGATGCCGAACGCCAGCTGCAGCCGTCCCGTCTGGCCGAGCGCCTTGATCAGCGCGGGACCCGACGCACCGGCCCGGACCGACCGTACCGGCGGCTGCGCCAGCGGCAGCGCCAGCGCGGTCAGCAGCGTGAGCGGCCGGAAGAAGGCGAGCAGCGCCGCGACGCCGAACGGAACCAGCAGTGTCAGCACGTACGCCACCCGGCTGCGCGCGTCGCCGAGCATGACCGCCAGCGTGCGCTTGCCCGCCAGGGTGTCGGTGCCGATGTCGCGCAGGTTGTTGACCATCAGCAGGGCGCAGGCCAGCAGCCCGGCGGGCACCGAGGCAGCCAGGCCGAGCCAGCTGAGCGCCTTCATCTGCACGTACGCGGTCCCGGCCACGGCCACCACGCCGAAACACACGAACACGAAGACCTCGCCGAGCCCGCTGTACCCGTAGGGTTTCGGCCCGCCGGTGTAGAACCAGGCGGCGGCGATGCAGCCCGCGCCGACGGCCACCAGCCACCAGGATGTCACCGCGGCCAGCGCCAGCCCGGCCACCCCGGCCACGAAGAAGCACCCGAAGGCGGCGGAACGCACCTGCCGCGGCGGCGCCAGCCCGGCGGCGACCAGCCGCACCGGGCCCACCCGCTGCTCGTCCGAGCCGCGCACGCCGTCGCTGTAGTCGTTGGCGAAGTTGACGCCCACCTGCAGGGCCAGCGCCACCACGAGCGCGAGCAGCGCCCGCCACCAGGAGAACTCGTCGTACCCGAGGGCCACGCCCGAGCCGATCAGCACCGGCAC
>Ga0335069_10010411_pt1 | contig 13175 bp, 15 predicted proteins | sample Lox_Sample_11_FD_206714 | JGI IMG/M metagenome (GOLD analysis project Ga0335069, IMG submission 206714) | Soil microbial communities from Loxahatchee National Wildlife Refuge, Florida, United States - Lox_Sample_1.1 | ecosystem: Environmental > Terrestrial > Soil > Wetlands | place: USA... | reverse complement strand
AAGCAGCGTGACGCGCTGCCGCGTAGCGGCAGGCATGACTCGCCGCGCTCTTATATGGCCAGGATAGCATTGCCGCCCGTGGCATCGGCTGGCGCACGCGGTCCTGTGTCTGCGTTTTCCATGATCCGCGCTTAGACCACTTCAAGAGTATAGGTCCCATGGGGATCACAGACATCAAGAGGTGCAATTCTGCGCGAACGCCGACCTTCGCAAGTTCTTCTCCCGAGGACCGGGCCTTAGAACCTTGATGCGGGTCAAGAACAATTTGACTTCTGTCAAACATCGAGGCATTGCCTGATTTATGTCTGCTGGATTGAAAAATGAAATTGACTTAATGTCGCTCTCTTGTGAAAATGTTCCTGCGGGTTGAAATCGTCTTTCTGGGCACCCACTAACAAACTCATATAAGGGTCCGCGGACCCATTCCGTTTGAAGTTAACTGGGAGGTACGCGCATGAACCTCAGGTGGTCGTCTTCGTCACTCGTGGTTTGGGTTGTATGCCTTGTGGCCGGAGCTGCGGGTTGGCCAGCCAAGGCACAGCAGTTGACCACGCTTTACACCTTCTGCCAGCAAAGCGGGTGCGCGGATGGCGCTAACCCTTACGCCGGCCTCTTGCAGGGACCTGATGGGAACTTCTACGGGACAACATATCAGGGCGGCACCGGTGTTGCCTGCGACGTGGGCGGCGGTTGCGGCACGGTCTTCAAGATCACGCCCGCTGGCGTGCTCACTACCCTTTATAACTTCTGCTCGCAGACCGGCTGCACGGACGGGAAACTCCCGTATGCAGGTCTGATTCTGGCCAGCGATGGGAACTTCTACGGGACAACCTTCGAGGGCGGTAATGCCAGCAACTCCGGAGCCGGCAGCGGCACGGTTTTCAGGATTACCCCGAGCGGCGTGCTGACCACCCTCTACGCTTTCTGCTCCCTGCAATACTGTGCCGACGGCGGGGGGCCGTACGACAGTCTCGTACAAGGAAGCGATGGAAACCTCTACGGAACGACAGTTGGGGGCGGAGGGCTTTACGGGCTGGGGACGGTGTTCAAAATTACTCCCGAGAGTGCATTCACCTCGCTTTATAGCTTTTGCGACCACTTCGAGTGCGCCGGGATCGGCAATCCCACAGGGGGTTTGGTGCAGGCCAGTGACGGAAATTTCTACGGCACAACGGGAGGCCTCCCCCCTGGCACCGCGTATTCCACAATTTTCCGCATTACTCCCAGCGGAGCCCTGACCTATATTTATTCGTTCTGCTCTCTCGGAACGCCTTGCCCGGACGGGGTTAAGCCTGCCGGCACCCTGATCCAGGGCAGCGATGGCAACCTATACGGCACAACCTTGTACGGCGGGGCTTACCAGCAGCTCGGGTTTGAGTACCCTGGAGGCACGGTCTTTAGCATCACCACGGGCGGCGCGCACACGGTGCTGTATAGCTTCTGCGCCGTGGGGACTTATCCCGCCTGCGCCGACGGCGCGGATCCCTTTGGGGGGCTTGTCCAAGCCACTGACGGTAATTTCTACGGGGTGACGTCGCTAGGCGGGGCTTATCATAGTGCGGGCAATGGCCTTGGTGGCACACTCTTTAAGATTACGCCTGGCGGCGCGCTCACCACTCTTTACAGTTTCTGTGCACAAATATCAGGGGGATATTGCACGGACGGCAGTGTTCCCTACTCCGGCCTGATCCAAGGCAGCGATGCGAACTTTTATGGCACTACCAGCGGCGGCGGCGCCGGGGTATCAGGCCTTTGCGCGTCCAGCTACGGCTGCGGCACGGTCTTTCGATTGGCTGCGGCGCCGGTTGCGAACCTTGCCCCGGGCAGCCTCACGTTTGGCAACCAGGACGTGGGTGCCACCAGCCTGTCTCAGCCTGTCACCCTCGGCAACACCGGCCCGGCGCCACTTGCGGTCGCGAGCATTGTGCCTTCCGGTGATTTCGGCGAAACGGATAATTGCAACGGCTCGGTGGCCGCGGGCAAAAGCTGCACCATCAATGTCACCTTCAAGCCGACAGCAACCGGCACGCGCAATGGCACCCTGACCGTTACGGACAACAGCAATTTGGTGCCCGGCAGCCAGCAAACCGTCTCCCTAAGTGGGACTGGAATCAATCCCGGCGCGAGTTTCTCGCCCGCCTCTTTGGGCTTCGGGAATGAGGAGATCAACACCGCGAGCGCGGTCAGGAGAGTGACCCTGACCAGTTCGGGTACGACCAGCCTGACCATCTCGATGATCACGATTACCGGCGCCAATGCCGGTGATTTCACCCAAACCAACAACTGCCCCGGGACGCTGGCGTCGGCCGGCAGGTGCACGCTCAATGTAACCTATACGCCCTCGGTTTTGGGCGCGGAATCGGCCAGCCTGATGATCGCGGACAATGCCGCCAACAGCCCCCAGACCTTGGCGCTGACGGGAACCGGGGTTGAGCCTGCCACGCTCGGGCCCGCCAGCCTGGCCTTCGGCAATGTGGTGGCGGGCAACACCAGTGCCGCCAGGACCGTCACGCTGACCAACAACCAGAAGGTGACGCTCACCAGCATCACGGCGTCGATTACCGGGAGCAGCGACTACACTGAAACCAACACCTGCGGCACGTCGCTCGCGGCCGGGAAGAGGTGCACCATCTCGGTGACTTTCGCCCCGACCGTGATTGGCGCCGAAAATGCGACGCTGGGGGTTGCGGCTTCCGTGGCCATCACCCCTTCTTCCGTCGCCCTGACGGGGACGGGGACCACCCCGGCAACGCTGACTCCGGCGAGGGTGACCTATACCACGCAGAAGGTCGGGACCACCAGCCCGGCCAAGGTTTTAACCCTGAACAACCTGATGGGGATAGCGCTCAACAACATCGTGATCGGGACGAGCGGGGATTTCGCCATCTCCACCACCACCTGTGGCTCGAGCCTGGCGGCCAGGACCAAGTGCACCATCAGCGTGACGTTCACGCCCACCGCCACCGGCACCCGGATGGGATCGTTGAGCGTGACGGACAGGGCCATCAATAGTCCGCAGACGGCCACGCTGACGGGGACGGGCAAATAGTCGGGAGGAAGCTGAGGGGGGTGCCCGCCCCCCTCACCCGAAATTCGATTTGTTCACTCCAAAATGCGCATTGGCGCGAAGGCCAAAGCTTCTTCCACGATCTCGAGAAAATCCTGATAGTGCGGATCCGTCCGGAAAAGCGTCGTAGCGACCTGCGTTTTAGGTCCGCGGCTCTTCATCGGGAAGCTCGCATCTCGCCGCTAAAGGCGCGCATGGATGTCGAACGGAAGCGGTACGCGGCCGATGCGCAGACCGCAAACGCGTTCCTGGTCTTCCCCACTAACGCCAGCGAATTCCCGAATGCTGGACCATTTCCATTCTTCCGGGTTTTTCACCACCCCCCGGCGCACCGGGTTCAAATGAATGGAAACGGTCGTAGAGAAAGGGCCCGCGCAGGCGTGACACGGCGATAATTTACGCGCCCTCCGGCGCGTCTGCAAGCTCCAAAGCCGCGGGCCCGGGAAAGCGGGACGCGCTACGGCATCGGTCGACCCTCGTGGGAGTTCCGCGCTACTTGCTTGGTGGACGACGCCGAGTCGGCGCCGTTCCCGCCAATGGATGACTGGCTACGCTGCTCGACCGTTAGCCGCGCCAAGCGATCGCGAGCCGCCAACAACTTTAACCATCCGCCCACCGGGGGACCCTCGTCCCGCGAGGGAAGGGGAATCTCCGTTTCCCCTTGACTTGTACCTATCATGGATGCCCCCCTTCTCCTCTTTTACCGCATCGTTCTGGAAAGGTAAGAAATTGAGGCACCTCTCCCCTTCTTCGTCTTCAGTCGCGAGCCCCCGCTTCTCTGAGCAACTCGATAATCTCGTCATCATGTTCTCCCCTTGCGATAGAAAGCGCCGTCTCGCCATTGTTACCCTTTGCGTTGACGTCAGCACCGGCTGCCAAGAGCACCTTTACGTTCCGGAATGCCTTATATCGGGTTGCTACCATGAGGAGCGTGAAGCCATCGCGCTCCCGCAGATTAGGGTTCGCCCCTGCCCCCAGGAGAGTTGTTGTCATACAGGGATCATCCCCTGCCACGGTGACCCACAGGGCGCCATCGCGCTCTGCAGGGCTAACAGCCCCTCGCAATAGAGACGCCACTTCCGCCACGTCATTCATCGCGACTGCTTCGTGAAACCGGCTAGGCGACGTTTCGGGCATGGGCGTAAGTATATACGGAAGATGCGGTAAGCACTCGTCATCAAGCAATTCGATAGTGCCCACCCCATGGCTGGTTCGATGTACGTGGATACCCACCCAATGCCCCTTGAGCGTGCACTCCTCTGCCGCCTTGCCAAGTTCCGCCTCCAGGCCACTTGTGCGGATGCGTGACAATTGTTGCGGGTCACTGATCTGAGCGCAATCCTGATCGTATTTCGAGAAGTATACGATTCGGGAAACAGTCACCTCCATGGGATTGCCACGCCACACGAATGCCGTTTGCACGAGAGCCCGCCTTATGCCCTCGCGCCGCATACTGTCCATCCAAGGATACCGAGTTCCTTCCCCTCGTCCCCCCTTTTCCAGGGCAGTGCGCATTCGACTGCCGGAGGGGAGCGATCCCATTAGCGCACGAATGTTCTCCTGGGCACACGGGCCACCTGACAGGCTCTGTTCCCCCCCGACGCCAGGAGTGGGCAAACCCGTGCTCACAAGGATCAAAATTGTAAGAAAGAGTGTGTTGTTCTTCACGCCGCGCTCCTAGTACAACAACCCCGATCGAGTCTGATCCGTCTCCGCGCATGCAGCGCTCTCATTGTCGGCGGCTCACCAACCAGGCACCCCGGAGTTGCAAGGGGGTAGGCCGTAGCAGAGTCATTTCGCTTCTCAGAAATTACTCTGCGGCTCGTCCTCCCGAGCCACCGCGTGGCGGCCAGGTTGTTTTCCTCTCTCATATTCGTGTTCGCAGGCCGGCGGGGAGGAAGACGCGGTCCACCGCTAACCCGCTCGGCGTCAGCAACGCAAATTCCTCGGGCGTGAGAATCCGCCGCCGCGGAAGCAGGCGACAGGAAATAAGAAACCAGGCGCCCGAAACCACCAGCCGTCGAAGGCGCGACATGCGCGGAATTATACCGCTCGCGAGACCGGGGGGCGAATCGGCATTCGCCTTCCGGCCAAGTGCTACGGATTAACGGCCTGGCTTGCCGTGCAAAACTCCGGGGTACATGGTCTTGCGGGGGGTATGCTTTGCGCATGGAACCATCGTACTCCCCGCCTGCGCCTTGGCGGGTTGTCGATATGGGTCAGGTTATGAACCGCGGAGTCTCAAACCCGGAGACTCGCGCTACCTTGCTGCATGGGCAGGATGCCCAAGCCACAGGCGGCGTGGCACGGGCATCCTGCCCGTGAAGGGGACATGGCCGGGACGGCCCGGCGCCGCAGCCGTGACACAGGCGCGACGATAATCCTCCGCCCAGGGCTCGGCGTACCGAAATTCGCGTTCCTGCCCAGAGCCGCGGAGGACCGCTGCGAGGCGCGCCCGTTCTCGCTACCCCAACCTCTGGCTACCCGCTCACAACAAGGTGAAAACGTGAGCGATGATATAGCCCGCGCTTCCTAGAGCAGCCGCCAGTAGCAAGAAACCAATGGCCAGCCAGAGGGAGCCTCGAAGACCTTCGAATTGGTTTTGAGTTTCTGACATACGGTGGTCCGCTAAGGGTGTGCGTCGAGGTTGCAGGCTTTCACGTTTTGAGCGCAGATCCCTTATGCGCTGTCGGCCTGCAGCGGGCCCGCAGAAAGCACAATGCCGAGTGCTTTGCGCGCAGCCTCACCTCCCATCATCAAGAGATTGATTATGCTTCTCCATATCGTACTTGAGCGGCCAACGCAGACTCGCTTCTGAAGCCTGCGTCCCATGTCTTCCCGAGGTACGAACTGCATCGTAACAGAACAACCCTGCATTTCATCCCTTGCTCCACACCCGATCTTGAAATCGCGGGGCCTCTTGTGCTTCGAGTGAGCTGGGTGTTCCTTGCTGGGCCATGCGATCAGTCCCACTTTTCGTCCCGTTCGCTCATGCCGCAAATCATTAGCATTGCGTTGATCGGCCCGGAACCGACGATTGAGCCAAGGCCCGCGGGAAAGCTGGTGATGGGTACCTCAGTAGCAGGGCCGGTCGCATTGTTCATGAGCTCACCGCAAGCCGTGACGGTCACCGACATGACATACTAAGTAGGCACTTCTGGTACCAATCCATTCGGCCCGCCTGAACCGAATAATATGTGGGCTTCGCAATGCCCCTTCACATCACCGGCAACTCCCCAACGTCCGATGATTTCGTGTCACCGTGGTTTGTCCATCCGCCCGTCTTAACCCAATGAAATCCAAGCCGATTAGACTGATTAGGGCAAGAGGGCGCTACCCAAACTCGGAATTGCGCTCCGCCTCGGCAACAGCCGGCCCCCCCAATCTTTGAGACCATGGTTGGGCGTCCGGTGTATGGCCGGGGCGCGGGCGCAGGTGTAATGGCAATGGCTTTGACGGGTGCCTCAAAAGAGGCACTTCTGCCCCAAATCGAACAGGCGCCTATTTGGTTGCCTGGGAAGCTCGGTTGCGAAGAGGTGCAGTATCCTACTTCAGCAAGGATGCTCGGGCGTCCCGCCCGCTCTTTCGTCCTCCGGCGGCACCCGCACTTATGGAGACCTGATTGCATTCTAGGGGTCAGGTGGGCATGACGTCTGCCGTGCCACCCCGACGTCAGCAACGTGGTGCCAAAGCAGCGCACGAGCGGGTTGGTGTTGTTGGATTGAAGATCGGATAAAATCGGCGTACCCTCAGGGGTGATCGACGATGGCAACACATCCTGGCACAACAGCAGACGGAACGGTTGAGCGCTCGATCTTGTCTTCTATCACCACATTGGGCGCCCCCGGGCATGATGCGCCCGGGGCCAGGGAAGGCTGGCTGTGGCGAGGCCTGCTTCTGGCGGCGGTGGGAACAATCGGGGTTCTCCACTTTTTCACCCCTCTGACCGCCACCCACTGGATCTATATATTACAAAGGTTGTACTACATCCCCATCGTCTTGGCTGGCTTGACCATGGGCTTGCGCGGCGCCTTGGCCGTCGCACTGCTGTCAGGCATAACCTTTATGATCGGCACGCCATCCATCTGGACGGTGTCGAAGGTCGATGTGCTCGACCAGGGCCTGGAAACCTGTGTCTTCTGCCTCGTGGGCGGGGTGGCTGGAGTACTGACGGACCGGCGGAGAAATCAGGATCAGGCCCTCCGTAAGACTACGGAGGAATTGCGTCGGGCGCATCAGGAATTGCGCGAGAATTTCGAGGGAATGAAACGTGCCGAGCGACTTTATGCTCTGGGGCAATTGTCTGCCGGACTCGCCCACGAGATTCGCAATCCCCTGGCAAGCATTGAAGGCGCGGCCGCGGTGGTGCAGCGGGAGCGTGAGTCCAACGAACGCCGGCGGGAGTTTCTCGATATCATTCAGAAAGAGTGCCGCCGGCTCGACCAATTGCTGACCAGCTTTCTCAATTTTGCCAGGCCTCGCCCGCCTGATTTGAGGACGGTCGAAATCGATGGTTTGCTGGACTCGGTGATGGTTCTGGCGCAACACGCGGGAGAAAGCAGGCGCTGGGATTTGAAGAAGGACATTCAGCCCGGACTTTCGCGGCTGGTGTGCGACCCCGAACAGATGAAGCAGGTTCTGCTCAACCTGGTCATGAACGCAGTTCAGGCAACGCCGCAGGGCGGGACCGTGATGCTGGCGGCGCGTGAGGACGGGGGCAAAGTAACAATCGACGTTCACGATCAGGGATGCGGAATCAGCGAGGATTGTCTCGACCGGGTCTTCGATCCTTTCTTTACTACCAAAGAGACGGGTACTGGCTTGGGACTGTCCGTGGCGCACCAGATCGTGAGCCAGCATGGAGGGACGCTGACGGTAGCCCGCAACTCACCCGCCGGGGTCACGGTGCGGGTTTCGCTTCCCCGCCTAGCGAGCCGCATATGAAGACGAGCCGAATCCTCGTAGTCGACGACGAAGAAAGTCTGCGCCGGGTGCTGCAAGTTCAACTAGAACAAGACGGCTATTCCGTCGTCACTGCCGCTTCAGCCCAACAGGCCCTCTCGCTGCTGCAGCTTCGAGGGTACGATTTGGTGATCACGGATCTGAGGATGCCCGACATCTCGGGTATTGAGGTGCTCAAGCACGTCAAGTCGCAGTACCCGGAAACCGTCGTCATTGTTCTCACCGCCTTCGGAACCGTGGAGACGGCGGTGGAGGCCATGAAGGCCGGCGCCTATGACTTTCTCACCAAGCCTGTGCACCCGGAGGAATTATCGCTGGTGGTGGCTCGTGCCCTGGATCATCTTCGACTCATTGAGGAAGTCCGGGCCTTGCGCGCCAATCTTAATCTGAAATACGGATTTGAGAACATCCGTGGACATTCCGACGCCCTCCTGCAAGCTTTGGACGTCGCCGCGCGGGCGGCGCGAACGAATTCTACGCTTCTCATTCGAGGAGAGACGGGGACCGGAAAGGAATTGCTGGCACGAGCCATCCACTTTAACAGCTCGCGCAAAGAGGGTCCGCTGGTTACCATTAACTGCGGAGCGATTCCGAAGGACCTTCTCGAGTCCGAGCTCTTTGGGCACAAGAAAGGTGCGTTCACCGGCTCCGTCGCCGACAAGAGAGGCAAGATCGAAATGGGCGATGGAGGGACGGTCTTCCTGGACGAAATCGGCGAAATGCCGCCGGAGTTGCAAGTCAAGCTGCTGCGGCTAATCCAGGAGGGCGAGATCGAAAAGATCGGTTCCGAAGTGGGACTCCACGTCGACGTCCGCATCATCGCGGCGACCCATCGAGATCTCCAGGTCATGATTGAGGACGGTACGTTTCGCGAGGACCTCTACTACCGCCTCGCAGTGATCCCGCTGGTGCTGCCGCCCTTGCGGGAGCGCGCGGAGGACATCCCGGATCTGGTGCTGTATTTTTTTGCCAAGAGCCAGCAAAAGAACGGCCGGCCGAATCTGGTAATGCCGCCCGCCTTGCTTTCCTATTTTGTGCGGTATCGCTGGCCGGGCAATGTGCGCGAACTCGAAAACGTGGTGGAGCGTGTGGTGGTCCTGACTCGCGGTGACGAGGTTACCCTCCACGACCTGCCCCAGTTCCTGCGTGAGGAAAGAGCCGGGGTGGAAGCGCTGGAAATAGGCTTGCCACCTCAAGGCATCAGCCTGGAAGCGATTGAAAAGGAGCTCATTCTGAAGGCACTAGAAAAGTGTGACTGGAATCAGACCCACGCCGCTCGCTACCTGGATATCAGCCGCAAGACCTTGATTTATCGGATGGAGAGACATGGAATCCGGCGGCCTCAGGAGACTCAAGCTTCCTGACAGTTTCGAGCATCCGAAACTCTGACGGCTCCAATTGCCCCGGCCTGATCCACTCCTCCCCTCGCTCCTCCTGTCCCATTTGAGGCAGTCCCCGGGTGCAGTCATTTGAATTTCATTTGCTCCTGATTTCCACATGCCCGTCTGCGAGACCTGTAAGCGGCTGTTCTACCGGAGGTTAGGAGGGACCAGTCGAGGCGGACCACCTCCGGAGCCGACGTGACTGATGAAGTTATGGTTGGCATCGCACTTGCTCAAGAAAGCTAGAAGCTATGAAGAGAAGTTAGTAGGTAGTTCAACCGACGAGGAGGTGCAAGCATATGCCTAAAATGATTGAGGGACTGGGAGGGATGGGGTGGCTGCCCGATCTTCCGGACTTTCGGGACTTTACCCCACACCATGATGTGGTGCTTCCGAGGCACCAGCGATTGCGGCAAGGGGATTCCATCAAGGCCATGGCATTGAAAATCGGGGTGGCAGAACCGGCAAAACTGACGCTGCCCCTCACGGTGGACTTGAGAGCATGGTGCTCGCCCATCGAGAACCAGTTGAACCTTGGCTCGTGCACAGCACATGCCGGAGTGGGACTGGTTGAGTACTTTGAGAAGAGGGCGTTGGGGAGGTTTATTGATGCCTCCCGGCTGTTTCTCTACAAGGCGACCCGCGACCTCCTGCACTGGACAGGTGATACGGGGGCTTTCTTGCGAACCACCATGGAAGCCATGGTGCTCTTCGGCCTTCCCGCGGAGGAGTACTGGGTGTACGACATCACCAAGTTCGACGTGGAGCCTTCGGCCTTCTTGTACGCTTTTGCCCAAAACTACCAGACCATTCAGTATTTCCGCTTCGATCCCCCTGGAACCGCAAAAGCCACGCTTCTGAACACGATCAAGGCTTACTTGGCGGCCGGCATTCCCAGCATGTTCGGATTTACCGTCTACAATTCGATTTCCCAGGCCGCCACCACCGGCAAGATCCCAAATCCAACATCGGGGGAGAAGATCCTGGGCGGTCACGCTGTTGACGCCGTGGGCTACGACGACACCGTTAAGATCAAGAATTCCAATCCGGGAGCCTTGGAAACCACAGGTGCTGTGCTGATCAGGAATTCTTGGGGCCCGACCTGGGGTCCCCTGGGGGGCTATTTGTGGCTTCCTTACGACTACATACTAAAGGGGCTCGCTGTGGACTGGTGGGCTTTGCTCAAGAACGAATGGGTTGACACCGGGATCTTCAAAATTGCCCCGTAGGTCGAGAAGCCCACGGTCTGCTTTCCGAACCGTGGGCTCTACACTACCGGTGGCGCTTTCTGACCAGGTACCCCGGAGTTGCAACGGGGTAGGCCGTAGAGTCATTTCGTCCTTCAGAAATTACTCTGCGGCTCGTCCTCCCGAGCCACCGCGTGGCGGTCGGGTTGTTTTCCTTCCTCATATTCGAGTCCGCGGATCGGCGGGCTGGAAGACGCGGTCCACCGACAACCCGCTCGGCGTCAGCAGCGCAAATTCCTCGGGCGTGAGAACCCGCCGCCGCGGAAGCAGGCGACAGGAAATAAAAAACCAGGCATCGGAAACCACCCGCCGTCGAAGGCGCGACATGCGCGGGATTATATCCCTGGCGAAGCCGGTGGGCGAATCGGCATTCGCCTTCCGGCCAAGTGCCGCAGAGAAGAGCGAACAACGCTCATCTCTGCGCTACGGATTAACAGCCTGGCTTGCCGTACAAAACTCCGGGGTACGTGGTCCCCCCTTTCATACGTTCCCGACCCCTTTACCCATCTTCCCCTGCTATTTGAGCACGCTCACGGAAGAAGATCCTGTGGCTTCACATCCCTTCGGCGATACTGCAAGTTGCAATCGGGCGCCGGGCTTGAGGAATTCAATTGTGTTAACACAATCGATCTTGCGGCCGTTCAAGAGCAAGACGACGTACGTACCAGGTAGGATGTCAAACATTCGTGCATCCCCGGAATCTGGGTCAACACCGGCAACCTCGTGGCGGTCAAGGTAAACGCCGGTGATTTTGACCCAGGCCTGGTCCAACGCCTCGGGTGGTTGCACCGATGCATGGACAGTGAGACGCGGACCCAGTCCAGTTTGATAGTCCCCTCTGTGATTCCAGGCACTTAGGAGCACAGACGCATGGGGATGCATGACTGAGACGTAAAAGGGGCCGTCGACCAAAGCTCCGGGGCAAGCGAGGCGGACTTCGTAGTAGTCGGCGCTGAGGGGAATATCTTGCCCCACCATGCCGTCGAAGCGACCGGCAAAGTCCAAATGGGTTTCATTTTGGGAAAAGGAGAACTCCCTTACGCGGCACCCGGCCCACGGTTTTCCAAACTCGTCCACGTAGCGAATTGTTACTGTCCCCGTTCCTTGCGTCGGGCCGCCGGGCATCGGTGGCGTGCCGCTCAAGACTGCGCAAATCGAAACAAAAGCAATGAGGGCCTTTTTCATGGTGCCTTCACCCCAGCGAAACAGTCTTGCGCAAGCTTCTTCGAGCAAGCCATAGCGCAGAGTCATTTCGTCCTTCAGAAATTACTCTGCGGCTCGTCCTCCCCAGCCACGGCGTTGGCGGCAGGTTGCTTTCCTCTCTCATATTCGTGTTCGCAGGTCGGCGGGGAGGAAGACGCGGTCCACCGCTAACCCGCTCGGCGTCAGCAACGCAAATTCCTCGGGCGTGAGAATCCGCCGCCGGGGGAGCAGGCGACAGGAAATGAAGAACCAGGCGTCGGAAACCACCAGCCGTCGAAGGCGCGACATGCGCGGGATTATACCGCTCGCGAGACCGGGGGGCGAGTCGGCATTCGCCTTCCGGCCAAGTGCCGCAGAGAAGAGCAAACAACGCTCATCTCTGCGCTACGGATTAACAGCCTGGCTTGCCGTACAAAACTCCGGGGTACCGGGTCTTGCGGGGGGTATGCTTTGCGCATGGAACCATCGTACTCCACGCCTGCGCCTTGGCGGGTTGTCGATATGGGTCAGGTTAAGAGCCGCAGAGTCTCAAACCCGGAGGCTCGCGCTACCTTGCTGCATGGGCAGGATGCCCAAGCCACAGGCGGCGTGGCACGGGCATCCTGCCCGTGAAGGGGACATGCCCGGGACGGCCCGGCGCCGCAGCCGTGACACAGGCGCGACGATAATCCTCCGCTCAGGGCTCGGCGTCAGGATGCCCAAGCCACAGGCGGCGTGGCACGGGCATCCTGCCCGTGAAGGGGACATGCCCGGGACGGCCCGGCGCCGCAGCCGTGACACAGGCGCGACGATAATCCTCCGCCCAGGGCTCGGCGTACCGAAATTCGCGTTCCTGCAAAGAGCTGCGGACGAGTCCGTCAACTGACGGATCGCCAGATCCGTCTACTGACGGACACCTCCTCGCTACCCAACCTCGGGGCTACCCGCTTGAAGCTTAAGAGAGAATCTATCCGCTATCCCCGATAGAAATGATGCAAAATCCACGTGCCTGCTAGCATAAACACTACGCCAGTAACACGCCCCGCCGGCATCATCTTCTTGACCATATCGGGTGAAAGCTCGCGGTCCGGCACGGACCTCTGGACCGTGCGGGCATACAACTCAGGCTTGATCAGCAAGGCGAGGCCATATGCAGCAAAAAGAAGTCCCGCGACCAATCCTAACCACGGGTGAGATGTAGCCCTCGGCGATGTAGTCCCCGGCATGGAGGAGTCCGCGGGTGGTGAAGCACTCGGAAGAGATCCATCAAGGACGGGGGCCACAAGGCAGATGAACAACAACCCGCCCAACAGGACCGCGAAGAAACCTGCAATC
>Ga0335069_10010410_pt1 | contig 13175 bp, 14 predicted proteins | sample Lox_Sample_11_FD_206714 | JGI IMG/M metagenome (GOLD analysis project Ga0335069, IMG submission 206714) | Soil microbial communities from Loxahatchee National Wildlife Refuge, Florida, United States - Lox_Sample_1.1 | ecosystem: Environmental > Terrestrial > Soil > Wetlands | place: USA... | reverse complement strand
TACGATCAGCCGCCGCCGGAGGTATGAAATGGAGATTCCTGATCAACTGATTCCGCTTGCGGGCATGTTGATGGTGCTGGGTATCGTCGGCATTATCTTCTGGTTCAAAGCGCGTGAGAAGGAACTGCACTATCACCAGGACTTGCGCATTCGGGAGATGGAACACCTTCAGAAGATGAAAGCGCTGGAGCTCGAAATCGAGAAGACCAAGAAGGCGTAAGAACCGTACTGCACGTGTGACGGCGCCGGGAGAGGACAATGAGCGACCTGATGATATTCCTGAGCCATAACGGCCTATGGGTCATGATCGTTGCGGTGGTCGCCATTGGAAGCTGGTTCAAGTTCCGAGAGAAGGAATTGCAGGCTCAGCAGGAAGCGCGCCAGAAGGAAATGGAGCATTTGGAGAAGATGAAGCAGCTCGAAATCGAGCTCGAGAAAACCAAGGCACGTTCTTCCGGGAGCACGGAAACCAAGGCCGGGTAGGGCGACGCAAACAGGAGGATGTCCACCATGGACAAGCTTTTGCAGCCGGACGTGCTATTTGCCCTGGTCATCGTGGTGATTGTCTTCGGGACGATGGGCCTGCACACGTTCCGCAAGATGCGCGAGCGGGAGTTGCAGTACCACGAGGGTTTGCGCATCCGCGAAATGGAACACGAGAAGAAGATGAAGGAACTCGAAATTGAACTGGAAAAAGCCAAGGCCTCCGGTTCTGTTGCCAAGGTTGCCTGAGGCGGGGTTCCGGCCGGGAGGGTTGAATGGGAGGTGAACTGGGAATGTCGCCCTTCGTGATTCCCCTCGGGGTTTTCGCCATGGTTGTCCTTGTCGTGGCTATTACCCAGTTGGTCAAGATGCGCGAGAAGGAAATGGAAGTCCACCAGAAGTTGTACTTGGAAGAAATGGAGCACCAGCGCAAAATGCGGGAACTTGACCTCGAGTTGGAGCGTATCAAACAAGGGAAGTGAGCGAGCCCTTGTAGCACCGCCCTTGAGGGCGGCGCCTGCCGGGCAACGGCCCGGCGCTACGTGGGCCGCGAGCGCCGGCCGTTGCCGGTGCCAGAGGTAAAGGACCATGGGAACTACTCCGCAACCAATATCGCACCGCCACGGCGGCCTGATGTTTCCCGTTCTGCTGATCGTGCTGGGAACGATGTTTCTTCTGGACCAGTTCGTGCCCGGCTGGGGAATTCATAAGACTTGGCCGGCGCTGCTGGTAGTGATCGGAGTTTTGAAGCTGCTGGATTCGGCCCGGCCGCCGCGCCCACCCGAGGGACCTCGGGTGTAGAAGGCAGTAAGCAGAAGGCAGTCGGCAGGAGAGCCGGTTGGCAATATTGAGGATAACTGAAATGACCCGGCGGTACGAACTAGAATCGCAATATCAGAGGGCTGCTGTCCCGCGCACACTGGCTTCTGCCCGTTTGCCACTGCTTACTGCCTACTGCTTACTGCCTACTGCCTTGTGCCGTCTGTTCGCCGGGAGGCGAATATGAGCGTTTACACCTATCGTCGCGGATCAATCTTCTGGGCGCTGACCCTGATCGGCGTCGGTGCCATCTTTCTTTGGCAGAACTTCAACCCCGCCATTCATCCCTGGCAAGTTATTGCCAAGTACTGGCCTATCCTCATCATCTTCTGGGGGCTGTCAAAGCTCATCGATTACTTGCAGGCGCAGGCCCATCCGGAAAGCGCTCCTCCGTCGCTTTTCTCCGGCAGTGAGGTGGTCCTGCTCATCCTGATCCTGGCGCTGGGCACGCTGGTTTCGAAAGTCGTGTTGCGTCCCTGGCAACAATGGGGATGGCACATCGATGATGAAGAGCTCTCAGGCCTTTTCACGAGCACCTACAATTACACCCGCACCTTCTCCCAGCCGGTTGGCAAGGAACCGCATCTGTTGCTCGACGACCAGCGCGGCGACGTGGAGATTCGCGGGGCTGACCAGACGACAATGGATGTGATGGCGAAAGAAGCCATCCGGGCTGAGAACGAGGGTGACGCCAAGAAGGCTTCCGATGACCTCAAGATTGAGTTGGCGGAGGAAGCCGGGCACTATCTGCTGCGGTCTAACCGGCGCTCGCTCAGTGACGACGGGCGCCGCATCACCGTTGATCTAAGCCTGCACGTTCCCAAGACCACCACCTGCGAAATCACGTCCGAGCGGGGCGATGTCCTGGTGGACGCGTTGCATGGCGACCAGACTCTGACCCCCCGCCACGGCGACGTGCGCGCTAGCAACATTGAGGGCTTGGTGAAGATCCACAAGTCCGGTGGCTTGACGGAGGTGCGTGACCTCAAAGGGAGCGTCGAAATCGACGGCCGTGGCGACGATGTGGATGTGGCGGGCGTAACCGGCACCGCCACCGTCAACGGCGAGTTCAGCGGCAACGTGCAATTCCGCAACGTGGGCCAGACGTTGCGCTACCATTCGACCCGCACGGATCTCACTGCCCAGAAGCTCTCGGGGCACCTGTCGATGGAAGTGGGCTCGCTGGAATTGGACGGTATCGACGGGCCGCTGGACCTCTCCACGCAGCAGAAGGATATCTCGGTCAACGACTTCAAGCACAGCGTGCGCATTGCTGATAACAACGGCCAGGTGACGCTGCGTACTTCCATATCACCCACGCACGATATCCAGGTTGATTCCAAGAACGGCGCCATCGAACTGACGCTGCCGCCCGGCGCGAACTTCCAGATTCAGGCGATCTCGCGCCACGGCGAGGTGGAATGCGATTTTGCGGGACCGGGTTTGAAAGTGGTTAAAGAAGGAGACACGCCCTCGATTACAGGCTCTTACGGCAAGGGCGGGCCCACGATCCGCCTGAACACGGACTATGGCGCCATCCGCTTGCTGCATGCGGGCGCACACTCCTCGCACCACGCGGGCGGTTCGTCTGACGACGGCGAGACCACGTCGCTTCAGCCGGCCACGCGCGCGAGTGTGTCGAAGAAGTCAGGGAAGGAAATATCCACGCAGGAGCTGTCTTTGATGACCGTGGTGCCTTCCGCCACGAGAGCGGCAATCGCGAAAGCCATGGCGATGCGGTGATCGGCGTGGGGCTCGATCTCCGCGCCGCGTAACTTCTGCTGCCCCGCGACCCGCAAGCCGTCGGGAAACTCTTCCACGTCGGCGCCCATGCGGCGCAGGTTCTCGGCCACGGCCGCGAGACGGTCGCTCTCTTTCACTCTCAGTTCCGCTGCTCCCCGAAACCACAACCCCTTCTCCGTCTGGGTGCCTAAGACAGATAGCACCGGCAGTTCGTCGATGAGCCCGGGTACGAGGTCTTCGCGAATCTCGCCACCTGCGAGCCGGCCTGACTCGACGTGCAGGTCACCGAGCAGTTCGCCGTTGAGCATTTCGAGGTTGACCACCTTGACGCTTCCACCCATCGCGGCCAGTGCGTCGAGCAGCGCCGTGCGGGTGGGATTTAGGCCCACATTGTGCAGGATAAGACTCGAACCGGGCACGATCAGTCCGCCGGCCAGGAAGAAAGCAGCCGAAGAGATGTCGCCGGGGACATACAGCTTCTTCCCTTGCAAGTGCGCGCGGCCACGCACGGCAATCGTTCGCTGGTGGCGGCCGATGTCGGCGCCCATCTGTTCGAGCGCGATCTCGGTATGGTCGCGAGTCGGGAGCTTCTCCACGACTTGCGTTTCGCCCTCGGCAAACAAGCCCGCCAGCAGAATCGCGGACTTTACTTGCGCGCTCGCCACGGGCATTTCGTAACGGATGGGCTTGAGCTGGGTGCCCGTGATTTCGAGAGGCGGACAGCCTCCCTCGGCGGTCTTGATGCGTGCGCCCATCAAGCTCAAAGGATCGGCGATCCGCCGCATGGGGCGGCGTGAGAGCGACGCGTCGCCGGCCAGCACGGACGTAAACGGCTGCCCCGCCAATATGCCGGAGAGCATCCGAATGGTGGAACCGGAGTTCCCGGCATTGAGCGGTCCGGAGGGCGCCCGCAGGCCGTCGAGACCCGCACCCGCAATCTTCACGACGTTCTCTTTGCGCTCGATCTTGACGCCCAACCCACGCAAACAATTGAGCGTGGACTGGCAATCGGCGCTCGTCGAGAAGAAGTGGATTTCGCTTTCTCCCTCGGCAATCGCCGCCAGCATCGCGTAGCGGTGCGAGATCGACTTGTCCCCCGGAAACTGCACGGAGCCCGAGAGCTTCTTCGCGGCCGTCAGCTTCTTGGACTTCGACCCAAACAGGCCCATTCTCAGGCTCCCTTCCGTTTCTGTGCCGCTCTTTGGCCGTCGGGCTTCGGGATGAACATATCCTGCGGGTTCAGACCGCATTCCTTGATCATCGCCACCGCGTATTCGATTCGTCCCAGATCAGCGTCGCCGTTATTCGTCCCGACCGAGAACTTGACGCCCGCACTCTTGGCGCGCTTGATGAACGCCGGGCTCGGCAGGCGGTAACGATTGTTGATCTCGATGGCGATGTCGTTTGCCCGGGCGGCGTCGATTACCTTCTGCATGCGCTCGGCGGTCCACAGCCGGTCGTAGTCGCGCGCGATCACGTCGGGGAGAAACGTGGGGTTCGCGTGGATGTCAATCGGCTCGTGGTTCAGGATACCCAGGATGCGGTCTACGAGCATATCCATGAACTTCTCCGCATCGGGGATCTCGCCAGTCTCTTCGGGGATCCACAGCCGCACGCGCTTGCCTTGATCGTTCGTGAAAGTCATCGCGTCGGTGAAGATGTAGTCGAACTTGGCAATGGCTTCGCGGGAGAACAGCGTCACCCACTCGCGTCCCTCGCCTTGCAGCGCCACGAAATTCGGCTGCCCTTTCATGCTGGCAAGATACTCTTCGATGGCGGCGTCGTTGGTGGTTGGAAAACCGAGGCCACCGTTGATGGCAATACCGTACATGATCCCCAGGCGGCGCGAGTTGGCGAGCGCCTGCGGGAGAGTCAGGCCGCCTTTAAGATGAGTGTGACAGTCCAACACCGGGAAACCCCGCCGGTGCAGGTGCAGCAAATCGCGGTAGATGTCATCCACCACCGGCCGCTCATCCGTGGTCATCGCCGCGTCGTCGGCCAGCGGCTGCACGGCGAAGTTCCGGAAGAGGACCTTTCCGCGCGCATCCTGGGACCCGAGTGCAAACGTACCATGACCGAGCACGCCATCGGGAGCAACCTCCGCAGGGATGGGTGGGTCGGGCTCGACGTAGTCCACCACCTGTGTGTCGTTCACCCAGATCTGCACCTGCTTGGCACGCACGGCGACGCGCAACTGCAACCACTCCTTGTCCTTGGCAAGCGGCTTATAGATGCCGCGGAGACCTGCCAGGGAACCCGTCCTGGCGCAGTCGCCCGGCACGGGCCAGGAGTTGTCGATCACGACCTTGAAGCCTTTTGCCGGCGCGCCGTGAGGCGCGAACTGTGTGTGGAAGTAGAGAGCTGAACGCGCCCCGGCCTCGGTCATGACCTCCGCCGCCAGTTCGAAGTTCTTGAAGCTGGCACCGCCGCCTTCATAGAAGAGGAATCCGCGCGAGCCGGTGGATGCGATGTTTCCGCCATCGACGCGGAACGCGTGCCGGTTCTCGCCGGCCTTCCAGCCAGCGAGTGTGCGGCCGTTAAAGAGCGTGTCGCCAGGGGTGTCGCCGCGCAGAACAGCGGGGAGGAAGAGCATCGAGGAGAGAAGATTGCGCCTGGAGAGTGAGAACATTGAATGATCCTTTCCATCGAGCGGACTGTGGACAGCCAGTATAAACGAATTCACCGGATGCCGCGAAAAGGAGTCGGTATTCCGGCAGCGTCTCAGTTTGCCATTTGTAGCGGCGGTCGATGACCAAGCCTGCCCGAATTGGGGTGACGCTGGGAATTGAGATCGTGCCTTCCTCTCGCCCTCTTGGGAGTCTGTGTGGCAACCTGTCGGCGCTAACTGTAGCGGCGCTCTATGAGCGCCGAAGTCGTTGATTCTCAACGACGGCGGTCATAGACCGCCGCTACAATTTGCCGTTGCCACACAGACTCCCTTGGGGGAGACGGGGGGAAGATCAAATGCGGACTTTCGGAGACGAGGTTGGGTGGTTCGGCGGTTATACCGGCGCAACACGTCAGACGCATAACTAGCGGTGACACCCGGAATCCGGCCGATGGAGGCGACGCTAATTTGGACGCGCTTGGGCGTAGACCGCCGTCCGGTCGGCGCTCATAGAGCGCCGCTACAGCGATCTGTCACGTTCAGGATGACGACTGTGCGCTTAAGACTCCGTGAAATCGAGCATGGCGGGCCGGCGGCGGAAGCCGCCTGTCTTGATGGCGTCGTAGATTAGCCCGGCCGTGAACCACGTTCCGCCCACGATCTTGGCAGGTCTTGGCAGGCTGACCCAAATCCCCAGGCAGAAGACGAAGCCCAGTCCCGGCACCAGGAAATCCCCCAGGAAGTTGCGCTTGCGTTCGGCTTTGCGTTGGAAATAGAACTCCCGCAGAGTGGCGAGGTTCACACCCATGAAGGCCATGAAGGCGCCGAAGTTCAGGCACTCGGCGGCCAGTTCGTAGTCCAGGAGCAGAGCCCCGAGGAACGCCAGGATTCCCACGATCCAGATGTTGCGGCTGGGATTGTTGTGCTTCGGGTCCAGGTACGCGAAGACCTTGCGCGGCAGCACGTTGTCGCGTCCCATGCCGAACAGCAGGCGCGCCGCGCCCACCTGTCCGGTCAATCCGCTGCCGAGGTTGGCGAGGATCAGGGTGACGCCCATGACCTGGAAGAGCGCCGCGCCCCCTACACGCCGCGTGACGTCCATGAACGCCGTTTCGAGGTTCTGGAAGCTGTGCCAGTCGGGCCAAACGCGTTGTGCGAGATAAATCTGGAGGCCGCTGAAGATTCCCGTAAAGAGGCAAACCATCACGGTGGCCAGCAGAACGTTGCGCTTGGGATTCTTCACGTCCTCGGCCAGGGTGGTGACACCGTCAAATCCAATATACGTGAGCGCCGCGAGCGAAGTCGCTGTGGCGATGCTGTGGAGTTGGAAGGTGGAGGGATTGTAAAACGGGAGCGTCGAGAAAAGTCCTCCCCAGCTTTGTCCCAGGAAGAGATAGCGAACGGCCAGCACGATGAACACGCCGATCACGCCGCACATGATCACCAGCAGGATGATGTTGGCGTGCGCCGTGGCACGAATGCCGCGCAGGTTCAGGAAAGTCATGGTGCCGGCAAAAAGCGCCGCGACGATAACGTAGAGAACCCGGTGAGGAATTTCCGGCAGGAAGGGTTCGATGATGCGGACCACCGTCAGCGTTCCGTAGATCGTGCAGATCAGTGGGACGATGAGGTAATCGAGAAACATCGCCCACCCGGCAAGAAATCCCAGGTGGGGATTCAGCCCTCGCCCGACGTAGTTGTAAGCCGAGCCCGCCGTGGGATAGAGCGCCGCCATCCGTCCATAGCTAAACGCCGTGAGCATCATCGCGACCATGGCGATCAGGATGGTGGTAACGGAATGGCCGTCGGAAAGCTTCTGGGCAATGCCAAACAGCGGTACGGCCGCAATCGGCATGATCAGGATGATGCCGTAGAAAATCAGGTCCCAGAGTGAGAGCACGCGACGCAGCCGTGGCTGCGCGGAAGCTTGGCTCGCCAGAACCGAACTTGTGGAATCGCCCATAGAAGTGTTTCGACCTCCCGTTGCTGCCTTTTAGCCGGATTTGCAAAGGCGCGTCAGTATCTCACGGGCGGTCCGCATGCGTAAACGCCAATTTGCAGCGGCACCGCGCGCTCGCGCGGGTCAGAGGCTCTCCGCAACAGGGTTACCTTCTCGTCCACGCCGAAGCTGTGTTACGATGCAAGACTAATGAAATCCCGGCGGTTTGCGAGCCGGCACATCCCTTTTGTGCCTTGCCCAACATTTCGCCGTATGTTGAAGGAACCTCAGTGAACCAAGTTACAACGCAGCGCCCGCGCATTTTGAGTGGCATGCGCCCCACGGGCAAGCTGCATCTCGGCAATCTCGTGGGCGCGCTGCAGAATTGGGTAAAGCTGCAAGACACCTATGACAGTTTCCATTTTGTTGCCGACTGGCACATGCTGACCACCGGGTACGACAACACTCTGAACCTGCGTCAGGACACCTGGGAGATGGTTGCGGACTGGCTGGCTTGCGGGCTCGATCCCGAGAAGGCGACGTTCTTCATCCAGTCGCGCTTGCCGGAACATGCCGAACTACATCTTCTCTTCTCGATGGTGACGCCGTTGGGTTGGCTGGAGCGGGTGCCGACGTATAAAGAGCAATTGGATAATATCAAGGACCATGATATCAACACCTATGGCTTCCTTGGCTACCCGGTGCTGATGGCCGCGGACATTCTGATTTACAGGCCGCAATATGTGCCGGTGGGAGAGGACCAGTTGCCGCACGTAGAACTAACGCGGGAGATCGCCCGAAGGTTCAATCAAGCTTTCGGCAGTTTGCAGATCAAGCCGCGCTCTCCCAAGGAGTGGCGAGACTGGGCGGAAGGGTCGAAGTGCATTACGTTTCCGCCCGGCAGCAAACCCGAGCAGTACGTGCTCGACTTCTTCCGCCGTGCGCCCCTGGACGTCCGGGCCGATCTGTTGAACCGTGAGGTGGGGACGATCGCCCCGCTTTTCCCCGAGCCGGAATCGCTGCTCACCTCCGCTCCTCGCTTGCCCGGCACAGACGGCCGCAAGATGTCGAAGAGTTACGGCAACGCCATCTTCCTGACGGACGCACCGGCCGTGGTTTCAAAGAAGCTGGCCGGGTATATGACGGACCCCGCCCGCATGCGGCGCACGGACCGGGGCAACCCTGATGTTTGTCCCGTATTCGATCTGCACAAGGTCTTTTCGGCGCCGGCGACCATTGATCGGGTGAATCGCGAGTGTCGCACCGCGGAGATCGGATGCGTGGATTGCAAGAAACTTGCGGCCGGACACCTGAATGGCTTCCTTGCGACCATTCAAGAAAAGCGGAAGCCTTACGAGCAGTGCCCACAGAAAGTGTGGGACATTCTGGAAGCGGGAACAGCGAAGGCCCGCGTGGCGGCGCAGGCGACCATGGCGGAAGTTCGCAAAGCGGTGCACCTCACGCCGTAGGGGCAACCCTTGGGTTGCCCGGGGCGGCCCTTGGACCGCCCCTACAGAAGCATGACCGACGAACCTCGCGACACAAACCCGGAAACACCCCCCGAGCAGGGCCAGAACCCCGCATCGGCGGAAGTTGTACCGGCGGCTGAGATTCCTGCTGCGTCGACGGCCGAACCTCCTGCCGCACCGGTGGAGGCAGTGCCGGCGGCTGACACCTCTGCCGGGCCGGGGGCGGAGACTCCTGCGGCGGAAGTTCCTGCTGCTCCCACGAAGCGTGTGTCCCATCGCGTGACGCCGCCTCCGCCCGTGCAACTCGCGGCGTATGAAGGCCCGCTCGATCTGCTGCTCGACCTGATCCGCAAGCAGGAAATCAACATCTACGATATTCCGATTGCCAAAATCACCGAGCAGTACCTAGCCTACCTCCGCGTGATGGAAGAGCTGAACATCGATGTGGCGGGCGAGTTCATTTTCATGGCCGCCACGCTGATTCATATCAAGTCGCGCCTGTTGCTACCCCCGGACCCCACCGCGCCGCCCGAGGAGCAGGGAGATCCACGCGAGGAGTTGGTGCAGCGGCTGCTTGAGCACGAACAGTTCAAGACCGCCGCCGAGATGCTCAGCTCGAAACGCCTGCTGGAAGACGCCATGTGGTCGCAGTCGGGCCTTGGCGAGTTTCGGGAGGCAGAGGACGAGCCGGGGCTGGCGGTCTCGCTCTTCGACCTGATTTCGGTCTTTCACGACATTCTGGAGCGTGCTAAGAAGCGTCCGCAGTTCCGAATCAAGCGCGAGGAAGTCAGCGTTGTGCAGATGGTCGAGCGCGTGAAGCTGATGCTGCGCGACAGATCCGGGCCGGTTGCCCTCGAAGAGTTGGTGGGTGACTTTGTTTGGCGGCAAGCTCTTATTGCCATGTTTCTGGCGCTGCTGGAAATGGCGAGGTTGCGCGCCGTGCTGGTGCGGCAGTTGGATACTTTTTCGCCTATCACGGTAGCGAAAAGCCGGAGATTCGAGGAGGTCCTCGCGGCCACCACGACCCAGGAATTGGTGGCGGGACTCGACGAAAGTTTAGGTTAGGAGTCTGGGGGGAGTTGAAAGGGTAAAGTGACGATAGTCCTTTTTCACCCTTCATCCTTTACCCTTTAGACCTTACCCTTTATCCTTTTTAGCGACCACGAACTGCACATGTTGACTGACGACAATTTGAAGGCCCTCATTGAGGGCATTATTTATGTAGCGCCGGAGCCGGTTCCGATTGAGGCGATCCTGAAGGTGTTGGAAGGCGAGGAGCGCGACCGGGTGAAGGCCAAGCTTGATGAACTGATCGCCGATTACCAGCAGAACCAGCACGGAATTCAGATCCGGCAGGTCGCAAGCGGCTACAAGTTCTCGACCAAAGCCGAGCACCACGAGACGCTGCGCAAGTTCGTAAAGAGCCTGAAGCCGGCGGTCCGGTTGTCAAAGCCTGCGCTCGAAACGCTGGCCGTGATCGCTTATCGCCAGCCCGTGACGCTTCCGGAAATCGAGGCGATTCGCGGCGTGGATGTCGGCGGCGTCATCCACACCTTGATGGAGAAGAAGCTGGTGACGACGGCGGGGCGCAAGGCCGTGGTCGGAAGGCCCATCCTCTATCGCACCTCACGCGATTTCTTGGTTCACTTCGGCTTGAAAGACGTGGGCGAACTGCCCAGCCTGAAGGAATTCGAGGAGCTTGCCAAGCGTGCGCTAGGCGACGAAATGCCGTCCGAGGGCCAACAGCCCGAGTCCGAGGTCCGAAGTCCGGAGTCCGAAGCCGGAACGGCCCCGGAAGCGAACCCTGAGGAAGCGGGGACACCACCTGGTGATGGGGTGCCCTCAGATGCTGGGGCGCCCGCGGTCGAGGCGGCGCCAATCGAGACCGGCGAGCCGCTGGCGACGGCCGCCGAGGCTGTGCCTTCTGATCCTGTTGAGTCTGCTGCCGAAACAGCACCGCCCGAGTCTGGCACGCCGCCCGCACCTGCTGCTGAAACTGAAGTGCCGGTGACCGAGGCGCCGCCGGCGCCCAGTGGAGAAGTTGAGCCCGAGCCGCCACAGGAATTGCCTGAGGCACAGGCTGAAGAATCTCCGGCCGCACCCGCTGCCGAAGCGGTTGCCGAGGCTGCCCCGCCCGAAACGACGGGCGAAGTTGAGACGGCAGAGCTCGAGGCCGAAACGGCGGCGGCCGAGGCAGGCCCAGCGTCCGAGCAGGAATCTGCCGAGACTACTGATGACGCCTCGGCCGATGAACCTATGCTTTCTCGCGAGGAACAACTCGCGGCAGCCGTCGATGAGACTACTGGCCAAGATGCGCCAGCGGCGGACCCGGAAAACCCTGAAGCAGAGAAGTCCGGGACTGCCGATTGAGCGTCCGTGGCCGTGGTTGCTAAAAGACTACGGACTTCGGACTCAGGACTTGTCCTTATGCAACAACGTCTTCAGAAAATCATTGCCGATGCCGGAATCACTTCACGCCGCAAGGCGGAGAAGCTGATTCAGGATGGCCGCGTAAGCGTCGATGGCAAGACCGTCACGGAACTGGGCTCCAAGGCTGATCCTGAGAGTCAGGACATCCGTGTGGACGCGCGCTTGCTTCGTCATGCGGCCGAACACGTTTACCTGCTGTTGAATAAGCCCGACGGCTACGTTTCCACCGTCAGCGATCCCGAGGGCCGGCCCACGGTCGTTTCGCTGGTGCGCGGCGTGAAGGAGCGCGTCTATCCCGTGGGGCGCTTGGACTTCCACTCTTCGGGTTTGCTGATCCTGACGAACGATGGGGAACTTGCGAACCTGCTAATGTCGCGCGCTTCGGCCGTGCCGCGCACTTATCAAGTCAAGCTGGAAGGCAAGCCTGACCCAACAGCCTTGGCCCAGCTTGAAAGCGGCATTGCGATTGACGGGCAGCGTACGGCGCCCTGCCAGATCCGCCTGCTCGCACAGCGCGACAAGCCTTGGTATGAGATCACGCTAGTGGAAGGGCGCTACCACCAGGTGCGGCGCATGTTTGAGCGCGTCGGGCAGCGGGTGGTGAAACTGCGGCGCGTGCGGATTGCCTTTTTGACGGACCGGGGCCTGGCGCTCGGCCAGTTCCGCCACTTGACGCGCGCCGAAGTGGACGGGCTCAAGCGCTGGCGGGCTGGCGCGCCGCAGGGAGCCCCGGCCGCGCGGCAGCGAACCCCGGCACCGCAGCCGCGAACCCCGGCAGCACGGGAGCGCAGAGGTGGACGGCCCGCAGATTCCCGGATGGGCAGAGCAAAGTCAAAAGGCAAAGTGCAAAAGTGGAAAGGCAAAACTGCAGGATTCTGACGCTTGCCTTTCTGTTTCGACGCGAGCGGTCAAGGCGTTACCGTGCGGGGTGCGAAGCTCTACGTCTTCCCCACCGCGCTGCGCGCGACTGTGGAGCACGCACGAAGATCGCGCGCTGTAGCGGCGGTCTGCGACCGCCGTTGTCTCGGTGCTCATAGAGCGCCGCTACAGGTAGCGCAAACGGGTGTTGACGTCGAATTTGTGGAGGGGGGGCACCGACGTGCGCCCCTACGATTTTGGAACTGCAAACGCTCATGCGCGCGGGCAGTGGCCACGCCCTGTAGGCCGCTCGAGATGACCGCTCGAAAGGTTCGGGAGTGATGTCCGACGCGATCAGGCAAATACTGGAAAGCGCCAAGACGCTGGCTGTCGTCGGCCTGTCGTCGAAGACCAGCCGGCCGAGCCACGGAGTCGCCGCCTACATGCAGCATAACGGCTACCGCATTATTCCCGTGAACCCGCAGGAAGCTGCCGTGCTGGGCGAGAAAGCTTATCCGTCACTGGACGCGGTTCCGGACCCTGTGGACGTGGTTGTGATCTTTCGCCGCCCCGAGTTTGTGCCGGAAGTCGTCAAGGCGGCAATCCGCAAGGGCGCGAAGGTCGTTTGGATGCAGGAGGGCGTGATTCACGAAGCAGCGGCAAAACGCGCCCGCGCCGCCGGACTTGCGGTCGTTATGGACCGCTGCATCCTGAAAGAACACGCCAAACGGTTTGTGTCGGGGAGAATCTAGGCTGCCGCGCCACCGGGTTCTTGGTGATCGCGTATTCTCTGGAGTTCGTCGAGGAATTCTTGGCGTTCTCGGGC
>Ga0335069_10010409_pt1 | contig 13176 bp, 12 predicted proteins | sample Lox_Sample_11_FD_206714 | JGI IMG/M metagenome (GOLD analysis project Ga0335069, IMG submission 206714) | Soil microbial communities from Loxahatchee National Wildlife Refuge, Florida, United States - Lox_Sample_1.1 | ecosystem: Environmental > Terrestrial > Soil > Wetlands | place: USA... | reverse complement strand
ACCTTCTTGGTCGGATGAAAGCACGAAGATATCCGCGCCGCGATATTCTTCCCTCACGTCATCGAAGGATTTGTTGCCGAGGAGATGCACGCGCTCGGACAGACCCAGCGTTTTTGTTTTTTCGGTCAGCGATGCGCGTTGCACCCCGTCTCCCACGATACGCAGCGAGGCATCGGGGAATTCCGCGGCCACCAGGGCAAAGGCATCGAGCAATACATCTTGCGCTTTTTTGGGCGTGAGGCTGCCGACATTCAGGATATTCAAGCCTTCATGCGCGCGATACACGGCTTCTTCCGGAAAATCCACGCCGTTGTAGAGCACGGCGATCTTGTCCACAAAATGCGGCTGATACCATAGCAGCGACCGTTTCACTTCTTCCGAAACGGCAATCATTACGTCCACGCGGCCGTTCATGGTCGTGTCGGCGAGCTTGTGGAGAAACGTTTTTTTCTCGACGGTATTCGCTTCGCGCGTGACAAGGCGAACTTTCAAACCAAGGGCGGCGACGCGACTGACGAATGTCGCGTCATGCAAGGTCGCGAAGAGAACGGGGTCGGGGAGTGACGTGAGCAAGGCGCGTAATTTTTTGTACGCGGCGAAATCCTTGATGCTTTTCGCCCGCAAAAACGTCACATGATCGGCGGGGAGTCGGAGATTGGGGAGCCAAGGACTTTTTTCCGCTTCGCCGTACAACAAAACCATGCGCACGTCCTTGCCTTCGTCGTGAAGGGCATTTGCATCCGCGATAAACACCTTTTCCGCGCCGCCCATGCCCAGATTGTTGATGAAAAACACAACCGTTTTCGCCATGTGCTTCACCTTATATTAAACATGTCCCTTTGGACAAATACGTGGAAAGCCGCTAGCCTTTGGCTATGATTACGCAAAACTCGCCGTTTTACCCGGAATTCCGGAAGCTCATGTCCGAAGCGGCGGCCCAGACTCCCGTGTATGACATCGGCACGAGCGGGCGTTTTGCCAAGGAGATGTCCTCTGTCAAAGACCTCTTCAATCCCGAAACCTACAAGGCCGCTTGCGGGCCGACCACGGATGAAACGATTCGCGCCGCTTGCGATTTCGCCGCTGATGCGGAAGATCTCTCGATGATCGGGTCGGATACGGCAGGTGCCGTGATCAGCCTCGAAGTTCTGGAGCATGTGAAACGTCCGGAGCGCGTGGTGCGTGAAGTTTTTCGCGTGTTGAAATCCGGCGGGGTTTGCGTTTTGTCCACGCCGTTCATGGCCGGTTATCACGGCAAGTCCGATCACGATTCCTACGAAGATTATTTCCGATTCACGCATGCCGGTTTACAATTTCTTTTTCGAGACGCAGGCTTTTCTTCCGTAGAGGTGTTTCCCGTCAACGGACCGCTTGCCTGTCGTTTGGAAATGCTCAAGCTCGGTTGGCTCGCGAATTTCGTCGGCCGATTTGAAAAACCGCGTCTCGGCAAATTGACGACGCGGCATTTCGTGAAAGCAAAGAAATAATCAACGCATGCCCACACGTAGGGCATTCAGGATGACCAGGATGTCGAGCACTTCCTGCAGTCCCGCGCCGACGACCGGTTGAATATAGCCGAGGGCCGCGGCGATCATGAGCAGAATGCTGACGCCGATCCCGATGAAAATGCTTTCCCTGGCGATCCGAAGCATGCGCCGGCTGATACGGATGACATCGGTGACTTTGGCGAGTGAATCCACGGTGATAACGATATCCGCCGTTTCGGAGGCGACGGTCGCGCCATGCGCGCCCATGGCTATGCCCACATCGGCGGCAGTGAGCGCGGGAGCGTCGTTTACGCCATCGCCGATCATGGCCACGGGCCTGACGCGTTGCTGAATGGTCTTGAGTTCTTCCACTTTCTCTTCCGGCTCAAGATCACCGAGTACCTGGCCGACGCCGAGGCGGCGCGCGACGCGTTTCACGATGTCGGTCTTGTCGCCGGAAAGAATGGTGATGTCGTGCAAACCGAGTTTGAGGAAATCCGCGAAGACGTTTTTCGATTCGGAGCGGATTTCATCGGCGAAGGAAATCGAACCGAGCACGGCATGCTCATCCGTGAGGAAGATGACCTTTTCCCCGAGATCCTGGCGCGTGCGGTATTCAGCCGTCACTTCCGGCGTGATCGCCAGATGGCGTCCCTGGATGAAGGCGAGCTTCCCCAGATAGTACGTGCGGCCGTTGATTGTGCCTTCGACGCCTTGGGCCAGGACTTCATCGAAGCGTTCCGGCAAAGCGAGGGAGAGTTTTTCAAGCTTGGCGTGGCGGACCAGGGAGCGCGCCAGGACATGGGAGGACAGTTGATCGAGCGAGGCGGCCAGACGCAGTACTTCCTTCCCGTCGACTCCGCCGAAGGCGGTAACGTCGGCGACGAGCGGCACGCCGAAGGTCAGGGTACCGGTCTTGTCGAAGACGAGCGCTTTGATGCGGCCGAGTGTTTCGAGGGCGCCGCCGTTTTTTACGATGATGCCGCGACCGGCCGCTTCGCTGATGGCGGACATGACGGCGATCGGGGTCGCGATGATAAGCGGACAGGGAGTAGCCACGACCAAAACCGCGAGCACGCGGATCGGATCATGTGACATGAACCATGCGGCTGTGGAAATCAGGGCCGTGATGCCCGTGAACAACAGGCTATACCGATCGGCAAGGCGCACCAGCGGCACTTTTTCGGCCTCGGCATTGCGTACGAGATTCACGATTTGCTGGTATTTGCTGTCCGCGCTAATGCGCAGCGCCTGGATGGTCAGGACGCCGTTGATATTGACCGAACCGCTCATGAGCTGCGAATGCACGTTTTTTTCGACGGGCAGCGATTCGCCCGTGATCATGCTTTGGTCCACGGAGGACTCGCCTTCGAGCACGAGGCCGTCCACCGGAACCACTTCGCCGGGTTTGATGACCAGGATATCGCCGACAAGCACCTGGTCCGCCCGGATGTCGGTAATGCGCCCGCCGCGTTTTCGGTGGGCCTGGGAGGGAGCGCGCGACAGGAGCTCCGTCAGCTTGAGCCGCGCCCGGGCCAGGGCGTATTCCTCGAGCGCTTCGCCCCCGGACAACATGAGCAGGATGACGCCGGCGGCGATCCATTGCTCGAGGATGATCGAGGCGACGATCGCGAGAATCGCGATGATATCCACACCGACATGCCCGCGGCGGATATCGGCAAGCATGCGCAGGACATAGGGGATGGTGCCCAGCACGAGGATGGTGAGCATCAGGGGCTGGGCAAGCGGTTGCCCCGACCACGCCCAGGCGGCCGCAAACAACAAGGCGGCCACCAGAACGAATGGAATGAGGAAAAAGACCGACCGTTTGCCTTGCATGACGGTATTCTACCTCATGATATACTCTCGGTCGCTTATGCCCGACCTGAATGAGATCCATGCGCGCATGCGCGCCAAGAAGGACGAAAAGAAAAAAGTGTCCCAGCTGGTGAAGGACGTCTTCGACCAAAGCAAGCCGTATCAGGAGGTGATGGACGAATTGAAACGCCTGAAAGCCAAGCGTCTCCAGCTTCAAAACGAAATCCGCGCCGGATTGATGAGCGAAGTCGAGCAGATCGACAAGCTCGCGCTCGACCTTCAGACCGACGCGGTTCTGCTCAGCGACATCGCGCTCAACATGATGATGAAAGGCGAAACGGTTGAATTGACGGATGAGAACGACGTGAAATACGAACCGGTGTTCAAAGTGAGTTTCAAAAAGGCGAGATAAAAATCACCTGATTCTAAGCTTGACTCTGTGATTTGGGGCTGCTTAACTTTGCACGCTCTATCAACTTCAGCCGGGAGGTTTCATGGCAATCAAACGCCACTCATTCGAGGAGTACGAAGCAGGGTGCATGTATCATCCCAAGCGAGGATGTGTGCATCCGTCGGATGAGGGGAGATTCATCTCTTCTCTCAGCAGTCGGAGGCCCGATCTGCACGCGCCTGCGCTCGACATCGACTTCCCGACGACGGTCGAACGCGACGACACAAACGGGAGGACGCACATCACCATCGTTGGCCCGAAGCCCACTGGACACGCACTTCGCATGGTGTACCTGTCCATGTTGCAGGTCCGGCTCATGGACGATCAGGATGCGCCGCGCATCTTGCCGGAGCCGACGAGTGACCGACTCGAGTTGCCGCCGCTCGTTCTCAGCGTGCAAGCGAAGGCCCATCCATCGAGCACGCCCGGACACTTCCATCTCTTTCTGGAGAAGGAGATGTCTTGGCCGCACTACGAGGGACTTCTGATTGCGCTGCGTGATGCGGAAGTGATCGGTCAGGACTTCGCGGCCATGTGCCTCAAGTGGCGCGTGAGCTTCCTGCTCAAGCCCGAGTTCAAGAAGAGCGACTTCAAGCTCAAGTTCACCGCTCCCGCCTAGCCACGGCGGATTTTTATTATGTAAATAAAAATTCGCGGTTTAGCCGCGATAGGTAGTAGGGTTGATCATCATGACACCGGGGGAGACGCGATGCCCGTAGATCGGGAGAGGAACGTCCGTCATGATGAGTGTTGCCTGACAACACCCGCAACGGACAGTGAATGTACCATTCGCTTCTTGGTCGGCGATGATCCATAGCTGTCCCTTCTCGCAGTCCGGGCACTTCTGCCCTTCGTGCTTGATGAGGAACTCGACCTCCCAAGGCGTGAGCGGTTGGCCGTCCTCGACCGAACGAGTTTTCGGAATCTCCTTGCGGAGACCGAACAGGGAAAAGAACCACTTGATCATGTCTCCACCTCCCGTCTTGGGGTAACAAAAAACAGGCTCTTTGTCAATGCATGAGCCTGTTTTATTATTCTTCGGATTGTGCGAATTTTGCGGCCACGGCTCCGAGATCCAGCGTTTCATCAAATTTGATCTGGCTCACGAATTCGGGCGAGTGGCTGACCATGATGAGGCCGCCTTTGTAGGCTTCGACCGCCTTGGCGATCACCGGCAAATGGCGGAAATTGATGTGATTGGTCGGTTCGTCGAGAATCAAAAGTCCGGGAGCCTGCAAGACGAAACGCGCAAAACACAACAGTCCCTTTTGGCCTTCGGAGAGCGAGCCGACCTTGTTTTTCAACAAATCGGACGTAAGCAAGAATTCCGAAGCGACGGCACGCAATTTTTCGTTCGATTCCTGTAGCATCACTTCGGCCAAGCAGTCGTACACCGTGGCATCAAAATCCAACCCGGAAAAATCCTGGCGATAGTAGCCGACCGATACGTCCTTCCCGAGCACCGAACCCGGATCCATGTTGTCTGCAATCGTTTTGAGAAGCGTGCTCTTGCCGATGCCATTCGGGCCCGTAATCAGCAAGCGATGGCGTTTCCGCAAGGTGATCTCGACCGGCACGCGGATCGGATCGCCGTTTTTCAACAGGGAAATCTCGGACAGCGTGACCAGCGCGCCGAGCACATCCTGGTTCGGAATTTCAAAATCACGGATCGTGCGATCCTCGCGACGCACCTCCACCATGTTTTCTTCGGCTTCTTCCACTTGGTCGCGGAGTTTGCTCGCGAGTTTGCGCATCTTGCCTCCCTTGTTCGCGAAAAAGTTGATCTTGTCCTTGCGATCCTGGATTTCTTTCAGCATGCGCGCGTTTTGCATGCGCTCGCGTTCGAGTCGGGCGGAAATTTCTTCGACCACGTCGAAATAGTTGCCCACGTACTGTTCCATTTTGCGGGTGAAGACATCCAAATGGAGCACGCCTTCGGTGAACAGGTTCAAGAAGTCCGCATCGTGCGAGATCACGAGCACGGTTTTCGGATACATGATCAAAAACGACGTGAGGTGTTCGATGCCCTCCTTGTCGAGATTGTTGGTCGGTTCGTCGAGCAACAAAATATCGGGTTCCTGAATCAGGGCGAAGGCCAGAAGCAAACGGGCCTGCTGGCCGCCGGAATGCTCTTTGATTTTGCGATCAAGATCGGTTTTCAAATTCACGGTTTCCAAAACCGCGCGAATTTCCCCGTCCAGGGCGTAATGTTTTTCCGCAAAAGCCGTGGCGAAATATTCGCGCACCGTCATTTCGAAATATTCACGCGCCATGACTTGTTTTGCGATGGCGATGGTCGCGTCTTTTTGGATATGGATTTCTCCGGCCTGCGGCTTGAGCCGGCCCGTAAGCAATTTGAAGATGGTGCTCTTGCCAGCGCCGTTTTGGCCCATGAGAGTAATCTTCGCGCTTTCACGGACGGAAAAATCCACCTCGTTCAAGAGGGGCTTTTCCTCGTCATACCCGAAGGTGACGCCGCTGAAGCGGATGATGACGTTCCCGTGGTCCATAAAAGAGCTGTATTAAAACAGAAATAGGGTGTTTTGGCAAGCCTTGAGGAGGCCTAGAAAAACCGTTTGGCGATCGAGAGCGCGCCCTGCTTCCACGGTACGCGATGCGAGACACCGCTCGCGTTTTTGAATTCGTCGCGATGCGCGAGATACCATTCGAAGTTCCGGATCAGCGCCTGCTGGTTCGAGTATTTTGGCCTGTAGTCAAGTTTGCGTTCGGCTTTTTCGATCGAGACGAAGCTGTCTTTCGAAGCCGTTTCGTAGACCCACTTGTACAGCGGCGAGAGATGGAAGAATTCCAGCACGCGCAGGGTCCAGATCATGGGGGTCGCGGGAAAGCCGGAGATCTTTTTGCCGAAGCCCGCCTTGTCGAGTACCGCCTGATAATCCTCCTTCATTGTTTTGAATTCCTTTGCGCCGATATTGAATGTGTCATTCACGCGTTCCGTTTCGAGCGTGGCGCAGGCGTAAATCGCGTCGCACAAATCCTCGACATCCAGCAGTTGGTAGCAGTTGTGGCCGTACCCGATCATCGGGAAGCCGTGACCATCCGCGGCCCAGTCGTAAAACAGGGCGAATACGCCAAGGCGCTCCGGGCCGATGAATGATTTCGGTCGCAAAATCGGCACGACCAATCCTTTTTTCCGATAATCGTCACAGATCGCTTCGGCCGCGATTTTGGCCTTGCCATACTCGCCTACGCCGTCGAGCTTGTCGTCTTCTTTCAGCGGATGATGATCCGGAATGCCGTACACCGCGGTGGAGGAGATGTGGATCATCCGCTTCACGCCGTTTTGCAGGGCGGCTTCACACACGTTTTTCGTGCCCTGGATATCCGTCGAGCGGATGTCTTCGGCGGAATACAGCGGTAGCGCGGCGGCCGTGTGCACGACGACGTCGCAGCCCTTCATCGATTCGCGCAGCTTGTCGAAGTCGCGGATATCGCCGACCACGGAAACGATTTTCTCCTTTTCCGGATAGTCGAATGGGACAAGATCATACGAGACAACCTCCTGGCCATGCGCGAGCAAGTAGCGGATTTCGTTGATGCCGAGAAATCCCGAACCGCCGGTGATAAAAAACTTCATAAGCTAGAAATGCGAATAAAAGATGACAAAAACGGACATGGCCCACAAGAGGAAGGACCCGACGATCCACGGATCGTGGAACACAAGCGTTTCCGGCGCTTCCGCCTGTTCCGGCTTCACATACATCCGGTTCAACGTGCGGAAAACGGCGAAGAGCACGAACAGCGTCGTGTAGACCAGGAGCGAAGATGGATGGCCGATAACGCTCCAGATGCCATACGAGATCACGGAAAGCGTGACCGAAGAGACGAGCATCATGTCGAGCGTCTGTTTCGAATATTGCGCCAGCACCGTGCGTTGCACGTCGCGCTCGAGTTCTGCCCGTCGTTTGCCGATGATGACAAACAACGAGCCGAAGAGCGTACAGAGAATGATCCAGGGAGAGAGCGACGCCGCCGCGGCCAAGCCGCCCACGATAATGCGCAGAAGATAGAAGAGCGAGACGCAGGCGACATCGGCTACGGCAACGCGCTTCAGCCATTTCGAGTACACCAGATTCAGGACCACATAGAGCACGAGCGGCCAGGCGATCTGAGGCAGGGCGAGCACCAGGAAGAGATCAAGCGCCGTCAGGATGCTTGCGAGAACGCCGGCCTGCCAGACGCTGATTTCTCCGGAGGCGATCGGGCGGAAGCGTTTGACCGGGTGGAGGCGGTCGGCTTCGCGATCGAATAGATCGTTGAGGATATAGGTAACCGAGGCCGTGAGGCTGAAGGCGGCAAAGGCCCAGCATGCGCGGATGACCGATTCGGGATTCGTGATTACGCCCGCGAAGAAGGGCGGGGCAAATACGAGAACGTTTTTCACCCATTGCCATGGACGCAACAGAAGGAGCGGCGCCTGGATTCGCCAGAGAATGTCGTCACCGACATAGACGATACGGGTCGCGATTGAATCGTCCGACCCGCGCACATGCGGCGTTTTGATGAAATCGGCATGCAGGCCGCGTGCGAGCAATCCGTCCGTGACAAACTTATCGCCGATAACCAGGGAACGCTTGGACCGTTCGGAAAGCTCCCGCATACGCCCCGTCGCCGGCTTCCGGCAGGAGACGGCTTGCGTCTGCGTCGCTTCGGCGATTTCTTTCGCGTGTTCCGGCGATCCGTTCGAGCAGAGATACACCGTATTGTGCTTTGCGAGCTCGCGAATTTTTCCGAGGACGTTTTCGGCAACGCCTTTGGCGCGGTCCGCGATCAGGGTTCCATCCACATCCAGAAATATCGCGGCATCGCGGATGTCGTTCGTCTCGATATCCAGAAACGGTGTTTCCCTAGGCATGGGCGTTTTTCGCGAAGGTCACCACGAGTACGATGCCCGTCATGATCATCAGATATCCGGCCACCTGGACGAGGTTGATGTTTTCGCGGAAGTAGAAATAGGAGAAAGCGTTTACGAGGATGAAGCTCGCGACGGTCATGACGGGGTAGGCCACCGAGACCGGGAGCTTGGCGAGCGCCAGCGAATACATCACGAGATTGAGCCCGAAGCAGGCGAGTCCGGCCAGAAAGAAGACATTGTGCGAAAGAATCGCGAGCGGAGAGCCGGCAAACGAAAACCCGCGTTCGGCATGAAGCTTGACCGCGACCGTGCCCGCGGCGTTCAGGAGAAAGGCCGCAATGAGATAGAGGGCGGAAGCCATATGGCCGGAACCTTAGCAAATCAGGGCCGGTATTTCCAAACGTGCAGCGTGCTCGAGGGGTATTCGTAGGCCGGCGTATAGTGGTTCGCAAACCACTCGCTTGTCAGGAAGCACGACTCCATTTCTCCTTCACCCGCCACGAGCCAGGTCGGATGCGCATCTTCGATCAGCTTTGGCGGGATCGTGTAGAGCGTTCCGGAAGGCGGGCATTCGTCCTTGATCGGATAGTATTTGACCGAGTCGTTGCGGACGAGGCCGATGAAGTCGATCGTCTCCGCATCCACCAACCAGCCGACGATGCCGATATTGCTGATTCCGATCGTGTCTTGCGGCAGCATGTTTTCTTTCAGATACTCGCTCACCGCGAAGAGCGAGGCTTTGCTTGTGGTTTGGGTTGTAGTGAGTTCGCCGAGATAAAACCAAGCCGGACCGATCAAGAGGAGGATGATGAAGATCAGGCGCCAGAATTGGTCCTTAATCCGTTCGCCGATCACGGCGGCGCCGAGACCGATCATCAGGATCCAGAACGGTTCCATCTGACTCAAATACCATGGGAACATGAGCGGATTGGAGAGACTGAACGATACGAAATAGAGCAGGGGAATGGCGAACAGGATCCATGTATCGCGCGACAGGAATTTCTTCATCCCGACGCCGACCAGGGCGAGGATGGGTGCGAGGTTGAAGACCGATTGGAGCGCGAGGCTGTCCGGGTCGTAGATTTTGCCCCAGAGAATGCGGCTTACACTTGCAAGCTGGACCTTGAACGCCTGAAGCCTGGGAATGTTGTAGATCGCATGGGCATGCGTCTTCGTGATGAGCGACTGCGGCACGAATGATCCGAAATACCATTGCGCGAAGGCAAGCCAGGGGAACGCAACGGCAAACGAAATCACGCTCAATTTGATCGCCGTTTTCAGGTTTTCCTTTTGCCACCAGTAGATCGCGGCGAGAATAGCGATGAGTGCCGCATCCGGTCGCGTCAAAACGCACCATGCGAGCCAGACGCTTGATCGTGTCCATTTCTTATGGAAAAGCGCATCCAGGAAGGCAAAAGCGGTCAGCAGGAACAGCGGCGTCTCCATGCCCTCGGGAATCGCTTTCGACAAATCAAGCGCGAATATTGCAAGCGCCGCGAGCGACCATGGTTCCGAAAGGAAATGGCGGCACACGCGCCAGAAAAACACGGCCGCCACCGAGAGCAGGATGATATTCACTCCGGCCACCACGCTCGGTGTGGAAACCCCGTGGAAGACCCATTTTGCCGCCGCGGCGATCAGCGTGAAGAGCGGCGTGGTCGCGCCCAGGACCCTTTCCCCGTAATTCCAGGTGAATCCCGCGCCATTCGCGAGGTGATCGATATAACGGTAGAGAATGAATTGATCGTCATTCGGATACCGGATGCCGGTGACGAGATAGCAAAGCGAGCTCGACAACAAGACGCCGCAGAACACGGCCAGCTCGCGGCGAACGCGCACGGCCCATCCAAAAAATCGATCCAGAGGCATGTTTGCCATAGGATCGACGTTTGGCGGAAAAATGGCAAGCTATTCTCCTACGCGGTTGATCGTCACGACGACGCTAGGCGCGGCCGGGATCGTGGGATCGGTTTGCGCTTCGACGGCTTTTAACCCGATCGACGAAACATCTGGAGATTGCATGAATTCGAAATAGTCGCCGGCATCCGTATTCACGATATACGTTACCGTAATGATGCGATATCCGTATTGAGCCGTAACAAGGTTGTTGGTATCGGGAACATCGATCCCGTTTTGTCGCAACCAGATATTCAGCTCGCCGCTTCCGTAGACTTGCGCCGAAAGCGTCACGCGGTACGAGCCGGCAACGGGTACATAGATGCGTGAATTGTCGGTGTCCGTCGAATGATCGATTTGATCGATATGGGCATTCGTATTCAGGGAAATCGCCGAAACCGCACCGCCATCGATGAATTGATCTTCATTGCTGGAGAGAGTCGCATGCGGTTGATTGCTCAATGAGCCGCTGTCGTCACCGCCCCCCTCGGAAAAAAGGGATATTGACGGGGTTCCATTGTCGCCATTCAGCCCGGCGGGTCCGCGTTCACCTTGAGGTCCCTCCGGACCCTGCGGACCTTTGGGGCCTTCAAGACCCTGCGGACCTTCGGGCCCCTGGGGACCCTGGGGACCCGTCGCCCCCGTGATGCCTTGCGGGCCGGGCACGCCGATTGCTCCTTCCGAACAATCGGGGCCGGTAACAAATCTCTTTCGTATTTCCTGGGACAACGGCACGCCTTGATCGTCTTTCACGCCGGGCGTGACCACGACGGTATAGATCGCATTTTCCTGCAGGGGCTTGAGCGGACGAACTACCGCCACATGCGCGTTGCGAAGCGTGTCATTATTGAAAATTCCATTTGCAGGGAGGCCGACGCTTTGTTGCCAGGAGATCAACGCGGCCTTCGTGGCCGGGCCGAACACGCCGGTAGGCTCGGGTATCTTCAGCAGGCCGAGCTTGATGAGGAAGGTTTGAAGCACGGTGACATATGGTCCCGTGCTGCCCTGGGTCAGATCGGAACGAAGGTTGTGTAGATGGAGATAGAAGATTTCCGACTCGATAGGCGTTCCCGTCGCGTTTTCGATGTAGATGTTTTGGGGAACGAGCGTGGACGTATCGAAATGGTAGCCGAACGCCAGGGTCACGACGCTGCTGCGCAACACGCATCGCGCATTATTATTGAGATTCACGAGATCGAACTTGATGTCGAGGGTATGATCGGACGATTGAGTGGACTGTTGATCCGAACATGTTTGGAAATTCCATTCGGTCAATGTTTCGTGCAGGCTTCCATCCGCCGATTTCACGCCATCAACGTCAACGTAGTAGCGAGTTTCCGGGAGGAGCGGATTATTCGGCTTGAAGAGCGCGATGTTTGCGAGCGCTCTCGACTGGGGGCCGAAAATGCCGTTCGCGGGCAGACCGACCGCGGTTTGCCACGCGCTCAACGCCGCTTTTGTCGTCGACCCGAAGCCCGTCTCGGACGTCGCCTGCGGCCAGAAGCCGGAATCTTTCAAAAAGGTTTGCAAGCGCACGACGTCGGCGCCGGAACTTCCGATTTTGAGGCTCTGTTTGATATCCCCAAGACTATAATAGGAAGTGGAGCCGAAAATCGGATTTCCGTCGATGCCGCGAACCCACATGGTCAGAGGGCTGATCGAATTTGGGTCCATGGGCCGGTCAAATACGGCGCTGATTGGCGCATGGATATCGGCGCATGTCGCGGCGGACTGATCGCTGGCTATGATGCGCGGAGGGTTTGCGGCGAAGACTGTGGTGCTTGGCGCGAGGAGACAAAGCGCCATCAAGAACACGGTCGCCTTTTTGGGATAACGGGAGTGAAAGGAACGCATATTGGGGCTGTGGATTTCTTTTTAAATATAATCCAATCGACATAAAATTATTATAAAAATAATCAAACGATCGATAACACAACGAACTGAAGAGGATTTTAAAAAAATAATACACAGGCTTTATCAGGAATCTGCTATCCTATGTCTTGCTAATTTTATTATTACTTTTGCCCCTTATGAAAAAACCACTGCTTGCGATCCCGTCGCTGGCCGTCGTCGCGGTGATCGGCATCGCCCTTTATTCCCATCAGGCCGGAGCCGTGAACGACACGCTCATCAGCAAGGCCATTCAGCTCAACCGTCTGCGCGTCAATTACGGAGATGTCACTTCGACGCCGAACGTGGCTGACCCGGATGGCGTCTGCAACGGCATGGCCAAGCGCGTGGTCGTCATGAGTCTTGCCGCGGCCAGCGAAGTGAATGCCATCGTCACCAAGACCCGCAACGCCTTCAGTTCCCCGAGCAGCACGCTCTCGCAAATCGGCATCATTGCCGTGCGCGCCGAGCAAAACGGCGTCCAGGTTTCGACCGGAGATATCGCGACGCCGGATACGGACCTTACGGACACGAGCTATATCGAGAATCGTAAACCCTCCATCGGCGAATACCTGTTCTACGATGAGAACGATCCGTGGGACATCGTGGCCTACGTGTGCGGCAAGGACGTGAACAACAATCCGATCGACATTTCCAACCTGAACCACGGTAATGTCGACTTCTACGTAACCGTGACCAAGTAAGAAAAAAGAACCCCGCGAATGCGGGGTTTTTTTATAGGGGCATACGCTCTACCA
>Ga0335069_10010408_pt1 | contig 13176 bp, 13 predicted proteins | sample Lox_Sample_11_FD_206714 | JGI IMG/M metagenome (GOLD analysis project Ga0335069, IMG submission 206714) | Soil microbial communities from Loxahatchee National Wildlife Refuge, Florida, United States - Lox_Sample_1.1 | ecosystem: Environmental > Terrestrial > Soil > Wetlands | place: USA... | reverse complement strand
ATGAGCGGATGGACGGCTCCGGTTATCCAAGGAAACTGAAGGGGGATGAAATTCTTTTAGAGTCCCGGATTCTGGCCGTGGCCGATGTGATGGAGGCCATTTCTTCCCACCGTCCCTATCGCGCGTCATTGGGAATTAAAACCGCCCTTGAGGAGATTGAGAAAAACAAAGGGATACTTTACGATGAAGCCGCGGCCGATGCCTGCCTGCGATTGTTCAGGCAGAAAGGTTATCAGTTCGCGTAGGCCGCGGAATCGGCCTGTAAACAAAAGATTACAATACGGTAACCCTCAAATCTATCAACTCCAAATAACTGAAGAATAGTGGCGGACACCGAAATTCGGCGACAGTATACTTAATTATCCATCTCCGTTATTTTTCTTGTTTCAGCGCCTGATTAATTGTACTGTCTCCCGAATTCCGTATTTTATGTTTGCGGAATGCTGATTATTTTTTAAAGCTGCTGGAATCAAGGGCAGCGTATTACGATTGCGATTAAGGAGCGCTTCCATGGACAGGAAAAAACTGACCATCCCTGTTACGAGGGATGAATCGGTATCGGCAATTTTAACCATGCCTCCGAATAAAAAAAGAACATACAGCGCCGGTGTGATCACTGCCCACGGCGCGGGTAATGACATGGAAAATGATCTTCTCGCCGCCTTTACAGACGGCCTGGTCGAATCAGGCTATCCCGCGTTACGATTCAATTTCCCGTATAAAGAAAAAGGCCTGAAGGCGCCGGATAATCCGAAGAAACTGGAAGAGACATGGGCGGCGGTTTGCCGGTATTTTCAAGAGGACTCAACGGTTCAGGTAAATCATATCATAGCCGCTGGTAAGTCTATGGGGGGAAGGATAGCTTCTCAGATGGCGGCAGAGGGAAAACTGCCTGTCGAAGGATTGATCTTTCTGGGTTATCCTCTGCATCCGGCGGGCGACCCATCTAAAATCAGAGACGCCCATTTGTACAATATCGAAATACCGATGCTCTTTTTCGCGGGCACAAGGGATAGCCTGTGCGATATCGCGAAACTGCAAACTGTCCTGAAAAAACTGTCTGCTCCCTGGAAACTGGAAATTATCGAAGGCGGTGATCACTCCTTTCATATACCCAAGTCTATGGGTATTACAGAGTCCGAAATCTTCGATCGAATTGTGAAAACGGCAAAGCAATGGATACAGACAACCTTTGCTAAAAAACAATAACATATCTTTTTAAAAAGAGGTGTCCTACGCGAAAAGTTATATTTCTTGTAGATATGAATGCTTTTTTTATAAGTTGTGAAATGACAAGGAATGCTTCTCTTGTCGGGAAACCTTCTGCTGTTGCCGGCGATCCTAAGAGGCGTACCGGAATAATTCTCGCGGCAAACTATGAAGCAAGGGCATGTGGTGTCAAAACGACAATGGTTGTTCACGAAGCTTTGAAGCTCTGCTCCAAATTAATTCTGGTTCCCCCGGATCATCATTTCTATGGACAGAAATCAGAAGAGGTTATGGACTTGCTGTCTAACTACACGCCGGCGCTGGAACAAAACAGTATTGATGAGGCATGGCTTGATATGACAGGGTGTGAAGGACTGTTTGGCAAACCGTTCGATGCCGCGCAACAAATAATGAATCAAATAAAAGACAACCTTGGGCTCTGGTGTTCCATTGGAATTGCTGAAAACAAATTCCTGGCAAAAATGGCCGCTGAAATGAAGAAGCCCCTCGGCATCACCGAACTATGGCAAGATGATATTCCAATAAAACTCTGGCCGCTTCCGGTGAGAGAAATGTACGGTGTTGGCGCGAAAACCGCTGAAAAGCTGAATCATATGGGAATAAAGACGATAGGTGAACTGGCCAAGTCCGATGTAAACGCCGTCATCAAAGCTTTGGGAAAATTTGGCAATGAAATTTATTTACATGCCAATGGAATTGACGACTCAACTGTTTTTGCCCGCGTGGATGATGATATTAAATCAATTGGACGCGAAAAAACATTGCCGGAAGATATAACGGATATTGAAAAGGCTAAAATTGTTCTGATGGAGCTTGCCGATGATGTTGGCATGACTATCAGAAAACAGGGCAAAGAAGGCCGCACCGTACATATTACCCTTAAATATTCCGATTTTCATTCTGTCACAAGACAAATGACTTTGCCCGCAACCTCTGTTACCAAAGAAATCTATAAGGCCGGTTGCAGGCTCCTTGAACAAAACTGGAATAAGTCGCATCCGGTAAGATTAATCGGAATAAGCGTGTCGGGGTTTTATGAAGACGGCTCTACCGAACAGTTGTCGCTTTTTGATCCGGTGCGGGGAAATGTTCAAGCCGGTAAAAATAAGCAAATTGACGAAGCGATGGACAAAATAAGGAACAAGTACGGTTCCGAAAAAATAACCCTCGCCACACTGGTTAAAAAAGGAAAGAGTCCAGTTAAAGATGATTAGATCCGAAATATGAATTATTTAGAAAAAGCATTGCTTCCTTTTATCTTCAGTTTTCATATTTGCAATTTTATGCCAGGTTACAACCCAAAATCGTTAAAATATATTTCTTTAATAATTGTCAGACAACGGATAAAATATTTTACCGTCTGCGAAGGAGAAATGAATGGGAATGGTATTATGTCGTAACTGTGGTAAAAAAATAGATGAAACGGTTCGTGTCTGTCCACATTGCAATGCATTACAGCAGGAGCGTGCCGCTGGCAAAGGAAGTGGTAATCCATGAAAATTAATTTATGGAATCAGCGCGGATACCTTTTTGAAATTCCCCTTTTATTTGCAGCTGTAATAATCGTGCTTTTTATTGTTATTCCCCATTTATCACCAATAGGACAAAAAATAATAATATGCCTTGCCGCCATACCAATTCTTTTTTTTCTGTATTACATGATTGTGATCCCCGGTTGGATGCCCGGTGATAAAAGGCGACTCAAGCCACCATGGAACATCATCGTGTTCGTTCTAATCGCCACTGTGATCATTTTTGCAGCGATAATGATCGCTCTTCATCCGGGTGCTGTAATATCTGGATAGAGATTGCAAGGCATGTTGCCCGGTGTTTGTCAAGGAGCACAAACACCAAAACCGGTCTTCTCTAATTTTTAGACGTGATTTGACATGTCCTCCGACCTTGTATCTCAAGTTAAATTAGCAATCCGTCACTTTAGGCTGCAATTTTCAATTTTAGCAGCTTTGAAAAACCGTGACTTTGCAGGTGAAAGAAACAATTCAACCGGTTTTATGATCGAAATTTTGTTTAGTACTTCCTGTACTCTACAAATCGTCAACCTTGACAAATATGCTTGATTTCAATTAGTATTCATTGAGGTTGTTCCCCAAAGATGATATGAATATCAGTGTGTGAGGCAGTGGATGCATGTTAATACACTATGGTTCCGCTGGGAAACAGTCAGCAAAAATAGAAAACAAACCTTAATCTACGTATTGGGAAAACGGTCTACTCGACTCAAAATACATTCTGATAGGTGACGAGATCTGTTCAGGAGCAATTTTTTTACTTCCTTGTAGCTCTCTTATATACAGGGGATGGGATTGAAAGGATTTGGATTAATTATGAATCTGGAAGTGATTATTTTTTCCATAACGACATTTTTTTCCACTCTTTTTGGCGGGTTATTCGCCGTAAGATTCAAGGATAAGATTCATTTGATAATGGGTTTTATTGCCGGGATACTTTTGGGTGTGGTCAGTTTTGACATTTTCCCAGAAATAATTTCGCAAGTTAATGATAAAAATCTAAAAGCAATTGAGCCGATGATTGCGTTAGTCGTCGGTTTTTTATTTTTTCATATTCTGGAAAAAGTCATTCTTATTCATCATGCTCACGAAGCTGAATATGCCGATCACAAACATCCGCAAGTCGGTGTGCTTTCCGCTTTTGCTTTGACCGGCCACAGTTTCATGGACGGAGTTGGCATCGGCCTCGGTTTTCAAGTAAGCTCGGCTGTTGGGGTTCTTATTGCCATCGCGGTTATTTCTCACGATTTTACCGATGGTATGAATACAGTTGTTTTAATGCTGGCTAATAAAAATAGCGTTAAGAAGGCTAAAGCATTTTTATTTTTAGATGCGGTGGCACCGGTGCTTGGAGCGTTTTTTACTTTGTTTTTTAAGTTTTCGCCTCATTTTCTTGTTTTATACCTTGGAGTTTTCGCCGGTTTTTTGCTTTATATCGGCGCGAGTGATATTTTACCAGAAGCCCATAGCAAGCATAATAGCTCTTATAAGGTGATTGGTTTGACAATTTTGGGTGTTGCTTTTACTTTTTTAGTAACCCGTTTTGTCTAAGAAGTATTGTTGATTCAATCATAATTAATAAGCTGCTTAAAAAAATTTTGAGGTATGTGTGAATATTTTTCAATCTGTTGTTTTAAGGCTCGTGCAGGGATTAGGTGAATTTCTACCAATATGGAAATAACAAATATGGGGAAAATAGGGATTCTAATTAAGAAAAAAATCGATGTTTGTTTTGCCATTATTGTTTTGATTCAGCTCATACCGTTATCCGGATGGGCTTTGAATCAACAGAATATTATTCGTGCGACACTCACAAACGGCCTCAGAGTCGTAATTGTTAAAAACACGCTTGCACCGGTGGTCACTACACAGGTAAATTACCTGGTGGGTTCAAACGAAGCTCCTGAAGGATTCCCAGGAATGGCTCACGCCCAGGAGCATATGATGTTTCGCGGCAGTCCGGGGTTGTCCGCGGACCAACTTGCCGACATCAATGCCCTTACAGGGGGACAGTTCAATGCTGATACACAGCAGAGCGTGACTCAATACACCTCCATGGTTGCCAGGGATCAACTCGATATTGTGTTGAATATGGAAGCCACGCGCATGCGGGGTGTGCTTGATTCGGAAGAACTCTGGGAACAGGAAAGAGGCGCAATTGAACAGGAAGTGGCGCGGGACCTTTCCAATCAGGAGTATGTTCTATATATTCGTCTTCTTGCCGAACTCTTTGCCGGGACTCCTTATGCCCATGATGCCCTAGGAACATGTGACTCATTTCAGAAAACCACGGGTAACATGCTTAAGGATTTTTATAACAAATGGTATGCTCCAAATAATGCGGTTTTGGTTATTGTCGGCGATATAGATCTGCAAAAGACGCTGGCAAAAGTCAAAAAGCTATTTGAACCGATTGCTCGAAAATCTATTCCTTCCCGGCCAGCAATTATTATTCGGCCGATTGTGTCCAAATCAATCGCATTCGACACAGATCTTCCTTTTGGCTTATCGGTTATAGCATATCGTCTGCCGGGACTTGAAAGCTCGGACTTTGCAGCAGGAATGATCTTAGCTGATGTCCTCGACAGTCGGAGGGGTAATCTTTACGCCTTGGTTTCTGATGGAAAAGCACTCTCCGCAGAGTTTGAAGCCGGAGCCCTCTCCAAGGCGGGATTTGGATATGCCGTAACTGCTTTTCCGCATGATGGCAATGGGAATCATCTTATTGCAGAGATGAAAGATGTGATTGCTAAATATGTAAAAGAGGGTATACCGGCGGACCTTGTTGAAGCCGCCAAACGGCATGAAATAAGCCAAGCAGAGTTTCAAAAAAACGCAATTGAAGGACTTGCTTCCGCCTGGTCACAGGCCGTTGCGGTTGAAAGCCGGATTTCGCCGGATGACGACATTCAATCAATTAAAAATGTAACGGTAGATGATGTAAATCGTGTAGCAAGAGAATATTTAATAGCGGATAAGGCGATTACGGCTATTTTGACTCCACAACCTTCGGGAATGCCTGTGGCTTCGAAAGGGTTTGGCGGCGGAGAATCCTTTTTCCCCAAACAGGTGACACAGGTTATGCTTCCGATATGGGCCAAAAAAGCAGAGGCTATCCCCAACATACTCCCGTCAAAAGAAAAACCTGTTGTTTCTGTTCTCTCTAACGGAATACGTCTTATTGTTCAGTCGGAAAATGTCAGCCCGACTGTGACCGTCATCGGCAGGATAAAGAACAACCCTCATCTTCAGGAACCATCAGGTAAAGAAGGTGTTTCTTCTATCTTGGACAAACTCTTCTCCTATGGAACTGCTTCTTTCGATCGCCTTGCATTCCAAAAAGAGCAAGACAATATCGGAGCCGAAATCTCCGTTGGCAGTTCTTTTTCACTTAAAGTTTTGTCGGATAACTTCGAGAGAGGAATGGAATTACTAGCCGATGACCTACAGCATCCATCATTGCCCGAGGCTGCATTCAATATTATCAAAGATGAAACTATCGGATCGCTTCGGGGTACAATAAAAAGTCCTGACTACCTCGCGAAACGCGCCCTGCGTTACGGATTATTTCCTGAAAATGATCCGGCTCTCCGTGATGCAACTCCAGAAACTGCGGCAAATATATTCTTATCGGATGTTAAGGATTATTATGTAAAAGTATTTCGGCCTGATATGACGACAATAGTCGTTATCGGAATGGTATCCCCCAAACAGGCGCGTGCGATTGTGGAAAGATATCTCGGTCCATGGAAAGCTGTAGGTGCAAAACCGGAAACTGATCTCCCACCTGTTCCCCTTAATAAATCGTCTCAGTTTCAGGTGCCAGATTCATTCAGGGTTCAGGACCAGGTCATGCTATCTGAAACCATTGGCATTACGCGCCAGCATTCGGACTATTACGCGTTGGAATTTGGCAACCATATTCTGTCTGACGCATTCTACTCTTCATGGCTATACCGTGATTTACGGGAAAAAACAGGCTTGGTATATTCCGTTGAATCTGGGATAGAAGCGGGGAAACATCGTTCACTTTTCAGTGTCTTTTTCGGGTGTGATCCACCCAATGTCGGAAAAGCCAAAGCCATAGTAGAAAGGGATCTACAGGTGATGCAAACAACGCCTATAAGTTCCAATGAATTACGGCAAACCCAAATATTATTATTGAGGCAAATTCCACTGTCTGAATCAAGCATGGATAATATTGCCGCTGAAATGCTTTCTTTATCAGAGCAAGGCCTCCCTCTTGATGAATCACACTATGCCGCAAAATGTTATCGACAAATGAAAACTGAACAAATACGAAACGCATTCAGTAAGTGGATAAGGCCCAAAGACTTTGTCCATGTAATAGAAGGTCCAAGTTTGTAGCAATTGGCTATCATGAACAAAAACATTTACCTGTGTGGATAATATTTAATTGACTTAATACATAGCCGTATATATAGACCATTCATCAATTGAAAGATATTTATCCGGTATGGCTTTTCTAATCCAAAATCTATTATTGATAGACCATTCATTGCCTATAGTTTTAGCAGGAATTACTTGTGTGGGTGCGTTGGTGTCCTTGAGTTCCTGTACTATTATAAGACTGCCGGTAATATTGGGATATGTATCTGCAGCCGGAAAATCAAGAGGGAAAGGCATTCTTTTGTCCTTTTCTTTTGCCTGCGGCATCATTATCGTTTATACTTTTATGGGACTGGCCCTGGGATTTATTTCTAATTTTACCAGTAAGCTTCTCTGGGCAAGTCATTATCTCTATTTTGCTGTCGGCATAATTCTGCTGTTTTTGGGTATCCTGTTCGCCGGTCTTATACCTTTGAAAAAAAACAATGTTCATGATCATTATCAAATGGCGATAAAACACTCCTCGACAAGCTATTCAGCCTTTATATTGGGAATTCTCTTTGCCTTTCTGGAAACACCGGCTTGTCCGGCATGCGGGGCTGCCTTAATGGTCATTGGCAGTTTAGTGGTTCTGAAAGGATCATGGTTATATTCAGGACTGGTATTTGTCAGTTTTGCAATAGGCCAGAGTATTCCCGTTTTGATATTGGGATTTTCAACAAGCATATTCAAATACGTGGTTCTTAAAATAACTCATGTGGAAAAAGTAATGGGTTTTACCGCAGGCAATATCTTAATTGTTATTGGATTAATACTAATAATACTGGCATGAATGCTTTGGAAAAAAAAACTGATTCAAAAAAATTAATTTGCGAACATGACGAACATGAAGATGCTCATGACGGCCATTTATCTCTAGGCGTAAGATGGATATTGGTTGTATGTATCGTCGCCCTTCTTTTGTTTTCTCTAAAGGGTTTTATCATCAACCTGATGTTGTCTAGAGTAAATTCTTATTTTTCGTCTTATGATTTTGATGATGCCATCCGCATGTCCAAGAAAGTTATATTCATCGATAAGAACAATGTTGACGGTTGGGACTCTTTGGCAGGTGCTTATAAAGAAAAGGCTGTAATGGATAAAACCACTGGTATTTCTACCCAAGAAAAAGTGGATATTGACACATCGATCAAAGCTTATGAAAAAGCAATATCTCTAGCCCCCAAGCATATTGAATCTTATTTTGAAGTAGGAATGTTGTATTTTGCGAGGAAAGATTTCGCGAAAGCAGCATATTTTTTCGAGTCTGCTTATAACATAGCACAAGATCGTGACACGCAAAAGCAAACGGACTTTACCGATTACCATAACCGATCACTAGCTATGTTGGAAAATTGCCGAAGGTTGTGGAAATATTATGGAACAGACAGTAAAGGTAATTTAAATTATTATAGTATAAAAAGCATCAACAAATCTTTCGATACTATTACAGTTTGGACTTATACTAAACCAACGGATCATTATAGGAAAGATATGATTGAATTGGGAGAAAAACTTAACAGCCAGGAAATAGGAGAAGAACATCAAACCTATGATCACGATAACACTTTATATGAAATAGATTGTAAAAACAAAAAGTTTAGAATGACAGCAATGATAGAATTTGACGCTAAAGGAACAATTATTAACAGTTATGAATACATGGACATTCCCTGGATTCGTATCGATTCACAAGACATTACATTTGGAGAATTATTCAATAAAATTTGTGTAACTCAAGAAAAAACGGTGAAGAAATAATTTAAAGTCAGTAATTGTACGTCGATCAATATGACCTGTCCCCCGACCTTGTACCACAAGTTAAGTTAAAAATCCGTTATTTTACGTTACAATTTACAACCAATAATCCTCAATTCGGACGACCCTTAAATACAGTATTTGCTATTAACAGTAGCCAATATCAATTTTCACTTGACAGCATAGTTTAGTTACTATACAATACTGTCATGAAAACGAAACCCAATATTTTAAATGATATGATTGAACAAACGCTGAGACTAATCAACAAATATAATTCTCTGGAAAAAAAGCTGTATAATTTTGGCATCGATGAGCTTCTTACTCCAGCGGAGATACATACAATTGATTGTATAGGGAAAAATAGTGGAATCAATGTGACACTCCTTGCAGAGAAACTTGGTATTACAAAAGGTGCGGTTTCTCAAATGATAAATAAGCTGAAGAAGAAGAATTTGGTAGTAAAACTCAAAGATTCTGAAAATGATAAAGAAGTCATTTTGCTTCTTTCAAAAAAAGGCAAAACAGCTTTTAATGGTCATGTTAAATTTCATGAGGATATATATAAAGATTTAATCCCTTTGCTGGAAAATACTTCGATGGAAGGAATTAATTCGTTTAAAGAAATAATAAATAAAATCGAATTTTATCTTGATCGGTATAAAAAATAATTTTTTATCTTATTGTTAAGTATGTAAACAATAATAAATTTAGATTAGCAACTGAAATAATATCGCCAGCTTTTATCATTGGCAATAAAGGAGACTATGATGAAAGGAAGAATTCTTTGGATTGTGGGATTGTTCGTCATATTTATTAGTATTTTCATTACATTGATGTGGTCATCGCGTGGATTACGATACCTTTTCCCTGATAAGCAATTCCACTACCAAGCATTTCGGACCCTCGGCCATGCTCCTTATGGTGGCGCTCTTCCAGGCGAAGTTATGTCACTGATACCGAGAATCGGTGATGATGAAAGCTGGAAACGGGAATGGTCAGCCATGGCGAAGCGCTGTGAGGCGATGGCTGAAGAAACCGATGATCCAGTCTCGAAAGGGAATTCCCTGCTTCGGGCTTCCAATTATTATCGGGCAGCAGAATTTTTTATTCAGCCGACAGGTGAGGATTTAAAAGTCAAAATAGATCTATATCGAAAAAGCGTCAAAGACTTTCAGGCGGCCTTGCAGTACCTCAACATTCAGCACCGCATCTATCGGGTACCCTGGGAAAATGGCACGATGCTTGTCTACTACTTCCCCGGCAATCCGGGCAAACCGGCGATTTTCATCAACGGAGGTTTTGACTCTACGAATGAAGAGAGTTACTTTTTCGCCGGCGCGGCCCTCATCGCCAGAGGATATCCGGTGATTATGTTTGAAGGGCCCGGACAATCCGGCATGATCAGGGAATACAACCTTCGGTTCACACCTCAATGGCAAAAACCGGCAGGCAAAGTAATAGACTTCATCGTGTCAAAAGAACCAAAACTTGCAGAAAGCAAGAAAATTCTCGTGGGGATAAGTATGGGAGGAATTCTAGCCGGATGGGCAGCTGCTTTTGATAAACGCATTGATGGAATAGTACTCTTCGGTTCCCCATATGATATGGAGGATTCCGCCCTTTTTCAGCTGCCTGTTCCTGTCCGCTGGCTTTATAATCAGGGCATCGATTGGTCACTCAATATGCTGGCCAACTTGAAAAAGAAGTGGGATCGGGGTCTTCGCTGGGGAGTCAATAATGGTATGTGGACAGTCGGCGGTAATGATCCTTATAATATGCTTAAAGCGTTCAAAGTATATACTTTGAAGGATGTACAAGACAAGGTCCGGTGCCATATATTATGCATTTATGGTGAAAGGGATATTTATGTTTCAGACAACAGGCAGATGGAGCTGTTCAAAAATTCTTTCAAAAATGCCGCGAGTTTTACCATGAAAGTCTTCAGGGAAAAGGACGGTGCGGCGGAACACTGCCAGATCGGTTCAACGGAACAATCAAGCTCAGCAATCGTATCATGGTTGCAAAAATATGGGTTGGATAAGCCATAAGGCCTTTTGTGGCGTTTGGAGTATTAGTAAAAGCACAGTTAAACTATTTTGAATGGAGGATATATGAAAGGGAAAATGAGCAGATGGGGCACAGGTCCAACTTTTGCGGTTCTATCAATCAGCTACGGAACGGTGACTATACAATTAAGTCGCTATTTCTATCCTGTCTTCTATATGGGTTTCGCACCCCATTGGTTTCTGACTATCCTTGGAATTGCGCTTATAGTTATGGGGATACCATTTTATATAATTTCGGCTACAACAGTTATGTTCGCATACAATACTGATAATCTTGTGACAGATGGTATATACAGATGTTGTCGCCATCCGTTATATGCATCATGGATGTTTTTTATCGCCCCCGGGATAGCCCTTTTAGTAAACAGTTGGATAGTCCTGACAACACCGATATTCATGTACCTCATATTACGTAAATTGGTCAAAAAAGAAGAAATATATTTGGAGTCAGTATTTAGTTCTAAATATAGTGAATATAAGAAGAAAGTGCCGTGTATAATGCCCTTTGGTTGGATAAAACCTATTATATAACACACAAGACTGCGTTCCATAGTATTAAGATGAAATTGTTTCAAATTAGCAAAATTATAAATTGAGAACAATAATGAATAAAAATATTTCTTCCGGATCAAAATTATTTATAACTGAAGGGATAGCCCTGTTTTCCGGCGGCATTTTCGATACTGAAATTCATGCTCACAATGCCATTCAAATTTCCATTGGAATGGAGAGTGATTTTATTTTTGAGACAGATGATGAAGCCATATCAACAAGACTAATCATCATTAATTCAAATTTTAAGCATAAATTGATTGGAAAAAATGGAACTCAATTGTTAGTGCTTATAGAACCTGAATCAATATATGGTGAAAGTTTAGGAATATTTCTCGGGAACAAACAATATTTTCAGATGAGTCATGATGAAAAATTATTAGATTTTATTGATACAAATATAAATTCAAACTCAAACTTATTTAAAATTTCTGACATTATAAAAACACTACTTGATTCTCTGGAAATCAATATTGAATATCACTCAACTATTGATCACCGAGTAGTAAAAGCAATGGGAATTATCGATCAAACAGTTGAAAAAAAACTATCCATTAAGGAACTGGCAGATAAAATATTTTTGTCAGAAAGCAGGCTTCAACACTTATTTAAACTTGCCACCGGAATATCCATAAAAAGATATCTTTTATGGAAGAAAATGATCGACGGAATAAACATCATAGTATCCGGAAAAGACTTCACATATTCTTCGTATGCAGCCGGATTTGCTGACTCGGCACATATGAGCAGGACTTTTAAAGAAATGTTCGGGATTAATTTACTGGATGTTTTTAAAGTTAGCAGATCCGTTCAAGTAATCAGGTGTAAAAGGTAGTATATTCCCTTCAATGAAATATTTGGAGGGTATTATGGAACACTATCTTAAAGAAACTGAATTACTCGATTTCAACAACAAAGAAATCCGGAAACTGGTTAAATCACGTTGCTGGAATGATCTTTCTGAAAAAGAAAAAATATTGAACATTTATAATTTTATTAGGGACGAAATAAAATTCGGATACAATTCAGATGATATATTACCTGCATCAAAGATTTTAAAAGATGGGTATGGTCAATGCAATACAAAAGGCATTTTATTTATGGCTCTACTGAGAGCTGTGAATGTTCCTTGTCGTTTCCATGGGTTTACAATAAACAAAGAAGTGCAAAAAGGGGCAATTAGTGGAATTTGGTACAAACTCACTCCAAAAGAGCTTTTTCACAGCTGGGTTGAAGTTTTTTATAATACTAAATGGTTGAATATTGAAGGATTTATTTTGGATATAGCTTATTTGACAGCCGTACAAAACAAATTTAACGATTGTTCGGGAAGCTTTTGCGGATTCGCTGTTGCTACCGATAATTTGAAAAAACCGGAAGTATACTGGAATGAAAACGATACATATATTCAAAAAGAAGAAATAAACTGTGATCTAGGAGTTTTTGATAACCCGGATATTTTTTTTAATCATCATAAACAGCACCTTAATTTTCCTAAAAGAATTTTTTTTCAATACATTGTTTGAGCTGGTCTGGGAAAATCGGACAGTGACATAAGTGGAAAAAACTGCTCTATAATGCAAGAAGAAAGAAAAAGAGGAGGAAGCGTTATATGAGCAAACGACCCAGACGGAATCATGCCCCGGCAT
>Ga0335069_10010407_pt1 | contig 13177 bp, 9 predicted proteins | sample Lox_Sample_11_FD_206714 | JGI IMG/M metagenome (GOLD analysis project Ga0335069, IMG submission 206714) | Soil microbial communities from Loxahatchee National Wildlife Refuge, Florida, United States - Lox_Sample_1.1 | ecosystem: Environmental > Terrestrial > Soil > Wetlands | place: USA: Florida... | reverse complement strand
GCCGACTCCGCGTTGGCCCTTCAGCCGGGCGATGCGTGGGCCCACCTGGCGAAGGCGCAGGTATTCGTCGCCAAACGTCAATGGAAAGCGGCAATAGCACAGGCTGAGGCCGCGCTTGCGGACGACCCCAACAATGCGTGGGCGCATGCATATCGCAGCTTCTGGAACACGTTTCTCGGCCACAGCGAGGACGGCCTCGCGGGGGTTGAAACCGCACTTCGGCTGAGCCCGCGCGATCCCGGTGTGTCCTGGTGGCAGTTCTTCATGTGCCACGTCCACATGCATCTCGCCCAGTGGGACCAGGCGATCGAGTGGTGCGCCAAGTCGATCGCGAGCGGCAACGACACGATGTACCCATATGTCGACATCGCCGGCGCCAACGCCTGGGCCGGCCACGACAAGGAGGCGAAGGATACCGTCGCCCAGTTGCGGAAGCTCTATCCAGACTTCACCGTGCAGACGTGGGCGGGCATCCATTGGAGCGACGATCCGACCTTCAACGCGCAATACGCCCGCATCGTCGAAGGCCTGCGCAAGGCGGGCCTGCCCGAGGGCGAGAAGCCGGCTGACGCTGCCGAAAAGAAGTCGGATTGACGAGTGATCCTCCTGGAGCGCCCACTGGCAGACTGGATATTCACGTCGAAAACGGTGGATGTTGGGGGTCGTTTTCTTATCCTGCGTCGCATGTAGCCCCCCAAACTATCCACACCGGCAAAAACGAATACTTCAAAATCCTCGCAGACGCCCAACGTCGTCGCCTCCCCTCAAGTCTCGTGGCGGAGACACGCATCGCCGCGACCGATACGATTGACGATAGGAGGTCGGCGACGGAGGAGACGGGCCACCTGATCCGCCTCTACTTGGCCATGACGAGCAGATCAGGGCGTTTTACCTCGATCTCGACGAACGCCATCGCTATATCGCCGCCATTCATCACGTCGTGTTTGACGCCTGCCGGGCGCCTGTAGCTATGGCCGGCGGACATCTGCGTTTCGCTCACGTTCTTCCCGTCATGAATGCGAAGAACCGCGTCTGTCAGCAGGACGATGAAGTAAGGCGACTCATGCGTATGCCACCCGGTCGCGGCGCCAGGGGCGAAATCCCAGCGCGTCATGCGCGCAACGTCGTCGTCCAGCAGGAGAGTGGGAACGGCGGCGATATCGCTGTTAAAGGACATTTTCCGTGCCTCCTTTGCCTCTCTCGCCAATACGATGCCTGTACATCGTCGAACCCTGTTCCGTACGCGCGGTGATTGCTAGCCCCGCGTGAGACGCAGGCGATCGAGAAAGATCGCGACGATGATCACGCAGCCAAGCAGGATTTGCTGCGCATAACCGCCAAATTCCAGCAGATCCATGGAGTTGGATAGCATCGTCACGAAGAGAGTCCCCATGATGACAGCGCCTACGCCGCCGACGCCACCCTGCAAGCTGACCCCCCCTATGACGGCAGCCGCTATGCTTTCGAGCATAAGGCTGCCGCCGAGATTCGGCTCTCCCGATCCGGTCCTTGCGGTGAGCATGAGGGCGCCGAACGCAGCGAGAAGAGAACAGGCGACATAGGCAAGGCCGAGAAAACGCTTGCTCGGCAACCCAGCGATGTAAGCGGCGCGAGGATTGTTGCCGATCAGGTAAAGCGATCGTCCGAATATCGTGTGGTTCAAGAGGAAATGCAGCCCCAGGCATACGAGAATAGCTATCATCAGCGGAATCGAAATCCCCGGAATGAGCACGCCATTGTAGAAAAGACGGCTGAACACATCGGGCACATTGAAGACGGGGCGGCCGCCGGAAATTGTTGTTGCGAGCCCGAGGCAAATGTTGAGGCTTCCAAGCGTGACGACGAACGGGTTGATCTCCAGCCACGACACGAAGAACCCGTTGAACAGTCCCACCAGCGCGCCGAATCCGAATCCGACGATCAGGCCGGCGGCGACCACGAGAAGATCGGGCGCGTTGGCGGCCGCGAGGCCCGTCATGGCGAGGGCGCTCGCGACGCTGATTGCGGACACCGTCGTTCCGAGCGACAGGTCGAATCCGCGCGTGAGGATCACCATCATCTGCGCGGATGCGAAGAGAACAAGATAGCTCGACTGGTTCAGGACATTGACGATGTTGCGAAGCGACAGCACACGCGGCTCGAACGCGTAGACGGCCAACTCCATCGTTCCCATGAGGAGAGGGAGGCTCAGGGTGAGCAGCCAGCCGAGCAGCCCTCTCCCCCTATCGGCGCCGACTCTCGGGACGAATGCGGCGTCAGTCAACCGGCGCCCTCCGTTTCGCCATCTCGTCCAGAGCCACCGCCATTACGACGACGGCCCCAAGAAAGATCGTCTGGATGCGCGGATCGATTTTCAGGAGATCCATCGCGTCGGTCAAAATCAAGAGGAAGAAAGCGGCAAGCGTGACCATCTCCACTTTGCCGACGCCGCCCTTCAAACTGACCCCTGCGATCACCGCGGCGGCGATGCTTTCCAGCGTGAGCTGCGCGCTGATGACCGCCTGCCCGGAGCCGATCTGAGCGGTGAGCGCCAACCCCGAGATGGCGGCGAGAATGGAGCAGAGGGCGTATGCGATGACGAGATAGGTTTTGGCGCGCACGCCGGAGACGATCGCCGCCTGGAGATTGCCGCCGATCGCGTAGAGGTAACGACCCATGCGGGTGAAGTTCTGCATGAACCAGACCAGGGCGACGACCAGCGCGGCGAGATAAACAGCTGTCGGCAGTTCGAGCCACAGACCACGACCGAAGCCGTCGACATAGCTTTGCGGCATTCCATAGACGGGAATGCCGTTGGTCAGCAACAGGGCGACGCCCGTGGCGATCGACAGCGTTCCAAGCGTCACGATGAACGGCGAAACCTTGAGAAACGCTACGCTCAAGCCGTTGATCAAGCCGACCGCCAGGCCGCTGCCGATTCCGGAGAGGACGCCGAGAAGCACGATTCCCGCCGTCTGATCGGGCATGACGCCTTTCGCCCAGACCATGACGAGCGCGCTCACCACGCTCGCCAGCGGGACGACGGCGCCGACCGAAAGATCGAAGCCGCCGACGATGAGGACGATCATCTGTCCAGCAGAAAGAATAACCAGATATGACGAGCTGCGCAGGACGTTGAATATGTTCTGCAACGTCAAAAAGCGCGGAACAAACAGCGCGAGCGCGATCACCAGGATTATAAGCACGGTCGGAAGAAAGCCAAGCTTCGCGTAGGCGCGATACAGCCTCTGGGAAGGCGTGGCGGGGCGAAGAGCGTCGAAGCCTTGCGACATCGTCAGCGCTCCCCTCTCGATGCCGCAACCGCATGTTCCCCTGCGTCCACCGGAAAGAAATGGGACAGGACCTGCTGCTCGTTGATGTCGGTCCCGGTGAGCTCGGCCACCATTCGCGATCGATGCATAACATAGAGTCGATGCGATAGATGCAGCGCTTCCGGCAGCTCGGACGAGACCAGGACGATAGCGGCTCCGGTCGCCACAATGTGCTTCATCAGATCATACACCTCGGCTTTCGCACCAACATCGATGCCTACGGTCGGCTCATCGAAGAGGTAAACCCGGATGTCTCGCGTCAGCCCTCGCGCGAGCAGAACCTTCTGACGATTGCCGCCGGAAAAATTCGCGACCGCTCGTTCGATTTGCGGAGGGCGCAACTTGAGCCGCTCGACGATCGACTGAATGGACCGGCGCTCGCTCGCGCGCTGGAGCACCCCACGACGCGCATAGGTCGGCAGGTCCAACGCCGTCATCGAAGCGTTTTCGCGCACCGGCCGGCCAAGCGCCAACCCCTCCAACACGCGGTCGGAGGGAAAATAGCATAGGCGTTGTTTCAGAAGGGTTGCCGGGGACGGGTTGGTCACGACGTTACCGCCGACGCGAATGACGCCGTCGGCGATCAACTCCAGTCCATAGACCGCTCTAACCAACTCCGACTTTCCGCAACCCACTAGACCGGCGATGCCGGTAATCTCGCCGCCTCTCGCATAGAAGCTCACGTCTGTGACGGCGTGGTTGGCCAGTGTGAGATTTTCCACTTCCAGGAGCTTCTCGCCCGGGCGAGGCTCTATGTGTGGAAATAGGACTTCGATCTTGCGCCCTGTCATCAGTTCGACGAGCGCGTTCTCCGAAACCTCTCCTGCATTCACCGTCCTGATTTTGCGGCCGTCGCGAAGCACGGTGATTCTGTCGGCGATTTGCTTGATCTCTCCCATGCGATGCGAAACGTATATGATTCCGACGCCGGACCCCTTGAGCTTTGCAACGAGATCGAACAGCTTCGCGGCTTCCGCCTCGGTTAGTGACGCGGTCGGCTCGTCGAGGATCAGCAGACGCACATCTGCAAGAAACGCTTTTGCGATCTCAACCATCTGCTGATGGGCGCGGGAGAGTTCACTCACTTTTCGGTTGGGGTTCAGATCGAATCCCAGAAGCCTGATGACTTCCAGGGCTTTGCTCTTCATGCCAGCCCGGTCAAGGACGCCGCTTCGGCTCAATTCGCGGCCGAGGAATAGATTCTGTTCGACCGTGAGATCCGGAACCAGACTGAATTCCTGGAAGACCGGGCTGATGCCGAGCAGGCGCGCCGCATGGGGAGTTAGACGGCTGACAGTCTCGCCCTGATAGGCGAACGCGCCTTCGTCGGGAGGATAAGTGCCGGCGATGATATTGATCAGGGTCGATTTGCCGGCGCCGTTCTCGCCAAATAGAACGTGAACCTCGCCTTGGCGCAGATCGAAATCGACGCGGTCAAGCGCGATCACGCCGGGAAACCGCTTTGAAATTCCCGTAAGTTCGAGGAGTGGACGAACGTCGCGGACGGCTGTGGCCGCCCGCGACGGGTCACTCTGGACTCGATCGACCGTCGTCATCAGCGATCGCTCGCCTCGGCCACCCTCGGCTCAGGGCGCCTTGACCGAATAGACGGCCTTGAAGTCCGCCGGCGCCAGGACGAGGCCCATGTTGATCGACTTCAGATTGCTCTGAGCGATCATGTCGGGAATCGCCATCAGGCTCTTCGCATAAGTCTGATGCTCCAGCGCACGCACGGCGGTGTCGATGGCGATCCGCCCCTGCAGGACGGGGTACTGGGTTGCGAAGCCCAGGATCTCCCCCTTGTTCAGAGAATCAAGCATCGCCTGGTTCTCGTAAGACGACATAATCAGGACGTCCTTCTTACCCGCTTGGGCGACGGCTCCAACCGCGGCCTCGGCCGCGGGCGCGCAACCCCAAATGACGTTCATGTCCGGATACGCTTGAAGCGCATTTTGGATCAGACCGAACTGCACGGCGACGCCGGAATCGCCGAACTTGTCGTCGAGCACCTTGATGTTGCTCTGGTCCTTGACCGCCTTCTTGAAGCCGTCGAGGAAGGCTTCCGCCCAACCGGAACCCGACGGGCCGGGGAAGGTTACGACGTTGGCGGCCTTCCCCTTCAGATAGTCGGAAAGGTAGGTGCCCGTCTGCACGCCCATCGTAGTAAAATCGACTGTCATTTTCGAGGTGACAGTCGCCTTGGATACGGGATTGACCGTGCTGACGATAACCTTGCCGGCTTTCACGCCCTCAGCGAACTTCTTGTCGAGACCTGCCTCCGAAATGGGGCCGACGACGATCGCGTCGAAATTGCCTGCCATGCAGTCGTCGAACTGCGATAACTGCTTGGGCAGGTTTTCGTATCCGCCGGCTTGGTACAGCGTCATATTGACGCCCATCCGCTTTGCTTCCTCGACGACGCCGTAGTCGACCGCGACCCAGAACGTATCCTTCATATGCGGAAAGAGCACGCAGATATTCCAGGGCTTGGACGCCTTCGGAAGCGGCGTATATTCGGTCACTTTCTGCGAGCCCGAATCAAAATCATAGACTTTCGCCGGCCACCAATTGCCATCCGCCGCCAGGGCGGTCGCTGACCACGTCAGGGCCAAACCTGTCGTCAGAATTCCACTAATTCGCGTTACATACGTCATGATCCTCTCCCAACTTAAGTCGTTCTATCGAAACTAGTATCGTATTTGCTCATGGCCCGCCGCCAGGAGCGGCGACCCTGCCCTGCTTCGCACACTACCTTCCCCACTGCCTCCTCTCACGCTCATGACCCTGTGTGGCCTCGCTACGCGGCGCGTGCGCGTCGCCCTTTGCTTTTTCTTACGATGGTGTAAGAGCCGCTGGCGTCGAGCCGCGCGGTCCAATCCGGCTCGACGACGATCGTCGTCGTCACCTCCTCGATGATGGCCGGCCCGTCTACAGCCGCGCCGGCGCCGAGGGCGCCGCCGTCATAAATCGGGGTGCGAACGCCCTTGCCGGATGCGCGGAAGATCGCCTTCCGATGCGATTTGATAGCTTCATTCGCAAGTTTGCCCTTCCTTAGGGCGGGCGTCGGGGGCTTATCGATCAGCCCGTAGAGCGTCGATTCGACATTCACGACTTCCACAGTCGAATGACGTTCGGAATAGGTGTAGAGTTCTTCGTGCCGACGATGAAACGCCTCCTTCACCCGACCGATTGTCTTCTCGTCGATCTTGAAGGTGTCGATATCGACCGTGCACTCGTGCACCTGGCCGACGTAGCGCATCTCTAGGCTTCGCTTGACGACGATGGCGTTCTTGGCGAAGCCGTCATCGCGGAGTTGTTTGACGCCCCTGGACTCGATCTCCTCGAAGAGCTTGTCGAGTCGGGCGTAGGCCTCGGCGTTGTCGAGGCGAGCCGGCGCGGTCGCCATATAGTTGTACTTCACGTCGGAAATGATCTGGCCGAATGCGCAGAGGCCGGACGCCAGTTTGGGCAAGATAATCGTCTCGACGCCGATTTCCGCCGCCAGCGCGCAGATGTGGGCGGCCGTCGCGCCACCCGCCCCAACCAGGACAAAGTCGCGGGGATCAAAGCCGCGCTCAACCGAAACGCGTCGCATGCCGTTCACCATGTTGCTGTTGACAATAGTGAACATGCCGTAAGCGGCCTGTTCGACCGTAAGGCCGAGCGGTTCGGCGACCCGAAGCAACGCGGCGCGCGCCTTCTCGACGCTCAAGGGAAGTCTACCGCCGAGCAGGCCGTGGGGATTGAGGTATCCGAGTATGAGGTTCGCGTCCGATATAGTCGGCTCCTCGCCGCCCTGACCGTAACAAGCCGGGCCAGGCTGGGAGCCGGCGGACTGGGGGCCGACCTGCAGAATGCCGAGCGAGTCAATCCAGCCAATCGATCCTCCACCCGCGCCGAGCGTCTCGACCTGGATCATCGGCACGCCGATCCGATAGCGCAGAAAATCGATGTTCTTGTTGAGATTGGTCACGCCGTCCTTCGTCAAAGTGATGTCGAAGGACGTTCCGCCCATATCGATGGTGATGACGTTCTTCTGTTTGAACGGCCTACAAACATACTGGCCCGCCTGAGGCGCCGAGGCGGGCCCGGAGTTGATCGCGTAAACCGAACGATCCGTCATGGCCTGCCCTATCGCCAATCCGCCGTTCGACTGAAAATACCGGACCGGCTGCTTCGCGCCCAGCGACTGAAAATAATTGTCGACCGCGCGAACGTATCGACGCATGACCGGCGCGAGATAGGCGTTCAAGACTGCGGTGGAGGTGCGCGTATATTCCCTGATCTGGGGATAGAGTTCGCAACCCACCGTGAGGATCACATGGGGCATCATCTCGCGCACGATCTCGGCGGCTCGCGTCTCGTGGGCCGGATTGAGCACCGACCAGACAAACGAAATCGCGACCGTCTCGACACCCTCGGCGATGAACGCCTCGCACGCGGCGCGCACGTCCTCTTCATGCAGAGGCGTCCGCACTTCCCCTGTCGAGAGGACGCGCTCGCGGACGCCTTTGCGCCGATAGCGCGGCACGAGCATGACCGCCGCGGGATATTCCGGGTCATACCGGTGTCCGTCTTCCTTGTGACCGTTTCGGATCTCGATCGAGTCCTCGTGACCGGCCGTGCAAATTAGGCCTGTCTTTCCGCCGCCATGCGTAATGAGCGCGTTGAGCCCCACCGTCGTGCCGTTGATGCAGAGGTCGCAAGCGGACACAATCGCCTCAGGCGTCTTGCCGAGGTCGTCGGCGATCAGCTTGAGGCCGTTTTCAATGGCCTTCGTCGGATTAGAAGGCGTCGAGAGCGCTTTGAACAGCTTGGTGACGCCCGTCGTCTTGTCGGCGATAACGAAGTCGGTGAAAGTGCCGCCTGCGTCGATGCCCAAGCGAAATTGGGTGCTCACGCCGCCCTCCTCAGGCCTTGCGCAGCCGCTGGGACGCGGCGACGTCAATTTCGAGAGTCTTGGGATTGCTGAACACGACGCCATAGTCCGCCTTCGCCCCGCGGATCGACACCAGACCGTTGCGTACGTCCTCGATGACCATTTCGATGGGACGCTCATAGGGATTGCCGTAGCCTCCGCCTCCCGGGTTCATGTTGGTGATTGTCTGGCCCGGCTTGATCGTTTCGAGAATATTGGTCCTGGCCAATTCGACATTGCCGCTCCGATTGAGCTCAACGCGGCCGACTTTCTCGTCAATCATTCTGGACTTGGCTCCGGACGCGCCCATCGCAGGAATGCGCCGGCCCTCGCCGAACCCGATGCAAAGCATTTCCTTATCCAGGGGCTCGACCTCCCACGCCGTTCCAGAACCGCCTCGGAATTTTCCTGCGCCGCCCGAGTCGGTCATCAGCGAATAGCGGTGGATGACGATCGGATATGAATATTCGAGCAGTTCGACGTCGCCCGAAGTTAGCGCGCCGAAACAGCATTCGGGACCGACAGCGTGCCAGCCGTCTTGATGCGGGGTCGCCCCGCCGCCGGAAATGATGGTGGCGAGCACCATCGTCACATATTCTTCGTTGGTGCGGCTGTCCCAACCGGCAATGTTGAGTCCGTTGGCGTGCCCCCAGGAAGCAGCGACCTTTGACGGCATCGCTTTCTCGAAAGCCAGGCGCACCGCGTCGGTCAAAGTCTCCATCGGCGTCGTCGTACAATTCATGTGCGGCGCCGGCTCGACCGCATTGCAGATTGTCCCCTTCGGACCGAAGTCGACGCTGACGCAGCGGTAAAGCCCTTCGTTGTAAGGTGGCGGCAGCGCCGCAAACATCATCAGGCCAAGATAGACGCCGGAATGGGAGTTGCCTTCGTAAGAATTGATGAAATAGGGAATCTGAGGAGGGCTCGAAATCGCTATATGACAGCGATCGTCTTTGATCGTCAGACTCGCCTTGATCTCGAAATCGCCGAAACCATGCCCCGCGTCCTCGAGAATGGCGACGCCTTCGTAGGTTCCATCAGGAACCGTCTTGATCAGGCCGCGCATGTGACGATCCGCCATGTCCAGCAGCTCGTTAACGCATGAATCGACAGTCTCAAGGCCGTATTTCTCGATCATCGCGATCAGATTGCGCTCGCCGACCTGACAGGCGCCTATCAAGGCATTGAAGTCGCCCTCCTGATCGCGGCGTGCGCGCATATTCGTGAAGATCATATTGAGTACGTCGCTCCGGGGTTTCCCCTCGTCCCAGATCTTCACCGGGGGAATGCGCAGGCATTCGGCATAGATTTCCTTCGCCATCGGGTTGTAGCCCGCGGGCACCGGGCCGCCGATATCGGTCAGATGGCCTTTGCAGACCGTCCAATAGACGAGCTTGTCTTTGTAGAAAACCGGCTTGTACATGCAGGTGTCGATCGCGTGGCTGCCGCCGTACGCCGGATCGTTGTGGAGGATCAGATCGCCCTCGTGGATGTCGTCTCCGAAGAACTTCGCCACGGACTTCATTGCGGGAATCAACGATCCGAGATGAATCGGAATGTCCTGTCCCTGAAGGATCATCTCCGGTTTGGCGTTGAAGAGCGCCGTCGAATAATCATGGGCGAGATTGAAGACGGAAGACCGCGCCGTCTTCTCGAGGGAAAGCGTCATCTCGCGCTGCGTCGTTTCGAGCACGCCGCGCACCACGGACAGTGTGATTGGATCGACGACGGATTTCTTCCGCTTTCGCGCCTTATGCTTCGCTGTTGTCATCGGGAACCCGCTTTTGGCGCGCTCGGCTGTTCGCGCAGCCAGGTCCTCTGCAGAAGCGGCGCGCCGACCGCCCGCATCTCTCTGCGCACGCCGCAGTCGAGTGGAAGGACCCTAACGAAGCGTGGGGCGAACGTCTTTGCGCAACGCGCATGGCGATTTGACTTTGCGCGAAGACGCGCGGCAACATTCGTGAGTTTCCGCGTATTTTGGGGGCGCGGTTGAAGGAGATTTCGACGGCTGGTTTGGACGCCTGCCGGGACGCCCTCAGCGACCCGGCTCGCAAGCAGACGGTCGCAGAGATCGCCTACCAGTGGGGGCTCGGCGATCAGGCCCAGTTCAGCCGCGCCTTTAAAGCGCAATTCGTGGTGCCTCCGCGAGAATATCGCGAGCAGGCGTTGAAGAAGCGCCACACGCGATCTAACCGTCCGACCATTCGACGCGGTTGGCGGCGCTTGCGCCATCAGCCGCAAAGCTCAGAGCGCCTCGCGCACTTTGGCGAGGAGCATTTGCCGCTCGCGCCGCGCCGCGAGCGCCTGTTCCATCGTCGCCGGCGCGAATATCGCCTGCGCGTGTGGTTGGAGCTGGCCGATCAGATCGAGATCGGCGGAGATCACGGCGCCGATCATGAAATAACCGCCGCCAGAGACGGCGTCACGGTGCAGGACGATCGGTTCGGTTCCGCCCGGCACCTGGATCGAACCATAGGGATAGCAGGCGTCGACGATATTGGACGGGTCGGAGCCTGCGCCGAAAGGCTGCTCGCGCGGGACGAACTCAAGCGGCCGGCCGCCGCGGAAGCGGTATCCGATGCGATCGGCCTCCGGCGCGACCTTCCAACCATCTTCGAAAAAATGCCTGCCGGCCGCTTCGGTGATTCGGTGCCAGTACAGGCCCGGCATCATGCGCAATACCGCCGGCGATCCGGGCGCGCGGCGCAGGCTTGGCGGCACAGTTCTTCCCTCAGCGCCTCCGCCCCCTGAGCCGATGGGCAATTCGTCGCCGGCTTCAAGCTTTCGGCCTTTGTAGCCGCCGAGGGCGCCGAGCGCGTAGGTCGACCGGGAGCCGAGGACGACGGGAACATCGACGCCGCCGGCTACGGCGATATACGCGCGAGCGCCATACTTGAGGAAAGCGAAAGAGAGGGTCTGTCCTTTCCTCACGACGAACGAGTTCCATGAGGCGCGCTCGACGCCGTCGACTTTCGGGGGCAACTCGGCCCCCGTGACCGCCACCGTTGCGTCCGACGTGAACTCGAGTTCCGGCCCAAGAAACGCTGCTTCGAGAACGGCCGCTTCCTCGGGATTCCCGACCAGGAGGTTCGCGGCGCGCAGCGCGAAGCGATCCATGCCGCCCGAAAGGGGAATGCCGATGTGATAGTAGCCAGGACGCCCGAGATCCTGTACGGTCGTCGAAAGGCCCGGCTTGATGACCCTAATGGCCATTGAGGGCTCCCGTCAGCTTGGCGTTGGCGCCATCGATGTCGGCGTGGTAGGCGTCGAGCGAGAAATCGACGCTGGCCATCTTCGGCGAGAACTTGCCCATTTCCACGTCGGCGACGATCGCATCGTACTCCGCTCGGTCGATCGGGCGCCATTTCACGATGTCGCCAGGATTGAACAGACACATGAAATCGCGCAGGTGCTTGATCTGTTGGTTCGGATCGTAGATCGGCATTGGCGTAATGCCAAACATCTGATAGCCGCCTGCTCCGCGCACTGAATAGATGCAGCCGAAGCATCCGCCGTGACCTATCGTCAGTTTCGGAGTGTCGGTCCGGGGCCTCAGATATTTGGGCGACTGAATCTGACGCTTGCGCTCCACCATCTGGTAGAGGAATGGCAGCCCCGCGACGAAGCCCACCATCGAGACGAACCACGGCGCGCCGGAATGGGCCTTGATGAAATTGTCAACGCTCCCGAAATTGTTGACTTTGGCCGTGTACTCGATGTCCGTCATGTCAGGCGCCTGGTGCCGGTCGCGGAAGCGCATCAACGTCTCGCGAGTCCAGGGGTCATTGTAGAGAACAGGAATCTCGATGATGCGGGTGGCGAGCTTCGAATGGCCGCCGCCGGCCTGCTCCTCGATCGCCTCAATTTCCGCGAGCAGGTCCTCCGCCTTGATCACGTCCGGATCGAACTTGATCTGGAAGGAGGCGTTGGCGGGACATATCTCCGAGACTCCGTTGATCTGCGCCGCCTTCACGGCCTTGGTGATAGAAAGGCTCTTGAAGAACGCTTCGAGAGACATTTCCTCGTCGCATTCGACGAAGATGTGCTCGTCGCCCCCGTAGGAATACCGGCTTTTCATCAGCGCTGTCCCTCCTTCACGACGCGGCGCGCCTCTGGCGGCTCGAAAGCCAGTCTTCGAGCCAACAGGTGTCGAATGCGCCTTCCCGCACCGCCTCGTCCTCGACGAGGTCCTGATGCAGCGGCGCGGTCGTCGCGATCCCCTCGACGACAAGCTCCATCAGCGCGCGACGCATGCGAGCGAGCGCCGCGCTGCGCGTCTCGTCCCAGACGATCAGCTTGCCGACGAGAGAGTCATAAAAAGGCGGCACGTGATAGCCTTGATAGAGGAGGGTATCAAAACGCGTACCCGGGCCGCCGGGCGCGCGATAATCGGTGACCGTCCCGGGCGAGGGACGGAAATTCTGCGCCGGATCCTCGGCGTTGATCCGCGCCTCGAGCGCATGGCCTTTGAGGCGGATGTGGGACTGCGTGTAGGCGAGCGCGGCGCCCGCCGCGATGCGCAACATTTCCCGCACGAGATCGACTCCGGTCGCCATCTCGGTCACCGGATGCTCCACCTGGATGCGCGTGTTCATCTCAATGAAGTAGAAGCGGCCCGTCGCATCGTCGTAGAGGAATTCGATCGTGCCCGCGCAGCGATATGCGACAGATTTGGCCAGCTGAGCGGCGCTGGCGCAAAGCGCTTCGCGCACATCGGAACTGAGCGCGGGCGAAGGCGCCTCTTCCCATATTTTCTGACGGCGGCGCTGCAGCGAACACTCACGCTCGTAGCAATGGATCGCGTCGCGTCCGTCGCCCAGTACTTGAACTTCGATATGACGCGCGCGGCCGATGAACTTTTCGAGATACAGACCGCCGTCGCCAAACGCAGCCTTCGCCTCCACGCCAGCCTGATCGAAGGCGGCCTCCAGACCTTCGGCGCTATCGA
>Ga0335069_10010406_pt1 | contig 13179 bp, 11 predicted proteins | sample Lox_Sample_11_FD_206714 | JGI IMG/M metagenome (GOLD analysis project Ga0335069, IMG submission 206714) | Soil microbial communities from Loxahatchee National Wildlife Refuge, Florida, United States - Lox_Sample_1.1 | ecosystem: Environmental > Terrestrial > Soil > Wetlands | place: USA... | reverse complement strand
GTTCAAAAGGCTATTGATTTTCCTATATAATAGTTAATAAATCAACTTACTTTATGTATTGACGCCAGCCGCGCAAGCAGTCTTTGATAGGGCGGGCGCTGACGGAATGCATCGCTTCGACAAGAAAATCCGCGTCGCATCCGATAGCGGCCGCAACCCTCGGGAGGAACCACGATGAAGAAGATTCTGCTCTCTTCGGCTTTGAGTGCGGTTGCATTGAGCTTCGCCTTCGCCGGCCAAGCGCATGCCGCCGGGATCGAAGCCTGTCTCATCACCAAGACCGACACGAACCCGTTCTTCGTGAAGATGAAGGAAGGCGCCCAGAAGAAAGCCGAAGAACTCAGCATGACCCTGAAGGCTTATGCCGGCAAGGTTGACGGCGACAATGACAGCCAGGTCGCCGCGATCGAGACCTGCATCGCCGACGGAGCCAAGGGCATTCTGCTGACTGCCTCGGATACCAAGGCCATCGTTCCCTCGGTGAAGAAGGCGCGCGACGCCGGAATCCTGGTGATCGAGCTCGACACGCCGCTGGAGCCGATTGACGCGGCCGACGCCACCTTCGCGACCGACAATTTCGAAGCCGGCAAGCTTATCGGCGCCTGGGCACTAAAGTCACTGGGCGACAAGGCTAAGGACGCAAAGATCGCGCTGCTCGATCTCAATCCCAGCCAGCCCACTGTCGAGGTGCTGCGCGACCAGGGCTTCCTGACCGGGTTCGGCATCGACACCGTCGACATCCACAAGGATGGCGACGAGAAGGACCCGCGCATCGTCGGCAACGACGTGACCAACGGGAACGAAGAGGGTGGGCAGAAGGCGATGGAAAACCTCCTGCAGAAGGATCCCAGCATCAATCTCGTCTACACGATCAACGAGCCGGCGGCGGCCGGCGCCTATCAGGCGCTGAAGGCGGTGGGCCGCGAGAAGGACGTACTGATCGTCTCGGTCGACGGCGGTTGCCCGGGCGTCAAGAACGTGCAGGAAGGCGTCATCGGCGCCACCTCGCAGCAGTATCCGCTGCTGATGGCGTCCAAAGGCATCGAGGCCATCAAGGCCTGGGCCGACAACGGAGCCAAGCCGAAGCCGACCGAAGGCCTGGACTTCTTCAACACCGGAGTCACGCTCATTACCGATCATCCGGTGGACGGCGTTCCTTCGATCGACACCAAGGAAGGCCTCGCGAAGTGCTGGGGCTGATCACGGTCGACTGGCCCCGGGCTCTCTCCCGGGATTGACCGACCAGTCGATCAGCATGACACTCGTGACAGTGCTTGGAGTGGCTCTCGGGTAATCCCGGGGCCACTTCGGCTGTCGCGGGTCCGGGAGTGAAGCATGGCCGAAGCACAAGCGCGAACACCGCAGGCGTCGGATTTCGAACGGCCGCTGGCGGAAGCCGACGCCAAAGTGGCCTCGTTCGACAGCCGCGATAAGTCGCCGCTCGAGCGTCTCCAGCACCTGCTGCACTCCAATCCGTCCGGTGTGCCACTGCTGGTCCTCATTCTGTCCGTCATCGGCTTCGGGATGATAGACGGGCAGAAGTTCTTCTCCGCCTTCACCCTGACGCTCATTCTCCAGCAGGTGGCGATTGTCGGCATTCTTGCCACCGCGCAGACCATCGTTGTCCTCACCGCGGGCATCGATCTTTCGGTCGGCGCCATCATGGTGCTGTTCACCGTGGTGGTGGGCAAATTTACCATGCACTACGGCATTCCCCCTGGACTCAGCCTTGCCATCGGCATGTTGTTCGGTCTCGCCTGTGGGGCGATCAATGGCCTCCTCGTGGCGCGCGTGAACCTTCCGCCATTCATCGTGACGCTCGGCAGCTGGCTCATCTTCGCCGCCATCACGTACATCTACTCCGGAAATGAGACGATCCGCAGCCAGGACATCGAGCAGCAGGCGCCGCTGTTCCAGTTCTTCGGCAGCAAAATCGTGATCGGCCATGCCGTCCTCACCTATGGGGTCGTGCTCATGGTGGCGATCTCGGTCTGGCTTTGGTACGTGCTGAACCACACCGCTTGGGGGAGGCACGTCTATGCGATCGGCGACGATCCGGAGGCGGCCCGCCTCTCCGGCATCAACGTCAACCGGATGCTGATCGGCGTCTATGCGCTGGCCGGCCTGATCTGCGCGGTCGCAGGATGGGCGCAGATCGGCCGGATCGGCTCGGTCTCTCCGCAGGCTGGGACCGATGCCAACATCAGTGCCATCACCGCCGTTGTGATCGGCGGTACCTCTCTGTTCGGCGGCCGCGGCTCGATCCTCGGCACCATGTTCGGTGCGCTGATCGTCGGCGTCTTCGGTCTGGGCTTGCGGCTTTGGGGCACCGACCCGCAATGGACGCAATTTGCCGTCGGCGCACTGATCATCATCGCCGTCGCCATCGACCAGTGGATCCGCAAGGTGTCGGCATGAGCGAACCTATTCTCATGGCCAGGAGTCTGATCAAGCGCTTCGGGCGCGTGGTAGCGCTCGACGGGTGCGACTTCGATCTTTATCCCGGCGAGATTCTGGGTCTCATCGGCGACAACGGCGCCGGCAAGTCGACGCTGATCAAGGCGCTATGCGGCGCGATGACAACCGATGCCGGTGAGATCCGGTTGGAAGGCAGAGTGGTGTCCTTTCGCTCGCCGATGGAGGCGCGGGAGGCGGGCATCGAGACGGTCTACCAGACGCTCGCCCTTTCGCCCGCGCTCTCGATCGCCGACAACATGTTCCTCGGCCGTGAGATCCGTAAGCCGGGCGTCATCGGCAGGGTCTTCCGCACTCTCGATCATGCGGAAATGGAGAGGCGGGCGCGGGCCAAGCTCAGCGAGCTCGGGCTGATGACCATCCAGAACATCGGCCAGGCGGTCGAAACGCTGTCCGGCGGCCAGCGCCAAGGCGTCGCCGTCGCGCGCGCCGCCGCTTTCGGCTCCAAGGTCGTGATCATGGACGAGCCGACGGCGGCGCTCGGCGTCAAGGAGTCTCGGCGCGTGCTGGAGCTGATCCTGGATGTGAAGAAGCGCGGCATCGCCATCGTGCTGATCTCGCACAACATGCCGCACGTCTTCGAAGTCGCCGACCGCATCCACATCAACCGGCTCGGCAAGCGGCTCTGTGTCATCGATCCTAAGGCGTATTCGATGGCTGATGCCGTCGCCATGATGACCGGCGCCAAGCCGCCGCCTGCCGTGCCCGAGGCTGCTTGAGGGATACTTGACTGAGTCAATAATCTTTGGGAAGCTTGACCGCTTAGCCGTTGCACGGGCTTGCCCATGGCCATTCGATCTCCGCAGGACGAGTTGGAGCACGATATCGCCGCGATGCGGCGCTTCAACCGCTTCTACACACAGAAGATCGGGGTCCTGCGCGAAGGGTTGCTGGACAGCCCATTTACGCTGACCGAGGCGCGCGTACTCTATGAGCTTGCCCATCGCGAGCGTCCGACCGCGACCGAGATCGGGCGGGACCTGGGCCTTGATCCCGGCTATCTCAGCCGCATCCTGGCCGGGTTCAAGCGCCGCCGCCTAGTCAGCCGCACGCCGGCTTCTGACGATCGTCGGCGCTACGTTCTGAGCCTGACCGAAGCCGGTCGGAAAGCCTTTGCGCCGCTCGATGAGGCGTCGCGGGAGGAGATCGCCGGCCTCATCGCGCCGCTTCCTCGCGGTGCGCGGAGTGAACTGGTGCGGGCAATGTCGAAGATCGAAGCTGCACTCGTGCCAATGGCGGCGCCGACGGAGCCTTCCTGGATCCTACGTGGGCCGAAGCCAGGCGACCTCGGTTGGATCGTGCATCGGCAGGGCCGCCTTTATGCCGAAGAACATGGCTGGGATGCGAGCTTCGAAGCTCTGGTTGCCGAGATCGCCGCTGCGTTCTTCAAGAGTTTCGATCCCAAGCGTGAGCGGTGCTGGATCGCCGAGCGTAGCGGCGATGTGGTCGGGTCGATCTTCCTGGTGCGGGAAAGCGACGCGGTCGCCAAGCTGCGCCTGCTCTATGTCGAACCGTCGGCCCGCGGTCTCGGCATCGGGCGCAAATTGGTCCAGGCATGCATCGCCCAGGCGAGGGCTTTCGGATATCGCAAGCTCACCCTCTGGACCAACGACGTGCTGGGGTCCGCACGCCGGATCTACGAGGCGGAAGATTTCAGACTCGCCAAGGAGGAGCACCACCATTCCTTCGGCAAAGACCTCGTGGGACAATACTGGGAACTCATCCTTTAGCCTCGTCCGCCGATTGCGCTAGGCCGGAAAGCCCGCCTTCAACAATGCGTCGCGGAGGTGCTGGCGGTCCTCGGGATTCTGGTAATGCATCCCAGAGAGCAGCTTTCGAACGGTCGTGTCGGGCGCGAGCCTGAGCGCTGACGTGGCGTCGTCCCGCGCTTGCGGCAGATCGCCGAGCCCGGCGCGGGAGGCGGCCATGAACGCATGGTGTTGTGCATCGAGCGGGTTGAGACGGCTGAAGGCATCGATGGCATCCGCGTAGCGCCGCGCGACGAACTGCGCGCGCCCCAGGTGGTTCCAGAAGCGCTGGGGATGGTAGGGATTGAGGCGCATCGCCTTACGGATCCAATCTGCGCCTTCCTCACCGCGTCCCAGCCAGCTGAGCAGCTCGCCTTGCTGGACCACAATGAGGTCGTCATTCGGATTGAGACCGAGCGCCCGTTCTTGGTGGTACGTGGCCTTATCGAGATTGTCGCTGGCGATCTCGATGGCGGCCGAGATCCGGTGCACGTCGCTGTCGTTGTCGTCCAGCGCCGCCGCACGCCGCAGCTCCATACCGACCTCGTTCCAAGTGGAATCGCGGTCCTCGCAATAGCTGTTTACCCAGGCTTGGCCGAGGATGCATGCCCGCCAAGCTCTAGCCTGGGCATAATTGGGATCAATCGCGATCGCTCGTTCGACCATGGCGAGGGCAGCCTGGTTGTCTGCACGCGATGCCCGATGGTGCAGCAGCCGGGCGGTCATCAAGCACTCGAACGCAGCCATGCTGGACGTCGGCTTGTGTTCGGCGCGTTTTCGAGTAGCTGCTTCTATCCGCCCAGGCAACGTTCCGGCGATAGCCGCGGTGATTTCGTCCTGGATCGTGAAGATGTCTTCCAGTTCCCGGTCGAAGCGTTCCGCCCAAACGTGGCGATCGGACACAGCGTCGATGAGCTGGACGTTGATGCGAACGCGGCCACCCGCCTTCCGCACGCTGCCTTCGACGATGTAGTCAACGTTGAGCTCGCGCGCGACCTTCTTAAGATCGATGACTTGACCCTTGTACCTGAAGGCCGAGTTGCGCGAGATGACCGTGAGTTCGTGGAACCGGGAGAGCTCCGTCGTCGTGTCCTCGGTCAGGCCGTCGGCGAAGAACTCCTGCTCGGGATCGTCACTCATATTGTTGAACGGCAGAATCGCGATCGACGGCTTGTCTGACGGCCCAGCGTGCAACCGGACGGGTCCACCCTCCGCGGTCGCACCGACCGGCATCCCATGGAACACGCGAACAGGGCGGGAAAGGTTCTTGAGAATCTGCTCGCCGGCAGGCTCGAAGGCGATTGAGCACTTGGTGGCTACATGATCATGGACGCCGCTGGAAATGCAGATGCCCCCCGGCGCGGCCAGGGCTTGGAGCCGTGCTGCAACGTTGACCCCGTCGCCGTAGAGATCGGTGCCGTCAACGATCACGTCGCCGAGGTTGATCCCGATGCGCATCGTGACCCGCTCGGACTCGCCGATACCGGCATTCGCGGTCTCCATGCTCCGCTGGAGATCGACGGCAAATTCGACGGCCCGGACCGGACTCGGAAAGTCGAGCAGCACCCCGTCGCCCATGACTTTGAACAGACGGCCGCCGTGCTTGGCCACAAGAGGCTGGAGCACCTCCCGACGGCGATGCTTCAGGCGCGCCAGCGTGCCAGCCTCGTCGGCCTCCATCATTCTGCTGTAGCCGACGACGTCGGTTGCGACGATGGTTGTCAGGCGGCGTTCCAGGTCAGTCATCTGATCAGACACGTATCCGGAGCTCCCAGTTGGCCTCAGAATGTATTCGATGGACGCTGCAAACGCCAGGACAACGCCGGCCCGGATTGCCCTCCTGCGCCGGAAGAGGATAGAGTTGTGTTACCGGCGTCTTTCTCGCCCATTGAGCCCGGAGTTCGCAACCACATGGACAATGCACCGATTTCCACGGCCCTTGCGGTCTATCGCCAGTCAATTGTGTGGGACGCGCATTCCTGCATGCCCATCAAGCCGAACCAGGATCTTTCCGCGGTGGAGCGGCACCGCCGTGCGGGCGCCACCTTCGTTTCGCTGAACGTAGGCATGGATTTCAATCCGCTTAGCCAGTGCATCCGCGTGATCGCGGGCTATCGCGACTGGATCGGCAGACATTCCGACCGTTTCGTCCTCGCGTCGACGATCGAGGATGTGCGGCGTGCCAAGCAGCAAGGGAAGCTGGCAATCGCTTTCGACCTCGAAGGCTCCAAGATGCTCGAGGACGATCTCGCCATGGTGGGGCTGTTCCGTGACCTCGGCGTACGGCAGATCCATCTTGCCTACAACCTCAACAACTCGATCGCTGCCGGATGCCACGACGAGGATCGCGGCCTGACCGATCTTGGTCGAGCCGTCGTGCGCGAGATCAACCGCGTGGGCATGCTGATGGACTGCTCGCATTCCGGCCGCACGACCAGCCTGGAGATCATGGCCATTTCGGGACGGCCGGTGATCTTTTCGCACTCCAATCCGAAGGCACTGCGCAATCATGGACGCAACATCGACGATGCGCAGATCGATGCCTGCGCGAAGACCGACGGCGTGATCGGCATCTGCGGCATCGGCCCATTCCTCGGCGAGAACGACATCCGCACCGAGACCATCATGCGGCACATCGACTACGTCTCGAACCGGGTTGGGGCGCGGCATATCGGGCTTGGCCTGGACTATGTCTTCCACCCCGAGATCGAGGACTTGCCGCCGAACGAGCGAGCGGAGAAGTGGTGGCCGCGCGCCTTCGGCTATGGTCAGACGCATGGTGCGATGCAGATCGTGCCGCCAGAGCAGCTGCCGGAGATCGCTGAGGCGCTAGTGAAGCGCGGTTATTCGGAGGCTGACGTCATCGGCATCCTCGGTGGGAACTTCCTGCGGGCGGCAGAAGCCACCTGGCAGCCGCGCTAGCCGATCCAATGAGGAAGGTTCTGCTCGTGACCGGTGCCGGTCGCGGCATCGGCGCTGCTATCGCGCGTGCCGCCGGGAAAGCGGGATATCGCGTCGTCGTAAACTATGCGCACTCCCGCGATGCCGCCGAAGTGGTGGTGCGTTCGATCACCGACCTCGGTGGCGAGGCGACGGCGATCCAAGCGGATGTCGCGGTGGAGAGCGACGTCGAGCGTTTGTTTGGCATGGTCGATGTGCGCTATGGCCGCTTGGACGCGCTGGTGAACAACGCCGGCATCATTGGTCCGTTCGGACGCGTGGAGGCGCTCGATACGGAGGCTGCGGCGCAGCTCTTCCAGGTCAACGTAATCGGCGCCTTCCTTTGCGCGCGGGAAGCTATCAGGCGAATGTCGCACAAACATGGCGGATCGGGTGGGGCGATCGTCAATATCTCCTCGGCCGCCGCGACCCTCGGCGCGCCGGGAGAGTTCGTGACCTATGCGGCTTCCAAGGGCGCTATCAACACGATGACGATCGGATTAGCGCGAGAGGTTGCCGCAGAGGGAATCCGGGTCAATGCGGTGGAGCCGGGCCTAATCGAAACCGAGATCCATGAAGCTGCAGGGCCTGGCAGGCTCGAGAGGCTCGGTCCAACCGTGCCGATCGGTCGGGTCGGGCACGCGGAGGAGGTGGCGGATTCCGTGCTCTACCTTCTCTCCGATGCTGCCTCGTATGTAACGGGCGCGATCCTCAGGGTATCTGGTGGGCGCTAAGCGCTCACCTGACTCGCGCTTTCGGTGGGTGCCGGAAGCGGGTGCTCGGCGATTCGCGGCTCCAGCGTGAACTCCAGAACGGCGGTCGTCCCTGGCGGCCCGGAGATTATCAGCTTGCCGCCAAGCTGGCGGGTGAAGGCGTTGATCAGGTTACGGCCCATAGTGGGTGGGTTCGTGTCGCTCTCGAAACTGCGGCCCACGCCGTCATCGGAGATGGTCAACGTCGCGTTCCCGTCCTCATCCGCCACGAGGCGCACGGAGATGAGACCGGGACGATGATCTGGAAATGCGTGCTTGAACGCGTTGGTCAGCAGCTCGGTCGTCAGGAGTGCGAGCGGGGCGGCGCGATCGCCACTCAGCGTCAGTCGCGGAATGCTGAGCTTCAAACCGACGCGCCGCGCTGGGACACCGGAGCCGTCCTGGATCAGGCGGCAGAGGTTGGACATGAAGGCAGCAAGATCGATCTCCCGCAGATCCTGGCTTTCGTAAAGATGGCGATGGACCAGGGCCAGCGTGTTGATGCGGGTCTGGACGTCGGCGAAAGCTTGCTTGATCGCCTCACCGCGCGGGATTCGGGCATAGAGATTGAGCAAGCTGGTCACGGTCTGGAGATTGTTCTTCACGCGGTGATGAATCTCGCGCAGCATGACTTGCTTCTGGGCGAGGGATTCGCTCAGCTCGCGCTCACGCGCCTTGATGCGGCCAGCCATAGCGGTCAGTGTGTCGTTGAGCTCGCGGATCTCGGTCGGCGCTCCGGCGAAGCTCGGCGCATGCGGGGTAGTGCCGGTCTCGATCGCGCGAGCTTCGTCGGTCAGCAGGGCAATCCAGCGTGTGACCAAGAGGCGCGAGCCGATGACGGCGGTCGCGAGGCCGCCGAGCACGACCAGGCTCAAGGTCGCGATCTGGATCGCAAGATCGCGTTGCAACGGGGCGATCAGCGTGCCGGTCGGCTGGCCGAGCAGAACAAAGAGGTTTCCATCAGCGATCGGATGGACCGCGTAGTTGCGCAGCACGCCGTCGCGCCCAACCGCATCAAAACTGCGGTCGAACCCGGAGATGATCTCCTTGATCGGGCGGCTGGTCGGAAGCCCACCTGAGCCCGTCACCTCGTCCGAAACGACGAGCGGCACACCGTTCTTGTCCAACAGATCAACCGTCGCCTCCGGCGGGAGACCCGGCTCCTGGCCGCTGGCGGCAAGCCAGCGCAGGCGGATCCCGAGCCCGATCACGCCGCGAACGTGGCCCGCGGAATCGAAGACCGGCGTCCCATAGGCGAGAATCGGCTCCTTGAGGATCGGTGCGAAGGTGTAGCCGCTCAGGGAGGCGCGGCCGCCGTTGACCGCGTTCTTGAACCAATCCGTGTTCGCAACGTCGCTGGAGGCGAGGCTGCCGGTGGAACGGCAGATTGGCCGCCCATCAACTGCGAGCAAGGACGCTACGGCGTAAACCGGGTAGGGGTCGATAGCCGCTTTCAGTGTCGCCTGGCAAGCGGCGACATCCTCCGAGCCTGCGATGGCAGCCTCGACAATCGTGTTGTGCGCCAGTTCGTCGGCGATCTGTTGCGATTGCCAGAGCAGGTTGGACTCGTTGTTGGAGGCCAGCGTCGCATAGCGCTCGGTGGAGCGGCGCGCTTGGTCCACCTGGTCGTTATAGTGCTGAATGGCCGCGAGGATGCCAAACCCCGTGGGAACCACGAGCACAATCGCAAACACCAGCAACAAACGGCGACGGAGGGGACCCAGGAATTGCCGGATCATAAAGAACAGCAGCTCACCCTTCCGCAGCGCCGGCTCAGCAGGAGATGGGAGCTAGACGGCCTGCCGTGCCTCCGGGCGCGTCCCGAAGAAGGAAAGCGCCTGGGAGATCGTGACCTTCAGAGTATCCGGCTCGAATGGCTTGGTCACCAGGTAGGTTGGCTCTGGGCGCTCGCCCGTGAGGAGCTGCTCGGGATAGGCGGTCACGAAGATGACCGGCACGGTCATGCCCTGGAGGATCGCTTTCACCGCCGTCAGTCCGGAGCCGCCAGCGCCGAGGTCTATATCCGCCAACACGAGGCCCGGATTGGCCCTGCGCGCGAGCTGCACCGCCTCCGCCTGGCTCGAGGCTACGCCGATTACGGTGTGACCCATATCGGCGACCAGGCCGGAGATGTCGAGCGCGATCACCGGCTCGTCCTCGATGATCAGGATGGTGGTCGCCATCTGCTGGTTGACCATCGACCAAGCCTCGGAAACCAGCTCGGCAGCCGTCGATTCCGGCACTTTCAGGATTTCGGCAGTCTGATCGACCGAGAAGCCCTCAAGGCTGGTCAGCAAAAGGGCTTGGCGTTCGCTCGGCGGCAGCGCCTTCAGTCTGGACTGAACGGTGAGGTCAACCAGCTCGCCAGGCGGTACCGAATCCGACGCAGAATCCCGGATGCCCGTCCGCGTAATGACCTCATGGAACAGGGAAAACAGCTGGACCCGGGCTTCCGGCCCCGGCTTCACTCGATGCGGCTCCTGAACCAGGGTCTCAAGGCAGATCCGGACATAGGTATCCCCGATGTTTTGGTCTCCGACCAGCGCACGGGCGTACCGACGCAGATAGGGAAGGATGGAAATGAGCTGTTCGGACATGTCTGCCATGGTGCTCCCTTATCGCGGCCACGCCCCAATGTGGCCCCACAAGCCCCGATCGCCGGACCATGCGTCCGCTCCGAGGAATGCACTTTTTCCTATTCGGAGGAACACCCTGGATGCCACAAGAGTTCCCTGTGATATTGAATATAGCCTAGTCTGCAACCGTTTGCGCCCAAGAGACTTAATTATTGGCTGGGGGATGCGGCGGAAGGCGGCTGCGGGGCCAGTGGATGCGGGCGAGCATCAGGCTCGCGGCCACAACGCAAGGACGATCTGACGGTGCCGCAATGCGGGCCGAGGGGGCGGTCTCTGACCGAGCACGTGCGAGAATGATCGAGGACAAGAAGGAACTGGGCAAGGCCAGGAAATTGGGCCGGGCTGCAGAAGGTGTGATGGAGCGGTCAAGCACGAACCAAGTCACCCGGAAGGAGAAAGCGCCGCCGGCACAGGATCGCTGGTTCGACACCCAGCTCAGCCGGATGTATGCGGATTTGGCAGCCGAGCCTTTGCCCAAAGACATGATGGCGTTGCTTGAAAAACTCAAGGCGCCGAAAAGCTAGTCGTGCCGCAGGGATGCCGGACTTCGATCCGTTAGGCCGAGTCAGCGGTGTTGGATCGGGAGCGGAGCGCTTCACCACCAAGACGAGGTACGAATGAGCCAACCGACCTTCGATGAGATGTCGTCGGAAATGCGCTTCGCCCTTTTGGAAGCGGTGCCCCACCTGCGCGCCTTCGCGCGCTCGCTGACCCGCAACCGAGACCAGGCGGACGATCTGGTGAACGACACAATCGTTCGTGCGATCGCTGCGTCGAACCAGTTCACGCCCGGCACCAACTTCCGGGCCTGGGTCTTCACCATTCTGCGCAACCTGTTCTACAACCAAGGACGCCGTGGGAAGGCGCGCTTCTCCTCACTCGACGAGCTCTCGGTCGATGAGCCGATGGAAGATGCGGCGCAGGAAGCGAGCCTGGAGTTCGACGACTTCCGCCGAGCCTTCTTCCAACTGCCCGACCATCACCGCGAGGCGTTGATCTTGGTGGGGGCCAGCGGCCTCAACTACGAGGACGCCGCCAAGATCTGCGGCTGCCAGGTTGGCACAATGAAGAGCCGCGTCTCGCGTGCACGTACCGAACTCAGGCGCGTGCTGGAAGCGGATGCGGTCGAGAGCAAGCGCATCGAATCGAAGCCGGTCACCGGCCAGGACCCGTTTGAGATCATCGGGCAGAAGATTCCCGCGCGATCGAAATAGCCCCCAGCCTGGCCCGCTTGAGGCATTGACGAACGCAGTGCTATCTCTCCTCCGGCACAGCAGTCGTCGGGGGAGCACTTGGCCAAGGTCGTCACGCAGTTTCCGCGCAAGGTCCGCATCGTCGAGAACGTATTCATTCCAATGTCGGACGGCATCCGGCTCGCGGCTAAGCTCTGGTTGCCCGAGGATGCCGAACGCGATCCCGTGCCGGCGATCGTCGAATGCGTGCCCTATCGGAAGCGCGATGGGACGCGGACGCATGATCAGGGCTCGCATATGTATTGGGCTGGACATGGCTATGCCTGCATCAGGCTTGACATCCGTGGCAGCGGCGACAGCGAAGGTCTGATCGACGACGAATACACAGCACAGGAGCAGCGCGACGGATGCGAGGCGCTGGCCTGGATCGCCAAGCAAAGCTGGTGCATGGGCAGCGTCGGCATGGTCGGGATCTCCTGGGGCGGATTCAATGCGCTGCAGATCGCGGCGCTGCAGCCGCCGGCGCTGAAGGCGATCATCACCGTCGGATCGACGGATGATCGCTACGCAACCGATATCCATTGGGTCGGTGGATGTCTCTCCAAGGATAACTTCGACTGGTCGGCCACCATGCTCGCGAACAACGATCTCCCGCCGGACCCGGCGATCGTCGGGCCGCAATGGCGCGAGATGTGGGAGGCGCGAATGCGCCACAACGCGCCCTGGATACTGACTTGGCTCCAACATCAGCGGCGCGACGCTTTCTGGAAGCAGGGCTCGGTCTGCGAGGATTTCTCGAAGATCAAGGTTCCGGTCTATGCGGTGAACGGCTGGGCAGATAACTACTCCGAATCAATCCCGCGCCTGTTGGCTGGCCTCAAGGTCCCGAGCAAGGGATTGATAGGGCCATGGGCGCATTCCTACCCGCACCATGCCGCGGTGAAGCCGGAGATCGGCTGGCTGCAGGAGGCGCTGCGCTGGTGGGACCATTGGCTGAAGGGCAAGCCCACCGGCATCATGGACGAGCCGCTCTACCGCGTCTGGATGCAAGAGAGCCAGCCGCCCAAGACCTGCTATGCCGAACGGCCGGGGCGCTGGGTGGCGGAAGCGGATTGGCCGTCGCCGCGGATTGAATGGCGGAATCTTTTTCTCAATCTCGGTGGCGCGCTTGAGCCGAAACCGCGGCGGACCAAGCCGGTCAATATCTGCTCGCCGGTCTGGGTCGGGGCCGCGGCCGGCGAGGTCGGTCGCTATGGCAACGAGGCGGAATGGCCGACTGACCAGCGCGAGGATGATGGCGGCTCACTTATCTTCTTGACCGAGCCTCTGCCGGAGCGGCTGGAGATACTCGGCGCGCCGCAGCTCGATCTCGAGTTCGCATCGGACAAGGTGCTGGCATTGGTCGCTGTCCGGCTCAATGATGTGGCGCCGGACG
>Ga0335069_10010405_pt1 | contig 13179 bp, 10 predicted proteins | sample Lox_Sample_11_FD_206714 | JGI IMG/M metagenome (GOLD analysis project Ga0335069, IMG submission 206714) | Soil microbial communities from Loxahatchee National Wildlife Refuge, Florida, United States - Lox_Sample_1.1 | ecosystem: Environmental > Terrestrial > Soil > Wetlands | place: USA... | reverse complement strand
GGGACACGATGGGTCTGCCGGGACCAATCACCACTAAGGGCGCGAAGGGACACGAAGGGTCAGCCGGAACCAATCACCACTAAGGGCACGAAGGGACACGAAGGGTCAGCCTGGACCAATCACCACTAAGGCACGAGGGGACACGAAGGGTCAGGCGGGAGAGGCTATGCGAGGTTCTTGTATCTTATTGATGTCATGTTGTTTGCTTTTCAATCTGGGTTGTTCGCGCGGGGACCGAGCTGGCATTTCTCAGGATGAATTGGTTCGGCGAACTCAGGAGTTGTTTGATTCTGTGGCTGGCGGCGATCGGCGGCCTTGGAGGAAGTACTTTGCCGACGACTGCATGTACTTCGACGAGAAAGGTCACAACATGAATAAGGAGGCGTTGGTGGCGGATATCGTGCCGTTGCCCGCGGGGTATTCGGGGTCGATTCGGATTGGGAGGGTGGAGAGCCGGATTGAGGGGGATGTTGCGATTCTCAGTTATGACTTCAATGAGGCGGAGAGCGTGTTTGGGCAGACGATGAATGCGCGGTATCACGCGACCGATACCTGGCTGCGGCGGGGCGGCGATTGGCGGATTGTGGCGGGACAGGTGTTGCGGTATTACGAGGATCCGGCGGCGGGAGTGGCGGAAGTGAAGAAGTATGCGGAGTATGTGGGAACGTACGAGGTTGCGCGCGGGATGACGATGACGGTGACGCTGGAGAACGGGCATCTGATGCGGCAGCGCGGAGGGGCGAGAGCGCAGGAATTGATTCCGGAGGCGGAGGGGATTTTCTTTCGCAAGGGAGTTGAGGGGCGGACATTGTTTCGGCGCGGGGCGGATGGGAAGGTGGAGGCGCTCATTGACCGTCGGAATAATGAGGATATTGTTTGGGCGAAGAAGTAGCGCTCATAGCTCAGCTCTGCGCTTCGAGCTTCCGGAGCAGCGGAGGGAGTATGCCTGACGGCGATTGTGATAGCCGATGAGGCTGTAGGGATTTCTTCGACTGGTTCGGCTCGCCGCTCTTACCTCACAGGCGCTCGGGACGACATCGCTTGAAAAGAAATTTCAAAACACAATTACTTGTTTGGTTTTGCGGCGGGTTTCTGGGATTTGCGGAGTTGGTGGGCCTGTTCGAATTCTTCAGCCAGGACGCGGGTGTCGAGGTTTTCGCGGATGTGGGCCAGGCGCTGCTCTAGTTTTTGGAGCGCGTCGGAGATGTTGGATTGGTTGGTAATGGCTATGTCTCGCCACATGGAGTAGGGCGAGCCGGAGATGCGGGTGAGGTCGCGAAGGGCGCGGCCACCGATGTCGAGGAGCGGTGCTTCGGGGCCGAATTCCTCGACCAGCGTAGCGGCCAGGGCGGTGGAGATCATCTGGAGAAGATGGCTGATCCAGGCGCAGAAGCGGTCGTGTTCGGCGGGATCCAAGAGAGCTACGCGTGCGCCCAGTTTTTCTACGCAGTGAATGAATTCGCCAGTAACACCGGTGTGCGGGTTCTGGCGCGGAAGAGGCGTGAAGAGCCAGGCGGCTCCGTGGAAGAGATCGGGGTCGGCGAATTCTACTCCGGCGTTTTCTTTTCCTGCCATTGGGTGTCCGGCTAAGAAACGCTGAGCGGCGGAGCGGCCGAAGGATTTTGTGGCTCGCTTTACGATCTCTTCTTTTGTACTGCCGACATCGGTGACGAGCGTGCGCGCGGGGAGCGATGGGCCGAGGCGCTCGATGAAGTCGATGATGGCGATGACTGGCGTGGCCAGGACTACGAGGTCGCTGCCGCGGACGGCTTCGGTGATGTTGGACGTGCCTTTGTCGATGGCGCCGCAGTCTTTGGCTCGCTTGAGGACTGGCGGACGATCGCAGCCGATGACGCGGCCGACGAGATGGCGCTTTTTGAGCGCGAGGCCGAGCGATCCGCCAATCAGGCCCGTGCCGACGATGGTGGCTTGCTTAAAAGGCATGAAGAGATTTGGTAATTGGGTAATTTAGTAATTGTGTAATCGACCCCACAACCGCCAAGGCACCCAATTACCCGATTTCGCAATTACTAAATTACACAATTTCTTCAAGCGATTGTGCGGCCTATCGCGGGCGCTATCACCCGGATGCTTTCCATCAGCTCGGCGAACTGATCTGGGTAGAGCGATTGCGCTCCGTCGGAGAGAGCTTTGTCCGGCTGATGATGGACTTCGATCAGGAGCGCGTCGGCTCCGGCGGCTACTGAGGCTCGGGCCATCGGAGTGACTTTGTCGCGGCGGCCGGTGCCGTGCGACGGGTCGGCGGTGATGGGCAGGTGCGAGAGCTTGTGAATGATGGGCATGGCCGAGATGTCCATGGTGTTGCGGGTGTAGGTTTCGAAGGTGCGGATGCCGCGCTCGCAGAGGATTACGTCGTAGTTTCCGCCGGCCAGCAGATATTCGGCGGAGCAGAGCAGCTCTTCGAACGTCGCGGAGATGCCGCGCTTCAGCAGGACTGGCTTGCGGACCTTGCCGAGTTCGCGGAGGAGATTGAAGTTCTGCATGTTGCGCGCGCCGACCTGGAAGATGTCGATGTAGGGGAGCATGAGCTCGATCTGCGAGATTTCCATGACCTCGCTGATGACGAGAAGGTTGTAGCGCTCGCCCGCTTCCTGCAAAAGCTTGAGGCCGTCGTGGCCAAGGCCCTGGAAAGAATAAGGAGAGGAACGCGGCTTGAAAGCGCCGCCGCGGAGAACGCGGGCTCCGGCTTGCGCGATTTGCTCGGAGACTTTGAAGAGCTGCTCGCGCGATTCTACCGAGCATGGACCGGCCATGACGACGATGCTGTTGCCGCCGATTTCGAGGCCGTTGCGCAGCTTGACTACCGTGCCTTCGGGGCGGAAGTTGCGGGCGGCGAGGCGGTAGGGCGAGGTGATGCGGTGGACTTCCTGAACGCCGGGAAGCATTTCGACTTCGCGCGTGTCGAAGTCGGATTGAGAGCCGACGCCGCCGAGCACGGTTTTGAGAGCGCCGGTGGAGCGGTGGACCTCAAAGCCCATCTGAACCAGCTGGTCGATGACGTGCTGGATCTGCTCTTCGCTGGCGTGGTCCTGCATGGCTACGATCATTGAGTATTTGGCCCCTTATTCTTTGCTGCGAATTTCCAAGTTCTAAACCACAAAGGACACTAAGTTACACGAAGGTAAACCGCGTTCTAAACCACAAAGGACACTAAGTTACACGAAGGCAAACCGCGTTCTAAACCACAAAGGACACTAAGTTACACGAAGACAAACCGCGTTCTAAACCACAAAGGACACTAAGTTACACCAAGGCAAACCGCGTACTAAACCACAAAGGACACTAAGCTACACCAAGGCAAACCGCGTACTAAACCACAAAGGACACTAAGCTACACCAAGGCAAACCGCGTTCTAAACCACAAAGGACACTAAGTTACACGACGACAAACCGCGTACATTTTCAGTCCTCGACGCGCGGATCTATCCCGGTTTCGCGTCCGGTGAGGTTCGGATTCGGGGAAATTTCGTTCCCCTGAATGCTGCGCATCACGTCCAGCAGACGCTCGTAAATTTTTGCCAGATCGCGGCCGCCGAGCGGCCCTTTACTGTGGCTCTGAACATTGGCGATGACATCCTCTTCGCGATTGGGCTCGTAGATCGGCAAATGCGCGATCGCTTTGAGCTTTCCGATTTCGATGACGGCGGCGGCGCGCTCGTTGAGCAGGGCCGCCATGCGGCGGTCGACGTCGTCGATTTTCTTGCGCCAATCGGAAATATCCATAAAACCCAGTCGTCAGTTGTCAGTTTTCGGTTCTCAGTTCAAACACCTGTCCCCATGCATCCGGGTGCAAACAATCATTTTCTTGCTGAGAGCTAAGAACTGACAGCTGTAAGCCGCTTTATGAATTCTGCCACAGACGCCGCTTCTCTTGCGGGATTTTGTTCGATGACGTGAACTATGGCACTGCCGACTACCGCGGCGTCGGCGAACCTGCCGACGGCGGCGAATTGGTCGGGCGTGGAGATGCCGAAGCCGACTGCGACGGGCAGTTTCGAGAGGCGGCGGATGCGCTTGACCAGAGTTTGAGCGTCGTTCGACATCTCCTGGCGCTCGCCGGTGACGCCGGTTCGCGAGACAGCGTAAATGAATCCAGAGGAGACATCGGCGATGCGCTTGAGACGTTCATGAGTCGAAGTCGGCGCGGCTAAGAAGATGGTAGCGAGGTCGTTTGTGCGGGCTTCGCGGAGGTAGTCGGCGGCTTCTTCGATGGGGAGATCGGTGATGAGGACGCCATCGACGCCCGCGGCGCGGGCCACGCGACAGAACTTGGCAAGGCCCATGCGGAGGATGGGATTGAGATAGGAGAAGATGACCAGGCCGGTGGATTGGGAGTGCTCGCGAATTTCGGCGGCAAGTTTCAGGACGTGCTCAAGAGTGGTGCCGTGCTTGAGAGCCCGCTCGCTGGCGCGCTGAATGACCGGGCCGTCGGCGAGCGGGTCGCTGAAAGGGACACCGAGTTCGACGATGGCGGCTCCGGCCTCGATAGCGGCGAGGATGACGTCTTTGGTGGTGGCGAGGTCGGGGTCGCCGCAGGTTACGTAGGCGACGAGCGCGGGATGAGGGTCGAAGTGGAAGGGCACGGGGGTATTGTAGATTGCAGCAGGCGGATGGAAGAAGTGGGAAGCGAAGCGAAGAGGGGTAAGCCCGGAGCAGCGCGCGTGTTTGTCACGAGAACACCACGTGGATGCGGTTATCGGGCAATCGCTCTCAAAATTCGCACCAGCTGACCGACATGAAATAGTAAATCAATCGTCACCCCGCTCATTTCCCTTGCAGCGCCTCAACTTGCTTCCGAGCTCCGTCCAAATCCGGCGAGACCTTCGCCACCCGTTCCCGAATCGCCTCCGCCTCGTCCTTTTTCCCCTGCTCTTCCAAAGCCCGCGCCAGCAGCAGATAACCTACGTCAGTAGGCTCGACTGCCATGGCCCGCGAATACTCCTGGGCCGCGCCGGCAAAGTCTCCACTTCGCTCCGCGATCAGTCCCAGCCCAATCAGCGCCATCGGAATCGGATGCTCCGGCTGCGTCTGCAGCGACTGCTCAAAGCACTCCTTCGCTTCTGGAAGTTTGCCAAGCCCGCGATACGCCGATCCCAAATTAGCGAAGGCCTTGGCGCGCATCCCGGGATCGCCCGCGTAAAAAGCCACAATCCGATAGTGTTGAATCGCGCCCGCCAGATCCCCGCGGCTGTGCTCGTAAGCGCCAAGGTCAAGATTCGCCGGCAAATCATCCGGACGAATCTTCAGCGCCGCCTCAAACTGGGAAGCTGCCTCGCCGGTGCGCCCCTGCTCCATCAGATATTCCCCAAGCGAGTCGTGCGCGATGTAGTTGTTGCCGGTGAGAGCCAGAGTTCGCCGCCAGAACGACTCTGTGTCGTGCCAGTATGCAACCTGCCGATGAGTAAGAGCGCCAAGCACAAAGAGGATGACGACCGCCGTCACAACGGATACGGAGTGGGGAACGCGCCGAGCCGCGCAGTCCGCGGCAAGCCAGGCAACCATCACAAACAATCCGATGAACGGAATATAAGCGTACCGGTCCGCCATCGCCTGCGACCCAACCTGTACCAATCCAAGCATGGGTACAAGCGCGCCCAGAAACCAAAGCCATCCCATAAGAAGGTAGCGGCGGTTGCGGGTAGCAACGACAGCGACGGTAATAAAGACCAGAAAGGCCAGCGCCCCAAACACCTCCCATGCGGGATAAAGGACTGTCGGGTGCGGATAAAGAGCAACAAGTTTCGACGGCCAAACCGCCTTTCCCAGATAGCGAACATAAGCCAAGACGGCAGTCTCGAAACGAAGCAGCAGGCTGTACTGAGAGAATGTCTGCACGGCCCCGCCCGCCCGCTGCGCCTTGATGGTGACAAAGGCGCTAACCAGGGAAAGCAAAACAAAAGGAATTTTCTCCAGCACCAGCATGCCAAGCGTAGAAGCCGGCCCGGCTGCAGACGAAGCATCGCTCCGCAAGCGCCCCAGCGGCCAGTAATCCAAAAGCAAAAGCAGGAACGGGAAGGTAATAACCTGAGGTTTGCTAAGCAGCGCCATCACAAATAACAAACCGACGAGCACATATCGTTCCACGCGAGGCCGCCGCGCATACCAGACATAGGCCAGCAGGGCGAGCAAAAAGAAAAGCATGCTCAGCACATTCTTGCGCTCGGCCGCCCATGCGACCGATTCAACATTCACCGGATGCAGCGCAAACAGAGCGGCCACAAACAAGCTGCGCCCGGGAAATCCAGCAGCACGCAGTAAAAACAGAAAAAGAAGAACCGCGCACAAGCCATGAAGCAAGATGCTGACTTCGTGATGCCCGGCTGCATTCAAGCCAAACAACTGGCAATCCAGCGCATGCGAGAGCCACGTCAAAGGATGGTAGTTCGCCGCATCATAAGTGCTGAACGCCCACTTCACCGCCGCCCAAGTCAGCCCCGCTTTCACATGCGGGTTATTTGTGATGTAGTCGTCGTCGTCGTAATTGACGAATCCGTTATGCAGCGCAGGCTGATAGCTGAGGAGTGTTGCCGCTATGAGCAGAAGGCTGGCGATAAACTGAAGCCGCCATGATGCGCTCAATGCCGTTTCGGAGGAAGATACGCTCATCTCGACATATTCTGAACCAGCGTCAAACGATCATGGAAACGGAATCGCCATGACGAATTCCGTTAGTCATCGAGATGGCCGAAACAAGAGGGGACAGAATCGTGCGTTTCCTGCAGGCGCAGCGCGGAGAAGAGAAGAAGCCAGACCGATGGAAAACTACTGTTGCGGTGGAGCGTTCAAAATCCGGTCCAGGCCGGGCGCCGGAGACGATCCGACCGTCCGCGCGACAAAGAAATTGTGGTCGTAAAGATTGCGGTACATCCGGCCGGCAATCTCCGCGGCCTTGGGGCCGAAGGTCGCGTGCCCGCCCTGCAAAAAGACCACCGTCACGATTCGTCCGTAGTCGGTATTCGCATACGAAGCAAACCATCCAAACCGCGTACCGGCGTGCGAGCAAGTGCCGGTCTTGCCAAGGATCGATTCCTCGTTGAAATTCAGACGCAAGCTGCGAGCCGTGCCGTAAGCAACCGCGCCAGCCATGCCATCGGAGAGTTCCGGAATGGCGTTCGCGATATCGAGATGCCGCTTGATGATCGGTTGAAAGTCGGCCACCGCATCGGCGGACGTCGGATGCTGCAAGTAATAGAGCGTTCCGCCATTCGAAATCGCCGCCACCAGCGCCCCCAGTTGCAGAGGCGTCATCGAAATGCCCTCGCCGAACGAGCACATCTTTCCAACTCCGCCCAGCTTGGCCGAAATTTCTTCCTGCGGATACGTCCCGAGATGCTCGCCGGGAATGCGATAGCCGGCATACTCGCCCAGGCCAAACTGGTGCGCATAATACTGAACTTTCTCAAATCCGAGGCGGCGTCCGAGCGCTTCAAAATAAGCGTTGTTGGAGTGCGACAGCGCCTCGGTCAAATTCATGCGTGTGCGCCGGGCAATTGCAACTTCCGTCTCGCGATCGACCAGTCCTTCACTCACCGCCGCCAGCGCCACAGAAAGTTTGATGGTGGAGCAAGGCTGCGCGCCGCTGGAAAGGGCCAGCTTCTGGTTCACCATGGCGAGAATTCGTCCGCTGGTAGGCTCAATCGCGACAACGGTGCCATTCATGTTGCCCAGGGCATCAATCGCCGCCGCCCGCACAAGCGGATCTTCTCCCGCCGTCACATCGCCTTCCGTCAAATCCGACGTGACAAACGAACTCGTATAAAACCGCTCATAATAACGATGCCGCCGAGCGGTGGCCGACTTCGCCACGGGCGTGCGGCTATGCGCGAGCGCATGCATGCGCCGGCGCGCGCGCGCACTCTCCGTAACTTTGCGCGATTTCGAGTGCGACGTGGTGGTGTGCGAGGAGAGCGAATGCGGATTTACGCTAGCGGCAAAAACGCTGGCGCGGATGGCAACGACAAGAGCGACAAAGAGTGCGAGACGAACTAGCGCAGTATAAAACTTCACTTTCACGGAATCCCCATCCCCGGCGGTCACAAATTGTCTCAATCTATTGAATACGATGCAAGGACGTCGCCAAACCCAGCCGCGGGAGGCGCAAACCACTGCAACTGATCGAATATTAAGGGATTTGAAGTCCGAGAGGCAATGATAAAGCCGAAATCGGGCCGATTTGGTCGTACCTGCTTAAAGCACTGAATTTAATGACGTTGCTCGATCTTTCTCCGTGGTCACTCACTTTCGTTACAGGGGCCAGTTGTTACCTGAAAAGGTTCCCGCGAGTGAAATCATTTGCACTCGAAATGCTTCGGGGCGAAATGAAGGCGCGGCATCACATCTTTCTTCGTACATGTTGAACAGGCATTGAGTCTGCGCGCAAAGTCTCGGTGTCACTTTATGTCCTGCGTGGTTTCGCCTTTTACGATGTGCGCAGTGGCACGGACTCACGAGGACGACTGCTTAATTTTCTGTTATTTTCTGACGGCATAGTCCAGCGCAATTTCGTGGGGAGGTTTCGTTTGCGATTCTCACCGATCATCGTAACCCTCGCTCTTCTTCTCATCGCGACCGCATTCGCCAACGCGGACGACGCCAAAACAAACTCCACTGTCGCCGGCCGCCGCGCCGAACTCACCCGCCTGCTCAACGAGGAATGGGAATACACCCTCCGCAACGAGCCCGAACTCGCCACCCAGGTCGGCGACAACCGCTACAACGACCGCCTCAGCGACTTCTCCGACAAGGCCATCGCCGCAGACATTGAGCACTCCCGCCAGGCGCTCGCCCGCTTCGAGGCCATCGATACTACCGGCTTTCCCGAGCAGGAAAAACTCAACCAGCAACTCATGGTTCGCAGCCTGCGCGAGGGCCTCGACAGCGCCAAGTTCAAAGACTGGGAAATGCCCGCCACGCAGTTCGGCGGCATTCATCTCTGGTATCCGTCGCTGCCCTACGACTCGCCCTTCCGCACCGTCAAAGATTACGAAGACTACATCGCGCGCCTCCATCAAATGCCGCGCGGCCTCGAAGTCACCATCGCTCACATGCGAGACGGTTTGCGCGACCATCTGATGCCGCCGAAATTTCTCCTCGAGAAAGTCGCCGGCCAGGCGCAGGAAGTCGCCGACGATTCGATTGAGAAGAGCCCGTTCTGCGCGCCGCTGAAAAAATTTCCCGACTCAATCAACGAAGCCGACCGCAAGCGGCTCCGCAGCGCGATCGAAGACGCGGTCAAGAACGAAGTCGCGCCGGCATACGCGAAGTTCGCCAAATTCGTCCGCGAAGATTACGCGCCGCACGGCCGCCTCGATCCCGGCCTCTGGGCTCTCCCCGACGGCGGCGCCCGCTATCGCTTCGCGGTAAAACATCAGACCACGACCGACATGACGCCGGACCAGATTCATGACCTGGGCGTAAAGAGTGTCGCGGAAATCGAAGCGCAGATGCTGGTCATCGCCAAGGCGCAAGGCTTCAGCGACCTCAAATCCTTCAACGACCACATCCGCCAGGATGCCGCGCTGCACGCCAAGTCCGGCCAGCAGCTGTTCGATCTCTATTCGCACTACGCCGACCAGATGTACAAAAAACTGCCGCAGCTCTTCGGACGCCTGCCGAAGAACAAGCTCGAAGTAGTGCCCATGGAAACGTTCCGCGAAAAATCCGCGCCGCCCGCCGACTACTCGATCGGCGCGGGCGACGGCTCCCGCCCCGGCCGCATCAACGTCAACGAATACGCGCCCGAAAAGCGCCTGCTGCTCAACGTCGAAGCCATCGCCTACCACGAAGGCGTTCCGGGACATCACCTGCAATTTTCCATCGCGCAGGAACTCACCGACCTGGCGCCCTTCCGCCGCTTCGATCTCGACGTGAACGCCTATACCGAAGGCTGGGCCTTCTATTCCGAGCGTCTCGGCAAAGAGGTCGGCTTCTACCAGGACCCCTACAGCGAGTACGGACGCCTGCAAAACGAAATGTGGCGAGCCGTGCGCTGGGTCGTGGACACCGGCGTGCATTCGGAGCACTGGACCCGCCAGCAAATGGTCGACTACTTCCACGAGCATACCGCCATGGACGACGAGAACATCAACACCGAAGTCGACCGCTACATAGCGTGGCCGGGCCAGGCGCTGTCATACAAGATGGGCCAGATGAAAATTCTCGAGTTACGAGCAAAAGCGCAAAAAGAGCTAGGCCCGAAATTCGATCTGCGCGCCTTCCACGATGCGGTGCTCGACTCGGGGCCGCTGCCGCTCGATGTGCTGGAGGTGAAGATCGATGAGTGGATAGGCGCCAGCAAGTAGGGCGGTTTGGGTGGCGCAGCGGTTCATCGCTATGGGGACTGCGCTGGCGGAGACCGAGGCGGATCCGATTCGGCAGAGAAATCATTGAAATTTTCCTTGTTGAGGAACCCCAGTACGAGCCGCGCTGCTTACCTTTTTGCAACATCGTCCGGGTTGCCCAATCCCATGTTGCGGACAAATCTGCGAGTTACACTCTCAGTCGCGGGTGAATGCTTGAATCGAGAATCTGAAAAGCAGAAGGTGACGGATGGGCGCTTCGAGATCGAAGAGAACGGAGCGACCGCTTACCTCGAATACCGGGAGAGCCCGGGCGTGTTGGAGCTGATCCACACGGAGGTGCCGGAGGAACTGCGGCATAAAGGGCTGGCGACGGAGCTGGCGGAGACGGCTCTGGAGTATGCGCGCGAGCACGGGCTTAAAATCGATGTGATTTGCCCGGTGGTGGCGGAGTACATTGGGCGGCATCCGGAGTATGCGGAGATGGTGTTGCAGTGAGTCGAGAGGCTCTGTGTCGTGGTTGCGCCGAAAAGGCTAAACCACTAAGGGCACAAAGGTACACAAAGGTTTTTAGGATTCCCCTTGCGCGTCGTGGCACGGCAAGAGTTTTGATTTCATTGGCTTGCGGTTGTGATTTTCGTCACAACCGGTCGTGACTCTAATCACGGCTTGAGGTTCACGCCTCCCCTAAGCTTCCTTGCAGGGTGAGGTGATCTCCACATGGTTCTCGTAGAGGAATTGAGGGTTCTCAATCATAAGAAACCTGAGGCAAACTCCGTGACCGCCACTGCCGAACATACCGTTACGCATTCATCCAAGGAAGTTTTTAAGCCGCGCCTGATTTTCTGGGAAGTCACCAAGGGGTGCAACCTGCGCTGCGTGCACTGCCGCGCGACCGCGACGGAGCTGAGTTCGCCGACGGATTTGCCGACGGCGAAGGCGCTGGACATTATCGACCAGATCGCGGAGATGGGGAATCCGATTCTGGTGCTGAGCGGCGGCGAGCCGCTGTACCGGTCGGATATTTTCCAGCTTGCAAGTTACGCACGCGATAAGGGCATCCGCGTGGCGCTGGCGACGAATGGGACGCTGGTGACGAAGGAAGTCGCGCGGATGATTGCGGACTCGGGGGTGAAGCGCGTGTCGATCTCGCTGGATGGGGCGGACGCGATGACGCACGATTCGTTCCGCGGGATTCCGGGGGCGTTCGAGGCGGCGCTGCATGGGTTGAGGAATCTGCAGGAAGTCGGGATGTCGACGCAGATCAATATGACGATTGCGCGGCACAATGCGGATCAGTTGCCGCGCGTGCTCGACATGGCGAAGACGGTGGGAGCGGACGCGCTGCACACGTTTTTGCTGGTGCCGGTGGGATGCGGCGTGGATATTGCCAACGATCAGATGGTGCCGCCGGATGAGTATGAGCGGATGCTGAACTGGTTCTACGATCAGTCGCTGGAAGGCGGGATCGAACTGAAGGCTACTTGCGCGCCGCACTACTTCAGAGTGGTTCGGCAGCGGAGAGCGGAAGAGAGAAGGGCAGAGGGTAGAGGTCAGAGGTCAGAGGTGAAAACCCCCGATGTGGCCGACGCTAGTGGGATTGGGCCAACCGAAATGATTATGCCTGGCGGGACTGGGATTTCGCTTAGGCCGCAGGGGCAGCACGGCGGGCATCCGGGTGGACATCCTTCTGGACATCCGGCGGGGAATCATACGGGACATCCTGGCGACATGAACGCTATGACTAAGGGCTGCCTGGCGGGGACTGGAGTTTGCTTCATCTCGCATGAGGGGGAGGTTTTTCCTTGCGGATACCTGCCGGCGATTGCGGGCGATTTGCGGCGCGAGAAGTTTGCGGATATTTGGACGAACGCCAAGGTGTTCAACGAACTGCGGGACACGGACAATTTGAAAGGGAAGTGCGGGTGCTGCGAGTTCCGCAATGTGTGCATGGGCTGCCGGGCGCGGGCGTTTGCGGCGACGGGCGATTACCTGGATCCGGAGCCATTCTGCGTGTATGAACCGAAGTCGGCGGCGCTGCGCGAGAAGATGGAGCAGCGCGGACGGTAGAGTTGATCCTCCTTCTTTGGCGGGAAGGGCCGATGGCTCTTCCCGTTTTTTATTGGAGTTGGGTTAGCTTCGACTGCGGTGTTTTTCGCCGAAAAGAGCTTTGACCACCAAGGACACTAAGGAACACGAAGGTCTTCTTTGCGTGGTCCGATACTCAAACGACAGGGTACACGGGGTTGCAGAGGGAGTTTCACGGCTCTTTTCGCATTTATAATCGCTGGTTCAGCAATCCTATTTTTCCAACAGAGGAGTCGCATTGGCGCTCGACGAGAATATTTACGAGATACGGCGCGAGAAGCTGGCCAAAATTGAGGCGCTCGGACAGCCGACCTATCCACGGAAGTACAACTTCAGCCATACGGTGCCGCAGATTATCGGGGAATATGGCGGGCAGACCGCGGAGGAACTTGAGTCGCCGCGGGTGAATGTGCGGGTGGCGGGGCGGATTATGGCGATCCGGCTGATGGGGAAGGCTGGGTTCGCGCATCTCCAGCAGGATGGGCAGCGGCTGCAGATTTATGTGAAGAAAGATGCGGTTGGGGACGCGGGATTTGAGCTTTGGAAGCTGCTTGATCTTGGCGATCACATTGGCGTGCGTGGATATTTGTTTCGGACGCGCACTGGGGAATTGAGCATTCATGCCGAGGAATTGACGTTTTTGTCGAAGGATCTTTTGCCGTTGCCGGAAAAGTGGCATGGGTTGCAGGATGTCGAGCTGCGGTATCGGCAGCGGTATGTGGATCTCGTCATGAATCCGGAGGTGCGCGAGGTTTTTTTGAAGCGCAGCAAG
>Ga0335069_10010404_pt1 | contig 13180 bp, 14 predicted proteins | sample Lox_Sample_11_FD_206714 | JGI IMG/M metagenome (GOLD analysis project Ga0335069, IMG submission 206714) | Soil microbial communities from Loxahatchee National Wildlife Refuge, Florida, United States - Lox_Sample_1.1 | ecosystem: Environmental > Terrestrial > Soil > Wetlands | place: USA... | reverse complement strand
AGGCCGAGCACGAGATATACATGCCGCCCGGCACGTTGCGCTCGGCGTCCTTTACCCGTTTTACGATGCGGGTGGGCTTACCGCACTTGGGGCAATCGGTGGACTTGGAGGTGTCCATCACCTTTTTGCGGTCTGCTGTTTTTGCGATTTTTGCCATATCAATCTCCTGACGATCGGCTCCGCGCGGCAGGGCCGGCAGCGAAGCGGAGTTCCTGAAATTTCGGGAGTAAACGAACGGAATCCGGACTGGCCGGTGAAAAGAGCTCTACTCGCCGTATCTACTTCATTTTACACGAAGGGGGTGCCGAGGAGCAGGAGACAGGAAGTCATTGGGCGGCGGCGGTAACTACGAACCTGAACTCACAAGCTCCACTTTCCGGGGGTACTTTCCAAATGCCTTGTTGATGAACCGATGGAAGCGATGAATGCTATGCACTGGATCGAGGAACATGAAGGGGCACTGACCTGGCACAACTTCGATCCCCTGCGCTCGGCAGAACTCAACGGCCTCAGGGCTTACGGAACCCTGGTTCCCGCTGCTGTACATCCAGACGTGGCGGATGCCCGCCTCGGAGCAATCGCGCACAACCGCGTTGGTAACGTTTGGCGAGGTGAGGATCAACGCGGCGTCGGGCGGCGGCTGAATATCCTGCACACGGGCGTAGCAGCGCTGCCCGAGAAGTTCGTCAACCTTGGGATTGACCGCAAACACCTCGTATCCGTGACGGCGAAACTCCTCGAAGAGCGACGGCCCAATGTTTTGCCTCTCGCGTGAGATACCGATGAAGGCAATGCGCTTCTGCGAAAGAAAATTCTGGATCACATCGAGCGAGACATTCGGTTTTGCCATGGCTCTTCAGCTCCCTTACCTGTCTAAGTCAAGCGGGGCTGAGTAGTCTGTGACACGGAACACGGCGCCGTGAGTCAACCTCTTAGGGAGAACTCAATGGCTGAATGCCATCTACTGTTCGCTGTTTACTTGAGCGAGAACCACCTTGCCGATGGAGCGATTGATCTCCGCTGCGTCCTGGTACTGCATATTGATCATGACGGCAGAGGCGTAGTCACGCGACGGCATGGCGAGCAGCGAGGTGCTGGTTCCCTGCTGGCCTCCGGTGTGCGCAAAGATGGGTTGGCCCTCGAGCTCAGCCAGTCCCCAGCCCAGACCATAGTGAGTTTCCTTGCCGTCGTTCGTCTTCTGCGAGGTCCACATCATCTTCACGGTTTCCGGCTTCAGCAGGCGGTTGTGGATCACGGCATCAGCGAACCGGACGAGGTCCTCGGAATTCGAAACGTAGCCGCCGCCCGGTATCTTATAGCTGGAGTCCATAAAGCCGGCGTTACGCACGTCGCCGTTATCGTCTTTCTGGTAGCCGCGGGCGCGATGCGGGACAATGGCGAAGTTGTCCACGATGGTGTGCATCATTCCCGCCGGTTTGAAAACGTGCTCGGCCATGTAGTCGGGAAACTTCTGGCCCGAGGCGCCCTCCATCACGCAGCCGATCACAGTGTAGCCATAGGTGGTGTAGGCAAATTTGTCCCCGGGGTGGAAAAGCAGCGCGTCATTCTTGAAAAAGATCATGCCGTCGGAGGTCGAGTAGTAGTGGATGGTGCTCTCGGCTTCTTTGCCCTCGTAGGCGCGAATCCCTGAGAGATGGCCGAGAAGCTGGCGCGTGGTGACGGGCCATTTCTTCTCCGGGAACTCCGGGCAATACTTCTGGATCGGCGCGTCGAGGTCGAGCTTCCCTGCTTCTGCGAGTTGCAGCGCGCCGACGGCTGTCATCGGCTTGGCAACGGAAGCGGTGCGGATGAGAGTCTCCGTGGTCGCCGGGAGATCGTTTTCGAGATCGGCGAGACCGTAAGCCTTCTTGAAGATGACATTGCCTTTTAGCTCGATGGCAACCGACACCGCTGGAAGCTTTTGCTCCGCACGCGCCTTCTCGACGATCTGGTCGATCTGCTTGATGGTGTCGGGTGAAAGCGAAGTTTGCGCAGAAGCTGCGGCGACAAGAACGACAACAAAGGTGATGACTGACAAGGACCGTAAGCGGCGCATTCCAGCTCCTGAAGAAATTGGCGTGCCAGTTTCGCCGTTTCTGGACGAACGCGCAACTCTTGAGCGATTGGCCTCGATCCACTTTGGGAATGACAAGGCCGGGCCACACGCTTTAACGTATCCGCGACAAAGAATCTGGCCTCACAATGTTGCTATCTGTCGAGCGCCTCACCGGAGGAGACCCATGCTCGAAGCGGTGAACCTCAAAAACAAGCTGACGAAAACTGCCTACGCGCGCCAGATGCCGCACCTGCAGGACAGCATGCGCAAGCTGCAATACGAGATGAAAGAGGCGGGGATCGCGGTCATCATCTGCATGCAGGGCTGGAACACCTCGGGACGCGGCCGGGTGATCAAGAAGCTCACGGAGCGGCTCGATCCGCGCATGTTCCGCGTGCATCCCGGCAAGCCTCCCACGAAACTGGAGCGCGGCTATCACTTCCTGTGGCGCTACCAGGTGGCATTGCCAAACTACGGCGAGATCGCACTGTTCGACCATTCCTGGTATGGGCGGGTGCTCATCGAGCGCTGCGACCACCTGACGCCGAAAAAGCTCTGGCGCGAAGCCTACCAACAGATCAACGAATTCGAGCGCCTGCTCACTGACGACGGACAGGTCCTGCTGAAGCTGTGGATGCACATCTCGAAGGCGGAGCAGAAGGAGCGCTACCGAGAGTGCGAGCGGGATCCGCTGCTGAAGTGGAAAATCACCAAGGAATACAAGCGCCAGCACCGCCGCTACGAAGAATGGACTGAGGCGGTGGAAGATATGCTGGCGAAGACGAATACCGCGTACGCGCCGTGGTCGGTGATCGCAGCCAACGATTTGAACTGGGCACGCGTGAAAGTGTTCGAGGTGTTAATCAAGCGTTGCGAGGAAGCGCTGGAACGCAAGAAAGCCGCGGCCGCTTTGAAGGCGGTTCCCAAATCGGAGGCGCGCCATGCTTGAAAAGCTCGACATGACGAAGAAGCTGACGAAGGCAAAATACGCGGATGAACTTGGCCCGTTGCAAGTGCGGCTGCGCGAGTTGGAGTTCGAACTCTACAACAAGAAAGTGCCGGTGCTGTGCGTCTTTGAAGGCTGGGACGCGGCCGGCAAAGGCGGAGCCATCAAGCGGCTGACGGAGATGCTCGATCCGCGCGGTTATTGCGTTTCGGCGTTTGCGGCCCCGCGAGGGGACGAGAAGACACATGTTTATCTCTGGAGATTCTGGCAGAGCCTGCCTGCTGGCGGCGTGATCGGCATCTGGGATCGCAGTCACTACGGACGCGTGCTGGTCGAGCGCGTGGAGGGCTTCTGCACCTACGACGAATGGCGCAGGGCATACCAGGAGATCAACGAGTTCGAGGCGCACCAAACCTCGTTCGGAATGGTGATCTGCAAATTCTGGCTGCACATCACTCAGCAGGAGCAGCTACGCCGGTTCAAAGGACGCGAACTCGATCCGTTCCGCTCCTACAAGCTCACCGACGAAGACTGGCGTAACCGCGAGAAATGGGACCAATATTCGCTGGCCGTGGAAGACATGGTGCTGCACTGCTCGACGAACTACGCGCCGTGGACAGTGGTGGAGGCCAACGATAAATACTTCGCGCGCGTGAAGGTGCTGCGGACAGTGGTGGAGGCGATTGAGCGGAGAATAATGAGGAAGAAAGCAACGTAACTATTCGCAGGATTGATCTTGACGCGCCCAACTGCCGGAATTCCAGCCGAGACCGGGATACCCATGCGCGTGTCTGTAGCTCGTTGCAAGCGGCATCAGTTCGCACAACGAATGGCACCCTCGAAAACTCGTCAGACATCGCAGATTGAACTCTCGACCGGCTTGCATCTGCTCGGCGTTTGCATCGGCAGCCAAGTCGTTGACGAGCACTTCGCCAGTTTCCATCCCCATGTGAAGATGCGACCAATGCGCGTAGTAGTGCGCCATTTCGGGATAGTGTTCAATGTCGACGTCCCGCCCATGAAGAGCTTCCTTAGAAAGTGACGGGAGAAGGTCTGACGTCCCCATCAACCATTCGTTTTCGCCCTCCACTGTCACGTCGACAGAGACGTTACTAACCTTGCCGTCTTCGAGATCGATGCCAGCTCCTACATTCCAGACTCTGAGACCGAGCCGCCTCCTTGCATCTGGAACAGACTCAAACAGTACTGCACGGAAAGCTCTTTCGATCCATTCACGTCTGCTGAATGGGGTATACAGATGCCATGGAGAAGCCGAGACAATACGCGCGTTATTTAACTTAAAGATGCGTTCATGCTCGCGATCCTCGTACTTGTTCAATAGCGGCGCTAGCGAAGATTCGGGGGCGCCAATTCGAATCGCGTAAACTCGTTGAAGAAGATCGGCTGCCTGGCGGGCTTTGAAATAAAGGTAAGTTCTCGCCACCAGGTAAAGAGCAACTATTAATACAAAGCCGCATACGAAAGCTAGCGCAAGCCGACGCAATCGCTTCCGGGTGAGTCCAAACCAAGCGTCCTTTGGGAACACGCGCATCGTGCTTCTTTATTAGGCACCGATCGATCCGGAAAAGTTCCCGTAATCTTCGATTGCGGAACTTGTTCCCCAGGCCTTTCGATCACCAGATCATCAGATCACCAGATTGAAGGTTGGCCGGCTGAGCTACCATAGCTCTTCACATGACCACCCTCGCTCGCCGCCTGCGCACCTTCGACTACTTCACGCTTGCCTTTGGGGCAATGGTCGGCGCCGGTTGGCTGGTGGTGATGGACGACTGGCTGCAGCGCGGCGGCCCTGCCGGAGCGATGCTCGGGTTCGCCGCCGGCACACTGCTGCTGATCCCCATAGGTTACGCCTACTCGCGCATGGTAGTGCGGCTGCCCGACGCCGGCGGTGAGATCGCCTACGCCACGCAAGCATTCAATAGCAAAGCAGGCTTTGCGGCCGGCTGGATGATGCTGCTGGCCTATCTGATCGTCTGCCCGTGGGAAGCGGTCGCGATCGGGAAAATTGCCGGGCACTTCATTCCGGCGCTGGAGACGCACGCGCTTTATGCGATCGGCGGCAAGACGGTTTACCTGCCTGAAGTAGTGCTGGGGATCGCGCTGACTGCATTCATCACCGGGCTTAACTATCGAGGTATCGCCGTCACTGCACATTTTCAGAACTGGGCGACGACGTTGTTCCTGGGAATGTTCGCAGTGCTGGTGGTGATTGGCGGAAAACGCGGATCGGCGGCTAATTTCCATCCGTGGTTCGGACATGCGCCCTGGATCTCGGCGCTTCTGGTTCTGCAGATTGTTCCTTACTTCATGACCGGGTTTGAGTCGGTGGGCAAGTGCAGCGAGGAATGCGAGGAAAACTTTGAACCATCCCACTACGCTAAGGCGATCTTCACCGCGCTCCTCATCGGTGGCGGATTTTACGTCATCGTCATCGCCGTGGTGGCGTTTGTCGCACCGTGGCAGCAAACCGCGGCTTCGGGATTCGCGACAGCAGCGGCGTTTCAGCGCATCTCGCCGTTGATGTCGAACCTGATCTTCGCGGCTGCAGCGGTCTCACTGGTCAAGATCTTCAATGCGAATTTCGTCGCTGCCGCTCGTATGGTTTTTGCCCTCGGTCGCGAAGGAAGCCTGCCGCGAGTCTTCGGGCGCGTGCACGAAAGGAATCAAACACCGTGGGCTGCTGTGCTGCTATTAGGTGCAATCACCGCCGCGTGCGTCTTCGGCGGCAGCCAGTTGCTGGTGGCGATCTCGGAAGTGGGCTCGTTTGCTGCAGCGGTCGGTTGGCTGGCTACTTCGGCGGCGCTGGCGAAACTGGGATCGGATCGAGAGCGAGCGATCGCGTTAGTGGGAGCAGTCGTCGCGCTATGTTTTGCCCTGCTGAAGATCATTCCGGGTGTTCCCGGCCACTTTACATGGGCTGAATGGGTTGCTTTGGGAGTGTGGGTGACCACCGGAGTCATATTCAGACTTGCCAACCAAAATGCGCCTAACTCCTTTGTTTTGAATCATCCAGTAAAACCGTCTAAATAAGCCCTTTGTTTTCAAGCATGACTTAACCTAAGTCATTTGTTTTGAATCATGCGTTAAAGAAGAATTCTGTCATCTCAAGGCTGTTGGCGACGCAATCTCCGCCGCGCTCGCCTCCACCGCCCTTATGTAGTCCTGCGGCTTCAACAGAATCTGCGTTCCCCTCACTCCTGCCGACACCGAGATCACATCCTGCGTTTCCGCGCTCGAATCAATCACCACCGGGTACGGCTTCTTGCACGCCAGCGCGGTCACGCCGCCGCGAATATAGCCGGTGAGCGGCTGCACTTCTTTGAGCGGTACCATGTGCATCTTGCGGTCGCCCGTGGCCTGAGCGAGCGCCTTGAAGTTGACTTCGGTGTTCGCGGGAATAACGGCGAAGCATAAACCGTTGACGTCGCCGCGGATCAGCAGCGTCTTGAAGACCTTCTCGCAGGGCATGCCGATCTTGTCGGCGACCAGTTCCGCTTCAAGGTGGTCGGGATCGACTTCATAGTCGTGCAGCTCGTACTTGATGCCGAGACGATCGAGCTGGCGGGCAGCGTTGGTCTTCACGGGAACAGTATTGCAGGCCAGCATGTCCGGTGGAAAGTATTGGTTATTGACTATTGATTATTGTTATTAAAAACGAACTGAACCTCAGAAGCTGTCCTTCATCGTGTAATACCCCGTCCGATGGCGGGCAATCGGCGGGCCGTTTGGGACATCTGCCGTAACGTCAACTTTAACCCGGCGGAAGTCGCCGTCGGTCAAGCGACGGGTGGGGTAGTAGGCGAGCAAATATTGGGTGCGCAGCTCGTCGGAGATCTGCTGGAATGCGCGATCCAGTTGCGCCAGTCCAGCGGCGTAATAATGTTTGCCGCCAGTATCGCGGGACATCTGGATGAGCGCGTGCTCGCCGCCGAGATCGCGCCCCGCATCAGCCTCGATCGGCGTGATGATCAGGCTGTAGACCAGCGCTTCCGATTCCTGTGCCGCGCGCAACGCCTCCTGGTAATTGGTCTGGCTCAGGGTATCGCCGCCGTCGGTGATCACCACCAGTACCTTGCGTCCCTGGCGCTTTGAGAGCGCTTGCGACCCGAGGTAAACCGCATCGTAGAGGGCGGTGGCCGAGCCATTACGCACACGCGAAATGCCGTTGTCGATCTTCTGCAGATTCGACGTGAATCCCGTCAACTGGTCCACGTGCTCGCTGAACTCGAAGAGCGAAAGCGCATCTTGCGGGCGCAGGATGGAATGCACGAACTTACGCGCCGACTCCAGTTCCAGCGGCAAGTCCTTCTTGGTGCTCAAGCTGACGTCAATGGCCAGCACAATCGACAGCGGCAGCTCCGATTCCCTGCTAAACACAGAAATCGTCTGCGGAATGTCATCTTCCTGCAGTTTGAAGTTGTCTTTCTGCAAGTCGCCGACGGGAGCACCCTGTTGGTTCAGAACTGTAACAAAGACGTTAACCAGCTTGACGTTGACCTTGTACGTGGGAACCTGGTCGTCTTTTCTGGATCCCTGGGCCCACGCGCAAGCGCCCAAAAACAACACCGCCGCCAGCGCCGATGCGATTCGTCTCATAGGCGAAGGAAAATTTCCTGTCACCGGGTGGCCTGTGCTGGATTGGTCAGGGCGGAATTGCGCACTTCGGCCGGAAATGGCTCGCCGTCGGCCCATACTGCTCCATCCGCAAAAAATTCTTTCTTCCAAATTGGCACGGTTCTTTTCAGCGTGTCGATCAAGAACCGGCACGCGTCAAATGCCGGGGCACGGTGCGCCGCGCTTACCACGATGAGCACGCTGGTCTCGCCAACTTCCAACCGACCGAGCCGGTGCACGATTTTGGCCTGGTCGATGGCGAATTTTGCGCTAGCCTCGGCGACCAGTTCGTCCATCTGCTTCAGCGCCATGCCCTCATAAGCTTCGTATTCCAGGTAGAGCGTGCGCCGGCCGCGCGTGTGGTTGCGTACCGTGCCTTCGAAGGCGATTACCGCGCCGTTTTCGCCTTTCTTCAGCATTTGCACAAACCCGGGAACGTCGATCTTGTTGCGGACGGTAGCGCAATGCTGGCCGCTGTGCGGCGCCTCCGTACCTCCGCTCACCGGAGGCAGCAACGCGACCTCATCGCGCTCGCGGAGGCGAAGGTCGCGCGTGGCGTATTCCTGGTTCACCGACAAAGCAAGGGAAGGCAGCATCTCCTGCAGCCGCGGGTTCTCGCGCGTGTAGTGATCGAGCAACTGGCTGAGCGGAGCTCCCTCCGGCAAAGACAGCGAATCGCTCGCCTTCCCAAGAAGATCGCGCAAGGCCCCAAAGAACAACACCCTCACTTGCATAACTCTTTAAGTGTAGCGCAGACGCCGGGTCTTAGCTGCCGTCACGGCGATATTGGGATCAACCGTTGGCCTTCACCGTCGCGCCCTGGTGCAGCAAGCTGACGACGCCCTCGTAGAGTCGGGTCCGCTGCTCGTAGCGCTGGTTGGCGCGCGTGATATAGCGGACGATGACATTGACGCCGGAGAGCGCCGGCCGCAAGTTAATGCTGGGCGTGGCCGAGAACGACTGGACACCATACTCCTTGGTGGCGCGCTGCCACTCCTGCTCGGCTTCGCGTGCGTTCGCCTCCGTCTCCTGCACCACCAACTTCAGGATCGATTCGGAGATGGGATACGGCTCCTGTCCTGGCGGAACCAGAATCTCCAGCGTGTCCCACAGCCACTGCCCGGAGGTAGAGAAGTTGAAATAATGACCTTCGATGGCGTAGCTGTTCACGAACGTCACTTTACGGCCGGTGGGATGGCCGGAGTCGGCCCAATTGCCAGTCTCGAGCAGAACCGTCCGCAGGAGGCCGATTTCGACGACCTCGCCGCCGATGCCGTTGATTTCCACCCAGTCCCCAACGCGGATGCCGTTCTTGCCCATCAGGACGAACCAGCCGAAGAAGCCGACGATGAAATCCTTGAGGGCGACGGTCAGTCCGGCGCCGGCCAACCCCAGCACTGTGGAAAGCTGGCTGGGTCGGCCGAACACGACAAACATGGCCGCCACCACGCCCACCACCTGGAGCACGAACCGCACCACCAACCGCATGGCGCTGCGGCGACGGCGATCGGCGGTCTGGCGGAGAAGGAAGCGGTCGATCAGGAAATCCACGCCGAACAGCAGCAGGATGATGAGCAATATTTCCAATACTCCCGTCAGCACGCCATGCGTCAGTGCCTGGCGTTGCGTCCCGATGAGTGCCGCCCAGTTGCCGTAAACCTGGGCCAGTTGCTTTTGGTCCTCGATCCGTTTGTCGTATTCCGCCAGAGTCTGGCGCGCACCCGCCTGCTTGTGTAGAGCGGCGACAGCCTGAGCGTGGCCGGCACTCTTGTCGGCAGGAGCGGCCTGTATCAGTTGTTGTTCCAGTTCTTCATGCTTCTGCGCAAGTTTCTGGCCGTATTCGATCGAGAGCTGTTGCGCTCGTCCCAAGTAAATCAATCGTTTGCCCAATCGCTGCCTGAGCGCAAGTTGTTCCAGCAGCGTATCCGGGACCTTAAACTGCACGGTGCGGTTGGCATTCACCGCGGCCTGTTGCGGGTTGTGCTGTTCCGCCTCGTGAGCGGCCAGCATCTTTTGCACGCGACTCTCAGCGTCCTCGCCGGTACGGTCGAGGTCCGACTTTGCGTCGTCGAGTTCTTCCTGGTGCAGGCCAAGTTCAGCCTGCTTCAGCTCAATGTCATCGTCATCGGCACCGGCTGACTGTAATTTCTTGATCTCCGCCTGGTCGCTTTTGATCTCATCCTGCAGATCGCGAACGTGTTTGCGCAGTTCCCGCGCTTGCGGGGTCTCAGCGGTCGGGTTTTGCTGCGCCTGGCGAAGCGCGGTGTTGAAGGCGAGGTCGAGCTCATGATCAGCCAATCGAATGGCTTCCTGTGCGAATTCGTCCTCTTCCCTGCTGCCAACGTACTTGGTAAAGCGCTGAGCCATCTCCAGAGGCTGCTGGTTGACCAGCAAAGGCTTGGCGTCAGCCTTTTTCGGGACGGGAACCAGTGGCTGATCGCTGCTGGCGGTCCACTCCATGCCGGCAACAACCGCGACGATCAGAAGCAGGAGAATTCCGAAAAAGATGATTCGGCGACTCTTGGGCATGATGATGGGGTCTATCTTACTGGAAATGCAGCGGCTGCCCTACCGAACCTTCTGTTGGAGGTTTCGTGGGGCAGTTCTCTGGAACCGCTGTCACTTCCCTTGCGTACAGGCCTCAGGTGCAAGTCTGCCCAAATGGAGGATCGGCTATGAAAAGGATGGTGCTGCTGTTTGCGGCCCTAGTGCTGCTGGTTCAATTTGTCGCTGCCGAGGACTGGAACAAGACCTTCAACCTGACCGGCAAGCCTGATCTGCGCGTCGAGACCTCCGACGCCAAACTGACCGTCGATACATGGGACCAAAACAAGATCGAGGCGCACGTTGTGACGCGTGGCTACAAGATTGGGCCGGGCGGCCTTGATATCTACGATCACCAGACTGGCGACAGTGTGGTGCTCGAGGTTCGTTACCCTCACCACGATATCCACTTCGTATGGGACGGACCGCGAAATCGGGTCGAGATCGAGATCCATATGCCTCGTGAAGGCCGTGTCGATTTAAAGACGGGCGATGGCAGCATTCGGCTGGCCGGTCTGAAAGGCGACATGACCGTCACCAGTGGCGACGGCAGCCAGGACATAGACGGTGTAGATGGCATCCTGCGAGCACGCGCCGGAGATGGACACATCCGGGTGAACGGGCGATTCGATGGATTGAGCCTGCACACGGGCGACGGAAAGATCGAGGCCACAGCTCGTCCTGAATCGAGTATGAAACAGGAATGGGAACTGCGTGCCGGCGACGGTAGCGTGACCCTCCGAGTGCCTGACAAATTCGCTGCCAATGTCGATTTTCAGACGCACGACGGCCATCTCGACGTGGATATGCCAGTCACAGTTGAAGGCGGTCGCATAAAGGAACACATCATCCGGGGCACGATGAATGGGGGTGGAAACCTGCTCACTATCCATACCGGGGATGGATCAATTCGCGTGGAGCGGAGTTGAAACGCAAGTCGGTCAGTTCATCAGAGGGTGAAAGCGGGCACGCTGATCTGACTAAACTGAAAAACTGACCAACTGACGAACTTCTTTACTTCGTCGCTGCGGCTGCCTGAGTTTTCTCGTTGTAAGCATCGAGCACACGGGCGGAGTAAACCAGCGCAGCTCCTGCATTCATGGATACGGCAACGCCGAGCGCTTCGGCGATCTCTTCCTTGGTCGCTCCCGCCTTGATCGCCAGTCCAGTGTGAACAGTGATGCAACCGTCGCACCGCGTCGTCACGGCGACCGCCAACGAGATCAGCTGGCGGGTCTTCTCGTCGAGATGATTGGTCTTTGCTCCCGCTCCGCCGAGCGTCTGGTAACCCTTCAGTGTGTCGGGGCTGAGCTGCCCGATCTCGCCAAGCGTCTGCATCAACTGCTTCAAGTAGCCGTTCCAGTCCAACATGCTCATGCTGCCATCCTCCTCCCAAAATGGAGCCACGATACTAACAAAAGACGCACAAAGCTGCAGAGACCAGACCCTGTCTGAGCTAAGCTGATGGATATGACACCAGGAATGGATACCAGCGACAACGTTCTCGCTGTGCTGCTCGCGCTGACGCCATTTCTGTTGCTGGGTGCTTTCATTGCCTACGCGCGAACGGCATACAAAGAAGGCGGCTGGAAAAACGTGCGGCACGCATTGTGGATCGCAGCGGGCGCACTCGCCGTAATGATTGTGGAAGGCCTGATCAAGCACGCCTTGCTTGGCGAACCTAACTGACGGGTACCCTCAGTCCTGGGCATCAGCAGGTACGACGGGCTTCGGACGCGGCAGAGCGTAACGAACCGTGAACGCCGAGGTGCGGTCATCGCCTCTGCCGGCCACCACGGAGTCGCCAGGATAGAGTTCCGATCGCATGGCAGCGCAGGTAACCGGAGTTTCGTCGGATCGTGCTCCAAAAACGCGTTGATGCAAATCGCCAGCGTTAATTTCGATATAGCGTCCCAACGCTTTCGGATTGGAGAGAATGTAACGAAGCTCGCGTTTGCAGTCCTGGATTTGGGGCATGGCTGGCCTCTTAGCCTGATATTGATGCACCGCATTGTAAACAGCGAATGAAAAAGCAGCTACTTACCTGAGAGAAAAAAGCCCAGCATCTCTGCTGGGCTTTTGAATGGGAATTAAAGCTCCGGTTATTTGGTGCGACCCGCTTCCGCACCCGAGTGCTCCTTGGCATAGGCAGCCTGGGCGGCGGCCAGACGCGCGGTAAGCACGCGGAACGGCGAGCAGGAAACGTAATTCATGCCCACCTGGTAGCAGAACTCGACCGACGAAGGTTCGCCACCGTGTTCGCCGCAGATGCCGACCTTTAACTTCGGATTTGTCTTGCGACCCTTCTCGACGCCCATGCGCACAAGCTGTCCGACGCCTTCACGATCGAGCACAGCGAACGGATCCTGCTTCAGGATGCCTTCGCCGAGATACGACGGAAGGAACTTGTTGATGTCGTCGCGCGAAAAGCCGAACGTGGTCTGCGTCAGGTCGTTGGTGCCGAACGAGAAGAACTGCGCGTCCTTTGCGATCTCATCGGCGACCAGGGCAGCACGCGGCAACTCGATCATGGTGCCTACGAGGTAATCGACCTTCTTCTCTTTCTCGGCGAAAACCTCTTCCGCAACACGACGCACAATCGCGCCCTGGTTGGCCATTTCTTTCAGGCCCCCGGTCAACGGGATCATGATCTCGGGGAAGACTTTTACACCTTCCTTCGCGACTTGGACCGCCGCTTCGAGGATGGCGCGCGCTTGCATCTCGGTGATCTCCGGATAGGTGATGCCGAGACGGCAGCCGCGGTGACCGAGCATCGGGTTCAGCTCGTGGAGATCGTTGACGCGCTTGAGGAGCGTCTTGAGTTCCTTGAGCTTCGGTGATTTCGGTTTGGTGGCTTCGAGCACGCCGATCTGCACCATGAGTTCTTCACGGCTGGGCAGGAACTCATGCAGCGGCGGATCCAGGGTGCGGATGGTGACCGGAAATCCGTCCATGGCGCGGAAGATACCGACGAAATCGGCGCGCTGCATGGGGAGCAG
>Ga0335069_10010403_pt1 | contig 13180 bp, 13 predicted proteins | sample Lox_Sample_11_FD_206714 | JGI IMG/M metagenome (GOLD analysis project Ga0335069, IMG submission 206714) | Soil microbial communities from Loxahatchee National Wildlife Refuge, Florida, United States - Lox_Sample_1.1 | ecosystem: Environmental > Terrestrial > Soil > Wetlands | place: USA... | reverse complement strand
CTTAACCAGAAAGGAAAACGATATGGTTAAAGATCCGGTCTGTGGCATGGATGTTGATCCCAAGGGTACGGCGGCAAAGTCCGAGTACCAGGGCGTGACTTACTATTTTTGCTCGGTGGGCTGCAAAAAGGAGTTTGACAGCAATCCCCAGAAGTATCTCCAAAAGAGCGGCTCTGGGCACATGGAGCATTCGCACTAGACGGTAGAAAAATCCCGCTCACTTAAAGTGAGTGGGATTTACTTTAATTCATAAATTGCGCATAGCCATTAATCATACAAACTCAAGTCACTTCTTTGCTTCATCATCCAAGGAAGAAGAACTCTCAGCCAACGGCGATTCTTCCAGTGACTCTTGGATATGCTGCTGCAAACTCTTACCGCCAGGCTTGCGCGTGCCCATACCTTTGAGTGATTCCAACAGGTAAGTGGTCATGGCGCGTGTCAGCTTTTTCAGTGCGTCGGATGAAAGTTTTTCACCTTTTTCGAACCAATGTGCGGCCGCATAGCCCATTACGATAGTGGTCGATGAGGCAATCGCCGCCGATAGCAGCCAGCCGGGCACGCCGCCTAACTTGCTCAATTCCTGGAACAATGTGCGGCCGAGGAAGCCCAAGCCAAACGTGGCCACCAGCTCCTGGGCGCGCTGCGGGGTAATCTGATAATTGTAGATGCGGGCAATGCCCAGCACCATCACCGATTGGGTGATAACCAGTGGAATAAAATCCATGACGGGCAGGGGAGCCAAAGCGATCACCGCGGAGGCCGAAGCCGCGCTGACGATGGAACCCCAGGCAAGTTGCCAGCGATATTGCGGCAAGGCCTGCCCGAGGGCCGCCACCATCTCCGGCTCGGTGGATGCTACTGCCATGAGAATCCTGGAGAGATTTTTGCCATCCTTGGCCACCACAGGAATGACCTGGTTGGACTTGAGGCCCAAGGTAGTGGCCGCGTGAGCCACCACGCCCTCCACGTCCTTATGTGCGATCAGGTCGACCTTGTTCATAACGACTACAAATGGCTTCTTTAGCACCGATAATTCATGAAACAGATCCAGCTCCGTCTTTTTGACGCCCTGGATGGCATCGAAGACCAGCACCAGAAAATCGGCGCCTTCAGCAGCCGAAAAGGCCAGGCCCTTCTCACGTTCGCCGACTTCACCGACGGCGTCCGCACCGGGTGTGTCGATCACGGTAAACAGCCCAGCGTCGGCTTGCTGATTGTCGCGCGTGGTGCCAGGCAAGGGACCCACAGCAGCATGGTCCGGTTTGTTGAACACCAATTGGTTATACAACGTGGATTTGCCAACATTCGCCGGGCCGACGATGGCCACGCGATGCTTGTGGCCGAATGCCTGGCGCACCTGATTGGTCGAAAGCTTGACCAGCATGCGCATCAAGTTCGCGTCGGAAGGAAAAGCCGAGAGCAAGTTGAGGAAACGGTTCTGCTCATCCGGTCCCAGCGATTCCCAAATAGCACGAACGCTGCTCTGCACGTCGGGAGGCAAACGGTTGAGAAATTCATCGAATGGTGACATGAGATAACACCTTTCAAAATACGGGTCACTTAATGATAAAGCAAGAATATTAGAAGTTCGTATAAATAACAGAGTAAAATAAAGCGTTTATTGTAATATTACCAATCATTTCCAATGGTGGTGAAGCATGGTTATTGTCGAAGCGATCATCCTGGGAATCATCCAGGGATTAACCGAGTTCATACCCATTTCAAGCTCGGCACATTTGATCATCATCCCCTGGCTCTTTGGCTGGAATGATCCGGTGTTAACCAGCCTTACGTTTGATGTTGCATTGCACATGGGCACGCTGCTGGCAGTGCTGGCGTTCTTTGCCCGGGACTGGCTGCGGCTGATCAAGGCCGGCTTTGCCAGCATCTTTGAATGGAAGATTGGCATTGACGTAGACCGGCGCACGGCATGGTTCCTGGTGATCGCCACCGTCCCCGGTGCGATCTTCGGCATGCTGGGCGAGAGCAAGATCGATGCGCTGTTCCATCAGCCAGGAGTGCCCATCCAACCGATAGCCATGATCGTCATGGCAGCAATTATTGCGATTTTCGGCTTGATACTGTACCTGGCCGACCGGCTGTTATGGCACGTGCGCGAGATGGATCAAATGACCTTCAAAGATACGTTGTGGATCGGCCTGGCCCAGGCGCTGGCGATCTTCCCCGGCGTGTCACGCTCGGGCAGCACGATCATGACCGGGTTGGCATTGGGATTCAAACGCGAGGACGCAGCGCGCTTTTCATTTTTGCTTTCAGCCCCCATCATTGCCGGGGCAGGGTTGAAAAGTTTGTGGGAAGTGATCGGACAAGCCCATGCCGGCTTGCTCTCCGGCAATGAGCTTCTGATATTCCCCATCGGTTTCATCTTCGCCGCCGTCAGCGGTTTGTTATGCATCAAGTACTTATTACAATATTTGCAGAAACATTCTTTGAATGTCTTTGTGTTTTATCGCTGGGCGCTGGCGCTTTTTATTGTGTTATTGGTTATGCTTAGAGGTTTCTGACAGTTGCTTTATGCGGTTGTGAATATAAAAATGATATCCGATTCTATTTCCCCTGAACCTGCACATCAAACTGGCGTATCTTCAAAAGGATTAAGCAGCCAAGAAGCAGCACAACGCCTGGGCCACTATGGCCCCAACGTGGTGCCTGAAGAAAAGCCCCATCCTGTGCGTACGTTTTTGAGTAAATTCTGGGCACCGGTTCCCTGGATGCTGGAGCTCACGATCTTCCTTGAACTGTATTTGGGAAAAAATGTCGAAGCAGTCGTGATCGGGTTCCTGCTGGTGTTCAACGCCATTCTAAGCTTCATGCAGGAAAATCGCGCACAGAATGCCCTGGCGCTGCTGCGGGATCGACTGATTGTTCAAACCCGGGTACTGCGCGATGGCCGCTGGCAGCTCGTGCCGGCGCAAAACCTGGTGCCGGGGGACATGATCCACTTGAGAATGGGCGATCTGATACCGGCAGATATGCGTTTGACGGAAGGGCAGATACAAATGGATCAATCCGCCTTGACCGGCGAATCGATGCCACTGGACGGTGGGGTGGGGCATGATGCCTTTGCCGGTTCGGTGGTCCTCCATGGTGAAGCCAGCGGCGAGGTTACTGCAACAGGAGCATACACGAAATTTGGCAAGACCGCCGAGCTGGTGCGATCGGCAAAGACCGCCAGCCACCTGGCCGAGATCATTTTTTCCACCGTCAAGTACCTTGTAATTGCCGACGTTGCGCTAGTGGCAATTGTCGTCCTGGATGCCTTTATCTCTCATACGGCCTGGACCGATATTCTGCCATTTGCCCTGATTATCCTGATCGCCTCTGTCCCTGTTGCTTTGCCAGCGACGTTCACGTTGGCAACGGCATTGGGCGCGGCAGAACTGGCCCGCAACGGCGTCCTGGCGACGCGTCTTTCTGCCATCGAAGAAGCTGCTGCCATGAATGTACTGGCCAGCGATAAGACCGGAACGCTTACAGAGAACCGGTTAACGTTAAGTGCAATCCATGTCTTCGCACCCTTCAGTGAAGAAGACGTTTTGCGATGGGCCGCCCTGGCTTCGGCCGAAGCGACCCAGGATCCGCTTGATTTGGCTATCCTGACTGCAGCTCGCGAAAAAGGGTTGCAGCTTATGGATACCGTCTTTCGTTTTACACCTTTCGATCCCGCTACGAAGCGCTCCGAGGCTCTGGCTCGCCGTCCGGATGGCAGCGTAGTTCAAATTATCAAAGGCGCTCCGGCGACCATTGCTACGTTGACGAGTTCAAACATCACTGATGAGGCAGCCACGTTGGCGACCCAGGGTAACCGGGTGCTGGCCGTAGCGGGCGGACCCCAGAACGGGCATTTACAGCTCGCCGGTCTGCTTGCTCTGCAGGATACACCACGGACCGATTCCAGAGCGCTGGTACAGGAATTGAATGGGCTGGGGGTGCGAGTGTTGATGGTGACAGGGGACGATCCGTTGACAGCCCAGGCAATTGCCGGGCAGGTGGGCATCGAGGGGTTGGCATGCAATTCGGAAAGTCTGCAAGGGCCGGTTTCGACCGAAACGTTGCAACGCTGCAATATTTTTGCGGGAGTCTTTCCCGAAGATAAATTTCACCTGGTTCAATCACTTCAAAATGCCGATCACATCGTCGGCATGACCGGTGACGGCGTCAACGATGCTCCAGCTCTAAAACAGGCAGAAGTGGGCATTGCGGTCGCCAGCGCAACCGACGTGGCCAAGGCGGCTGCCAGCCTGGTGCTGACGACCTCCGGGTTGAGCAACATCCTCAGCGCGGTGAAAACCAGCCGCCAGATCTACCAGCGGATGCTGACTTATACGCTCAACAAAATCATCAAGACATTCCAGATTGCACTTTTTTTGAGCCTTGGATTTGTTTTGACCGGTGAATTTGTCGTGACCCCTTTGCTGATCGTCCTGCTGTTGTTTGCAAACGATTTTGTCACCATGTCGATTGCAACCGATAATGTTTCATATTCGAGCAAGCCCGACCGCTGGCGAGTCCGTGTCCTGATGCAGGTGGCGTTCGCGCTGGCGATCCCGGTTCTGCTGCTATCCTTTGGATTTTTCTACGCAGCAAATGATTGGCTGCGCCTGCCGATCGGTCAGATGCAAACGCTCATGTTCATCATGCTGGTCTTCACCGGACAAGCCAACGTCTACCTGGTTCGAGAAAGGCGCCATTTTTGGAAATCGACTCCCAGTCGCTGGATGTTACTGGGCACCACTGCCGATATCATCGTCGTCAGCATCTTGGCCACCCAGGGAATCTTGATGGCTGCTATTCCATTTTATCTGGTAGCTATCTCCCTGGCGGCCATCCTGCTATATCTGCCATTGGTAGACACATTGAAGCTCATCGTTTTTAAACAAGCCAAAATGATCTGAACGAAGACAAGTTAGCTTCGGTATAAACTCCGCATAATCATTGATTGAAATTTAACTCCCGGACTGGGTGAATAAAAATCGCTGCAAAGCAATATTGAGGCTATTTTTACAATTTAATAACTTCTGATTATTTATACAAATCGGAAGTTATTAAATTTCACAAGACTTTTTCCTAAACAGCAGGGTTGGCGCCTCAAGCTGTTCACTGATCCTTGCCTCAAACTATGCGCTCATGCAGCATAGCAGATCTGATCGCGAATCCAATAAGCCAAATACTACACAGAACGCCTTTACAAGAGCTAAATCCATTTACATGACATCCGCAGGATATAAGATGCCCCTCCCCTGCTTAATCCCGGTCATTGGAACGATTCTTCTTGAAAGAACGAGTATCCGTGACCGGGCAAAGCCGTTTTGTTGCAATGTTCGAATTTGGTCGATTTCTTGACGAGCGAACATAAACGACCTTATACTTTAATAAATCGTTAATATATTAACTTTGCCTATGTATAGTGAAGAACGAAAACAAAAGATCCGCGAAATGATTGAGACCCATGGTCAAGTGAGCGTTGCAGACTTGTCACGCAGCCTGAACGTTTCCGAAATGACTATCCGCCGCGATCTGATGCAGCTTTCCGAGCACGGATTCGTCGAACGGACGCATGGCGGGGCCATTGCCACCGATTACGGCTTCAATGATTTCGAAGCCCCCATGGCGGATCGAATCAACCATTTCTCGGATGAAAAGCGTAAGATCGCCAGCGCTGTTGCGCGCATGATCGGCCAAAAAGAAACCGTCTACCTTTCTTCAGGTTCCACCACCTATTGGGTGGCGCGCTATCTGGTAGATCGTGGCGATCTTACTGTCATCGTGAATTCGATCATCAACGCCAAAATCCTGGCTCAGTGTAAGGATATGCAGATCATTGTCGTCGGCGGCTTCTTGCGCCGGAGCGAGCTTTCACTCGTTGGACACCTGGCAGAAACCACCCTCAGAGATTTGCATGTCGATAAGGTCATCATGGGAATCCGTGGCATCGATCCGGAATACGGGTTGACCAGTGAAAATCCCCAGGAACTGATGACCGATCGCGCCATGTTGGGCATCAGCAATAATGTCATCATCGCTGCCGACCACACGAAATTTGGTTTCATTGCCGCCAGCCGGACCGCCCCCGTAACTGCTGCCAGGACTATTGTCACGACAACGCTGGCTCCGGCTGAGATTGTGGAGCGCATCACGAAACAAGGAGTGCGCGTCGTTCAAGTGTAGCCTAACAGCATTGATTTAGCGGTTCAAGGCCAATCCACATTTATTATCTTGTGGCGAGGGTTGATATCAATTCAATCCACGTTCTGGCCGCGCGCTAAAAAGAAAGGAGGAGCAGGTTCATCATAACGTCGCCAAGTTTTTCATTTTGAATCGTTTGACAGTTCGACTTATACCTAACTCATAAGGAGCAATTCACATGACCACTATACCCATTGGGGTTGCTTTTCTCCTGGCCTTCTGCGCCGGGTTCGCCTACTTCGGTCGGCGCTTCCTGGGCGACTGGTTCTTGGAGCGGGCAATTATCCTTGGCCCTTTGACCGGTCTAATCCTTGGTGATATGCAAAAAGGTCTTTTGATCGGCGGCACGCTGGAGCTGATCTTCATGGGCGCTTCCGACATCGGCGGCACCGTTCCCCCCAACCTGCCGGTGGGCAGTATTTTAGGCACAGCATTTGCAATCGCTCAAAACCTGACCGTGCAACAATCCCTGGTGATCGCCATCCCGGCGGCCTTGATCGGCTCGTTCTTCGAACTGTTGGCCAAGACAGTCAGCACGGTCTTTGTCTCCGGCGCCGAGCGATTCGCGGATGACGGTAATACAACGGGAATATCCGTCATGGTCCACTTGGGCAACCTGGTTCACTTCCTGGCAGATTTCATCCCGACCTTTGTGGGTCTTTCCCTGGGCGGCGCAGCAGTTTCTGCCATGGCTACGGGGATGCCGCAGTGGCTACAGGATGGCATCAATGAGGCCGGAAACGTTTTGCCTGCGTTAGGCTTTGGCCTCTTGCTCAGCACCCTGGCCACCCCTGCCCTGTTGCCGTGGTTCTTCCTGGGCTTTGTGCTAGCGGCCTATTTGAAAGTGGGAGTGCTCGGTGCGGCTTTCGTCGGCATAATGGTTGCCATCATCTTCGTGATCCAAAAAGGTGGCATCCAGTTGCTTAACCCGGCTACCGAGGGCGAGAAAGAAACAACCAGCCTGGTTTCCAAGAAAGATCAGACCCAGATCTGGATCCGCTCCTTTGCTCTGCAATCTGCATTCAGCTTCGACCGTATGCAGGCGCTTGGCTTCACCTGGGGCCTTATCCCCTTCCTGAAGAAAATCTACGCCGACAACAAAGAAGGCTTGAAGCAGGCCTTGCATCGTCACTTGACCTTCATCAACACTCACATGTGGATCTCTGGCCCTATCTACGCTTCAGTTGCAGAGCTGGAAGCGCGCAAGGCGCTTCATCCCGATGAGGTCGATGAGCAAGACATTCAGGCTGTCAAAGGCAGTATGATGGGTCCTTTGGCAGGAATTGGCGATTCAATTTTTGGGGGCACGCTACGTCCTCTAATGGGGGGTGTAGCAGCCTCGTTAGCATTGCAGGGTAACCCCATCGCGCCGTTATTGTTCTTCTTTGGCACCCAGATTCCTCACGTTTACGTTTCATGGTTTGCCAATTTCACAAGCTTCCGCCTGGGTGGGAACCTGTTCGAGCGCATCGATCAGGAAGGTCTGCACCGCTTGATGGAAGGCGCTGCCATCGCCGGTTTAATGGGCGTCGGCGGTTTGGTTGGCACCTGGCTGAGCGTGAGCACTCCCCTCACCTATGTCTATGACAAGTTCACATTCCCTGTTCAAAGCATGTTCGATAGCATCATGCCCAAACTGCTGCCTTTGCTGTTGACCCTGGGCGTTTACTGGGCGATCCGCCGCGGCACCAAGACCACCATCATTATGCTGGTCCTGGCCGTCGGTGGCATTGCTCTGGGCGCCTTGAAGATCTTGGGCGGCTAATTCCCTTATACCCTGAAGGGCTCTGACAAAACCAGAGCCCTTCACTCGTTTTTTTCATTCAATTCAAATTGCCTGACTTATAATGAATTGAAACCCGAAAAGCGAGAGGAAACTATGAAAATCGCAATGGTTCGAGTCGATGAGCGCCTGATCCATGGTCAGATCACCATGAGCTGGACGCATACGGTGGGCGCCAATCTGATCTTGTGTGTGAATAACGAAGTCGCCGGAAACAATTTCCAAAAGAACCTCATGAAAATGGCAGCTCCTGCCGGCGTCAAAGTGGAAATCGAAACGATTGACGCAGCATCGGAAAAATTGAGTGCCCAGGCGTGGCCAAACGCCAGCATTCTCCTGATGGTGCGTAACCCAATCGATTTGTTTCAATTGGTTAAAAAGGGTTTGGCGATCAATAAAGTAAATATTGGCGGTGTGCGCTCACCCGGTGCAACGATCAAATTGAACAAAGTCGTCCTGGCAACCCCGGCTGAATTGGAAGCATGGAAAGCATTAGATCAAATGGGCATCCGTCTTGAAATCCAATTTCTGCCCGGTGAAGGCGTCACCGTTTTGAATGATGTCCTTAAAAAACAAGCTTAGAAATAGAGGTAAATCTAAAATGGCTTTGAACATTCCAAAATCCGTCGAGGGGGCTTTCGAACGCACCGCACACCCCTTCCACATGTGGGACGGCATCCAAAGTATCCCCAGCGCTCTCGAAGAAATACTCTCATCCGAGACGCGTCCATACATCCAACGGGCTGCTGCTCAATTAAAAGGGAAAACCCCCATTCATATGATTGGCTGTGGCACATCTTATTTTACGGCACTGGCGGCCAGTTATGTCTTTCATACTATCCCTCAAGTGCAAACGACTGCCGCGAATGCGTATGAATATTTAGCCTACCCGCCCTGCGGTTTGGACAAAAGTGCTTTGATCGGTATTTCTCATACCGGTGGGACGCCGGCAGTAGTGCTATCGGCTCGCATGGCTAAAGCTGCCGGTTCCGTAGTGATTGGTTACACGGACGTGGAAAAATCCGCTCTGGCTCGCGAAGTCGAGTACATTATCCCCAGCAAGATGGGCGTCGAGCCGGCATTGCCCAAAACACGCAGCTATGAAGCCGCATTGATGCGTCATTATCTGCTGGCCCTGGAGCTGGCAAAAGTGGAAGGTAAGGATGTATCGTCGTACCTGAACGCTTTACAGAAGAGTCCCAAGATCGTCACTGACGTTTTGCACGCCCACGAAAATGAGGCCAAACAGCTCGCCGAATCTGCTGCCGCAGTTCGTCGGATTATCGTCACTGGCGGCGGACCACAATGGGCCACCGCCAACGAGGCTGCTCTAAAACTAACCGAATCAGCACTGATGAGCTCTGACGCCTGGGAGTTGGAAGAGGCCGTGCATGGCACTTGGGCCAGCACAAACGACAAAGATCTGGTCATCGTCCTGGCCATGGAAGGCCCCTGCATGGAAAAGTGCCAAAAGCTGGCCAAAGGCATGAAGACGATTGGCGCCAAGGTATGGGTAATCACCGACACCCAGCAGGAATTCGAAGGCGTGGAGCACGTCACCCGCCTGCAGGCCCAGGGCGCGCCCGAATTATTCCTGCCATTGTTCGCCATCCTGCCGCTCTACCAGTTCACTTATTTCCTGGCACAGGCGCGCGGCATCCGGCCGGATAACATGCAGCTTTCCGACCCGCGTTACCTGGAAGCGCGCATGATGATGCGCGAATCAATACCGTAATCACATCTTTCCCAAAAGATGAATACATGAAGGTTTCCTGGAAACAGAGGAACTTTGTTCAGGAACGGCTATTAGCCAACAAAGGATCGATTAATCATGGCCTATGCACAAAAATATTTCGAACGAGCGATTGAATTGATCAATGAGATTGAATCTGCCGAGACGGAAAAAATTCAAAAGGTCGCAACGGTGACGGCTCAATCGATCATGGATGGCGGCATCCTGCACCTGTTCGGCTCAGGACATTCCGCCATTCCCACCCAAGAAGTCTACATTCGCGCCGGCAGCTTATCCAACACCCGCCCCATCAGCCTGGAAAAATTTCTCGACAGCTTCGAGCGGATCGAAGGCGTCGGAAAGGCATTGATGCGTGGCTTCGATGGCAAAAAAGGTGAAGTGCTGATCGTCTTCTCGAACTCGGGTGTCAATCCCCTCCCCATCGAAGTGGCCCAGGTCGGCAAGAAGCTTGGTCTCTTTACTGTGTGTGTCTGCTCGTTCGAGCACACCGCCAAGGCAGAGCCACGCCTGGCGGATCATACGCGTCTGCGGGACGTGGTTGATGTGGCCATTGATAGCCATGCCCCCTATGGAGACGCCGGCCTGCAAATGCCCGGCTTGTCAATGCCATTTGGCCCGTTATCAACCATTGCCGGCGTATCGATCGTCAATGCCATTATCGCCGAAACCATCGAAAAGCTCGTAGCCGCTGGCGTCACGCCCCCGGTGCGCATCAGTCGCAACACCCCGGGTGGAGATTCCCATAATTTGCAGTTCCAGGAAAAATATGCCGACCGCATCCCGGATCTGCGCTTGTAACCGTTTATTACGGATGCGTTCACGATGAAAGATCTAGCCATCCTCCAGGGAAACATCATCACACCGGATCGGACTTTCTCCGAAGGCGATTTAATCATCAGAGAGGGAAAGATCCTTGCCTTGGGTCCCACGGGGAGCATCTCCATTCCGTCAGACGCTGAGCGCATCGATGCACGTGGCCTGACCGTGGCGCCGGGTTACATTGACACTCACACACATGGCGGCAATGGTCACGATTACATGGACAGTACCCTGGAGGACATTCGCTCCATTTTGCGCTGGCTGCCCTCGACCGGCGTAACAGCCGTGCTGCCCACGCTTGCCAGTGCAGAATTAAAAGATGAGCTCGAGATGGTCGCCCGCTTGCGCGAGGTGAAGGAACATCCTGCGCCAGGTGAAGCGACCATCCTGGGCATTCATTTGGAAGGTCCCTACATCAGCATGGCCAGGCGTGGCGCACAACCCGAAAAGGCGATCCGCCCGCCCAGCATCGCCGAGATGGAACAGCTTATCGAAGCCAGCGGTCATTACGTCTGCCTGGTGACCCTGGCCCCGGAATTACCGGGAGCTTTGGAGCTGATCCGCTTCCTCGTTCAACAGGGGATTAGCGTCAGCGCCGGACACTCGGAGGCCAGTTACGCCCAAGTCATGGCCGCCGAGCAAGCCGGCTTGAGCCGGGTGACACATCTTTACAACGGTATGTCGGCTTTCGATCACCGCGCCCCGGGCATCATCGGTGCGGCACTGACCAGTGATTCGATCTATGCCGAGCTCATTCTCGACGGTATCCACGTTGACCCGGTGGCAGCAAACGTGGCACTGCGCGCCAAGGGGATCGATAGGGTTGTGTTGATGACCGATGCCACACAAGCTGCCGGCCTGGGAGATGGCATCTACGTCCGCCCGGGCAATCGCAGAATCACCGTGAAGGACGGGGCGGCCCGGCTTGATTCGGGCAGCCTGGCAGGCAGCGTGCTGACGCTGGATCGAGCCGTCCGTAATGCGATCAGCCTCCTCCACCTCCTACTATCAGACGCCGTGGCGCTGGCCACCCGTTCGGCCGCCAATAGCCTGGGCATGGGAGCCACCAAGGGGACACTTTCCCCCGGTCAGGATGCCGATATCGTGATCATGGGAAAGGATATGGAAGTCTGCACCACCCTCGTGAGGGGCGCAGTCGTTTATCGGACTTAACTCAAACTGGCAAAATCTATCATCGAAGGGTACGAGGTATTATGATCAATTTGGTTTTAGTAAGCCATGGCGACCTGGCGGAAGGAATGATCAGTGCAATGCGCCTGATCGTCGGCGAACAGGAAGGTGTTTTTGCACTCAGCTTGAAAGAGACCGATTCGATCGCGGAACTGGAGAACCGTGTGGAAACCGCCATTCAGCAGATGAATACCGGCGCCGATGTGCTTCTTATGGTAGACTTATTTGGAGCCAGCCCTTTCAATACTTGCGTCAAGCTGCTCTCCAAATTTCCTGACCTGCAAGTGGTCACCGGGCTCAATCTGCCCATGCTACTCGAAACGGTGCTGCAACGCGAAGGAAAGACGGCAGCCGAGCTGGCCAAGAGCGCTGCTGAATCGGGCAGAACCGGCATCAAAACGTTGCAGGAAACGCTGGAGCAAGCCGGGCAAGAAGCATGAGTCTGAGTCGGGTGGCCCAATCCATTTGAGATCAAAGGCGGAATTATGTTCGGAATTTCACTTACTCTCCTTCTGCAATTGTTCGGTGCATTTTTCATCCTGATGGGTGTGGCAGGCCTTCTAAGCTTCTATAAAAGCTGGTACTGGCATTCGCAGCAGAGCATCTACGGCTACATCCCCTTTGGGCTGATCTTCATCATATCCTCCTTCGAAACCCAGATCCGCCAACAACTTGGCACGTATGGCTGGCTTGTAATCGTCATTTACGTGATTCTATTCGCATTCGGCATGTGGGGCTTTGTGCGACCGCCGCTCTTCATCAAGCCGGGATGGATCCGCTTGATCGAGACCCAGCCCAAGAACGTCTATAACACCATGGTCAACGAGGTCAAAGCCGGGGCCAACTGGCAGAAAAAGGTGGAAAGCCCTGAAGCGCTGGCCGAATGGATCCGCACCATCCGCAGCCGCCCTTCCAATAAGGCAAAAAAGGATTAAGTGCAACGCCCGGGAGATGGACTTCCCGGGTATTTTTGTAATTCGAAAAAGGCTATAATAATGAGTGGGGAGGTAAAAGTCTATGGCTGCTAACTCACTGGCACAATTCCAAAAGAAAAACTATCTCAGTATTGAGTCATACCGAAAATCGGGAGAGCCGGTAAGAACCCCGGTGTGGTTCGTGGAAGACGGCGGGAGCCTGTACGTGCGCACCGGCCCCGACAGCGGAAAGGTCAAGCGACTCAAACGCAATCCAAACTTGAAGGTGGCACCCTGCAGCATGAGCGGCGATCCCCAGGGAACCTGGCTGGCAGCCACTTGCGAGATCGTGAATGACGAGCAGTTGGCCAAAAAAGTCAACGATCTCTTCAACAAGAAATATGGGCTGCAAAAAACCATCTTCGAATTTCTGGGGCGCACCAGCCGGCCCGGGACGGTGACAGTGAGGATACAAATGGTTGAATAAAAGATTTATTGAGTGCAGCAATC
>Ga0335069_10010402_pt1 | contig 13183 bp, 13 predicted proteins | sample Lox_Sample_11_FD_206714 | JGI IMG/M metagenome (GOLD analysis project Ga0335069, IMG submission 206714) | Soil microbial communities from Loxahatchee National Wildlife Refuge, Florida, United States - Lox_Sample_1.1 | ecosystem: Environmental > Terrestrial > Soil > Wetlands | place: USA... | reverse complement strand
CTCCGGTGCCGACACCGCAGCCGAGTGCCGCGCCGCGCGCCGTCGAACCACCGCGTCCGGTCGTGCAGCAGCGTCCGCCGTCCCCACCCGCACGTGCGCCATCTCCTCCGCCCCAACGTGCAGAAGAGCGTCGGAACAACAGGCCGGACCGGCCTGACCGCGACCGACGCGATCGCTGATCGTTAATTCATCGCTGTTTGATCTGACATCCGCCGGGCCAGTCCCGGCGGAATGTTTTTGCTTGAGTCAGCTCTGCTGTCGAGTACCCTATACGACAGTACGGAAGCCGACGACAAATCGATGTACCGATCTTCGGTGACACGCGTTATCACCCAGATCCTTGTTGGGGCGACCATTGCGTCCCTCGCGGGCGGCTATCTCGCCCTGCATGCCGAGATCGCCGGCTTGCGGGTGGAGACGAATCAACGCTTCGGTGCCCGATTCCAGATGTGGCTGGACTCACAACAGCGCAATCCCGCTGCCGCCAGCCGCAAGTGAACCGACGTCGGTAACCGCTACGACAGCAGCTTCTCGATGAAGCCGTACAGCAGTTCGCTGTCGGCATAACCCACGTTGAAACGAAAATGTCCGCTCGAGCGGCCATCGGGCCGGAACAGCTCGCCCGGCGCCAGCAGGATGCCCTTCGCCATGGCCTGCTGCAGGATGGCGCCCGAATCCAGCGGGCAGGGCAGGTGCGCCCACAGGAACATTCCGCCTTCGGTGCGGTGATCGAGCCGCGCACCGGCCTGGGTGAGCCGCTTCGAGACCTTCTCCTGCGCGGCCGCGAGTCTCTGCCGCAGACGCTCGAGGTGCGTGCGGTGGCGGCCGGCGGTCAGGATCGACAGGACGAGTTGTTCAGCGAGTTCGGAGGATGACAGGGAGGCGATGGTCTTCGCGCGCAACAGGGGCTGCACCCACTCATCCCGCGCCACGACATACCCCACTCGCAGGTTGGGGGCGATGGCCTTCGAGAAGCTGCCGACATACAGCACCCGGCGCAGTCCGTCGAGGGAAGCCAGGTTCGGGGTGCGCACCGGAGCCAGATCCGAGGAGATGTCATCCTCCACGATGTTGAATCCGTAACGGTCGGCGGACGACAGCACGGCGTGGGCAACCGCAGGTGAGGTCGTCGTGCCGGTCGGATTCTGCAGAGTGGTGTTGGTGAAGAACACTCGCGGCCGCGATGTGAGTGCCGCGGCGTTCAACGCTTCGATATCCGGTCCATCGTCGGTCCGCGGGATGCCCACTGGCCTGACCCCATGCGAGCGCAGCATCTCCAGCAGGTACGGGTAACACGGGTCATCGACGAGCACGGCGTCGCCGGGTCGGGTCAATATCCGGATGCACAGCTCCAGTCCCTGACTCGCTCCTTCCATGAGGACGACCTGATCCTCCGTGCAACTGATACCACGCTGAAGGAGATAACCCACCATATGGCGGCGAAGCGGCCGCAGCCCGTGCGGGCTGCCATATCGACCCGAATACGCATTCGGGCGTTGCGCCACGCGAGTCAGGGCAGAACGCACGCCATCCGCGAATAACCAGTCGGGAGGCAACCAGCCGCAGCCCGCGTCGACGCGCACGTGTCGCGGGTCATATTCCCGCCGCAGCAGCCAGATCGAATCCGCAGGCGGTTCCGGGCCCGCTGGCACGCGCGAGCGCAGCGACTCGGCACTGCGGGCCACGAAATAACCGCTGCCCCGGCGCGCCTCGACGAGACCTTCGGCAACCAGCACGTCGTAAACACGGGCCGCGGTGAAAGGGCTGACTTCACTGGAGCGCGCAAGAGCACGCACCGAGGGCATGCGTGAGCCAGGGCCCAGTGTGCCGGCCGCGATTCTGCGGCGCAGACCGGCCGCAAGGGCGGCCGCGCGTGATCCGGTCTCGGGGACGTCAGGATTCGACATGAGGCCAACTGTACTGGCAATCAAGCCGATACAGTTAGTAATTTGATCGTTTTGGGTGTAACGTCGGCGTAACGCTTCGGCGTTGTACGCCCATCATGATGCGCCACTCTATCGGACCCTCCACGCTTCCCCGCCCGGCGCAATGGCCCGGCGCCCGCGCCGTGCTGGATGGTCCCGCCATTTCGGTCTCCGGCCGGCAGATCTTGCTCGGCACGCCGCACACCGGCTGACGTCCCGTCCGGGCGCACACCGTCGCGCCCACGGCGGCAAGATAACACGACTCCGTCGTGACAAGAGCAGCAGCAACGCGGCCACTATGCATCATGCCAACACCTGTTTCAGACATTGAAAGCTTCACGCGAGCCCACCCGGATACCCAATTCATCGACGTCCTGCTTCCGGACCTGTTGTCCACGCCGCGCGGCAAGCGGCTGAAGATCGACGCGCTCGCTTCCGTCTACGCCGGCGCCTTCCGTCTGCCGGGCTCCATCTTTGCGATGGACGCCCTGGGCAACACCATCGAGGCGACCGGCCTTGGCTTCGACGATGGCGACGCCGATCGCTCCTGCATCCCGGTCAGCGACTCTCTGGTGACGTCCCCCTGGATGGATGAAGGCGTGGCGCAGATCCAGGTCAGCATGGCCGATCATGACGGCCAGCCCTTCTTTGGCGACCCGCGCCATGTGCTCGGCGGCGTCGTCAGCCGGTTCACCCGGATCGGGTTGCGGCCGGTGATCGCCCTGGAGGTCGAGTTCTACGTGGTGGACACGCGCCGTACACGCCAGGGCGGTATTCAGCCGGCGGCCACGCCGGGCAAGTCGGTGCGGCGCTCGGGCAAGCAGATCAACTCGATGGCGCGCATCGAGGAGATGTCGGCCATCCTCGCCGAGATCAGCCGCATCTGCGAAATCCAGAATGTGCCCGCGACCAGCATGCTGGCGGAAAGCGGCCCGGGTCAGTATGAAGTCAACCTGCGCCATGTCGATGACCCGTGTCTCGCGTGCGATCACGTCATCCGCCTGAAACGCATCGTGCGAGGCGTGTTTCTCAAGCACGGGCTGAGCGCCACGTTCATGGCGAAACCCTATGCGGATGAACCCGGTAGCGGTACCCACATCCATGTGAGTCTGCTGCGGGAGGACGGCACCAACCTGTTCGCCTCCAGCGGCAAGGAGCCGAATCAGGCGCTGCGCCATGCGATAGGGGGACTTGCCGCGACCATGAGCGAATCCATGCTCGTGTTCGCACCGACCGCGAATTCGTTCAAGCGCTTCCGCCCGGAGTGTTACGTGCCGCTGGGCCCCACCTGGGGACTCAACAATCGGGGTGTCGCCCTGCGCATTCCCGCTGACACACCGGAGAACCAGCGCGTGGAACACCGGGTGGCGGGCGCGGACGTCAATCCCTATTTGCTGGCGGCGACCGTGCTGGCCGGCATCCACCGGGGCATCGAGCAGAAGATCCAGCCCGGCAAGCCGGTGAGCGGCAATCCCTATCGCCAGGGCGCGAGCGCGCCGGCGGATCTGCTGCCGACCCACTGGCATGAGGCCGCGCTGGCCTTCGAGCGCAGTGAGTTCCTCCAGGAATACCTGGGCGCCGGCTTCCAGCGCCTGTTCGTCACGACGCGCCGCGCGGAACTGCAATCCTTCGACCATCAGGTCACTCCGCTGGAGTACGACTGGTACCTGACGGCCGGCTGAGAGAGAAGAGAAGACATGTCACAGACCCACCTGATCGAGCCCCGCAGCACGCGCGACTGGCAGGCCGCCGATTCGCGCCACTACCTGCATCCCTTCACGGATTTCAAGCAGCTCGCGGCCCATGGCGCGCGCATCATCACGCGCGCGGAAGGTGTCTACCTCTACGACTCGGACGGCCAGCGCATCCTGGACGGCATGGCCGGCCTGTGGTGCGTCAACGTCGGCTACGGCAGGCGTGAGCTTGCGGAGGCCGCGTACCGGCAGATGCTCGAGCTGCCTTACTACAACAGCTTCTTCAAGAGCGCCCATCCGCCGGCCATCGAGCTGGCGGGGTTGCTGGCCGATCTGACACCGCCGCAGTTCAAGCGCGTGTTCTATTCGGGCTCCGGCTCCGAGGCCAACGACACCATCGTGAGGATGGTGCGCCGTTACTGGGACGTTCGTGGCGAGCCCTCACGGCAGATCATCATCAGCCGTGAGAACGCCTATCACGGCAGCACCATGGCGGGAGCCAGCCTGGGTGGCATGAAACCCATGCACGAGCAGGGCGGATTGCCGATTCCCGGCATCGTGCACATCGAGCAACCCTACTGGTACGAGAACGGCGGTGAGCTCTCGCCCGAGGAATACGGCATCAAGGCGGCCCGGCGCCTGGCGGAGAAGATCGAACAGGTCGGAGCGCAGAACGTGGCGGCCTTCATCGGTGAGCCGGTGCAGGGGGCGGGCGGTGTCATCGTCCCGCCCGAGAGCTACTGGCCCGAGATCCAGCGCATCTGCGATCACTACGGGATCCTGCTGGTGTCGGACGAGGTCATCTGCGGTTTCGGGCGGCTGGGCCACTGGTTCGGCCACGAGCGTTTCGGCTTTCGGCCGGATCTGATGACGATGGCCAAGGGCATCACCTCGGGCTATCTGCCGCTGGGTGCCGTCATGGTCAGCGATCGTGTCGCGGACGTCCTGATCGAGAAGGGCGGCGAGTTCCATCACGGTTACACCTACTCGGGTCATCCGGCCTCCTGCGCCGTGGCGATCCGCAACCTGCGCATACTGCGGGATGAGCACATCGTCGAGCGCGTGCGCGATGATACGGGACCGTATCTGCAGAAGCGCTGGCGCGAGCTGGCTGATCATCCGCTGGTCGGTGAAGCTCGCGGGCTGGGGTTCATCGGTGCACTGGAGCTGGTCGCCGACAAGGTCAGGCGGCGATTCTTCCCGGAGCGTGGCGACGTCGGCCTGATCTGCCGCGATCACTGCTTCGCCAACGGGCTCGTCATGCGCGCGGTGCGCGATACGATGATCATCGCGCCGCCGCTGGTCATGGAGCGGGCTCACATCGACGAACTCGTGTCCAAGGCACGACTGTGCCTGGATCTCACGGCGCGCGATATCGGCGTGACCTCATAGGAGCTTTTCCCACAGCCGCCAGAACTGCTCACGGAACTTGGTGAGCGTGGAGCGCTTCCGCCAGGTTGCCAGATCGACAGCCTGGGCGTGCTGCAGGTCGTTCTGGAACAGCGCGGTCAGCTGCGCGCCGGTCTCGGTGCCGAGCACGACGGCATCGACTTCGTCGTTGAACAGCACGCTGCGATGGTCCAAGTTGGATGAGCCCGTGATCGACCACACTCCATCAACGACCATCGTCTTGGAGTGCAGGATGCCGTCGTCGCGCTCGTAGATCTTCACCCCGGCCTCCAGAAGATCGGAGTAGTGCGAGTGCTGGACCATCAGGGCGGGTGAGGAATCGCTCTTCGATGGCAGCAGCAGGCGCACGTCAACTCCCTTGCGAGCCGCCCGTTCGAGATCCTCCTTCTCCTGATGGGTTGGCACGAAGTAGGCGGCGGTGATGCAGATACTGCTTTCAGCATTGCGGATCGCCGACAGCACCGTCACGTAGTAGCGCGACTTCAGCCGCCGGGGAGTGCTGCCGATGATGCGCACGACCTCGTTCCCTTGCGGAGTCGCCGGCAGGCTGGCCTCCTCGTTCATCTCCATCGCCTCACCACCCTGGTCGCGCCAGTGGTCCTTGAAGAGGTTCTCCAGCTCGATGGCCACCGGCCCTGCGATCTCCAGGTCCGTGTCATGCCACACCTCGCGTGGCGGGTCGCCGGATTGCGGGGCGGCGGGCTTCCCGGAGCCAGGGTCCCCGGAGCCCGGTGCGCTCTGATACGCCGAGCTGAGGTTGACACCCCCGACGATGACCAGACGCCCGTCGGCAATCAGCATCTTGCGATGATCGCGGTCGTTCAGTGAAAAGTGTCCGCGCGCATGGAGGGGATTGGGAGGATTGAACTGCACGACATGGATACCCGCTGCCTGCAGGCGATCGAAGAACGCCGCAGGCGTATCGATCGACCCGATGCCATCGTAGATCAGGTCGATGTGCACGCCCGCCTGCGCCTTCGCGATCAGCAGATCGCCGAGCTGCTCGCCATCGCAGCTCACATCCTCGAAAATGTAGTACTCGAGATAGAGATCATGTTCCGCGCCGTGAATCGCCGCGAACATCGCGGGAAAGGTCTGCTCCCCGTCACGCAGGATGCGAACCCGGTTGCCCGTGAACAGCGGACTCTCCGCAACCGCCTGTTCCACGGCCAGGTGGCGTTCCAGCGCGCCGGCATCGGGGGCCTGGGCGGCCAACCGCTTCAGCACTGCCTTCGACTGGCGGCTCGACAACGGCCCACGCGCCCCCACCATCCGTATCTCGGAATCAGACCGGGCGCCCGCCAGCGTCTCGTCGATGATCGGAACGTTCGCGCAGCCGGCCGCCAGCAGCAGGATGGCGAGCGCGGCAGGCGCATCGCGCCGCAGCGCACGGTCGGGTCGCACGGGAATGGGTCTCACTGTGACCTTAAGGGGGGCAAGTATCGTACCTGCGCGGGTTTGCAATTTCTGGCCAAAGACGCAGCCAATCGCGGTTCCCCGCGCGCCGCGTTCGACTACACTGATCCTGCACCTGGAGGCGCACGCCATCCGGCATCGATCAAGGAGGATCGTCGATGAACAGTTTCACGCTGACCGCGGTCGGCAATCTCGCCAGAAATCCCGAGCTGGTCGCCAAGAGTGACACGGTCTACACGCGATTGTGCCTGGTCGGCAACGACTACGCCGGCAAGGACGAGGAGGGCACGGCTCGCGAGGTGATCACCAGCCTGTGGCTGGTCGCCTTCGGGTCGCTCGGCGAGGCCATCGCCAGGAACGCTCGCAAGGGCGATCAGCTGATCGTCACGGCGCGCGTGCGTGCCAACAACTGGACCGACAAGCAGGGCGAGAAGCAGTACGACCATTCCTTCATCGTGGAGGGATTCCGGTTCGGGGCGCCCGGTCGCATGAAACGCGAGGAATTCGATGCCCGCCGCGACGAGGAGCCGGGCGGTCCCGGCGTCCGGGCGCAAGCCTGAACCCCGCGTGCCCCTGCGTCACGGAGGACTGACAGATGCTCCCGTTTTCGCGCAAGTCCCTGGTGGCTGCGGTCTTACTCGGCGCACCCGCGGCCGTGCTGGCCCAGGCATCCCCGTTCATGACTGGAATGACCTCACTGCAGAGCAATCTGCTTGCCTGGCTGACGCCGGTGGCCATCATCCTGGTCATGGTGCTCGGGGCGCTGGCCATGGCGAACCGCATGTCGTGGGGGTGGTGCCTCGGTGCGCTGTTTGGCATCGCGATCGCCTTTGGCGCGCCGCAGATCGTGACCTGGATCCGCGGCATGTTCGGTGTCTGAGCGTCCGTCATGCGCCACATCCAGTCCCGCTTGATCTGCGAGCCCCTGTTCGTCGGAGCCACGCGTCCGCCGATGCGCTGGGGAGTCACGTATGCGGCACTTCTCCTCAACATGGTGGTCACGATGGAAGCGTTTCTGGTGAGCCGGGAACTGCTTGCGCTGCTGGCATGCCTGCCGCTGCACGGAGCCTGCGCGTTGCTGTGCGCGCGCGATGCACGCTTCTTCGATCTGTTGTTGCTCTGGGGCCGGACGCGACTGCCCTCCGCCTTCCACAATCTTCGCTACTGGCGCGCGAGCAGCTATAGCGCGCTCGAGATCAACCTGCCGGATCGACACGGGCGGCGCCACCTGGCGGCTGTCGAGGTGTGTGCGGCCCATCCCGTGCCGATGGTGCGCGCATGTTGAGCCGCGCCCGCAAAGCGGCCCTGCGCCGGGAGGTGACCGCCGCGGAGCAGATTCCCTGCAGCGTTCATGTCGCGCCCACGGTAATCCGGACCTCCTGCGGTGATTATCTGCAGGCCCTGCATCTGGCCGGAGCCAGTTTCGAAAGCGCCGATGATGAGCAGATCAATGCCTGGCACGAGCGGCTCAATGTGTTGTGGCGAAACGTGGGCAGCCCGAACGTGGCGCTATGGACCCACGTCGTGCGCCGCAGGGCACGACCCCAGCTGCAGCAGAGCGCCTCGCACGGATTTGGCGCGGCCCTCTGGGCGAAGTACACGCGGCGCATGGCCCGCCAGACGCTGATGGTCAACGATCTGTTCCTTGCCATCGTCTACCGACCCGTTGTGGGGGCCACGAGTGGCGCGCTCTCAAACCTGATCTCACGCGCCAGCGCAGATCAGATGAAGCTGGAGCTGACCGACTCGCTCGATGCCTGCGAGAAGTTGCTGCAGACGGTACGGGCTTCTCTCGCCCGGTATGAGCCGGAGACTCTGGGAAGTTACCGGAATGCGAACGTCTGGTGTTCCTCCCTGCTGGAGTATCTGGGGCTGCTGGTGAACGGGGAGTGGCGGCGGATCCCGTTGCCGCGCTGTGCGATCAGGCACGTGCTCGTGACGACTCGCCTGATATTTGGCGCGGAAGCCATCGAGTACCGGACGCCGTCGGAGACGCGTGTGGGTGCGATGCTCGGGATCAAGGAGTACCCGACCCCGACCGTCGCGGGCATGTTCGACAGGCTGTTGTCTGCGCCATTCCCGCTCGTGCTGACACAGTCCTTCACCTTCCTGTCGCGGCAGGCAAGTCAGGGGCTTCTGCAGCGCCAGTATCATCGGATGATGAACGCCGGGGACTTCGCGGTGTCCCAGGCGCGGGAATTGCACGAAGCGCTCGATGCACTCACCAGCAACGAGTTCGCGATGGGCGATCACCATTTCTCCCTGCAGGTCATGAGCGATGTCGCGCAGGCTGATGAGCCCGGCATCCGCCGGCTGAAAGTGCTGAATGATCACGTGGCCCTGGCGCGCAGCCTGCTGGCCGACACCGGCATGACGGTGGCGCGCGAGGATCTGGCGCTGGAAGCGGCGTTCTGGGCGCAACTACCGGGCAACTTCACGCTGCGCCCGCGCAAGGCGCCGATCACCTCGCGCAATTTCGCGGCGATGGCGGCGTTCCACAACTATCCCACCGGCAGGCCGAGCGGCAATCACTGGGGCGATGCGCTGACGATTCTCATGACCCGCGCGCGCTCGCCCTACTACTTCTCGCTCCATGCGAGCGATCCGCTCGATGCCGGCATGGGGCCGAAGGACACCGGTCACACCTTCATCTGCGGGCCCACGGGCTCGGGCAAGACCGTGCTGATCGGGTTCCTCGTGGCCATGCTGGAGCGCCAGGGCGCCTCGCAGGTCATCTTCGACAAGGACCGTGGACTTGAGATTCTGGTCCGTGCCCTGGGTGGACAGTACCTGCCGCTGCGCGCCGGAGTGCCGACGGGCTTCAACCCGTTGCAGCTGCCGGTGACACCCGTGCACATCGAATTTCTGCGAGTCTGGCTGCGTAGCCTGGCGCGGGCAGCCGACGGCGCCATGCCGGGAGCACGGGAGCAGGCCCAGCTCGATCAAGCCCTGCGCGGTACGTTGTCGCTGGAGAGGTCAGCCCGGCGCCTCTGCCGGCTCGTGGAGTTTCTCGATCCGACCGACCTCGACGGCATTCACGCCCGACTGATGCGCTGGTGCGGTTCCGGTCAGGCAGGCTACGGCTGGGTGTTCGACAATGGCGAGGACACACTCGCGCCGCGCATGGCGACACCGGGCATCATCGGCATCGACGTGACGGAGTTTCTCCAGAGCGAACTGCTCCGCGCCCCCGTGACCGCCTATCTGTTCCATCTGATCCGGCAACTGCTCGATGGCCGGCGTCTGGTGTGCTGGATGGATGAATTCTGGCGACTGCTCGCGGACCCCGCTTTCGAGAGCCTGGCGCGCGATGCGCCCAAGACCTGGCGCAAGCTCAACGGCGTTCTGTGCCTGGCCACGCAGAGTGCCAGTGACGTGCTCGACAGCCCGATCAGCCGGACCATCGTCGAGCAGACGCCCACGAAGATCTTCTTCCCGAACAGCAACGCGAGGGAGGAGGAGTACGCGGAACTGGGTGTGACACGCCGGGAGTTCCACCTCATCAGGGATGCTCTCGAGCCCGGCACGCGTTCTTTTCTCGTGAAGCAAGGCCTGCACAGCAGTGTGTGCCAGCTGGATCTGGCGGGATTCGATGCGGAGCTGGAGGTGATATCGGGTCGGGCGGAGCATCTGCAACGCATGGAACAGGTCATCGCCAGCCACGGTCCCGAACCCGCGCGGTGGTTGCCGGCGTTCATGGCCGGTGATGGTATGGGCCGCGCCGCCGCAGGCAGTCAGCACAGGAGTCAGGGAACATGACAGGATGTCGTCTTCATGTGGTTGTCGGGCTCATCCTCGCCCTGATGACAGGCCGGTTCGCCCAGGCGCAATTCGCGGTGATCGATGTGAGCGCCGTGAACCAGCTGATCGGACAGGCACGCACGCTCGAGGCACAGCTGCAGACGGCGCGCGATCATCTGGAGCAGGCGCGCGCCGAGTTCAACTCCATGACAGGCAACCGCGGCATGCAGAACCTGCTCGCGGGTGTGCAGCGCAACTACCTGCCCCTGGACTGGGCCGGCCTGCAGCAGGTCATGGCGGGCGCAGCCTCCGGGACCGGCGGCTCACTGGCGGCGGCCATTTCCGCCAGCACCCGGGCCGAGGCGGTTCTCTCGCCGGCGCAACTGGCTTCCTGGCCGGCCGATGCGCAACAGCAGATCAGGGCGGCGCGCCTGCTGAGCGCACTCCACCAGAACATCGCGCGCACGGCGCTGGCGACCAGCAGTGCGCGCTTCACGAGCCTGCAGCAATTGATCCAGGCCCTGCCGTCTGCAACCGACCAGAAAGCGGTCCTGGAGCTGCAGGCGCGCATCGGCGCCGAGAGTCTCATGTTGCAGAACGAGCAGGCGAAGTTGCAGAACCTCTATCAGGTCACCCAGGCGGAAGAGCACGCCAGCCGGTTACAGCTGCGCGAGCAGGTCATGGCGGGCCACGGCAGGTTCGCCAGCCGCTTCCAGCCGTCGGCTGGCCAGTAGAGACCGGCCATGGGATTCTTCGCGACCTTCTGGGCGTGGCTGAACCAGCAGCTGGTGACCTACGTCGGAGACAACACGGCGCGGGTGGCAGCGGCGATCGAGCCAGCTGTCGTCACCGGCGGGGCGATTTACGTCATGATCTGGGGGTATCTGCAGCTGACCGGGCGCATCGAGGAGCCGCTGATCGCCGGTCTGCGGCGGATCCTGACTCTCGCACTGGTGCTCGGCGTGGCACTGCGACTGTGGCTGTACAACTCCCTCATTGTCGACACCTTCTACACGGCGCCAGTGCAGCTTGCGGCCGTCATCGTCGGGGCGGCCGAGCCCGTGCAGACGCTGGACTCCATCTGGGAGCACGGTGGGGCCGTGGCTGATGAGCTCTGGAACAAGGGCGGCCTTCTCATGGGGGAGCCGGGTTACTACCTGGCCGGACTCTCGGTGTGGCTGCTCGTGGGGTTGCTGTGTGTGTATACCCTGTTCCTCATGGCGCTCTCGCACGTCGCGCTGGCGATTCTTCTGGCCCTGGGGCCCCTGTTCATCGTGCTGCTGCTCTTTCCGGGCACCCGCCGTCTCTTCGATGCCTGGATCGCCCAGCTGGTCAACTATGCCTTGATCACCATCCTGACCGTTCTGACAGCGGGCCTGCTGCTGCAGATCGTGCAATCGTACGCCACGCAGACAGCCGCGCGCGGGGCGGGTCTGCAGACCGTCGACGCGCTCAACATGATCCTGGTGGCGGTACTCGTATTCCTCTTCATGCGACAGGTCATTCCCGTGGCCGCGGGGCTGGCGAGCGGCGCGGCGCTCGGATCGCTCGACAGCCTTGATCGTGCCGTGAACCGCGGCTTGCGTGCAGGCACCGCGCTGGCGCATGAGGGGATGCGTACTGCGGCGGTGCTGTTGCGACCCGAGGATTGAGGACGGAGCGAAGACCACGAGTTTTCCCAAGGAGGGGACATGAGACCGATCCTGCTGTTGGCTCTCGCGCTTGCGGGCGTTGCGTGTTCACCGCGCAACGTGCGCTGTGACGGACGTCTGCGCGCAATAAACCCGACCACAACTACGGCGCCCGCGCACCAGGACAAGGAACGGCCCGGGAGTGGGCAACCGTGAAGCCAGACCCCGAACTCGAGGCCTATCTGCGCGAGGCGGTGTCCTGGGATACGGACCGCATCGAGCGGATCAACCGGGCCGCGAGGATCGCCTGGCTGAGCGCCCTGGCCGGCTGGTTCTGCGCCGTGGCCAGCGCCCTTGCGCTGGCGATGCTGTTGCCTTTGAAAACCGTCGAGCCCTTCGTGGTTCGGGTGGACAACAGCACTGGAATCGTGGACGTCGTACCCATCTACGCGGGCAGTTCCGGTATCGATGAGGCGATCACACGATATTTCCTCACCCACTACGTCACGGTGTGCGAGCGCTTCAATCCGGTCACGGCGGAAAGCGATTACGAGGAATGCGGGGCGTTCCACTCTGCACAGAGAAACGCGGCCTGGTACGCGCTGTGGAACCGCAACAATCCCGCCTCGCCGCTCAATGTCCATCGCGACGGAAGCACGATCCGGGTGCAGGTGGTCTCGGTCAGTTTCCTCAGGCGCTCGAGCGGCATCCAGGATCTGGCACAGGTCCGCTACGTCAAGTCGGAGCGCCAGGGCGGCGGAGGGGTCGCAGAGAAGCAGACTCACTGGATCGCGACCGTCCACTACGGTTATGCGCCGCCGCCCCGCGATCCGCGCAGCCGCGGCTGGAATCCGCTGGGCTTCCGGGTCATGGAGATGGTTTCGGAACCGGAAGCCCCGCCGTCCTCCCAGACCGTGGCCGCGAATTCGACTGCTGGGGGGGCTGTGCCATGAGGCACCCACTTGCCGGCGCGACACCGCCGCGGCGCGGATGGTTCCTGGCCACGCTGATCTCATTTCTGCTCTCCAGTGTCGCTCGTGCGGAAACACTGCCGTCCCCGGGACTGGTGGACAGCCGGATCCGGGTGGTCGAGTACAGCCGGGATGAGGTCTACCGGCTGCACGGCTACGTCGGGTACCAGATCGACCTGCAGTTCGAGACCGGCGAGGTGTTTGTCGGCATGGGGGCGGGAGATCTGCAAGGACTGTCCTTCGTTCCCCAGGACAATCATCTGTTCATCAAGCCGAAGGCGGCCAGGATCAGCACGAACCTGACCGTGCTGACTTCGCGTCGGTCTTACCAGTTCGATTACACCGCGACGCTGCGCCGGCCAGGTCCTGTCGATACGACGGTGATCTACGCCCTT
>Ga0335069_10010401_pt1 | contig 13183 bp, 10 predicted proteins | sample Lox_Sample_11_FD_206714 | JGI IMG/M metagenome (GOLD analysis project Ga0335069, IMG submission 206714) | Soil microbial communities from Loxahatchee National Wildlife Refuge, Florida, United States - Lox_Sample_1.1 | ecosystem: Environmental > Terrestrial > Soil > Wetlands | place: USA... | reverse complement strand
CGAGTGCCTTGCGCAGACGATCTGGGAAGTGCAACGCGCCACGGCGCCGGTCGATCCGCTGGAGCTCAACGCGCGCTACCTGGAAGCGCTGGAGCGCGCGGTCGGCGGCTGACGCCCGGGCGTCCTCGCCCGGGGCACCGCACGCGGGCTGGCCGCGTGCCGCGCGAAGGGCCTACTTCTTCTGGTTCAGCGGACCCGCAAGGCCGGACAGGTAGGCCGCGACGTTTTCAATGTCGGCCTTGCTGAGCGGCTTCGCAATGCCGCCCATGATCGGATTCTTGCGCGCGCCGGACTGGTAGTCGCCCAGCGCCTTGACGATGTAGTCGTCGAACTGCCCGGCCAGCCGCGGGTAGCTGGGATCGACCGGCGTCTGGTAGTCCTTGCCGTGGCAGGCGGCGCATTGCGATTCGGCCAGCTTGCGGCCGGCGTCGGTATCGGCGGCGTACGTCGGCGACAGCGCCAGCGCGACCAGCGCGAACGCCGCGCAGCGACGAGCGGAAGCGGGTACGGAAAAGGCGGTTCGGGAGATCATCGTCATCAGTCCGGAGTCGTCGACCAGGTTACTTGCCCGCTTCGCCGCGGCTGGCGAAGTAGTTGGCCACCAGCGTGATCTGCTCGTCGGAAAGCCCCTGTGCAATGACGGTCATGGTCGGGTGACTGCGCTCGCCCTTCTTGTACTCGTGCAGCGCGGATTCGATGTACTTGGCCGATTGCCCGCCGATTTTCGGGACGCGATAGACCCGCGGGAACGATGCCTGGTAGTTCGGGATCGTGTGGCAGCCGGTGCACGAGGCGACGTACGGCGTCGCCGGATCCGGCGCGCCTTCGGCGGCTGCGCGCTGCGCGGCGGCTAACAGCGGCAGGCCCACGACGGCGAGCGTGGCCAAGGTGGTGATCCTGCGACGTCGGTTCGGTTTCATAAGTGCGTCGGAATCCAGGTTGTTCGGATCGTCGTGCCGCCCGCCCCACCGGATCGGCCGGCCAATGATCCTTGCGCGGGCACGGCGCGGGCTTGCCGCCCGCGATGTCGAGCGGGCGCGATTCTAGCGCACGAAAACGAGAAAACCTCGCATCCAGCAGGGCGCCCGTATACTGGATCCTTCCGTTCCGACGCCCGCCCCCCCGGATGCAACGCTTCGAAGGCTCCTCGACCTACGTCGCCACCGACGACCTGAAACTGGCGGTCAACGCGGCGCTGACGCTGCAGCGTCCGCTGTTGATCAAGGGCGAGCCGGGCACCGGCAAGACGATGCTCGCCGAGGAGGTCGCCGCGGCGCTGCGGATGCCGATCCTGGCGTGGCACGTGAAGTCGACGACCAAGGCGCAGCAGGGGCTCTACGAGTACGACGCCGTCTCGCGGCTGCGCGATTCGCAACTCGGCGACGACCGGGTGCGCGACATCGCCAACTACATCGTCCGCGGCGTCCTGTGGCAGGCCTTCGAGTCGGCGCAGCAGGTCGTGCTGCTGATCGACGAGATCGACAAGGCCGACATCGAGTTCCCCAACGACCTGCTGCGCGAGCTCGACCGGATGGAATTCCACGTCTACGAGACGCGCGAGACGATCCGCGCGCGGCATCGTCCGCTCGTCGTGATCACGTCGAACAACGAGAAGGAGCTGCCGGACGCGTTCCTGCGCCGCTGCTTCTTCCACTACATCCGCTTTCCGGACAAGGCGACGATGCAGGCCATCGTCGACGTGCATTTCCCGGACCTGCGCCGCGAGCTGCTCAAGAATGCGCTGGACGCGTTCTTCGCGCTGCGCGACGTGCCGGGCCTCAAGAAGAAGCCCTCGACGTCGGAACTCCTCGACTGGCTGAAGCTGCTCGTCGCCGAGCAGATCCCGCCCGAGGCGCTGCGGTCGAGCGACGACAAGCTGTTCGTGCCGCCGCTGCACGGCGCGCTGCTGAAGAACGAGCAGGACATCCACCTTTTCGAGCGCCTCGTGTTCATGGCGCGACAGAACCGCTGACGCGCCATGCCTTGGCTGCAACCCCTCACGCTCCGCGGGCAGCACGCGCAGCTCGAGCCCCTCGCGCTCGCCCACGCCGAGGGTCTGGCCGACGCGGTCCGCGACGGCGAGCTCTGGACGCTGTGGTACACGACGGTTCCGAGGCCCGAGGGCGTCGCCGCGGAGATCGAGCGTCGCCTGAAGCTGCAGGAAGCCGGCTCGATGCTGCCCTTCGCGGTCCGCGACGGCGCCGGGCGGCTCGTCGGCATGACGACCTACATGAACGTCGATGCCGCGAATCGCCGGGTCGAGATCGGCTCGACCTGGTACGCCCGCAGCGTCCAGCGCACCGCGCTCAACACCGAATGCAAGCGCATGCTGCTCGCGCACGCGTTCGAGGCGCTGTCGTGCATCGCGGTGGAATTCCGCACGCACGTGATGAATCGCGCCAGCCGCCGCGGCATCGAGCGGCTCGGCGCGCACCTCGACGGGATCCTGCGCCAGCACATGCGGATGCCCAACGGGACGCTGCGCGACACCTGCGTCTACAGCATCACGTCGCCGGAGTGGCCGACGGTTCGCGCGCATCTCGACCACGAGCTGGCGCGCCCGCGCACCGCCTGATCGCCCGCCCGTCCGCGCCAGGCCTTCCGCGATGCTGATCAGCTTCTTCTACCACCTGCGGGCGGCGCGCCTGAACGTCTCCATCAAGGAGCTTCTGACCCTGCTCGAGGCGCTGTCGCGCGACGTCATCGGGCCGTCGATCGACGAGTTCTACTTCCTTTCGCGCGCCACGCTGGTCAAGGACGAGGCGCAGTTCGATCGCTTCGACCGCGCCTTCGGCGAGTTCTTCAAGGGCGCGCAGACGACGCTCGAGCTGGCGCGCGAGATCCCGGACGCCTGGTTCAAGCAGGCGCTGACGCGCGACTTCTCGCCCGAGGAGCTGGCGCGCCTGGAGAAGCTGGGCTGGGACCGGCTGATGGAGGAACTGCGCAAGCGCCTGGAGGAGCAGCGCGACGCGCACCACGGCGGATCGAAGTGGATCGGCAGCGGCGGCACGTCGCCGTTCGGACACGGCGGGGCGCATCCGGAAGGCATCCGGATCGGCGGGCCGTCGCGCGGCAACCGCAGCGCGGTCAAGGTCTGGGAGGCGCGCGCCTATCGGGACTACGACGACCAGGTCGAGCTCGGCACGCGCAACATCAAGGTCGCGCTGCGGCGGCTGCGGCGCTTCGCGCGCCAGGGCGCGGAGCTCGAGCTCGACCTTCCGGACACGATCGCGGCGACCGCGCGCAACGCCGGCTGGCTCGACCTGAAGCTGGTGCCGCAGCGGCACAACGCGGTCAAGGTCCTGATGCTGCTCGACGTCGGCGGCACGATGGACGAGCACGTGAAGCGCGTCGAGGAGCTCTTCTCGGCCGCACGCGCGGAGCTGAAGCACCTGGAGTTCTACTACTTCCACAACTGCGTCTACGAAGGCGTCTGGCGCAACAATCGCCGGCGCTATGCCGAGCGGACCGACACCTGGGACCTGCTGCGGAAGTACAACCCGGACTACCGGCTCGTCTTCGTCGGCGACGCGACGATGAGTCCCTACGAGATCCTGCAGCCTGGCGGCAGCGTCGAGCACAACAATCCGGAAGCCGGCGCCGTCTGGCTGCAGCGCCTGACATCGCACTTCACGAAATTCGCATGGATCAATCCGGAGCCGGAAGGCCTGTGGGGCTACCGGCAGTCGGTGAGCCTCGTCAACCAGCTGGTCTCCGGACGGATGTATCCGCTGACGCTGGAGGGCCTCGGGCGGGCGATGCGGGAGCTGTCGAAGTAAGCGCTCGCCTCGTGGTGGATGTCGGCGCCGCTCAGGACGAGCGCCGAACGCCTCCCCGCGACAGCCCCGGCCTCAGTGTTCGGTGACGAACGGCGGCGCCGCCTGCAGCACTTCGGCAATCGTCGTGACGCCCGCAGCGACCTTCTCGGCGCCGGCGATCCGCAGCGAACGAAGGCCGTCGCGCGCCGCCTGCGCGCGCAGCTTCGCGATGTCCATCCCGCCGCGCGCGACCAGCAGCTGCACCGCTTCGGTCACGTGCATCAGCTCGATCAGGCCGGTGCGCCCGAGGTACCCGGTGCGGCGGCATTCGAGGCAGCCGACCGGCTTGTAGACGCGCTGCGGCGGCTTCGAGCGCCACGGCGCGACGAGTTCGGCCCACAGCGCCGGGTCCACCGGGTCGTCCGGCGCCTTGCAATGCGGGCACAGCGTGCGAACGAGGCGCTGCGCCATCACGGCGATCACGGTCGCGTTGACGAGGTACGCCGGCACGCCGAGTTCCAGCAGCCGGGCCATCGAGGCCGCCGCATCGTTCGTGTGCAGCGTCGAGAACACGAGGTGGCCGGTCAGTGCCGCCTGCACCGCCATGTCGGCGGTCTCGCGGTCGCGGATCTCGCCGACCATGATGATGTCCGGATCCTGCCGCATCAGCGCCCGCAGTCCGTCGGCGAAACCGAGCTCGATCCCGTGCTGCACCTGCATCTGGTTCAGCGAAGCGTCGACCATCTCGATCGGATCCTCGACCGTGCTGACGTTGACTTCGTCGGTCGCCAGCATCTTCAACGTCGAATACAGCGTCGTCGTCTTGCCGGACCCGGTCGGCCCCGTCACGAGAATGATGCCGGACGGACGGCGGATCAGCCGGTCCCAGGCCTCGATGTCGCGATCCGCGAAGCCGAGCTCCGCGTAGCTGCGCACGGCGACCTCCGGATCGAAGATCCGCAGCACGAGCTTCTCGCCGAAGGCCGTCGGCAGCGACGACAACCGGATCTCGACCTCGCGCCCGGCCGCCGCGCCGGCGCCGATCTTCGTCTTGATGCGACCGTCCTGCGGCCGGCGCCGCTCGACGACGTCCATCCGCGCCAGCAGCTTGATCCGGCTCGTCATCGCGTTCATCACGCCCGGCGGGACCTGGTAGACCTGGTGCAGCAGGCCGTCGATGCGGAACCGCACGACGCCCTGGTCGCGCTTCGGCTCGAGGTGGATGTCGCTCGCACGCTGGTCGAACGCGTACTGCAGGATCCAGTCGACGATATGAATGACGTGCGCGTTGTCGGCATCGACCTTCGAGCCGAGTTCGACGAGCTGCTCGAAGTTGCTGACGACGCTGGCGCTGCTGCCGGTCCGCGCGGCGTTCTTCACCGACTGCGCGAGCGTGTAGAACTCCGTCGTGTAGCGGGCGACGTCGAGCGGATTGGCGACGACGCGCCGCACCGGCTTGCGCGAGATCTGCTCGATCTCGCGCTGCCAGCCCTCGAGGAACGGTTCGCAGGTCGCCACGACGATCTCGGCCGCCGTGACCGCGATCGGCAGGATCGAGTGGCCCGTCGCGTACGCGCTCGACATCACGTCGACGATCCGCGTGAAATCGACGCGCAGCGGATCGATGTGCTGGTAGGCGAGCCCGGCCTTGTCGGCCAGCCACTGCGTCAGCACCTCGATGTCGAGCAGCTTGCGATCGCCGTCGCGGCGGCGGAAGTTCATTTCCGCCACGAGCGCGATCGGGTGGCCGAAGCGCTCGCGGTCGGCGATCGCGTGGACGCGGTCGCCGTCGGGCGAGGCGAGCACGCCGTCGGCGATGAGTTGCGCGACGACGAACTGGAGCGTCAGCCGGCCCGTGAAGGGCACCGGTGCGCGTCGCTCGGCGGCGACTGCCGCCGTGGATCCGGTCGCCATTTCAGGCTCCGGCCGCCCCCTGCGCCTGCGCCTGCGCCGCGGCATCGGCGTAGCGCGCCGCCAGCTCCTTCGCGCGGCCGGGGGTCTTCTCGAACTCGGCGACGACCGCGTCGACGGCGCGTCGCGTGAGCGGCGTCGACTCCAGCGGCCGGATGAACTTGCGCCTCAGGTAGCCCTTGATGAGCTCCGGCGACATCACGTGCGCCTTGTTGTCGACGCCGCCGCTGAACATGAACAACGTCCGCAGCGGGCTCACCCACCGCAGCCGCGCCTTGATGAATTCGGCGCCATTCCACAGCTCGAACCAGGTTCCGCGCGCCCACGACGCGATTTCCGCGTCGAGCTTGGCATCCTCGGCGCGGTCGACGTCGCTGCTGACCGTCACGTCGGTCAACGGATCCGGAACGGTGAGGTCGGCGTTGTGCTCCGCGGCAACCTGCATCAGCGCGCCGGTCGAGACGCGGACGCCGCCCGGCACCGTCGTCATCGGGAACGAGCCGGTCATCTGCAGGCCGTCGATGCGCGCGCGCAGTTCGCTGCTCTGCAGCGAGTGGCGGATGTAGGTCGCCTGGTCGGTCGGCTTGACCGCCATCGCATGCGCGGCCATCAGCTCGTTCAGGTAGTCGGACTGCTCGCGCTCGGGCATCCGGATCAGCGCCATCCCGTCACGCAGGATCCGGGTCATCGGCGGGATCAATTCGACGAGCCGGCGGCGCTCGTCGGCCGTCGCTTTCGGCTGCACGCTCCAGACGAGGTCGTGGATCACTTCCCGGAAGCTCTTCGAGAAGCCCTTGGTCTCGTCGTCGCGCTGCGACGCGGTCACGAGCACCTTGACCCACGGGCCGACGAGAAAATCGCGCATGAACGGCTCCAGGTCGACGCGCTCGAACGCGCGCCGGACCTGGATCGTCGTGTTGATCGTCAGGATCTCGCGCCGCTCGGCGTCCTCGAGCGCGCGCTTGGCCCGCGCGACCGGATCGGCGTCGCGCGGCTTGATCTCGGAGACGAACGATTCGAACTCCGCCAGCAGCTTCTCGAAGACGGCGACGTCCTTGTCGAACTTGACCAGCACGTCGCGCACGACGCGATCGACCTCGGCAAGGAACTTCTCGTTCTCGTCGCCGTACGGCTCCCAGCCGACGGACGTGCTGGCCAGCCGGTCGATCAGCCGCCGTGCCGGGTGCGAGCTCGACGCGAAGAACGCGGCGTCCAGCAGCGCCGCCTTCAGGACCGGGAACTGCAGCCGCGACAGCAGCGCCTTGATCTCCGACGGAACATGGTTGTCCCGCATGACCTGGTCGAACATCATCCCGACGAGTTCGATCGTCAGCTTGTCGACGGTCCGCGTCGACTGCGAGATCAGGTGCTCGCGCCAGGCGTTGACGCTGCCCGCGGAGCCGCCGGCGAACGCCGCGCCCTGCAGCCCCTCGAGCCCCAGCTGCTGCAGCTCGTTGACCGATTCGATCAGCGCCGGGGGCACCGGTCCGATGGCCGCCGGCATCGGCGGCATGTCGAGCCCGCGGGCGTTGGCCTGGAGCCGCGCCAGCAGCGCATCGAGCAGGACCTGCGACGACGCACCGCCGCCGCCGCCGCGGGCACCTGCGGGACCGCCGGCCGCGCCGCGCGCGCCCGGCGCGCCGCCCGCGACGTTCCCCATCGCGGCGTCGCCGGCGATCGCGCCACCGCCGCCGCCACCCTGGCCCGCGCCGTCGGCGCCCGGCGCGCCGCCGCCCCCCGCACCGCCGCCGCCCGACGCGTCGGTCGCCGGCTCGACGTCAGGCCCGATACCCTTGCGGCCGGCCGACGACCCGACGGCCCGACCGGTCATGCCACGGCGAATCGCCTTGCTTTCGATCCCGTGGACGCGGAAATGGTCGATCAGCGCGAACTGCACCCGGACGAGTTCCTCGCCGAACGGCCGCTCGAACGCGCTGAGGAAGAATTCCCAGGCTTCCGGATGCAGGTTGACGTCCTCGGCGGCGCGCAGCAGCGGCGGCACGAAGACCGAGGGCCCGAACGGGTTGTCCGCGCTCGCCAGCTGCCCGCGCCCGGTCAGGTAGCCGACGATCACGTTGAGGTCGCGCATCGGCTCCTCGACCATCCCGCCCATGCGCCGCGCGCAACGGTCGGCGATCGTCTCGCCGGCGCTCTCGGCCTCGTCGACGAGCGACAGCGACTCCGCGTCGAGCTTCAGCGTCGGGGTGCCGGACTTGACCGCGACCAGCCGGCTCAGCGCCTCGTCCTGCGACGTCTTCAGGCGTTCGAGGTAGGCGGCACGCAGCTCCTCCTCCTTGGTCGCCAGGATGCGCTGCACCAAAGGCGAGCCGACGCCGAAGTCCCAGCGCGCGGTGAGCTGCTCGTTGACGATCGTGACGAGGCTCGGGAACGCCGTGCCGATCAGCTCGCTCGCGATCGCGGCGGCCGAACGCAGCAGCGCGGAGGCCTGGCCGGCCGGCAGGTAGGGAACGTCTCCGTAGTGTCCGGAGGTCGATGAAGCGTGCAAGGATTGCATGCGGCGCCGAGGCGAGGGAGCGTGAAAGACTGTAAAGGTACGGCCCGGCCTGTCAAGGCCAACCGGACCGCAAAAACGGCATCAAGCCGGAACTTCTTCCGTCGAATGTGGCCGGACTCACCGGGCCCCGTCGCGGCGTCGGGCTGGCACAAACGCGCGTCATACGATCAGCTGCCCGTCCCCGGTGCGCCCGTCGTCCACGAACGCGCGCAGGCCGGAAACCCATTTGCGTAGCGGAAGCTTGTGAGCCGCCTCGAGCTCGCGGGCGCGCGCAAACAATTGACCGAAGGATACTTGAACCGGCGGGCCGCACAGCGCCAGCGCGACACGATTGCCTTCGTCGACCTCCGGCAGCGCGAGGACGCGCCCGTCGAACGCGGCGCCGATCGCCGCGAAGCTGCGCTCGAAGCGGCTGCCGAAGAGATTGAACGCCGCGACGCCCGGCGCGTTCATCGCGGCGCGGCACCGGTGATAGAACTCGACATCGTCGTAGACCGGCCCGCGCGCCGCGGCGTCGTAGAGATCGACCTGTACCCAGTCGAAGCCGGCGCGCCGCTTCGCGCGCTGGCCGGCGACGAGAAACGCCAGCGCGTCGTCGACGACGACCTGCAGCCGGTCGTCGTCGGGCGGCAGCCGGAACCAGCGGCGCGCGTTGTCGACGACGCCCGGATCGATCTCCACCGTCGTCACGCGTGCGCCCGGCACGAAGCGATGGCAGTACTTCGTCAGCGCAGCGGCGCCCAGGCCGAGCTGCAGGATGCGCCTCGGCTCGTCGATGAAGAGCAGCGTCGCCATCATCTGCCGCTGGTACTCCAGTTCGAGCGCGTACGGCTGCGCGATCCGCATCGCGCCCTGGACCCAGATCGTCCCGAAGTGCAGGTAGCGGACGCCGTCGGACTCCGACAGCGTGATCGCGGCGTGCCGACCGCGCGGCCGCACGTCCGGCGGCGCCACGCGCGGCCGCGTCCTAGGACGCGCCATGCGCGTTCGGCGCCGAAGCCTGCTGCAGCTGCCCCATCACCTCGGCGACCGCGCGCTCGAACAGCGGAGCCTCTTCGAGCGGGCGCAACCAGCCCGCCTCGAGGAACGACCGCAGGTTGTCGCGGGTCAGCGAGCGCGCGGTGCCCCCTTGCTTCGACGTGAACACGTAGAGATTGCGGCGCGGGCTGACCCAACGCAGCTGGACGCGCTCGAAGCCGTCGGCGATGCGCAGCTCGAACCAGTCGCCGCGCTTCAGGCCGCGGGCCAGCGACGAGGCCTCGCGACCGCTTCCGGGCGACGGCGGCTGCATCCCCGCCGGCAGGTTCAGCGGGCTGATCGGCACGTTGTCGGCCGCAAACGCCTGCTGGATCAGGTCGTCGGTCAACTCGACATTTGCCGCCGACTCCGTTCCGACGGCCGTCGTCGCGGCCTTCGACAGGCTGAACGCATCGAGCTTGATCCGCATCGTGCTCGGCTCGAAGCGCTGTCCGCCGCCGTGCGCCAGCTCGATCGTCTTGATCGCATCGGCGTGCGACTTCATCAGCTTGGAGAAGAACTCGCTGGACCGGTCGGGGGCCCACTCGATCAGCTTCAACCCTTCGCGGAGTACCGAGAGCACCGGCGGGATCGCCGCGAGCATCCGCTTCCGATCGTTCGGCGCGAGCTTCGGCTGTACCGTCCAGACGAGGTCGGGCACGATGCTCACGAAGCGACGGACGATCCCGGGCTCCGCACCCTCGCGCTCCGCGGCGGCGACGAGCACGCGGACCCAGGTGTCGAGGAGGAAGTCGCGCAGGTAGGACTCGATCTGCACGCCGTCGAAGGCGCTGCGCACCTGCATCGTCGCGCGGATCACCTGGATCTCGCGGTTCTCGGCGCGTTCGAGCGCGCGCTTGGCGCGCGACACCGGATCGTCGTCGCGGGTGCGCTCCGCGTCGAGGTAGCGCTCGAAGGCTTCGAAGGCCGTCCCGAACGACTGCGGCCCGGTGTCGGTGAGCACGGTCTGCACGGCGCGCCGCACCTCGGCCAGGTAGCGGCGGTTGTCGTCGCCATCCTCCGTCCACCCGATCGCGGTGCTCGCGATGCGATCCAGCAGCCGGCGCGCCGGCTGCTCCGGCGTCAGGAAGAGGTCGGGATCGGTGAGCGCGACCCGCAGCACCGGGAACTGCAGCGCACCCAGCAGGTCGCGTATGGGCCGCGGGATGTGGCGGTCGCGCGCGATCCGGTCGAACAGCAAGCCGACGAGCTCGATCGTCAGCCGATCGACCTGGCGCGTCGCGGTCCGGTTCAGCAGTTCGCGCGCCTTGGCCGGCGCCAGCCCGACGCCCGCGCCGGCGCCGGCGCCGTCGCCGACGTGCGCCGCGAAAGCCAGCGCCCCGACGCGCTGGATCTCGCCCAGCTTGTCGATGAGGCGCGGGTCGACCGCCGCGGATCCGTGGGCGACGCCGCCCAGGCCTCCGAAGGGTCCGGAGGCACCGAACACCGCGGGCTGCGCGAACCCGCCGCCCGGTACCCCGGCCACCGCCGGTCCCGGAACGACGCCGCCGATGCGCTGCGTCATGAACTGCAGCATCTGGCCGGCCGCGACCATCGGGTCGGCCCCGATCGCGGCGAGCGCCTGCGGCGGCAGTCCGAAGCCGGCCGGAACCGGGACGCCGACGCCGCCCGCGAGCGGCACGGCGTACGCCGGCATGCCCGGTGCCACCGGAGAAACCGGCGCGAAGGTCCCCGCTGCCGGCGACGGCGACGGCCTCTGGTGGCGCGCGTTGCGGACGACTTCGTCGCTCAGGCCTTGCGACGCGAGGTAGCGATCGATCGCCTCGAACGCGGCGGCGACCGGCACGGCGAGCGGCGCGACGAACAGGCGCATCACGTCGAGCAGGTCATCGTGCGGCGTGCCGACCGCTTCCAGCGCGACGCGCAGCGGGCGCAGGAACATCGCCGGACGAAGAGGCATCTCGGCATCGCTGAGCGCGGTCTCGCGGACGAGGTCGAGGATCCGCAGCTTCACGGACGTGAACAGGTCGCCGACGCCGTTGAGCAGGCGCCCGCCGGCGCTCTCGACGAAGGCATTGAGTTCCATGTCGTCGTATTCGACGAGCGACAGCGAGCGGGATCCGGACGCGCGGTTCGGCGTCCGATGCGCGACGAAGTCGCCGATCGAGGACACCATTTCGACGCGCAGCGCCTCGGAATAGGCGTGCAGGAACGCGCGGTCGCGCGTCAGCAGGAGACGCGCCTTGCGCGCCGCCTCCTCATCGTCGGATTTCGCGATCGGGCCGAGCGCGGCGATCAGCATGTCGGCGACGCGCGGCTCGATCACATTGCGGATCGGCGTCCAGCAATCCTCGAGGATCTGGCGCGCGCCCGGTCGGCGCGACAGCATTTGCGTCAACGCGATTCCCCAACAACCACCCACGTGGAGCGATCAGCCCGGCGGCTTCGAGGCGGCCTCGTCGGTCGGGAAGCGGCCCTGCGCGCGGATCGAACAGCCTTCCCGTCCATCGTGCCGGTCCCTCGTCGCGCCATTCGCCAGCGGCGAGCGGTTCGGTTTCCGGCGACCCTCTCTTTCTAGCCGCATTCTGCCGTATCGGCAGCCGGCGTCGCAATTTGATCGCAGCCCGGACGGATGGCATCGGGCGGCCGTCGGCCGTCAGGCGCTCGGCGCCAACCGCCGATCGCTGCAGCGGTCCTAGACGACGTGACGGGTGGCGAAGAACGCCCGCCATGCGGCGAGCTTCTCAGCGGCCGGCATCCCGGCGAACGCCGGACTGGTCGAAGGCAGGACCGCCGTGGCCACGCCCCAGGCGCGCACCTCGCGTTCGCAGCGGCCCGCCGTCCGCCCGTTGAAGGCCACCGCGCGCAGCCGCGGCGCGAGGCGCCGCACGCGCTGCAGGTCGTTCACGCTGGCCTCGACGATCGCGCCGTCGAGGCTTCCCGGACGGATGCAGGAGTCGTAGACGTCCCAGATGCCGACGCCGTGCGCGAGCACGCGCGCCAGCCGCGCCGCGTAGTCCAGCGCGACGAGCGGCTCGTCCAGCACGGCTCCCAGGATCGGCCAGAACTGGTTGCGCGGGTGGGCGTAGTAGCGCGCCGCCGTCAGCGACGCGACGCCCGGGAAGCTGCCGAGCACCAGCGTCGTGACGCCGCCGTCGATCACCGGCGGCAGGCCGCGCAGGCGCCGGTCGCCGGGCGGCGGCACCACGTCGCGGTCGTCCTCAGCCGTGCGCGGGTCCCGACGCCGGCGCGCCGGCCGACAGGATCAGCCCGTTCATCCGGCGCACGAAGGCCGCCGGATCGTCGAGTTGGCCGCCCTCGGCCAGCAGCGCCTGCTCGAACAGCAGGTTGGCCCAGTCGTCGAAGCGCTCCTTCTCGCCGGCAAGGCGGCGGACCAGGGCATGGTCGGGATTGAGCTCGAGCACCGGCGCCGCGGGCGGCGCCTTCTGGCCGGCGGCCTTCAGCAGGCGCTGCAGGTGCGCGCTCATGCCGTCGCGGTCGGCAACGAGGCACGAAGGCGACTCCGTGAGACGCGTGGTGACGCGCACGTCCTTGACGCGCTCGCCGAGCGCGGCCTTGACGCGCTCGAGGAACTCGCGGTGCTCCTCGGCGACCTTCTGCTGCGCCTCCTTGTCCTCGTCCGCCAGCGCCCCGAGGTCCAGTTCCCCCTTGGCGACCGAGATCAGCGGCTTGCCGTCGAACTCGGTGAGGAATCCGAGCAGCCACTCGTCGACGCGATCGACGAGCAGAAGCACCTCGATGCCCTTCTTGCGGAAGATCTCCAGGTGCGGGCTGTTGCGCGCCGCCTCGACCGTGTCGGCGGTCACGTAGTAGATGCCGTTCTGGCCCTCCTTCGCCCGCTTCAGGTAGTCGGCGAGCGAGGTCGAGCCGGCCTCGCCGTTCGTCGTCGCGAACCGCAACAGCTTCGCGATGCGCTCGCGGTTGCCGGCATCCTCGCCGATGCCCTCCTTCAGGACCTGGCCGAACTCGGCCCAGAACCGGTCGTAGTCCGCGGCGCGGT
>Ga0335069_10010400_pt1 | contig 13184 bp, 13 predicted proteins | sample Lox_Sample_11_FD_206714 | JGI IMG/M metagenome (GOLD analysis project Ga0335069, IMG submission 206714) | Soil microbial communities from Loxahatchee National Wildlife Refuge, Florida, United States - Lox_Sample_1.1 | ecosystem: Environmental > Terrestrial > Soil > Wetlands | place: USA... | reverse complement strand
CCTTCTTCCGCGATCAGGCGAACGCCGAGTGGCAGCGGGTGATCCCGAAGTCGCAGTGGAAAAAGACCGATCCGCTGAGGCTCGTCGTGATCGACAACCAGATCGAGCTTGAGGCCGCGGCATGGCGGATAAGCGAATCGACACGATCCGGTGCGGGGCGTGCCAGATGCTTACGTCGTGAGTGACTGCTCGATGTCCAGCCCACAGCGAGCCACAGACGGGCGACGGCGCAATGCGTCTCAAGTTACCGCATCAGCGCATCGAACCCGTCCAACAGCCGCTCGATGTCCGCCGCTTCGATCGCACCCATCGTCGAGATGCGGAACAGCTCCTTCGACAGCCCGCCTTGCCCCGCGTAGATCACGAAGCCGCGCGCCTTCAGGCCATCATGCAGCCGCTCGTACGACACGCCTGACGGCAGCCGGTATGCGCGCAGCACGACCGACGACGCGCCGTCCGGCAGCACGAGCGGCATGCCGCGCGCGGCCAACCCCGCGCGGGCCTGCTCGGCGAGCGCCGCGTAGCGCGCATGACGCGCGCGCCAGCCGCCCGCTTCGTCGAATTCTCGCAGCGCCTCGACGAGCGCGTAGTACGCGTGCACCGACGGCGTAAACGGCGTGTTGCGCTGATCCTGCAGCTGCGCGAGTCGGCCGAGATCGAGGTAATACGTGCGGCTCGCCGCCTGCGCGAGCGCCGCGCGCCGCACGATCACGAACGCCGCGCCCGGCACGCCCTGCAGGCACTTGTTCGCGGTCGCCGCGACCGCGTCGGTGCCGCCGAAGTCGATCGCTTCCGCGCCGAAGCTGCTCACGCCGTCGACCAGCATCTTCACGCCGCGCGCGCGGCACATCGCGGAAATCGCGGCAAGGTCGTTCAGCCGGCCGGTCGTCGTTTCATGATGGATCACGGCGACGTGCGTGAAGTCGCGATCCGCGTCGAGGCGCGCTGCCACTTGCGCGATATCCGGTGCGTCCATCCAGTCGTGCTTCAGCACATTGTGCGGAATCGCGTATTGCGTTGCGATCTGCGTGATCCGCTCGCCGTAGACGCCGTTCTCGATCACCAGCAGCTTGCCGTCGCGCGGCACGAGCGCCGCGATCATGCTTTCGACGGCGGCGGTGCCGGAGCCCGTCATCAGCACGGCGGCCCAGTCCGCCGGGTCGAGATCGTACGCGGCGACGAGACGCGCACGCGCCTCGTCCTGCAGATCGAAGAATTCGCTTTCGCGATGGCACAGATCGGGTTGCAGCAGGCTGCGGCGCACGCGTTCGGTCAGCGTCACCGGGCCCGGATTGAGCAGCAGCATGATTAAACTCCTTCGGGCGCGGCGCCGATGTGCCGCATCAGGCGGGTCTTGACCTCGACCGGCGTGACGGTCGGGCGCGGCAGCCCGTCCGGCACGCCGCAGCGGGTCGCGATGCCGACGAAGCGCGCGCCGGCCGGCTGCGCGGCGTCGCGCGCGGCCGCGAGCGTCGCGTCGAGCACGTCGAGCGTGTCGCCTTCGATCGCGAACGCGTATCCGCACGCGGCGGCGACGCCTGCGAACGACACGTGTTGCGATACGGTCGCCTGGCCACCGGTCGATTCGTGCGCGCCGTTGTCGAGCAGCACGTGCGTGAGGTTCGCCGGGCCGTAGGTGCCGAGCGTCGCGAATGCGCCCATGCGCATCAGCGCGGCGCCGTCGCCGTCGAGCGCGACGACGTGCAGGTCCGGCCGCGCGAGCGCGAGGCCGAGCGCGAGCGTCGTCACGCAGCCCATCGAGCCGACCATGTAAAGCTGGTTCGGGCGGTCATCGAGCGCGTACAGCTCGCGGCCGCAGAAGCCGGTCGACGCGAGCACGACGGTCGAGTCGACTGGCGTGTGCGCGATCACGTGCTCGAGCGCGTCGTGACGCGTCGGCCATGCGTCGGCCGACGCGGCGCGCGGCACCGATTGCGCGACGACATGCGGGCGCGGCGCCGCGGCCGGGTTCTGCTTCAGCTCGTACGGCGCGACGCTGCCTTTCTGCATCACGAGCGCATACGGGCGGCCCGTCTCGTCCATGTGCGCGACCGCGCGGTCGAGCGCCGGCCCGATGTCGGCGGGATCGGTCGGGAAGGTTTCCCACGGGATCTCCATCGTGTCGAGCATCGCCGGCGTGATCGGGCCCATCAGCGCGTGCTGCGGCTCGTCGGGGACGCCCGGCTGGCCGCGCCACGTGACGATCAGGAGCTGCGGCAGGCGGAACGTCCACGTCAGCGACGTGAGCGGGCTCACCGCGTTGCCGAGGCCCGAGTTCTGCATCATCGCGATGCCGCGCCTGCCGCCGAGCGTCGCGCCCGCGATCAGCGCGACCGCGTCGCCTTCGTTGGCCGCCGACAGGTAATGCAGCGTCGGGTCCTGCAGCACGTAGTTGATGAACGGCGTCAGATACGAGCAGGGCACGCCCGCATACCAGTCGAACCCGCGCGCGCGGGCCGCTTCGACGAATTGCGCGGCTTCGATCATCGCTGGCCTCCGTTGCCGGCGTCCGGTGCGGAGAACGGCGTCTGGCCGTGCGCGAAGTCGCCCGCGCGACGGAAGTCGTCGAGGTCGTTCACGCCGCGCCAGTGCCCGTGCACGTACTGCACCTCGATCTTCTCGCCGGCGTCGATCAGCGCGTTCAGCAGCGCCGGGATGTCGAGCGTGTCGAAATCGCCGCGCGCGCCGAGCGTCGCGAGCATCGCGTTCAGGCGGGCCACGCCCGCGCCACGCACGTTCAGCAGGCCGATCCAGCGGCCGTTCGCTGTGCCGTTCGCCGCGTCGCTCGACACGTGCCGCAGATAGACCTTCTGGCCGAACAGGCCGCGATCGTCGGCGGCCGAGCAGAATGCGAAATCGCGCACGCTCTGGTTGGACGGCTGCGTCTGCGACGAATCGACGACGACGCTGAACTCCGCCTCGCTTTCCGCGAGGTCGCGCAGGATGTAGCTGCGGAACAGCAGGTCGCCGTACGAGATCACGGTGTCGCCGGTCAGGCGCGCGGTCGCGCACGCAAGCGACGCGAGCTCGCCGGTGGCCGCATGGCGCTCGTTGACGACGAGCTTGATGCCGGGCGTGTCGATCGCGTCGGCGCGATAGCCGCCGACCACGGTGATGTCGTTGACGCCGTGCTGCTTGAAGCCGTCGACGAGCCAGCGCAGCAGCGGCTTGCCGGCGACCGGCAGCATCACCTTGGGCTTGTCCTCGGTGACGGCCTCGAGCCCCTTGCCGCGGCTCGCGGCGAGCACGATCGCGGCGTTCGACGCGCGCGACGACGACGACAGGTAGATGCGCTCGGCCGCCGAGTATTCGGCGGCGTCCTGCAGGCGGAAGATCTCGTTGACGCTCGCGACGCGATCCTCGACGTTGACGAGCGTCTCGCTGTCGTGGATTTCGCGCGCGACCGCCTGCATCGACGAAGCCGCCGCGCGGATCAGGTGGTTCGCCCAAATCACGGTGCTGATGCCCGCCTGGCGGAACACGTCGGTCGGCGTGCTGTAGTACTTGGTCGGCACGATCACGAGCGGCGCGCGGTTGCCCCATTCGCGCGTGAACGCGAGGATCTCGTCGGGGCGCGACAGCTTGCTGTGGATCAGGATCGCGTCGGCGCCCGCGTCGGCGTACGCATGCGCGCGGCGCAGCGCCTCGTCCATTCCCCAGCCCGCGATCAGCGCCTCGACGCGCGCGACGATCGAGAAATCCGGGTCGCTCTGCGAATCCTTGCCGGCCTTGATCTTGCCGCAGAACTCGTCGATCTCGGCGAGCGGCTGGCGCTCGCCGTCGATGAAGCTGTTGGTCTTCGGGAACTGCTTGTCCTCGATGCACACGCCGGCGATGCCGCGCTGCTCGAGCTTCTTCACCAGGCGGCGCACGTTGTTGAAGTTGCCGTAGCCGGTGTCGCCGTCGAGCAGGATCGGCAGGTCGCTCGCGTCGGCCATGAATTCGAGCACGTCGACGACCTGGGTCCAGCTCGCCTCGTTGTTGTCGCGCACGCCGAATTGCGCGGAGATCGCGAGGCCAGAGGCCCAGATCCCCTTGAAGCCCGCCTCGCGGACGATCCGCGCCGACAGGCCGTTGTGCGCTTCCATCAGGAATTCGAGCTCGCTGCTGACGAGCATCCGGCGCAGCCGCGCGCTGCGCGATTCGGTGAAGTTCGGTTCGCGGGCGTTCATTGTGCGGCTCCTGCGGTCGTGCGCTGGATCAGCGGCAGCACATCCTGCGCCGCGCGTGCGACGTCATTCGGGAAATCGATCTCGATCCACGGCGCGCCCGTCACGTCGGCGACGTCGAAGCGGCGGCCGCCCTCGAGTAGCAGGTCGCGCACGGCCTCCTCGTGCGGCAGGTTCGCGCGGCCGCTGTCGACGTAGCCGGTGACGATCGTCGCAAGGCGGCGCGCGGTGTCCTCGGTGAAGCGGAAGAAGCCGACCGATTCGCCGATCGTGTCGTAGTCAAGATCGACCGCGAGGTGCTTGCGCAGCTCGACCGGCACGCCGTTCTTCAGGCACAGCTTCACCGGCTCGTCGCCGCTCTCGAAGTCGCGGTCGATCAGCAGGCGGTCGACCGGCTGGCTGGGGTTCGCCACCAGCGCGTGCAGGATGCTTTCGTCGTACAGCACGTCGGCGTCCATCAGCAGCACGTCGCCGCCGCGCGTCATCGCGTCGGCGGCCGTGTGCACGGTCAGCACGCTGCCTAGGTCGTAGCGGTCGTTCAGCACGATTTCCGCGCGGCGGCCGAGGCGGGCGAGTTCAGCCTCGACCTTGCCGGACTGGAAGCCCAGCGCCAGCACGATCTCGTCGACGCCGGCCGCTTCGAGCACGCGCACATGGCGCTCGAGCAGCGTCATGCCGTCGAAGCGCAGCAGGCATTTCGGGAATTGCGCCTCGGGAGGCTGTTGCAGGCGCAAGCCGAGGCCTGCCGCAAGAATGATGGCTCGCATGAGTTCTCCAACCAAAGATCAGCCGGATCGAATCGTGTCCGATCAGTCGGCCAAGGGCAGCGGCGCGCGCCGCCGCTGCCAGTTTCGTTCACTGAAATGCAGGTAGAGCAGGCCGGGCAGGCCGAGCGCGAGTTCGCGCGTGCGTTTCGCGAGCGACAGCGCGAGCGCTGCGTCGGGCGGCAGGCCGACCAGCGGCGCGAGCAGCAGATAGCCACCTTCCTGTGCGCCGAGCGAGCCGGGGATCGCGAACGCCGCGCCACGGATCGCCTGCCCGACGCTTTCGAGGAGCAGCGCGTCGAGCCAGCTGACCGGATGTCCGAGGAAATGCAGCGCGAGCCACACTTCCGCCGTGCCGACCACCCAGCCGACGAGGCTGAGCGCGAAGGTCGATGCGACCTTGCTGTGCTCGCGGTACAGCGCGCCGACCGCCTGGTCGATCGCGTCCGCGCGCGCCGCGAGCGACGACCAGTCGCGGGGGCCGAGCAGCTTCGACGCGACCCGCAGGCCGCGGCCGAACAGGCCCCGGCGCTGCGCGGCATAGAACAGGGCGGCGCAGCCGCCGAGCACCGCCGTCGCGATCAACGCGGGTGTGCACAGGTGCGCGACCGAATCGTTCGTCGCATGCGCGCTGAACGCGGCGATGCCGATCAGCGCGAATGCCATCTGCGCGAGCGCCTGCATCGTGGTGCTGACGGTGACGACCGCCGCCGCGTCTGTCAATTGCGCGCCGCGCTGTGCGAGGTGGCGCACCATCAGCACCGGCCCGCCGATCTGCCCGGCGGGCAGCAGGCTGTTGACCGATTCGCCGGCCCAGCGCGCGCGCAGCGCGTCGCCCAGCGTCGCGCCGGGTTGCCCGCGCCGGAACATCACCGCGACCGCGGCCGCGTCGATCACGAGCGGCACCAGATGGAACGCCGCGACGAGCGCGAGCCCCCAGCCGGCCGCGAGGAACGTTGACGCGACCGCGCCGACGCCCTGCCACGCGAGCAGCGCAACGAACAGCACTGTCCCGACGGACAGCAGGATCATGCCTGCGCGTGTCATGAACCGGTCGTGCGGCGCGGCGCCAATTGCTTGAATACCTGACGGAAACCGAAATACGCGATCGCGTCCTTCATGTTCGAAATGAAGCGCTTCCACGGCCGCATGCCGGCGTCGGTCACGTATTCGAACGTGAGCGTCACGCGCATTTCGTTCTGGCCGAGCGGCGTCACGCGGTGGCGCAGCTTGTCACCGTCGAACAGCACGATGCCGCCGTCGGCGATTTGCGCCGAGCCGGGCGCGTCGGGAACCGCCGGATTGCGGGTGTGCAGCTCGTAGTCGAGCCGGCACGACGAATCGTCGATCACGCCGAACAGCAGCGTGTAGCGGCGGCCGTCGTAGTACGACGTGTCGTAGTGCCAGCCGATGTGGTCGCCGGGCTTCGTGTAGTAGTACAGCGCATATGCGTGCGGATCGTCGTCCGGCGACGGCAGCAGCGTGTCGCCGGTGAGCTTTTCGAGGAAGCTGATCAGCGCCTTCGAGCGATACAGCTCGGCGATGTACGGCGCCTTCGCGTCGATCGTGTGGCGGCTCACGCTGCCGCCCTGCTTGTGGCCGGGCAGGTAATTGCGGTTGATGTCGGCCTGCAGCGCGCGCGCGGCGTCGGCGAGCTTCGCGGCGGCGTCCGGCGGCAGGAAGCTGTCGAGATACAGGAAGGCGTCCTGGCGGGCGAATTCCCGATGCAGGTGGTCGATGTCGAGCTGTGCGACACGTTCGGCGACGGTGCGGTCCGGAGATTGTGCGGTGCCGCGTTGCCGTTTCAGCGCGGGGTTTTCGCGCGTGCGCGTGGTCATTTGGTGGCCTGGATTTCGGTGGAATTTTGCGGCAGGCTGCTGCGCCGTGCGATCCGCCAGTAGTCGATCACGACCCAGGCGGCGAACAGCGGGGCGCCGATCGACGCCGCGAGCAGGAACGGCTCGACGCCGTTCGAGAGGGTGACGAGCGGCAGCAGGTAGAGGACGTCTTCCGTCTCGAAGCCGCCGGCGAACGCCTGCTTCGTGCCGGCCTTGCCGGCGAGCGATTCGATGCGCATCCGCAGGTAGAAAATCAGCGCGACCGCCGCGCCGGCGACCGCGCCGAGCAGCACCGGCGGCGCGGCCATCTGGCCGCCCTCGGCGACGATGCCGACGCCCATGCTGACGAACAGCGCGACGGTGACGAACGCGTCCGACGCGAGGTCGTAGAAGTGGCCGATCTTGCTGGTTTTCCCGCTGATGCGCGCCAGTTCGCCGTCCGTATGGTCGACGAAATTCGACAGTACGATCAGCAGCGCGCCTGCGTTGCTCCAGCCGAAACCGCCTTGTGCGAGGCACCAGGCGCCGGCGAGGCCGATCAGCAGGCGAAGGGTGGTGAGGTGGTTCGGCGTGACGGCGCTGTCGACGAGCGGCCGGACAAGCGAGCGAGCGAGTCGCGCATCCCATGTGCGCGGCAGGGGGGGCTCGGAGCGTGTGGAAGTTTTTCTTGGATCCATCGACGGAATATAAACGAAATTGTTATTTGTTGCTTTTTCTCGATTGATTCGGCGACGTTTCTCGCGATCCGGATAGCGTGTGGTGCGGCACGCCGGCGCGCGTGGAGGCAGGCCCGGCGGGCCTTGAAGCGCGGGGCGCGATGCCGCCCCCGGGGCGATCGCGGACCGGCCGCGCGCGAGGCGACCGGTCCGCGGCGCTTTGCTGTTGTGTCATAAAGGTGTGGTAAAGGGAGTGCCGGGTCGAAGCGTGCCGCGCAGGCTCGGCAGCCGGTTGCCGGGTCGCGATCGCCGCTTCGCTGCCGAGCCGCGCCACGTAGAACGCCTGGTACGGCGTGCCGGCGAGCGGCGTGTCCGGCAGCAACTGGACGCCGTGCCACGCGACCCGGGGGCGAACATCGGGAGCGGTTTCGGCGAGCCGCGTCAGTGCGCGGTCGAGCTGCCGTTTGCCGATCAGGCACCACGGACAGACGAAGTCGAACATCACGTCGATCGTCAGCGCAGCGCCCGGGCGGGCGCCGTCGATGGTTTGATCTGGGTCAACCATTGACATGGATCATTTCCTTGAGTCGTGCGCAGCGCGACAATCCGGCGCTAGGGTTCGCTGCAGCATATTGGCTTGCCGCACCGCGCAAACCCCTCTCCGCGAGGGGGAGGCATACGCTGCTGCGCTGCAGCACGCGCTGGACGCTCTGGCATAAAACATGCGTTCGATATCCGGCAAATCCAGCAATGTACTTTTTCATCTGGAGAACACTCGGGATGCGCGGCGTCTGCGATACTTGGCCGGTATCCCGTGGTGCCGGTCGCCGGTCGTGGACCGCCTGGGTTTCGCGCCGCTCATGAGACACCCCGCTGCGGCGTCAACGTCGTTATACCAAGACTCGCTCGAGACAATCTGCCATGTCTTCTTCCCGCATCCTTGCTCCCGCACTGCGTTCCCTCGTCCGTACCGCTGACGAAGCCGCTGCGATGATTCGTCCCAACATGACCGTCGCGATGAGCGGCTTCACCGGCTCGGGCTACCCGAAAGCGGTGCCGGCCGCGCTCGCGTCGCATATCGAAGCAGCGCACGCACGCGGCGAAGATTTCCGCATCAATGTACTGACGGGCGCGTCGACCGCGCCTGAGCTCGATGGCGCGCTTGCCCGCACGGACGGCATTTCGATGCGCCTGCCGTACCAGTCCGATCCGACGCTGCGCGACAAGATCAACGCCGGCGAGGTCGAGTATCAGGACATCCACCTGAGCCACGTCGCGCAATACGCATGGTTCGGCCTGTTCGGTGACCTCGACGTCGCGATCGTCGAAGTGGCCGGCATCCGCGAGGACGGCCTGCTGATTCCGTCAGCGTCGGTCGGCAACAACAAGACGTGGCTCGAGCAGGCCAAGAAGGTGATCCTTGAGGTCAACTCGCGTCAGCCGGCCGGCCTCGACGGGATGCACGACATCTACTACGGCACCGCGCTGCCGCCGAATCGCAAGCCGATTCCGCTGACGAACAGCGCCGATCGCATCGGCGAGCCGTACCTGCGCTGCCCGGCCGACAAGATCATCGCGATCGTCGAGACCGACGCGCCGGACCGCAGCAACGCGTTCTCCGCACCGGACGAGACGTCGAAGCAGATCGCACATCACCTGCTCGACTTCCTGCGTCACGAAGTCAAGCGCGGCCGCCTGCCGGCGAACCTGCTGCCGCTGCAGTCGGGCGTGGGCAACATCACCAACGCCGTGCTCGCGGAACTGAGCTCGGCAGGCTTCTCGAACCTGACCGCGTTCACCGAAGTGATCCAGGACGGCATGCTCGACCTGCTCGCCGACGGCACGCTGAGCTTCGCGTCGGCGACCGCGCTGTCGCTGAGCCCGGATGCGGTCACGCGCTTCGCCGACGAGATCGCGATGTTCCGCGAGAAGATCGTGCTGCGCCCGCAGGAGATCAGCAACCATCCGGAACTCGTGCGCCGCCTCGGCTGTATCGCGATGAACGGGATGATCGAAGCCGACATCTACGGCAACGTCAACTCGACGCACGTGATGGGCACGAAGATCCAGAACGGCATCGGCGGCTCGGGCGACTTCGCGCGCAATGGCTACCTGTCGTGCTTCATGTCGGCCAGTACCGCAAAGGGCGGCACGATCTCGCGCATCGTGCCGATGGCGAGCCACGTCGACCACACCGAGCACGACGTCGCGGTGGTCGTCACCGAGCAGGGTCTGGCCGACCTGCGCGGCCTGTCGCCGAAGCAGCGCGCGCGCAAGGTCATCGCGAACTGCGCGCACCCGGATTATCGTCCGATGCTCGAGGACTACTTCGATCGCGCATGCCGCGACAGCTTCGGCAAGCAGACGCCGCATCTGCTCGCCGAGTCGCTGAGCTGGCACGAGCGCTTCGTGCGCACCGGCTCGATGAAGGCCTGACGGGAACTGAGCGGGCCGGCGCGGCGTTCGATGCCGTGCCGGCCCGCAAGCGGTTGCGGCGCATGAGCCGCAGTCGGCAACGCGTGCGAAGGACGGGGAGGTTGGCCCGTCCTTCGCGCGCGTTTTGTTTTTCGGGGCGCGGTCGAGCGCTCCGGCTTTCTTCTTCGTGTGCAGGCGGCGGTCCCAGCGTGCGTCGCGACGTCGGCACGACGCTTGCCTCAGACCACCACCCCCACCACCAGATTCCGCGCGCCGCGTGCGGCGACGACCGGCGCGCCCTCCGTCCGGGGCGGCGCGCCCGCCTTACTGCCTCGCCTGCAGCTCGCCCCAGCCGGCGAGGATCTCCTGAATGCTGCGCGCGTACGCGTCGCGCTCTTTCGGCGACTCCGAGTGATAGGCGCCGATCGCGCGCCACGTATTGCCGTACTTGACCATTTTCTGCTTCAGCAGCCACGCGGCCACGAAGATGTTCACGCACGAATCGGTGAGCGCGCGGTGCGGTATGCCCTGGCGGGCCAGGTCGGAGAAATGGATGGAATTGATCTGCAGCTGGCCGACGTCGATCGAGCCGTTGGCGTTCCGGTTGACCGCCGTCGCATCTCCTTTCGATTCGCGCCACGAAACGGCGCGCAGCACGAGCGGGTTGACGCCCTGGTATGCGCCCGCCCGTTCGAAGCAGTCTTCGGCGTGCGCGGCGGCGCACGCCAGCGACAGGGTCAGTGCCGCGCACGCGGCCCGGATGTGGCGGACATGCCGCGGCGCGCGTGTCGCGGCCGCAGCGCTTTGCATGAACATGAGTCGCTCCCGAGCAAAGGTGGTCGAATTATCTGCAGCGCGCCGCGGCGTTCATCGCGACAACGCCACGTCGAGCTGGTGCTCGATGTTCTTCAGGTATGCGCGCGACGCGTCGGATACCACGAGGCGCGCCACGGGGCCGCTGCTGCTGGCGCCGCTGCCGCCACCGCCGCCACACTTGCCGCAGTCCGCGTGCCGCGTCTTTCTTTTCCGTGCGGCCGGCGCCGAGCGCGACAGCGGCTCGGCGTCGTCGCCCGCTGACGGGGGCAGCATCGTCAGCGTCGGCAAAGGGGGGTAGACCTTGTCCGCGGAGGCGCCCGAGGGTTGCAGCGAAGCGACGGTCTGCGTCGTGCCCGCCCACGCGGACGTGCCGAGCAGCAGGCCGGCGCCGATCAGGATAATGCGGCGCATGGTGTCAGCTTCCCGATTGCATCGACTTGATCGACACGCTGTACGGCTGGTTCGCACCGGCCGTCAGGTTCTCCAGCGTGATCCTCGCCGCGCGCTGCACGGGCACGCCTTTCCAGATCGCGTGATTGATGTACGGCAAGTCCTGGCCGAGGGCCGTGACCTGCACGATCGTGGGTTGCTTTTGCGCGGCCGCGAGCGAGCCGGCTTTCGCCAGCAGCGCGTTGAGCTGCGGATCGCGTGCGCCGAGCGCGTCGGCGGGGATGTCGAAACGGATGACCTCGCTCGCTGCCCCCGACCTGTCATTTTGCGCGGTGAAGCTCGCCGGCAATTGCGCACAGCCGGTCACGGCGAGTAGCGCGAAAGAATAGACTGCCCACTTCACATGCAACTCCCAGGATGATCGTGACTACAGGAGCGTTTTCGGCACGATCGCTGGCGACCTTGATAGCGGGGACGGAAACGTTTGCCAAATAGGAAGACTTATCTCCGGAACCCACACTTTGGGGGAATCCGGCACGCCAATCGGCCGCACATCGGTAGTGAAATGACGCAGGCGATTTGTCGCATGTGGCGGACGCGCGCGCATGGCGCGCGGGTGCGCCGGCAGGCATCGTTGCGTGAGGAGATGATTTACCCGTTCGCCGGCGCATGCCGTGCAATCGTCGCCGAGGAGGCGCGCAAGCGGGGCGATCGCGCGTCGGGGAGGATGCCGGCGCACGTGCGCCGGCCGCATGCGACTTTCGGTCAGAGCGTCGCGCGTCGCGCGCGACGGCGTTAACCCGCCTGAACCTGCACGAGGTTGGGGATCTGCACGTCCGGATTCACGTCGGCGTCGTAGTCGACGCCCGCGATCTCGAACCCGAAGAGACGCAGGAATTCGGTCTTGTAGCCGGCGAAGTCGGTCAGGTCGTAGAGATTCTCGCTCGTCACCTGATTCCAGCCTGCCAGCACGCGGGCCTGCACCGCCGGATCGAGCTCCTTCTCGTCCGCGCGCAAGCGGCCCTCGTTGTCCAGATGCGGCGCCGCGCCGTACAGACTGTCCCGGAAGAGCTCGTAGACCTGTTCGATGCAGCCTTCGTGCGTGCCGTTCTGCTTCATCGCCTTGAACAGCAGCGACAGGTACAGCGGCATCATCGGGATGGCCGAGCTTGCCTGCGTCACCACCGCCTTCAGTACCGACACGCGCGCATCGCCGCCCGTGCGGGCCAGCTTTTCGCGGATGCCCAGCACCTTCGCGTCCAGATCCTTCTTTGCGGCGCCGATCGATCCGTTCCAGTAGATGTCGTGGGTGATCTTCTCGCCGAGATAGGTGAAGGCGGTCGTTTTCGCGCCGTCGGCCAGCACGCCCGCGTCGAGCAGCGCGTCGATCCACATCTGCCAGTCCTCGCCGCCCATCACGGCGACCGTCGCGTCGATCTCGTCCTGCGTCGCGGGTTCCAGCCCGGCTTCCCGGACGACTTCCTTGTCGGTGTCGATGCCGCGCAGGCTGACGGCCTTGCCGACCGGCTTCAGCGTCGAATTGAACACTTTGCCGGTGCGCGGATGGGTCCGCCTCGGCGCGGCCAGGCTGTAGACGACCAGATCGACCTGGCCGAGATCGCGCTTGATGACGTCGATCGTCACGCGCTTGACCTCGTCGGAGAACGCGTCGCCGTTGATGGTGCGCGCGTACAGGCCCTGCGCGGCGGCGCGTTTCTCGAACGCGGCGGTGTTGTACCAGCCGGCAGTGCCGGGCTTGCTTTCGCTGCCGGCGCGCTCGAAGCACACCGCGAGGGTGTCGGCGCCGCAGCCGAACGCGGCGGTGATGCGGGCGGCCAGCCCGTACCCGGTGGACCCGCCGATCACCAGCACCTTCTTCGGGCCGTCGGCGACGCGGCCGCGTGCGGCGACGTACTCGATCTGTTCCTGGACATTGGCGTCGCAGCCGTCAGGGTGGGTCGTGACGCAGATGAACCCGCGCACACGCGGTTTGATGATCATGAAGGCCCCTTGCGTGAGATGACGAAATCGTCGCTTGGCACGAAAAATTGCGTGCATTGTAATGGAAGCGCGAAACGGCGATCGTCGAGCCGCCCCGTCCGCAGCGGCACGGTGTCGGCGGGCGGGCGCGGAGCG
>Ga0335069_10010399_pt1 | contig 13184 bp, 14 predicted proteins | sample Lox_Sample_11_FD_206714 | JGI IMG/M metagenome (GOLD analysis project Ga0335069, IMG submission 206714) | Soil microbial communities from Loxahatchee National Wildlife Refuge, Florida, United States - Lox_Sample_1.1 | ecosystem: Environmental > Terrestrial > Soil > Wetlands | place: USA... | reverse complement strand
GACCCGATCTATGCCCTGCGGGCGATGATGGATGGCTTCGACGTGATGCCCATGGACGAGGCCGCGGCGGCCGGCGATGTGTTCATCACCGCCACGGGCGTGAAGGACGTGATCGTGAAGCGTCACTTCGAGCGCATGAAGGACGGCGCGGTAGTCTGCAACACCGGACACTACGACTGCGAGATCAACATCCCGGACCTCGCGGGCCTGGCAAAGGCGGTGCGCGAGGTGCGCGCCAACAACGACGAATACCGGCTCAAGGACGGGCGGAAGGTCTACCTGCTTGCCAAGGGCCGGCTGGTGAACCTGGCCGCCGCGGAAGGGCACCCGTCCGAGGTCATGGACATGTCCTTCGCCAACCAGTTCCTTTCCCTGGTGCGCCTGGCGCGCGAGGGGAAGTCCATGGGGAAGAAGGTCTACACGATCAGCCGGGACCAGGACAAGGAAATCGCATCCGTCAAGCTGTCCACCATGGACAGGAAGATCGACACCCTCACCAGCGCCCAGGTCGCGTACCTGACGGACTTCGCGAGCGGGACGTGAGGAGCACGGCGGTGTCGCGGGGTGCGCCGGTGCGCGGTGGAAAGCGGCCATGACCACGTTCCTGGTGTGTCGAACCTGCGGCCGCTACGTCGCGGCGGCGGACGTGGTCAGCCGCGGGTACTGCTCGCAGGAGTGCACCACCGCGTACACGAGCTGCACCAACTGCGGCCGCTGGTTCCCGTCCGGCACCGGCGTGGACCGCGAGACCTGTTCGATCGAATGCACGGTGCGCTACCAGATCCTGAGAAAATACGGTCCCGAGCCGGTGACCGTGGTGACGGAGGTATGACGACATGAAGCTGATCTTTCTCGGTCCTCCGGGGGCCGGCAAGGGAACGCTCGCCACGGTGGTGAGCAAGGAGCACGGCATCCCGCAGGTCTCCACGGGGGACATGTTCCGGGAGGCCATCAAGAAGGAGACCGAGCTCGGCAAGAAGGTGAAGGCCATCCTGGCCAGCGGCGCGCTGGTGCCGGACGAGGTCACCGTGGACCTGGTGAAGGAGCGGCTCGGGCAGGCGGATGCCCGCGCGGGATTCATCCTGGACGGCTTTCCCCGCACCATCCCGCAGGCGGAGGCGCTGGAGAAGTTCCAGAAGCTGGACGCCGTGGTGAACTTCGCCATTGACGACGCCCTGGTGATCAAACGGCTCACCGGCCGCGAGGTCTGTCGCAACTGCGGGGCTATCTACCACGTGACCAACATGCCCTCCAAGGTGAAGGGCGTCTGCGACAAGTGCGGCGGTCCCACCTACGTGCGGCCCGACGACACGCTGGAGTCCATCACCAAGCGGCTGGACGTCTACCGCAAGCAGACGGAGCCGCTGATCGAGTTCTACCGCGCGCGCAAGCTCCTGAAGGACGTGGACTCGTCCAAATCCCCCGAGGACACGCACGTGCAGATCCGCAATGCGCTGAAGGGAATCGGCTGAACCCCGCCCGCGGTCATTTCTGAGCCGGAGGAGGGGTCGCCGCGGGGGGTGTCCCTGCGCCTGAGGCCGGGGCCGCCGCGGGTGCCGGTGCGGGTGCCGGTGCGGCCGGCGCGGATGGGGACGCGGCGGCTTGCCCTGGCAGCAACCCCTTGGCCTTGAGCGCGGCTTCCACCTGGTCGCGCTCGAGCAGGCCGGGTGAATCCAGCAGGGCCTGCACCGCCTTGGCATCCTTGAAGCCGGCGGAGAGCGCCTTGTTGAGCGCGTCCAGCCCGCGCTGCGGGTCTTCCACCACCGTGAGCAGCAGCCTTGCCTCCCCGAACCAGGCATCGCCCTGGGACGCATCAATGGCGATGACCTTGTCGTATGCCTCCAGGGCGCGCGAGTACTTCTTCATCCGCTCCGCTCCGGCCGCCACCATGAACCAGGCCTCCGAATCGTTGGCCTTCTTCTCCAGGTAGCGGGACAGCATGTCCGCCGACTGTTGCGGTTCATCCAGCGCCAGCAGGATGGAGCCCGCGGCGTACAGCGCGTCCGTGTCGTCCGGGGCGCGGGACAGGAGCGAGCTCAGCTTCTCGCTGGCGTCCCGGAGGCGATTGAGCTTCCAGAGTATGATCGCGCTGTTGTACAGCGCGTTCAGGTCGGCGGGAGACAGCGAGATCACGGTGGTGTACTGCGCCAGGGCGTCCTCGTCCTTGCCCGCCGCGTGGTAGGCCCAGCCCAGCGCGGAGAGCACCTGCGTGTTCTGCGGATCGGCGACCAGCAGCCGCTTGAGCAGCGCGATGGCCTCGTCGGTCTTCTTCACCCGGACGTACGCCAGGGCCAGGTTGTACTGAGCCTTGACGAAGCCGGGGTCCAGCTGCACCGCGGACTGGAACGCGGTCACCGCCTTGTCGTACTGCCCCAGCTGGATGTAGGAGTTGCCCAGGTCGTAGTAGGCGGCGGCAACCTGCCGGTCCCTGGGGCTGCTGACGCAGCCCGACAGCGCGCCCGCAACGGCAAGCACGCCGGCAACCAGGACCAGGAGGGCCGCCGCGGGATGTGCGCGCCTCACGGGGAACATCATAGGATGCGCGCCCTCGGTTGACAAGCCAAACCGGGCTTAATACGATTGGTACGAAAAGAGAGAACAGAAAAAAAGACATGCCGCCCAACCCGGTCTCTTCGAACGCGCCGGCCGTCACGAACAAGGAAGCCCGGATCACCGCGCTCTCCGTGTTGAAGGGCTACTACGACGAGGAAGTCTTCACGCTCCTGGTCAAGGACATCTACAACGCGGACATCGACATCAGCGTCGCCGCCATCCGGGCCTCCGGCTCCCTGGGAAACGAGGTAGCCGTCCAGCACCTGTACCAGATGGTGGAGCGCGGCAAGCCGGCCCAGAAGATCGCCGCCGTGCAGTCCCTGATGGCCATCCGCGCCCCCTCGGCCACGGGGATGCTGGTCAAGTATTTCAGCCACTTCGCGGAAGAGGACCTGAGGGCCGAGATCCTCAGGGCCATCGACACCATCTCCCCGTCCAGCGCGCAGGTCATCCAGATGAACCAGGCAGTGTTCTCGGATCCCAAGCAGGGGGAATCCGTGAAGAGCATCGCCGTGGCCGCCCTCGTGGACGTGGAACGCTATTCCGCGCTGAAGGACGCGCTTCCACGGTCCTCCGCGGCGGTGCAGCGAGCGGCGCTGGCCAAGATGGTACAAGCCGGCAGCCCGGAGGTGCCGGAGCTCAGGACCGAGACCCTGTCGCCCGCGGCCCTTGGCGACTACATGTGCCTGTACGCGCTCAAGGCCAGGAACCCCCAGACCAACGTCATCGTGGACACGCTGCAGAACGGCCCCCGGGAGACCACCGCAGCCTTCCTGGACTCCTTGAACTCGTTCCAGGGCCGGCTGCGCTACCCCGCGCGGCTGCTGCGCCTGCTGCTGGTGGTCCCGTACGTGGACCCGGCCACCGAGGCCCAGGTGGGAGATTTCCTCAAGAAGGTGGTCGGGGAGGTGCGCGAGGGCGCACCGCAGCTGGTGAGCGAGTTCTCCGTCATCACCTCCGCCCACATCGACACGGTGTTCGCCAAGGTCCGCAAGAACTACATCTCGCTGCGGGGCATCACCAACAAGAGCGCGCTGATGGCCACCGTGCTCGCCATGCAGCTCGAACGCTACGCCAGCCCGCAGATCCTGGCCGACGTGCAGGCATTCTTCAAGGATGACGGTTCCAAGCGGCTCACGCCTCCCATCGCCCAGATCCGGGATCTCCTGGGTGCCGCTCCCAAGGAAGACCAGAACCGCTTCGAGGCCTGCATCCCCCTGTTCCTGCTGGAAGAAAAGGCGGACCGGTTCACCGTGCTGCAGCAGGTCAACCGGGTGGAGCTGAGCCGCCCGTCGTTCCTGCGGCGTTTGAACCGGCTCATCCGGGTGGCCGGCGCGCTCAGGATCCGCACCGCCTCCAAGAGGATCCAGGAGATCCTGGACTTTGCGCGCGCCGAGCGGATCAAGTTCCTGGAAGAGACGTGCATCGTCACGCTGTGCCAGCTGCTGACCCGCTCCATCATCGAGCAGTCGCGTGAATACTTCCTGCAGCCATCGCGCAACCCCGGCGCGTTGAATGGTTATATCCGTGGCGCGCGCTTCATCGATCCTCCCCGGATCCTCCTGGGCCCGCTGGTCCACGTGGCGCAGAACCCGGCCCTGCCGGCGGCAAGCCGCGCGCTGCTGGTGGATACGCTGGAGGCCATCAAGCCCGCGGACCTGCAGGGCCAGCAGAGGACGCTGCAGCCCATCCTGAAAGTGCTGGACCTCCCGACATTCGAGGACCAGCTGAAGCTTCGCGTCGCGGACGTCGTGGGTCGCGCGGCGGATGCCGGGATCGGACAGGTTGCGCTGGACCTCACGAGTCATCCCACCCCCGCGGGGCGGCGGGCCGCCATCCGCATCGTGAAGGCGCTGGCGGTCCGAAGCGCCGGCGCGCCGGGCGAGATCGTGACCAACCGGCTGTACCTCCTGCTGGAGGATCCGGACCGCGCCGTGCGCGTGGAGGCGCTGCAGGCCCTGCTTGCCGTGGGAGACGACTACTCGGGCCAGATCGTGACCGACTACATACGGGCGGGAGACGGCCAGATCGTCTCCGAGCTGCTGGAAGGCCTGGGGCGCCCGCTGCGGCGGGAGACCTTTGCCCTGGTGCTGGAAATGCTGGGCATGGAGCACGCCGGCGTGCAGGTGTCTCTTCGCAAGCTGCTGCCTGAGCTCGCCCAGGGCCCGTTCGCGGAAGAGCTCAAGCAGGGGCTGGTGGCGTGCCTCACCCGGGCCACGGCGGAAAGTCGTCGGAGCGAGCCCGCGGCCGCGCGGGAGGAGGAGCTGCCGGACACGGAGAGCACGCTCGCGCAGGCCAAGCTGGAGTTCAAGTTCAACCGGGAGAGCCGCCAGAACCTGACCGTGTTCTTCATCGACATCGTCAACTACACCGAGAAGACCACCCAGCTGCAGCCGTCCGAGATGATGAAGCTCATCAAGTCATTCGAGGACATCGTGAGCGAGGCGGTGGACGAGTACCAGGGGCGGGTGGTCAAGAAGATGGGAGACGGGATCCTCGCCTCCTTCAAGATGCCGGTGGCCGCGGCAGCCGCGGCACTGCAGGTGCAGAAGAAGCTCGGAGAGTTCAGCTCCATGAAAGTGGGCTACGAGAAGATGGAGGCGCGCATCGGCCTGAACTCCGGCATGGTCACCCGCAGGGGAAAGGACATCTTCGGGGACGTGGTGAACGTTGCCTCCCGGATGCAGAGCGCGGCCACTCCCGGCGACATCCTGCTCACCGAGGACACGTTCAAGGAGATCCGCTCCTACGTGAAATGCACCGAGCTGGGCAAGATCAAGGTCAAGGGAATCACGGACCCCATCACGGCCTACTCCGCCCTGGACCTGATCGCGGATCCCTCCAAGGTCATCACCCCCGGCGTGGAACCCAGGCTGGAACAGCTCAAGGAGTCGATCTTCGTGCCGACCTTCACCGTTCCCGCGGCAGCCACCGACAACGAGAAGCTCACGGGGCTCCTCAAGGAGATCTTTTCCGAGGTCTCGCGCGCGGTGGAAGAGCTCGCCGCGGACTACCACGACGAGTACGAGTTCAAGAAGTACCTCCAGGAGAAGTGGAACGCGCTGATGGAGAGCCTGTAGGCTCCCCAGCGGCCCTGCCGTCATCGCCGAAGGCTGATCCCCGGACCCCGGCGGGGCGGGTACCGAGGCAAGTCGCCCTCATGGCGACACGCGGCGCCTATTTGACCTTTTCGGGCAGCTTTGCTATAGTCCGCACAATCTCTCCGACGTACCCGGCGGATTCGGAGGCCGACGTACTCGGCGGATTTATCCCCCAACTGCGGGAAGGAGGTATATTGGCCGAGAAGGATCTCAGGATCAATGAAGGAATTCGGGTCCGCGAAGTACGGTTGATAGATGCGGACGGGAACCAGAAGGGTATCGTGCCGACCTTCGAAGCGCTCCAGATGGCGCGGGGCGTGGCGCTGGATCTCGTGGAGATCGCTCCGCAGGCCCAGCCCCCGGTGTGCAAGATCCTCGACTACGGGAAGTACAAGTTCGAGCTGGAGAAGAAGGCCCGCGAGGCGAGAAAGCACCAGAAGCAGGTCCAGATCAAAGAGATCCGGATGCAGCCGAAGATCGACAAGCACGACCTGGAGTTCAAGACGCGGCACGTGCGCGAGTTTCTCGACGAGGGAGACAAGGTCAAGGTCACGGTGCGCTTCCGCGGCCGCGAGCTTGCCCACACGGAGCTCGGCAAGGACGTCCTGGACAAGATCCTGGAGATGCTCGGAGATTCCTTCCTCGTGGAAAAGCCCGCCCAGATGGAAGGGCGGACGATGTCGATCCTCCTGAACCCAAAGGGACAAAAGGCCAAGAAAGGATAGCTCTTATGCCCAAGATGAAGACCAAGAAGGCCGCTGCCAAGCGCTACCACGTGACGGGGAGCGGCAAGGTCCGCTACAAGAAGCAGGGGCTGCGCCACATCCTCACCAAGAAGAACGCCAAGCGCAAGCGCCGCCTGCGCCTGTCCGCCACCCTGAGCCCGGTGGAGACCAAGCGGGTGAAGCAGCTCATGCCCTACGCGGGCAAGTACTAGCGGACACACGGAGGAGCGGCCGCCGCCCGAAGAGGCTGGCAAGCCGCGCGTACAGCACGCACATCCAGAGAAGGAGATCCTGACTCATGCCACGATCGAAAAACGGGACCCGGAGGCGCGAACGCCGACGGAAGATCATGAAGCTCGCCAAGGGGTACTGGGGCGGGCGAAGCCGATTGTTCAAGACCGCCAAGGAAGCGGTCATGAAGGGCCTGGCGGCCAACTACCGTGACCGCCGCCGCAAGAAGGGCGAGTTCCGCCGGCTGTGGATCGCGCGCATTTCCGCGGCGGTCCGGGCGGAGGGCCTGACGTACTCCCAGTTCATGCGCGGCCTCTCCCTGGCGGGCGTGGCCCTGAACCGCAAGGCCCTGTCCAACATGGCTATCGAGGACAAGGTGGCGTTCAAGGCCCTCGTGGTGAAAACCCGTGAGGCCCTTGCCACTGCCGGTGCCGCAGAGGCGGCTGTCGCGGCGAAATGATCAACCTCGAGCAGATCCGCCTGCTGGAAAGCAGGATCACTCGAGCCCTTGAACTCATTCGCGTCTTAAAGGAAGAAAACTCCACGCTCCGCCGCGGGCTGGAGTCCGCGCAGAAGCGCATGCGGGAGCTCGAATCCATGGTGGACGGTTTCAAGACCGACCAGAAGGAGATCGAGTCCATCATCGTGCGCACGCTGCACAACCTGGACGACCTGGAGGAGACGGCGGCAGGCGCTTCGACCGCCGCCGGCGCGGCCGCAGGCGGTGTCGGTGCTTCGGCAGCCGGTGCCGGGGCGGCAGGCGCGCCCTCCGGGGCTTCCGCGAGTGCTGGTCCGGCCGTTTCCGGTGCCGCAACGGGCGTCGCGGGCGCCGCGCCCGCAGCGCACGGTTCGAGCCGGCGAGCAGAGCCCAAGCCGGCCCCGGCGGCCGCAGCCGCTGTTCCGGTTCCCCCGGCAGCCCCTGCCGCCCCTGCCCGCACGCACCCCGCGGCGGAGGCAGACGCGGATGCACCCGTCAACGATGCCCCGCGGGGGGAAGAGCTGGACATCTTCTAGGGGAGCATGGAGAAGCGTCAGCTCCGCATCGAAGTGCTGGGCACCTCGTTCGTCATCCAGTCCGAGGAAAGTCCCGAGCACCTGGCCATGCTCTCGTCGTTCGTCCGGGAACGGATCGACGAGGTCAAGGCGCGGTACAACTTCGCAGATCCCCTCACCGTGGCGCTCCTGGCGGCCCTCAATATCGCGGACGACTACGTCAAGCTCCGACAAGGTCGGCTGCCCTCCCCGCGCACCGCGGAAGTGCAGGCGGCCGAGATACAGTCCGTGGCCGAACGGCTGATCAACCGTATCGACGAAGCGCTGGCCGAGGATCAACCGGGGGCCGAGACGGCCCCGGGAACTCCGGGCTCCTGACGGTTATCGTTCGTACCGGCAGCCTTCGGCCCCGACCACCCGCGCCGCCAGCGCGTTGGCAAGCCGCGCGCACCGGACCGGCGGCTCGCCGAGCAGGTGGCCGTAGAGAAACCCCGCGGCGAACGCATCTCCGGCTCCCGTGGTGTCCACGACATCCGCCCGCAGGCCGGGCACGCTTTCCCAGCGGCCTTCCCAGCCCACCACGCACCCCTTTTCCCCGGTCTTCATGACGACCAACGGCGAGTAGCGCTGCGCATCCGACACGCAGTCCTCGTCGCAGGAGCCGCCGGTGAGCAGCGCGAGCTCGTCGCGGTTTCCGAACAGCATGTCAACGCGCCCGGGCAGCCACGCGCGGAATTGTTCCGCGTAGCGGCGCACGGCAAAGGGATCCGCGAGATCGAACACCACGGGAATGCGCGTTCGGGCGGACCGCGCGGCCTCCACCGCGTGCTCGGCTGCCCGGCGCTGGTTTTCCGTGTCCCACAGGTACCCGGTGAGGTACAGCAGCCGGGAGTCCGCCAGGCGGGGGAGGTCCAGGTCCTCGACCTGGAAATCGCGGCAGGCGCCGAGGTAGGTGTTCATGGTGCGCTCGCCGTCCGGCGTCACCAGGATCACGGAGGTGCCCGTCGGAGTTGCCTTGCGCACCAGGCTGGCGCGCACGCCCGAGCGCTCGATGGCGGAAGCGAACTCGTCACCGCGTGCATCCTGGCCGATGGCGCCGTTGAACACCGGGGAGCCGAGCGGCGCGGGATCCGGGCCACCCAGGACCGCGCGGCGCAGCGAATGCCCCCCCGGCGTGGAAAGCCACGCAATGCCGCGCGCCGTGTTGGCCGCGCTTCCGCCGGGAGACCTGCGGGACGAGCCCAGCTCCGCGACCAGGGCGGCGACCTCCGGGTAGTCCACGAGGTGCATCGTTCCCGGGCTCTTGTCGAATCGCCGGAGGAAACCGTAGTCGACGTGCGCGATCACGTCCATCAGTGGGTTTTCGACTCCGTACAACGAGTACACGCGTCCCTCCCGCCGCAGAATTGACACCCGCGAATCACGCGGGTTAGATTGCTGAATACTAAGGAAGCGGATCGGCAATGTCTATCGTCACCACCCAGCAGCTGAGCCGGTATTACGAGCAGTACCGCACCACGGACGTGACGTTCAACAAGCAGGTCATCAGCGCCGTGGGACTGGTGGCGCGGGGCGTGTACCTGAAGACCCCGGACCGGCAGATCCCCTGCATGGTGTTTTCCAGCTCGATGTCGGCCGCCCGCGTGATCGCCACCGTCCCGGCCGTCGTCATGGCCGGTCTCAAGCAACCCAACAACCGCCTGGCCCTGCGCTGGTGCTTCAAGCTGCCGGACAAGGTGGAGCCCATCACGTTCTTCACCACCTGCCGACCCACGGGGTTCACGCACTACGCCATGCAGGGGCCGGACGTGAACTTCGTGACGCTGGAGTTCACCCAGCGCCCGCCGGACGACCTCATCCTGATCCTGGGGTCGCTCCTGGAGGCCAACTTCAACTCGCAGAAGCGCAGGGACGAGCGCATCATCGTCAACCCCGAGACCATAAAGAAGCTGGGGCTGGAGTCCCGCGAGGCGGCGCTCGTACTGGACGGCAGGGAGCGCAAGTGCATCTTGCGGGACCTCTCCTTCAGCGGCTGCCGCGTCATCATCACCGGGAAGCCCGAGACCTACGCCAACCGCTCGGCGAGCCTCCGCATCACGGTGGGAGACCAGGCGCCCGACATCACGCTGGCGGCCTCCGTGCGCCGGGTGGACGAGGTCGGTGGTCGCAGGGAGATCCTCACGGTGAGCCTCGAGTTTTCCGGAGACACCCCGATGAGCTACAAGCTGCTGATCAACTCCTACATCTCCACGCTCCGCAGGGCAGCGCAGGAGGTGGGCGGTCCCGGCGCCGGCGGAGTGGTCCCGGCGGCTGCCCCCACGCCCGGCGGCTCCCCCGCACCTGCGGCGGCGGCGGGGACACCGGCTCCCGCCGCGAAGGCGACCCCGCCGGCAGACCCGTACGAGATCATGACCAAGGCGGCAGACGCGTTCAACGCGGACATCCCCGCCGAGGGAGACCCGACGGACGAGGAAGGCGGCAAGGGCTCGTCCTGATGGCGGAGCACACCGACGTACCCGGCGGATTTGACGCCGACAAGCCCGGCGCATTTGGCACCGACAAGCCCGGCGGATTTGACGCCGACGCACGTGGCGGACCCGGCGGACGCGCGCGCCTGGCCAACGTGGCCTTCGTCTCGATTTCCCAGACCACGCAGCGCCAGATCGGGGACTTTGTCCTGGATCCGGACGTCCTCCTCCCCGTGGAGCTTCCGGCCGGCGCCCAGGCCCTCAACGCCGGCGAGCTCACCTGGGAGGCCATCGTGGCCGGCACGCTGAAGGTACTGGCCTGGGACCCGGGCAACGCGCACACCGACTACTACCGGCGTTTCGTCCTGGCCGTGAAGCCGGACATCAAGACGGAGTTCACCCACGTGGGCATCCTCAAGGCCAGGAACGGGGACGCCGAGGTGGCCATCGAGATCTTCCGTGCCCTGGAAGGCCTGTACCCGGAGGATGCGGTCACGCGCATGAACCTGGCGCTGGCCTACGAGGAGCGCGCGCGGCAGCTGGAGAAGCTGGACCGGGCGGAGTTGGCCGAGGAGTTCCAGTCCCTCGCCTTTGATGCGTACAAGGCAGCCCTGGCGGCGGACCCGACCGAGCCCACCATCCACTACAACCTGGCTTACTTCTACCTGCACCAGCGATCGTTCGACAAGGCGCGGGAGCACCTGCAGTACTTCGCCAGGAACGGAACGGATGAAAAGCGGGTGAGCGAGGCCCGGCGCCTCATGCGCGAGATCGACAAGCAGGGACTGGTGGACGGCCTGTACCAGAGGGCTTTCGACGCCATCCGGATGGGGAAAGAGACCGAGGGTATCTCCCACATCCAGGAGTTCCTCGCCACGCGCCCGGGGGTCGGCAACGCCTGGTTCCTGCTGGGATGGGCCTACCGCCGCCTGGGCCGCTACCAGGAGGGTCGGGACGCGTTCCTCAAGGCCCTGGAGCTGGGCTCCCCCCATGCGGACCTGCTCAATGAGCTCGCCATCTGTCTCATGGAGCTGGGGGAGCTGGCGGAGAGCCGCCGCCGCCTGGCAGAGGCCCTGGCCCTTGAGCCGGAAAACACCAAGGTCATCTCCAACCTCGGGATCGTTTCCCTGAAGGCGGGTGACCCGCAAGAGGCCTTGCGCTTCTTCCGTACCGTGCTGGAGATCGAGCCGGACGACCGCATTGCCGCCCGCTACATAGAAGAACTTTCCGAAAAATCCTGAACAATCGCGCTCAATTCTAAACTTCGCCCCGCCGAGAAGAGGACTGGGGGAAACCCTTTCCGAACGAGGGGGCTCCCTGCCTTCTTCCGCTGCTCTGTGTATCGGCCCACCTGGAGGGACGGTCAAGAGAAATCGGAAGCGGAGCGGGGAATCCGCGAGAGAGGACGGGGCGGAACCCGGTACGCCGCGCCGTTGGCGCGGCGAACAACCCCGGGCATGGATGCCCGGGCAGACGTTTCGTTTCAGGGAGGATGAGATGATCATCAATCACAACCTGAGCGCGATGTTCGCCGACCGGCAACTGGCGGTGAACAGCCTTGCCCTGGACAAGAACATGGAGAAGCTGTCCTCGGGCATGCGCATCGTGCGCGCCGGTGACGACGCCTCCGGTCTGGCAGTAAGCGAGAAGATGCGAAGCCAGATCCGCGGCCTGCACCAGGCCAGCACCAACGCCTCGAACGGGATCAGCTTCATCCAGGCCTCGGAGGGCTACCTCCAGGAGAGCCAGGATATCCTGCAGAGGCTGCGGGAGCTGGCCGTGCAGTCGGCCAACGGCGTGTACACCGACGAGGACCGCATGCAGATCCAGGTGGAAGTGAGCGCCCTGGTGAGCGAGGTGGACCGCATCGCCTCGCACGCGCAGTTCAACGGCATGAACATGCTCACGGGCCGGTTTGCCCGCCCCTCGGGGCAGAACGTGATCACGGCCAGCATGTGGCTGCAGATCGGCGCCAACATGGACCAGCGCACGCGCGTGTTCATCGGCACCATGACCGCAGGGGCCCTGGGCGTGAGAAACGCGTCCACCGGCCAGATCATCAGCCTGTCCACGCCAGATGGCGCCAACCGCACCATCGGGATCCTGGACTCGGCGCTGCGGACCATCAACAAGCAGCGGGCGGACCTGGGCGCCTACCAGAACCGCCTGGAATACGCGGTGAAGGGGCTGGACATCGGCGCGGAGAACATGCAGGCCGCCGAGAGCCGCATCCGGGACGCCGACATGGCCTCCGAGATGGTGGACTACACCAAGAACGCCATCCTGGTGCAGAGTGCAACGGCCATGCTGGCCCAGGCCAACACCAAGACTCGGACGGTGCTGCAGCTGCTGCAGTAGGCCTTGCAGGCACCTAGCCAACGGAGTATCATTGAAAATGGAGGCATCTGCGGGGGCCCCGGGGCCCTCGCAGGCCTCCGCGTGTGATCTTTGACAACGCACCCTCCTGCGGTGCTGGAAAAAGGGAAACCGCGATCCCGACCGGGGCGATGCCCCGGGGGAACGGTTTCCTTGTTGATCGGGGAAACGGGAACGGAGGGAAGCGCGCGCGAGCGCTTCCCATGATCACCCCGACAGCACCGGGGCAGGACGGACGGGACTGCGGCACGCGCCTCGCGGCGCGGCGCGGCGGGAACGGACGGGACTGCCAGAGGCACGGATGCCTCTACGTACGTCAAGGAGGGTCACATGATCATCAATCACAACTTGAGCGCGATGTTCGCCAACCGGGTCGTCAAGTTCAACGAGATCGACCTGAACAAGGACATCGAGAAGCTGTCCACCGGGATGCGGATCAACCGGGGCGGAGACGACGCCTCGGGCCTGGCGGTATCGGAGAAGCTCCGGTCGCAGATCCGCGGACTCAACCAGGCGGGCAGGAACATCGAGAGCGCGGTATCGTTCATTCAGACCACGGAAGGCTACCTGGCAGAGACCCAGGACATCATGCACCGCATCCGGGAGCTCGCCGTACAGTCGGCGAACGGAATCTACACGGATGAAGACCGGGCGCAGATCCAGGTCGAGGTCTCCCAGCTGGTCGTCTTGTTCATGCTATTTGGGTAGATCGTCGTGTTGTTATTGTTTTTTATGGT
>Ga0335069_10010398_pt1 | contig 13184 bp, 13 predicted proteins | sample Lox_Sample_11_FD_206714 | JGI IMG/M metagenome (GOLD analysis project Ga0335069, IMG submission 206714) | Soil microbial communities from Loxahatchee National Wildlife Refuge, Florida, United States - Lox_Sample_1.1 | ecosystem: Environmental > Terrestrial > Soil > Wetlands | place: USA... | reverse complement strand
ACGGCTGGCCCCAAGCACGCATCGACGAACTTATGCCCTGGTGCTGGAAAACGCCCACCACGGTCTGACCCAAAAGTCAAAGACAACTGCAGAGGACCACAGAGCATCGCTTACGGTAGAGCGCATGCTCCAGCGCGTCCTCCGAGGCGGCATAGGTCATCTTGTCGATATTGATGACCTCATGCCCCTGTTCCCGGATTGCCCGCCGAACCACCGCGGAGCCAATGAAACCGCAGCCGCCGGTGAGAAGAATTTTCATAAGCGCATCCTAAAGACGGAGAGACGTTTAACCGCGCACAGGTCTCCTAGAACGGCGCGTGCTCAAAAAAGCATGACCGGGGCTCGGGCAACCAAATCATAGCGCGAAAGCTCACCACGGCGGAGGCAAACGCCTGTCACGAGTAATACCTAGTCGGCGAGTCAGCGCTCGCCCACCTCGCACAATCCAAGGCCGCGACTTTCGCAACACTGCGCCGGGCCCCTGCTGCAACAACACGCTGATTGTGGCACGAGCCAGCGAGGCTACCAGATCGATTCCGAGTTGGCGCGTCAGCGCTCGCCCACCTCGAGCGATCCAGCGTTGCAACTTTCGCATTACCCCACGAGTTCCCTCCCGCAGCCACACTTCGACCGTGCGATGGGCTAGAAAGGTGGCTGACTCGATCTTCGGCCGCCACCGCACCCGCCATAACATGCGGCGCGGGAAGCCCCATCGTTCCATGTCCTCGGCCGCCCGAAGCTGGGTTATGGAGACGAAAGATGATAATTGGTCCCAGAACTGCCCGTAAGTCGCCAGATAGCGCTCGCGGGCCAGATGAACCGTCTCCTTCGCCCGAGCGATTTCCGCCGGATCAGGCCCCCAAGCGAAGCCATCCATGCCCATTTCCTTGGCGGCGATCACCTCGGTGAGCCATGGATTAGGTAGGAAGACGGTGGGGCATAGGCACAGTGCCGCCTCGAGAGCGAGCGCGGTGTTTTCGTAGGTGTAGAAAAGCTCCGAGCGGCGAAAGAGCTCGGCGATTGCGGCAGGTTCTGGCGAATCTGGTAGATCACGTGTGATCTCGATGCTGTCCGCGGTGATGGGCAAGGGCTCAGCCCCATGCACAATCCGGTATTTCATTGCCCAGAAACAACTGCCTTGGCGTGCGCGTGGCTCGCCCGGCGTGAAGATGCTTGCATTGGAGGCTGGGATAAACAACACTTGCGCCGGCGCGCCGCCCGCTGCCGCCAGGGCACTTGAATAGCCGAAGATGATTTCCTCCGGCGCATAAATACTGTCGCCTGCGAGCTGGCCTGGGAAGTTCAACACGTAGCGCACGATGGTACGACCACCAATTGGATTGCCGGTGATGGTCTCGGGATAGACCACAATGGGTGAAAGACCGCGCAGGAGGTGCTGGCGGGTTACCTCTGGTGTAACTGCTGGTGTCAGCAGATCGGGATGGGTCGCATCTGTGTTCGACCATTCGGGATATATCAAAACATACGCCTCTTGCCCCGCCCGGTTGAGGCAATGGCAGAGGAGGTGCAGCGCCTTGATACCCGCCGATGTGCGGACGAAGCGCGGTGTCACGATATAAAAAGGGTTGGGGCCACGCCGGAAGCGCGCCGGATCGGAGACTGGAGTAAGATCCTCAAGCCGCAAGGGGTCAAATGGCGGGAGATCGCTACACATTCTTAATGCTTCCTAGTGCAAAATCGGACTTTGCCTGCCAAAAATACTCAATGTATCCATCCATTTAGCGACCACCGATCAGCCGACGGACTCCCCGTAACGGCGCGGTTAGGCGCCACGAATGGGAGGCGCGAAGTGCCGCGAAGGCCGCGAGCGAGTCATCCAGCGCGACACGAGCGGCAGCGAGTTGCATCGATAGCGTTTCACACTCCATTTGCGCGGCAGTGAGTTGCTCCGCCAGAGTCCTTACTTCCAATTGAGCGGCGGTGAGTTGCTCCGCCAACAGAGCCTTGTCCACGGCTTGCCGTTCACGGATCCGGTCAGCGGTCCATTGCAGACGTCGCTCAGGCTCCCTCTCCGTGAGTCGGCGGACCAGTTCGGAGCCAGGGCGCCCCGCAATCGTTAGTATCGACGGCAAGAAAGGGGTTTCCACCTCGAACACCGGCGCCAGGCCGACAGCTTCCAGGAGGCGCCGGATGGCGCGCGCCGAGAAGTGGTTGATGTGCTCATGCATCACGGTGAGCGGGCCCCCATGCCGCTCCTGCCACAACAGCGCCTCGGAAAGTGGTCCCAGATAGTCGCGGGGTAGGTCAAGCAGCAGAAGACCATCCTCCTCCAGCCATGCGGCTACTCGCGCCATCGCTTCGCGTGGGTCGGAGATATGCTCGAATACCTGAGAGGCGAGAATAAGGTCGAAACGGTCCCTCTGGAGCGCCACTCCAGCGCTTGCGTCAAGATGACTAATCTCTGCCGCAGGGAAAAGCCGCGCCGCGATGCTACCGTCGCCTCCAAAATCGAGTATCGTCGAGGGCCGAACCTCAGGCAGGGCGGCCAGCGCGCCCAAAAGATCACCGATTCGTCCGCGGTAATGGTCGCTCAGCGGGTCATTAAACATGGGGATATAGGGGGCGTAGCTGGGTTCAAGCCGCAGGCGCTGCTCGTTGTAATCATCGCCCCTGTAGTCGCAGTAAAGCAACGCGACTTCCTCAGGCGTCAGCCGGCGATCAAAGAAGGCGAAGTCGCAGGCTGCACAGTAGCGAATCAAGGTTTCTGCCGTTTCTAGCTTGCAATGCTCGACCAGGAAGGGTGCGATCGTTGCTGCGCTGGCGATCGTAGGTCCATCGCAGATCGGGCAGGTTTCTGAATGCATCTGAATTTCACCTACGCTCAGAGTAAAATAGAATACCTTGTATGGAGCCTAAATGGTATCTACCGTCACTCACCTTTCAAGTAACGTGCAGTGTCAAGAATCTGTCTGTCCAGAACCCGTAATGGCAGATCGAGGCCGTTAGCGATGGCCCGCATTGCTTTGCCGTCCCCAACGTAGACATCATCCGGCCTTCCGTCCGGAGCGGCACGATGGATCGGCACTTCCAGACGATCGAGTAACATGGCAGCACGGCGCGCGAGATCCTCTACCTCGATTGTCACCTCACCCTCGGTGTCGAATTGGACAAGGTGGGTGTCAGGCGCCAGCAGCAAGATACCAAGGGCCATAAGTAGCAGGTCTTCAACGTGGAGGTAGGAGCGGTAGACGCTCCCACGGGCGCGAATTTCAATTCTCCGGCCTTCGATTAGGGCGAGGAGAAAGTCAGCGATCGCATAGGCTTCAGGTTTGTTGATAAAAGGACCGGCCAGGTTGAAGATGCGGGCAATCACGAGCGGCGCGCCGTTCTTTAAGGCCAGTGCCGCGAAGCGTTGCTCGTCAAGCAGCTTGGCAGCGCCATATGGGTTCTCATCGGGTGCCGGACCAAGGCTGCGCCCTGGGCCGTAGACCGCGCCGGAAGACGGTAGAAACATGCCGTAAGCGCCGCGGCGCTCAATAAACGCCGCAACCGTTTCCCGGATTTGTTTGTTGGCGGCTAAAAACGCCTGGGCGCCGTGGTCCGCAACCCGGTCCTTCGTCAGGCAGGCGTAATGCAGCACGAGAGGCGGCGGGCCGGCATAACCGGCGAGTGCCTCTAAAGCGTTGCATTCGACACTACGGCCAGATCGTAGCGGTAGCATCCGCGTGTGTGAACCGTAGACGAACACGCGCTTTAACATGGCGTGGCCAAGGGCCTCGTCGAGGAAATCGAGCGTCGCCTGTCCCAGCCAGCCGCCCCCACCAGTCAGGACGATTGGCACGGAATCCGAGGAAAGTGCCGCGGTTATACGTTCGCGCACACTCACGCAGCGTGGCGGCAAAAGGAGGTGATCTCATCGACCATGTAGTCGATATGCGCGTCACCGAGGCCAGGATAGACGCCGATCCAGAAGGTCGAGGTCATTACAAGATCGGCCCCCTCGACAGTTCCCGGAACGTTATGCGGCCGACCGACCATGTAGGGCTGCCGCAGCAGATTGCCGCCGAACAGCAGCCTTGTGGCGATTTTCCGCTGATTCAGATGCAGGACGAGCGCATCGCGTGAGACGGGCGCACCCGGCCGTACGGTGAGCGGGAAGCCAAACCAGGACGGTTCGGCATTCGGTGTGGGTTCCGGCAGGATCAAAAACTCTTCGAGCGGTGTAAGCGCCGCTTTCAGGCGTGCAAAATTATGCCGCCGGGCCGCGATAAAACCTTCCAGGCGGTCGAACTGTGCGAGTCCGACCGCCGCCTGCATGTCCGTGATCTTCAGATTATAGCCGATATTCGAATACGTATATTTATGGTCGTAGCCATAAGGCAGTTCGCCGAGCTGATGCTCGAACCGCTTGTTGCAGGTATTGTCCTTGCCAGGATCGCACCAGCAATCACGTCCCCAGTCACGAACCGATTCGAGAATCCGTTTGAGCTTGCTGCGGTTGGTAAAAACAGCCCCGCCTTCCCCCATAGTGATGTGGTGCGCCGGGTAGAAGCTCAGCGTGCCGACGTCACCGTGGGTGCCAACAAGCTTGCCGCGATAGGTTGCGCCAAGCGCGTCGCAGGTGTCTTCCACGACATATAGGTTGTGCCGCTCCGCAAGGGAGAGGACGGTATCGAGGTCGAACGGGTTGCCCAGCGTATGGGCGATGACGATGGCGCGCGTCTTGGGGGTTATCGCCGCTTCGATCAGGTCAGCCCGAATGTTGTAGGTCGGGATATGCACGTCGACGAAGACGGGCACCAGGTTGTTCTGTAGAATTGGGTTGACCGTTGTCGGGAAACCCGCCGCACAAGTAATCACCTCGTCACCAGGCTTCAGGGCGCGTTTGCCAAGCATGGGACTCGCCAGCGCGCTCACGGCCAGCAGGTTGGCGGACGACCCTGAATTGCAGGTAAGGGCATGCTGTACGCCAAGAAAACGGCGGAGCCGCTGCTCGAAAGCCGCGTTGAAACGGCCGGTCGTAAGCCAGAAATCGAGCGAGCTATCAACCAGTGAAACCATGTCCGATGCGCCGTAAACCTTGCCGGAAACAGGCACCGGGGAGTGGCCCGGCACAAAAGGCAGCGGCGCATGCGCGATCTCGGCGTATTCGGCAACGAGCCCAAGAATCTTCTCGCGGAGCGCGTCGGCATTCGAGGTTTCTGCCCCTGCCGGGTGGGTCAAATCGTTCATGTAACCTCCTTTGTAGACCGCGGCTCGGCCGATACTGCACTGCAGTAGTCGGCAATCTGGCCAAGTGTTGTCTGACGCATATCGGCGCCAGACTGCCAGGCACGATACCAGCGCACGGTCTCCGCGAGCGCCTTATCCAGGCCCCAGCGTGGCCGCCAATCAAGCTCGCGCCGTGCCTTCGTTGAATCCAGTGTGAGGAGACTTGCTTCCTTGCCCCGCGTGATGCTGTCCTCGAAGACCGGGCGGATGGCGCCGCCCCAGTGCGCGCAAACCCGGTCCGCAACTTCGCCTACGGTTACCTCGCTGGCGGGATCGGGGCCGAAATTCCATGCAGCGCCCGCCTTGGGTGCCGCCGCAAGATGTTCGATGGCAACCAGATAGCCCGAAAGCGGCTCCAACACATGTTGCCATGGACGTACGGAGCCGGGGGAGCGTAGGACCGGCGCGCGGTTTTCGAGCAGCGCCGCGATGAGGTCTGTCATCAGCCGGTCTGGCGCCCAGTCGCCACCGCCAATTACATTGCCGGCGCGTACGGAACCCACGGAACGACCAAGACCAGCGAAGAATGAACTGGCATAAGCAGCGGTGACCAGCTCCGCACAACCCTTACTGTTGCTGTAGGGATCGTGGCCACCCATTTTGTCGTCCTCGCGATAGCCCCAGATGCTGTTATGGTTCTCATAGCATTTGTCGCTGGTGACGATTAGGGTTACCAGCGCCGAACTGCAAGCTCGTGCCGCCTCCAGAAGATGGACCGTTCCCATGACGTTGGTGGCGTAGGTCTCGACCGGCTGTTCATAGGACCGGAGCACCAATGCCTGTGCGGCCATATGGATTACGATGTCCGGTTCGCAGCGATGGAGGCTATTGCTGAGCAACGCGGCGAACCGGATATCACCGATTTCATGCCCGGCGATGCCATTGAGGCACGCCGTGTCGAACAAGTTCGGCTGGGTCGACGGCGGCAATGCGAAGCCCTGCACGCGCGCGCCCATGGCCGAGAGCCAGAGTGCAAGCCAACCTCCCTTGAAGCCGGTATGGCCCGTCAGGAAAACGCGTTTACCGCGCCAGAATGTCTCCGAGGGAAGTCTGCCGGCTACCATACCTTCCAGGGCGCTTGCCCCCCTCTCCAAAGCTCATCAAGCATCTGCCGGTCGCGTAGCGTATCCATCGGCTGCCAGAAGCCTTGGTGGCGGAATGCCATGAGCTCGCCATTGCGCGCCAGCGTTTCCATCGGTTCGCGCTCCCAAAGTGTCGCGTCGCCCTCGATAAGGTCGATGACTTTAGGTGAAAGGACGAAGTAGCCGCCATTGATCTGGTTGCCGTCGCCTGGCGGCTTTTCCTCGAAGGAGCTTACGCGATCGTCCTCGGTCACCAGCGCGCCGAAGCGGGCCGTGGGTTGTACGGCGGTGACTGTCGCCATCCGCCCATGTGCGCGGTGGAAGGCGATTGAGTCCGCAATGTTAATCGAGCCAACACCGTCGCCATAGGTCAGGCAAAACAGCTCGCTATCCTTCAGGTGCTCGCGCACGCGCTTGAGGCGCCCGCCCGTCTGAGTCTCGAGCCCGGTATCGATCAACGTAATACGCCAGTCTTCCGACATGGTGCCATGCACGGTCATACCGCGATGGACGTCGATGGTTACGTCCGAATTGTGCAGATAGTAATGATAGAAATATTCTTTTATGCGGTATCCCAGATACCCGCAGCAGATCACGAAGTCATTGATCCCGTAATGGGAATAGGTCTTCATGATATGCCACAGTATGGGGTAGCCTCCTACCTCCACCATAGGCTTTGGCCGGGTGCTGGTTTCCTCCGCGAGGCGCGAGCCGCGGCCCCCGGCCAGGATGACCGCCTTGATGCCCTTCGTGCCAGACATCAGACGGCCTCGTCCACAAGTGAGGGCAGGTACTGGCCGATTTCAGCCATCAATCCGGGCTCCAGTGGTGGTGACATTCGGTGTAAGGGCTCCGATACCATGCTGCCGCCAGCCGTTACGCGGCTGGTGATCTTGGGGAAATACGTTTGCTCTGGATCGATATGGACGAGGAAGGCGGCAACGCCCGGCGCCTCGAACAGCGCCAGGAAGCCGGCATCTTCCGCAAAGCCCGGGCCGACCGGCAGCGAGGGAACGTCGTAGGCGTCGAAAATCGGCGCCCAGTGCGGCATGCCGAGGCCGGTTCTGGTATCGCAGCCAATGTAACCGCCGTTGAAATAGTTCTTCTGCGTCATGCGGATGGAGGCATAGCCGCCATCATCGAAGATGAAGATCTTGAGGTTCAGCTGGTTGACGACGGCGGTGCCGATCTCCTGCAAATTCTGCGCAAAACCGCCATCGCCCTCGAACAGCACCGTGCGGCGGGCTGGGTAAGCCAGCGCCGCGCCGATTGCGCCGCTCAGCCCGTATCCCATCGCGGCCAGCCCCTTATTCGTGACCATCAGTTGCTTGGCGCGCAGCCGGAGGGTTTGCTTGGCAACGGTGAAGGCACTCCCGCTGCTGCAGGGGATCAACAGGTCGTCTTCGCGGCAGAGGCCGGATAGCTCGGAGACGAAGGCATAGGGCGAGATATATCCGTGCCTGGTCTGATTGATGGGCTCCACCAGCGACACGGCGCCACGGATGCGGCGGCAATAGGCAATCCAATCTTCGTGATCGCCAAGGTCGCGCAGGATGAGGCGCCGCAGCAGGTCATTCGCATCGGCGGCGATCGGCAGAGCCACCTTCGGGTGCCCCTTCTCAAGCTCGGCAGGGTCCACATCCACCTGGATAACACGGGCCAAGGGCGCGAATTCCTGCCAGTTAAAGCCGGTTTGCTGCAGGCCGAGCCTGCTGCCGAGCACGAGTAATGCGTCGCTCTGTTGCACCACGAGGTTGGCGGAGCGCTGGCCCCAGGTATTGGGGCGGCCAAAATAGAGGGGATGCTCCTCCGGCACGCGATCCGCGCCGTTCCAGGTGGTCAGCAGCGGGATACCAAGCTCGCCCAAGCGATCACGTAATGCATGCGCGGTTGGCCGATCGACGCCACCACCAATCAGGATGACCGGCCGCTTGGCCTCGCGTATGACCGCCACGATGGTCTCGACCACGGTCTGAGTAGCAACCGGGAGCGGTTCCGGTACGAAGGGCACGCCGGCAAGGCTGACGGGGTCGACAGACTTTGCCTGGACGTCGAGCGGCAATTCGACAAAAACCGGTCCCCGGCGGCCGTGTCGCGTCAGGCTCACGAGCCTTTCCCATTCGAATTTCGGTGCCGGCGTTTCCATGCGCAGGGACTCGACCGTGATCGGGGCGGCGATCGCAACGCCGTCGATCTCCTGGATACCGCGCTGGCGCAGTTTGCCGCGCGCGAGGTCCGCGGTTTTCACCTGGCCGCCGATCACGAGTAGTTCACGGCTTTCCAGATAGGCGCCGCCAAGTGCGGTCACGATGTTGGTCAGCCCTGGGCCGGCGGTGACCAGCGCAAAGGCTTTTGGGCCATCCGAAATTTCGTTGAAATACTCCGCGGCGATGCCTGCGGCCACTTCGTGGACGGTTGGCCGCATTGCGAACCTGTGCCGGAAACTCTCCAGGCAATGCATGATGTTTCCACCGGCGACAAAGAAGCAGGTGGTATAGCCAAGCTCGACGAGCCAATCCGCGAGAAGGTCCGAGTATTTCATTCGAGGAAGAGCTCCAATGTGTTACTGAGGGCAGCACTGATTGCTGCGTCGGTTGCCGCCGTCTTTGGCAAGCTCGTTAGCTGCGTCTTCCCCTCCGCATTGAAGGTCACGAAGCGGTAGTGCGTTGGCTGGTGCTTCTTGTCCGCTTTGACACGGTCAAGCGTGACCGGCACCTCGATGGCACGGAGGATCAAGGCCAACCCCGGCACCGCGCCAAGCAGGCCGCGCATGTGCTGCCCGAGCCGGGATGCAGCACCGCCCGGGGGAGCGCCGAGCAGATCCCGGCTGAGGTTGAGCGCGCAGAGCACACCGACACCAACGGCGATGCCGTGGCTGAGGCGGTAATCGGACGCACCCTCGAGCGCATGGCCGAAAGTATGGCCAAGGTTAAGCAACTGCCGTTCCGCCCGGTCGAATTCATCGATCTCGACAAACCATTTTTTCGCGCCGAGGCTGAGCGCGATGATCGGCTCAAGGCCCACTGGTGTTAAGCCTGGGTCTGGAGCATGGGACAGATAAGTCTCGAACACGCTGGCGCCGCGGCAGAAGCAAATTTTCGCCGCTTCCACCAGGCCCGCAACGAGCTGTTCCGCCGAGAGCGTCGCTGTCAGCTCTGGGTCTATCCAGACAATGTCTGGCGGATGGAAGGAGCCCAGAATGTTTTTATAGGCGCCAACATTGATGGAGGATTTGCCACCAATGCAGCTATCCACCATGCCGAGAAGCGTGGTTGGTACATAGGTCCAGGGGATGCCGCGCATGTAGACGGATGCGACGAAACAGGCGACGTCCTGGATTGCACCACCGCCGACAGCCCAGAGTCGCGTGTCGCGTGTCGCCCCTGCCTTGCGCATCTGGACGATCACATCGCCGATGGCATCCAGGCTTTTCGTCGTCTCGCTGGCGGGCAGACCGATCGCTTGTATGTCCCGCGCGTGAAATTGCCCTGCGAAATAATCATCAGCGATCACCAGCCCATCACCCATTTGTGGCAATGTGGTCATGAGGGCATCCCGCTCACACATGATCGTATAGCCACCACCCTCTGAGCGGATATCAAACAAGGCGGGCATGGGAAAATCCTAGATCTACCGTCAAAAACTGGCCTGTGACGCCGGTATTAAGCTCCGAGCAGAGGAACTCAATCACGGCCACGACCTCGTTCAGGGAAACGAGGCGGTTAAATCCGGTCGAACCTGCCAACCGCTTAATCTGCTCGGGGCTGAGATTCGCGGTCGTCATCGCAGTGTCAATGGCCGAAGGCAGCACGGCGTTGATCAGAATGCCGCGTGGCGCCAGGTCGACCGCGGCGGACCGCACCAAACCTCCGACGGCCGCCTTGGTCATTATGTAGGACAGCTTGTTTTGCCGGGCGATGCGCTGCCAGATAGAACTTATGACGACGAGGCGCGCGCTAGGCGCAAGCAAGTCACGCGCCAGCAGCAGCTGCAGTGTTTCCACCACGAAAAGACAATTGGCGCGATAGAGTTCAAGGTGATTGGCGGGCTCCACATCGAAGACAGAATCCGTGATGTTCGCACCCTGTGCCCAGCAAACGGCGGCGTAGGGCCCGTCACCGTCGAGCTGCTGGGAGGAGGCCAGGCCAGTCGCGGGGTCGCAAACGATCCAGTTTGCGGCTTGCGCCTCCGCGGCCGGCACTGTTTGGCGCGAAGTGGCTGTCACCTGCCAACCCAACGCGGTGAAACGGCCCCTAACAGCGCTTCCAATAGCGCCGCGACCACCAAAGATGAGAATGCGGGGGGGCGTCATCGCGCGGTCACTGATTCAGGACATGCCAGCGATCTTCCAGCATACGGATGCGCTTGTCGTCCTCGCTTCCGATAACGTTGTAGTAATCACGCTTGTTCATCAGCCACAGCAATTCGAAATGCACCGCATCCAGCAGGCCACCACGGACATCCGAATCGCTCAACGCGCTAGGCGCGGAAAATATGATTTTTCGTGTTTCAAAACGTGTCAGATGGACGGCGAAAATCCGCTGCAGCGCGGGTATTGCGTCGATCGAGACGCCTCCGCCGACGACCAGATCAAGTCCGCTATCGCGGGCAACTTTTGCGGTGCGCAGTACATATTCCGTCACCTGATCATCGTTGATCGAATCGCGACCGAGCCCGTGCGATAAGGCGAAATCAACACGGCCAAATACGATCCCGGTGCGACCATCGGGACTTGTTGCAAGCCGCGCCAGCTCCTCCAAATGGTGGAAGGCGGAAATAGTTTCCAAGTTGAAGAGGAATTGGGTATCCTCTTGTTCCTCCGAGGAATAAATTTTGTTCTTCGCCTCGATGAACTTGCTCAGCGCATAGGGCGTCTCGACCATCGGCGCGATGATATACTCGACGCCGAACTGCTTACTCTCGATCAGATCGCGGATCGCTTCACACCCGCCTATCTTTAAGCCCATCTTGAGGTTGGCTTTGCGTGCAAGTTCGATTAGTCGGAGCAGTTCGTCGATGCGGGTGCCTTCAGCCTCAAACTCTGCCTTAACGGCAACATAACCTCTCTCAGCCGCCCCTCGCTTGAGAATGTCGAGCATTTGCCGTTCGCGTGCGTTCATTGCGGTCTCTCTTAGTTAAACAATGATATTCACTTTGTCGCAAGAATTTAGCGACGAACCGTTGACGTAGGTATCAGTCCCAAGCAATTCCGCCTAATTCATGACCCCTGACTCGAGACGGATGCCAACTATTGAATGACAATGCAAGTCCCGTTTTGCGTCAGGTTGGTGCCGGTCAAATCATTCATAAGAGCATCATCTCCCGGCTGAAGGTCCTGGCTGAAGGTCAGCGCAAAGGTTAATTCAATCGTCCTATAGCCTTTATATTACTGCTATTCTCCCTTGAGCAAACGTTACCATACAGTCTCGCGAAGATTGCAGCTTTTTAATGCTTCCAATCAGCTTGTCTGCCTCGCTAGAATTTGCCAGTGGGAGGGTGATGGTAACAATACCGCAGCTCTTGAGTTACCCATCTTTGCGCCGATCCGTGTCAATCGGCGTTGAAAGAGGCCGCCTGGGGGGATCTATGGTCCGCCCCCTGGTTGCAAGGTGTTGATTTCAGGCGGAGCGCAGAACTCGCATAATCCGGCTTGGCCGGGGCTTTTTTGGGGGCTCCAGACAGAGCCAATCCAAAGCGCAGCCAGGCAACGCCGCAGCCAGCAAGCTTCGGTTCTGCATGGCCCAACACGCCAGTGCCATACGCAGACGGGGGAGATCTTGCAGCAAAATAATTTCATCAGCTGCAGTTTGACTAAGGCAGAATGTTGCCAACTGCGGGCCAGTTAAAGAGTACGGCAGAGGCAAGTACCGGCAGGGGTCGCCCATAAAGCCCAAAATGCGCAGCGTATCGAAATTAGGTTGTGGATCGAGGATCAGCGCGTCAGAGCACTTCAGATGGGCTCCGACATTATCGAGGCAGGCAACGACCTGACGGACGGGCAAACCGCGGTGGCCGGCTATAAAAAAAACTGCTCGTTGCATTACGATATTATAGACAAATTGACGGGCTGGCACAACCAAATAGCCGCTTAAACTTTCGACCCAACAGGTGAGCCAAAGCCTCCGCTAAGGAACTTCTGATCAACCTATTTCCCACGATCCGGATTGTGTCCCCTTACTACCGAGACGGATTGCCTCCGGCCAACCTGTGGGATTTTCCTAAATTTCCGGCTGCATGTGGAGCCGTGAGCGGCGCATTGGACGGACTACGCCCCTTGAGGACGCAGTAATCGATGGCGCACGATGAACAGATTGCTTAGCGCGCAAGTCACAAATAGCCGGTTCGCGTTCTTGTCCAGCTCGCGGTAGCGGACCTTCGCGAAGCCGTCCGGCACCGGCTCGCAGCCCAGGTCGATGCCCACGAACCGGCGCATCGTGAGCGAGGCATATAGCGCCTCCTCCGCCCCCGGGTCAGACAGGTTGAACCATTGTTGCAGGAAGTAGATGCGCAGCATCCGCTCCAAACCAACCGCGGCACGGCCTTTGCCGGCATTCGGATAGACAGGCTCCATCAAAGCGCACAACTCGCGCCACGCCACTACGCGGTTCATCTCGTCCAGGAACGCAGCCCGCCGCGTCGGCTTGCTGTAGCGCTCGAACCCAACCGTTGCCAATGTCACTTGCCGCATCGTTGCCCCCCCCCGCTGACGGCAATCCAAATTCTAGATGACGTTCCATGAGCGGGTCGAGAGAAACGTATCCATCCGGTCTGAACCGCCTGCCGCGGCCGCGTAAGGAGCGCTCATAACGGCGCTTCTATGAGCGTCATTATGAGCGGGGGACGGTTTGGGATGGAGATCATTTCTGGGAT
>Ga0335069_10010396_pt1 | contig 13184 bp, 20 predicted proteins | sample Lox_Sample_11_FD_206714 | JGI IMG/M metagenome (GOLD analysis project Ga0335069, IMG submission 206714) | Soil microbial communities from Loxahatchee National Wildlife Refuge, Florida, United States - Lox_Sample_1.1 | ecosystem: Environmental > Terrestrial > Soil > Wetlands | place: USA... | reverse complement strand
AGGGTGGTGTGCCCTTTTTCCGGCCGAAGCACACCGACCGCGCCAACGACCAACGCTCCGGCAGGAAGCGATGCGGGCCGCGAGGCGGTGGCGCGACGAAAACGAGTTAAGTCCACCCCGTTGTAGCAGAGGTGAACATGTTCGGGCGGGATGCCAGCGTCTTCGATCAAATGGCGCTTGAGATACTCGCAATTTACGACGACACCGTGAGCAATCCGGTCCGCGAAAAGCAGAAATTTCCTCTGGTGCGGACCTGCCAGTGAGAGATGGCAGCGCTGGCTGGCCAGCGCAATCACGGAGGTCAGCAGGCGAGTCACCGGAATGGCGTAGGCCGTGAGCGGCATATCGAAGGTGTGGACCAAACGTATGTCGTGGGCGCGAATGTAGCGTGCCATTGCCAGCGCGGAATCGATGATTGCCGGCGATTTGAACGACTGCACTGGGAGATGAAGGATGGGAACACCTGCAGCGCGTAATTCGCCGGCGCGGATGCCTTCGATCCTGAAGGCGCCAACGTGCGGCTGGAAACGCGTTTGCTGCAGCCCCAGCGCGATTTCGGTCAATTGCCGCTCGCTGCCCCCGTGGTGCAGTTCACGAACCATCAGCAGGATGCCAGGTCTCATTTTAGGGTCGCGGCAATTCCGGTTCAGCATAGCAGCCGATCTTCGCGCCACGCAAAGCCCGTCAATTGACCCGCGATTACGGCAAGGTTAGAATCAGGTACCCTAATGGAGGGCGCAGAGTCTCATTAAATGTGCGGCATCTCTGGACTTGTGGGCAGTTCGGACCGCGCTTACGCCAGAGATTGCGTACGCCAGATGAATGCCGCCCTGGCGCGACGGGGTCCCGACTCGGAAGGCATCGACTCCTGGGAGATGGCCACCTTAGGCCACCGACGCCTCTCCATCTTCGACCTCAGTGAGGCCGGGCACCAACCCATGATTTCCGTTGATCGGCGCGTGGGAGTGGTGTTCAACGGGGCCATCTACAACTTCTGGGAGCTGCGGGCCGAACTGGAAGCGCGCGGCTGCCTGTTCCACAGCCGCACTGACACCGAAGTTCTGCTGCACGGTTATCGGGAGTGGGGCCTGGATCGGATGGTTCCGCGGCTGCGTGGCATGTACGCCATCGGGATCTGGGACGATCGCGCCGGCAAGCTGTTTCTGGTGCGCGATCGATTGGGCATCAAGCCGCTGTGCTATGCCGCGAAGAACGGGGTGCTCGGTTTCGCCTCGACGCCGCGCGCGTTACGGGACGCCGGCCTCGCGTCAGACATCGATCCCTCGGCGATGGCGGAGTTCCTCGAATTCGGTTATGTGACCGATGACCGCTCCATCTACCAAGGCGTGGCGAAGGTCCCGGCAGCCACCATTCTGGAGTGGCACAACGGCCGGATTTCGCAACGCAACTGCTGGCAACCACCGGCAGAAACCGATTTTCGCGGCTCGTTCGATGACGCCGTGGACGAGACCCGGCGCTTGTTTCTGCAGGCTGTGGAGCGCCGATTGCAGGCCGACGTCCCCGTGGGCGCACTGCTGAGCGGCGGCATCGATTCCAGCCTCGTGTGCTGGGCGATACAGGAACTCGGCGGCGACATTACCGCTTACACCGCGGCTGCGCCCGGCGATCCTCTCGACGAGTCGGAGGATGCGCTGCGGACGGCCAAGGGACTGGGCCTTCGACATCGGGTCCTCGACCTCTCGCGGGACGAGTTTCCCGCAGCGGATGAGCTGGTTGCAGCATACGGCGAGCCGTTCGCCTGCAGCTCAGGGCTGGGCATGCTTCGGCTGTCGCGGGCCGTGAAGTCGTCCGCGACGGTGCTGCTGGTTGGCGACGGCGGTGATGACGTGTTTCTAGGCTACCCCGAGTACGGCAACTTCCTGAAGGCCGAGCGAGCTGCGGAATATTTCCCGAGTTCCATCGCCGGCATCTGGCCCAGCGTGCGGGGAATTTTGCCGGAGACGGGTACTCTCGGTCGCGCGCGGCACTTCATGGACTACGCCACTGGCGGCTTGGGCGCGGTAGTCCGGGTAAAGCCGGGATTTCCATCGCTGCAACAGCAGGGAATTTCGGGCGAGCTCCTCGCCGGAGCCGCTGTGAGTCGGAGGCAGATCCCGGAGTCGGCTGCCTCCGCACGCCGGCTGCTGGAGGAATTTCTGGAATACGATCGCCGGGGCCGTTTCGTGGGCGAGTACATGGTCAAGGTGGACGGCGCGACGATGTACTACGCGCTCGAAGCCCGTGCCCCCTTCCTCGATGCCGATTTGTGCGAGTTTGCCCGAACACTTCCCTATTCCCTGCGGCTTCGCGACGGGGAATTGAAGGCGGTACTGCGCGAGTTGGCGCGTCGCGTCATTGGCGAGCGGATCGCCGCCGGAAAGAAGCGGGGGTTCGGAATTCCCGCAGAACGTTGGATGCTCGAACGCTGGCGTCCCCACGTGGATGAGGCGTTTGGCAATTCCCTGCTGGCGGAACACGGTTGGGTCCGCGCCGAGGGTTTGTCAAAGGCGTGGATCGATGCGAAACAATCGGGTTCGGTCAGCCTGCAGCTTTGGTATCTCTACGTGCTGGAGCTTTGGTTCCGCGCGGAATCGGTTTCTCGTAAAAACACCGTCGATGTTGCCGACATGGCGCGGCCCTCCAGAGGCCGATGAGCCGCGCGAATTCTGCAGGTTTCATGGGTCAAGCGTGACTGTCCGTCCGACGCGAATCCTACTGGTTGCGCCGTCGCTCGACATCGTCGGCGGCCAGTCGGTGCAAGCCAGCCGGCTGCTCGAACTTCTGCAGCATTCACCGGACGTCCAGGTAGAGTTCCTGCCCATCAACCCCAGACTGCCCGGGCCGCTGCGGCAGCTTCAGAAGGTCAAGTATCTCCGGACTGTACTGACATCCGGTACGTTTCTCTGCCAGCTCCTGGCAAAAGCCGGACGCTTTGATATATTGCACTCGTTCTCGGCGGCGAACTATTCCTTCCTCCTGTCGGCCGCCCCAGTCGCTTTGGTCAGCCGGCTGTTTGGCAAAAAAAGTATTGTGAATTACCGCGACGGAAGGGCGAGTCAGCACCTGGCCACCTGGAGGAGTTCGCGTCTCCTGCGTTTCGCAGACCGTATCGTGACGCCGTCGGAGTACCTCATCGGGGTGTTTGCCCGGTTCGGATACCGGGCCCAGTCGATCTACAACATCATTGACCTGGACAGGTTCCGGTTTCGCGAGCGCAATCCGCTTCGACCGGTGTTCCTGCACAATCGCGGACTGGAGGAGCTGTACAACATTCCGTGCACTCTCAAGGCGTTCGGCCTGGTGCAGCAGCGCTACCCGGAGGCAAGCTTGATTGTCGCGCATGACGGACCGCTGCGCGCCGAACTGGAGAGAAACGTTCGAGACTGGGGCTTGCGAAACGTGCACTTCGTAGGGACCGTGCCCCAGGACAGGATTCCGGCACAATATGATGCCGCGGACATTTACCTCACCAGTCCGAACATTGACAACATGCCCGGTTCGCTGCTGGAGTGCTATGCCTCCGGTCTTCCCGTGGTGGCGACCAAGGCAGGGGGCATACCGTACATCGCCAAAGATGAGGAAACTGCCCTGTTAGTGGACTTGAACGATCACGAAGCCATGGCTCGCGCCGCGCTTCGCCTGATCGAAGAAGATGGGCTGGCCCGGCGCCTGACTACCACAGCCAGGGCGCAGTGCCAGCGCTACTCGGGTGTGGCAGTGCGAAATGATTGGCTGGCGCTCTATCGCGAACTGTGTCCCGCCCAAACCAGAGGAGACTCTGACTAAAGGGGACCCGCAATCGTGCTCATGACTGCTGGTTTTCCTTCAGCTTCTTCGATTTCGCTTCGACCCCTTTGGCCAGCTTCTCTTTGTGCGCGTCGAGCTTCTTTGCCACTCCAGCATCGTGGAGGGCGATGATCTGCGCGGCGAGAATGCCGGCGTTGGTGGCGACGGGCTTGCCGATGGCAACCGTGGCGACGGGGATTCCGGCGGGCATCTGTACCATCGCTAAAGAGACTCTGATTAAGCTCTCCCTTTCCACAGCGAGCAAAGGTTAGAGTCACGCAAGCATGAAGCAGAGGACGCTGGCGATGATGACGGGATTCGAGCGGTACGCGAAGAAGACGAAGCGCGCGTTATTTCTTGAGGAGATGGAGCAGGTCGTGCCATGGCGGGAGTTGTGTGCGCTGATCGAGCCCCACTATCCGAAGGCCGGCAAAGGACGGCCGCCGGTGGGGGTGGAGCGGATGCTGCAGATTTATTTTCTGCAGAAGTAGTGCAACCTATCGGACCCGGGGGTGGAAGAGGCACTGTACGACTCGGCGATTCTGCGGCAGTTCGCGGGCATCGATCTGGGGCAGGAGCCGGTGCCGGACGAAACCACGGTGTGCAAGTTCCGCCACCTGCTGGAGGAACACCAGTTGGGCGGCGCGATGCTGGAGACGGTGAACCAGCACTTACAGGAGAAAGGGGTGCGGATCACTACCGGCACGATCGTCGACGCGACCATCATTCACGCGCCCAGTTCGACCAAGAACCGGGAGGAGAAGCGTGACCCGGAGATGCATCAGACCAAGAAGGGCAAGCAGTGGTACTTCGGGATGAAGGCGCATGTAGGGGTGAACAGCAGGACCACGATCATCCACACGGCGTGGTGACGGCGGCCAACGTGGCGGACGCGACGGTGCTGCCGGAGTTGCTGCGCGGCGAGGAAACGCGGGAGTGGGGCGACGAGGCGTATCGCGGACAGACGCATGCTATCTAGCAGTGCGCGCCGCGGGCGTAGAACTGCACCCATCGGCGCTATAGGTACAAAGATGGTATCGATGAGGTGGAGCGAGCGAAGAACCGCACAAAGTCGCGGGTGCGGAGCAAGGTGGAACACGTGTTCCAGTTCTTGAAGTTGAAGTTCGGCTTCGTGAAGGTACGCTACCGAGGATTGTAGAAGAACGCCACCCGGCTGCTTGCCACTTGTGCTCTGGTCAACCTGTTTACAGCCCGCAAGAAACTGCTGCGCCTAGCAGCAGTATAGACCAAGGGCAGCAGCTCGTTTCCTCCGGCTCCGCACGACAGGGCAAACCGCAAGAGATAAATCTGTCGACCAGGATCTAAAAGTCTGTGATCCAATGCCTCACAAGTAGGGCTTATTCAGAGGTTCCCTCGCACCCATCAATCAGGTCTAATCTCCGACCAAGCTGCTACGAGCAGATGCGAGGCAATGGTAGATCGTGCGCAAGCGGCTGGGTCTGGAGACCCGTCTTTACCAGATTCTCAGCCTCACGCTCTTCGAGAAAACCACCATTTTATGCGCCCTTCAGGCCATCGACGAGGACGCCAATTTCACCGAAAACGTCAATCAACTGATTCTGTCCGCGTTTTAACCGGACTGCAGTGTTTTTATTCCGGATCGGTGTGATTGCAGTAGACTGCATTGTGAACTCGAGAATTCAAGCCGGGGCAGATTTGTTTGAGGCTTCAGTAGCGAATGGCGGCGGCATGCTGAGGCTGGTTCTTGTTACTACGATTGCGCTTCGGTCTTTGCCAGCTGGTTCATCTCAAGCGTGTTCACGTGGGACGAAGTCAGAAAGAAGTAATTCTGACTTCGCTCTCCACGATTTCTCGGATGAAGAGTTTCTCCATCGAACCAATACGGTTCATAGCCCTCGGTGCGCAGCAATTCAAAGGTTGCGAATGCGGTTGTGGCCGGATCGTCCGGGTCGGGGTTGACCTCAATTAACATCGCCGGGTGCGAAGCCCGAATCGTCTGCCACGCCCCGCGCAAGACAGCAAGCTCGTGATAATTCGCATCGCACTTCATGAAGCTTATTTGCGGCGCGCCCCCACGCTCCGCGAAGAAACCGTCAAGGGTCCGGCTCCGGACTTCGATTTGCCTCCAGGCGGGATTACTGGTCTCCATTTTGACTCGGGCATCATACCAGCACTCCTGTCCCCACCGATACGTGGGAATGACCATTGTCTCCGTCTTGTCACGGTCTGAGAGCGCAAAATCCAATGCTTCGACGTTCTGGAGGCCGAGTTTCACGACGTTGTTTGCCAGAAAATCGAACGTCTGGGGTATCGGCTCGAAAGCGTAAACTTTGCCGCCCTGTCCGACGCATTGCGACAAGAACTTGGCGTACGAGCCTATGTTCGCTCACACGTCGAGCACAGTGTCCCCGGGAGCAACTAAGTGCCTGGCAATGAAAGCGTCTCTCTCCATCCAGTCTTCGGGGGTGTGCTTTATCAGGTAGGCGTAATAGATTTTCTTCAGGCGGTGAAGAGTGCTGTCCGGGACAACACGGAGGATGACACGACCGAGCATCACTTTAGGGTTCCACTCGGACTCCGTGCTCACCAGCTTGCGCAGGAGAGAGTAAGTCGCGCAGGAAGCCGTCAAGATGCACACCCTGCTGGATCTGCACGGCAATATCCCCACGTTTATCCGCATTACCGATGGCAAGGTGCACGACGTCCATATGCTCGACGAGATCATGCCGGAAGCGGGAGTCTTCTATGTCATGGATCGCGCCTACATTGATTTCCAACGGCTGTTCGTGCTGACGCTCAGCTCGGCCTTCTTTGTCGGACGCACCAAGTCGAATGTTTTGCCGCAGCGGCGCTACTCCCACGTGGTCGATAAGAGCACCGGTGTTTGCTCCGATCAGACCGTCATCCTCGCCTCCTTCGAATCGGCCTCGGCGTATCCCGATGCCCTGCGCCGCGTGAGCTACTTCGATGCTGACACCAACAAGCGTCTGAAGTTTCTGACCAACAACTTCACGCTTCCGGCGCTGACCATCGCGCAAATCTACAAACAACGCTGGCAGGTGGAACTGTTCTTCAAATGGATCAAGCAACATCTGCGGATCAAAGCTTTCTACGGCACCAGCGAGAACGCAGTGAAGACCCAGATCTGGATTGCGGTGTCGGTGTACGTGCTGGTGGCAATCATACGAAAGCGGTTGGGGTTGGACGCTAGCTTGTATCAAATCCTACAGATTCTCAGCGTGTCACTTTTCGAATAAACGCCCATTTTATGCGCCCTTCAGGCGATCGGCGGGGACGCCAATTTCGCCGAAAACGTTAACCAACTGATTCTGTTCGACTTTTAACCGGACAGCAGTGATTGGTGGTAGAAAACGGGCCTGGCACCCCACTAGATCCGGCAATCAGTGTCCCGTCAGGTGAAAGCGGGAATGGAGGCTCGTACCACCATAACGGTGGGATGGTATCCGACCAGATTATTGGCCCGCCCGTAGTAGCTGTGCCTGGCGTCCCCGAGGCCCATGTTGCGGTGCTCGTGCAGTTCGTGGTGCTCAGGTCGCTGTAGGTGCAGGTAGCCGTGAATTGCAGCGTGCTACCTGCTACGATGCTTGGCGATACAGGCGTCACGGCGATGTGGAGAGCTTGATGCCCAGGAACCCCGACTGCAGCCCGTCTGTAGTGTTCCCGGTAAAGTCCGGTGAGGTCATTACATAGTTGGCGTCGAACGTCGGGGCCGTACCGGATACCGTGTTGTGCGCCGGAACGGTGTAGGCGGTATCGGTCGATGCCTTGAAAAACAGATTGCCCCAAAGCCTCGTACCGGGCGGAGGCGGATCGCCCATGTAGTCTGTGAGGGCATAGGAGAACTGCCCAACCCATCCGGCAGGCCCGGAAATCTGGCGGCAATGTACGTTGTCCACAACCCAGATATTCGATGTGCGCGAATACGGCGGGTCGAAGGGAGCGGTTCCGCTGATCTCAAAATAAACACCGTTCCCGCAATAGCCAAGGTTCGGCGGAGCAACGATGGTGTTGTGCTGAATCACGTAATCAGTCGCCAACGGGGTGCCTATGTTAGCCAAGATTATAAACCCGACATTGTAACCGCTACCGTAACCCGCTTGCGTGGTGTCGCCTAACTGAATGAGATTGTTGTAGAGAACAAGCCGTCGCGCCTCCCCCGTGATGACGCATGGCGACGTGCAAGCGTTATCGTGCGGCAGGATGTCGAAACCGCTGGAGACGTTGACGAATACGTTGGAGTCGAACGTCACATCGTCCACAACCGCGCCCGATCCGCTGGAGTTGGTGCGCGGAGTCAACTGCACGGCAAATCCGTTCTGCCCGCTCACCCACACATTCTCATAGGTATTGTTGTACGCCAGCAAACGGCGACAGGACTTGCATTCTTCGAGGTTCTTGACTACCACCCCTGTTGTTGACCATGAGAGCGGCTTGAAAAAGTGATTGTTCCGCACTTCGATGTCGGAGGGCACCCACGGGTTCGCATAGCCACCAGCACCGCCGAACATGACGTTCTCCCCCGCCGCCTCCAGATAGTTGTTCACGATTTTGATAGGGCCCGGAGTGAACCAGCCGCCAATCGCCTGTGAGTCGTAGCCTGCCTGATGAATGTCGGAGATATACGAGTCGATGACGGCGTAATTGCTGGCGTTGGCATCCACGGCACGGCGCACGTCCACCGTAGACGAACCGTGCAGATAGCAGCGGTCAACCGTGATGGAGTCGGGCATGGTCAGGCCGATGTCCACGGCTGACGCAATCAGCTCCGTGGTGGTCGCAGCAGGCGAAGTAATTTCTAGGCCCACGAACCGATAGTGGTTTGCGCCAACCGCGACGTTGAACACGTAGTTGCCCGTGGCGTTTTGGACTTTCGGCATGTTGGCGGCATCAGTCGGAGCCACCCTATTCCCCGGAGCGGGTAAGCTCTCATAGGCGCTTGAGGTGAGATAAATCCATTTCGCTGAGGGATTCGATTTCGCGGGAAGGGTGAAGTTGCCCGAATACACTGCGCCCGCATCCAGCACAATAACGTCCCCAGGGGCTGCCATCGCCAGGTAAGAGGTCAAGTCCGCCGCAGTGTGTGCAGCCCACGTTGTTCCTCCAACCGGAAGCGAGTAGGTCGTCGTGATTGTCGTGCCGCTATACGGCCCACCCAACGACCCGGTGATGCCTGTGGGCAGCGTCACGATAATGACCGTCGCCGATGCGGTCACCGAACCGCCGGAACCCTGGAAGGTGACGGTGTACGTGAAGGTTCCTGTCGCGGTCGGAGTGACCTGTTGAGTGCCGTTGCAAGGCACACTCCCAGACCACGCCCCAGAACCAGTACACGATGTCGCATTGGCGCTCGCCGTGGTTAACGTCACCGACTGTCCCAGCATGATAGTCGGTGGATTTGCCGTGACGCTCCCTGTTGGAGCCGGTGCGGTCACCGTCACTGTTGCCGACGCCTGTGCGCTTCCGCCAGAACCAGTTGCGGTGAGTCCATATGTCGTCGTTTGGGACGGCGACACGCTGGCTGTCCCGCTCATCAGGCCGCCAGTGTCGAACCCCGTGCCGACACACGAACTTGCGTTCGTGCATGACCAGGTCAGCGTTGATTGCTGGCCCTGCGTAATGGTGGTGGGGTTGGCGGTCAGGGTTGCAGTTGGCTGGGCTGGAGGAATATAGCTGCCCCCGCCTTTGCTCCCGCCTCCACAGGCGACGAGGATCATCAACAAAGTCGTGACAACAACGACGAGAAGAGACCGAGAAGTGTTAGGCCGTGGCAATGGGAGCATACAAGCTGGAATTTCCTTTTTGACCTCGAAAACGACATCATAGTACACTGGTCTCGCTTGTTCGCGACACCGTAAAACGATTTTTCATCGGGAGCACTCCCGACGGTCTTCATCCGCAGCTGCACAGCCCAAAGTTGCCCCATTTGTGGCCTACTCTTGCAACACCTCTCCCTTATCCCAGCCAGTTTATAGACGGATTCCGCTGCCGACTAGACCACGATCCACCTATCCCGTCGGTATCGGTAGCAGCGCGATCCGGCCCAGCATTGCCCCGAACCGCCGCCGCGTCAGATGTCCTTCCGCCAGCAGTAGCCAGTAGTAGCGGGCATGTTTCACCAGCCGTCCGCCCGTCTTCACCAGCCGTTGCTGCAAGCTCGTCAGCGACCAGTTCTCGATTCGCTCGGGCAACGTCAGCCGCCGCCACAAATTCCCCAGATTGTAGGCCAACAGGCTCAGCGCCAGCCGCACTTGGTTTGAGCGGAAGCGGTGACAAGAGAGGCGGGTCATCTTCACCGCCTGCTTGCCCTCCTTGATCCATTGCTCTGCCGTCCCTCGCTTGTTATAGAACCGCACTACCGCTCGGCTCGGAACTCCCAGGTTGGTCACGATGAATCCGACTCGGGGAAACAATTCTCCAGCGTGAAACTCCACTTTCGCCACGACCCGTCGTGCGGTCTTCCAGCTTGCTGCTTGGTAGAGGAAGCCCTTGTAGCAGACCACCGGCTTGTGGCTGGGTCTTCCCACTGGCCGCGTCACCAACTCCGCGATGTCGCGCTCCAGGCTGTCATTCGCGGGAATCCGAATCGCATACTTCACCCCGCGTTCCTCCAGCGCCTCGTAAATCTCCGGTTTGGCAAAGGCAGCATCGGCGCGAAACACAACTTCCTTACCGAGTTCTTGTTGGCGCTCGATCTCCGGCAATAACAGTTCCGCCCAATCCTCCGCGCTATGCACGTTGCCCGGCCGCAGCTTCGCCGCCACACAGTCACCCTCGGCGTTGAACAGCAGCAGCGGGTGATAGCAGATAGACTCGAAGTGCCCGTTGTATGAGCTTTGCTCCTGTTGGCCAAAGACTGGAATCTCGGTCGAATCCATGTCCAGCACCACCCGTTGTGGAGATTCGATAGTTTCCGCCCGGGCAATCGGCTCCCGGTTAATCACGGCCAGGCCGGAGAGATTCTCTTCTTGGGTCAACAGCTCCGTCTCGAACGACTGCAAGCGGGAGGTCAGCGCCGCTCCTCGCTCCCAGATTCTTTCCGAACCCATAAGCCGGAAGGTCGGATCTTGTGCCAGACGCTCGGCATCGTTCACGTCTTCGTATCCAGCCAATCGGCTGTACACCGCCTGACGCAACAGATCGGCCATCGGCAATTGCGTGTTCTTCCCGCGTGAGTCGGTCAAATGTTCTGCGATGAGGGCACTCAACCCCAGCCGCTCATCCAGCTCTCGCACGAGCAGCAGGCCACCATCGGAGGTCACTCGTGATCCTTGGAAATCGACCTTCAAAGAGGGGTTGAGGGAGAGCTGAAACGGCTGATTTTGTTGTTCACCCACTGGGTGTGCACCTCCAGAGCGCCTCGGTCATGTTGAAACCCCCATGAATCAAGGCTTCCAAGGGCATCATAAAGTCAGTTGCTCAGATTCAAATCGGAAATGTGGGCTTAGATGTCCTTGGCCCAGTAGGCATCCATCCACTCCTGAAAATCGCGCTCGGGGAGTTGGTCCGCGAGGAAAAACGGCGGCAGTCCTCCTCGCAAGAGCCTGTGGTGCAAGTCGGGCCGATCAGCATCCTTCAAATCAGCGAGACACATCGGCGCCAGCCAGATATCCCGCTTGCGTCCAGCCAGGGTGTCGCGGAACTTCTGTGAAACCCCGAGAGTCGATGATCCGGTCGCGATCACACGCAAGTTGGGATAATGGTCGCCCGCAATTTTCAACAGTTCCGAGGGATTCTGCAGGCGATGGACTTCATCGAGCACGATTGATTGGTTTCGCAACCCGTCAAAGAAACCCTCGGGATCCTCGATCGTGCGACGCACGCGCGGCAGCTCACAGTCGAAATACTGTATATGGGGCAGGCTCTGGCAGAGACAGGTCCTACCGACGCGGGGCAGGCTCTGGCAGAGACAGGTCTTACCGACGCGGCGCACGCCGGAGAGCCAAATTACCGAGCGCTCCCGCCATGCGTGCTCAAGGAGGTGCTATCAGAATCGCCGCTGTATCATACGCGAATTTAATTACATATAGTGACACTAATTGCGACTAAGTTTGCGTTTAGATCAACGTGGCAGTCAGAGTCCAGGAAGTCCGCGCAGATCATCTCCAGGCGGTAGCCCCGAGACTTGTCCGTCCCGAGCATCAAAGCCGCAGCCTCGATCGCCTGTTCGGACTAGGGTGGTAGCAGGCAACTTGACCCAAAACGGCGTCCGGATAATATAAAGAAAGGTAGACGATTCTACAGAAGGATAGACACTCCATGAGCCTCAATGTTAAAGATCCGGAAGTCCACCGACTTGCTCAGGCTATTGCCAAGGCCACCGGCGAAACCATGACTCGTGTCGTCAAGGAAGCTCTGCGGGAACGTTTCGCGCGCCTCCAAGCTCGCCGTGGCAAGGCCTCGGTTGAAGAACTTCTCGCCATCGCCAAGCGCGCCTCCGCCCAAGTCAAACGTCCTTATCTCGATCACGCCGAATTTCTTTACGACGAACGCGGTCTCCCCAAATGATCCTGGATACCTCCGCGCTCGCTGCCATCTTTTTTGGGGAACCCGAAGCCGCCCATTACACGCAGCTCATCCACGACGCCGACCGCTGCCTGATCAGCGCAGCCAACTTCCTCGAGCTCTCCATCGTCATTGAAGGTCAGATTGGGCCCGACGCCGGTCGTCAATGTGACGTTTTTTTCCGCAGAGCCGACATCATCATCGAACCTTTCACCGTCGAGCAGGCTCATCTCGCGCGCCAGGCCTTTCTCGATTTCGGCAAGGGTCGCCATGCGGCCGGGCTGAATTTCGGCGACTGCTTCGCATATGCGCTCGCCAAATTCACCGGCGAGCCTCTTCTCTTCAAGGGGGAGGGTTTCAAAAAGACCGACATTCCGGCCGCCCTCTAAACGGGAAGCCAGATGACCAACTGGTTCGCGGAAAGAACCCTTCACCGTGATGCAAAGACCCATCCGAGCGGGGCCAGCAACCGCTCTCGTCCCGGTTTCCGAACTGGCGCTTGCTTTGGTCCGCGTCGTCGAGCGCGCCTACCAGACTGTGGTCTTCGCCGCAGAGGTGCCATGCTCAGGTGATGCCGGGAACCCAGAACGCCGGTCAACCCGGCTGATGCATCCGCGCGTGGCATTCGGCGCACAACGTGATCAGGTTCTGCTCGATGTCGCCACCTGACTGGCTGCGGAAGTTCTGGTGGTGTACCTGCAGATGTTGCATGCTGCCGCAGGCCTGGCACCGCCAGTGGTCGCGCTCCAGCACCTGCCGATGTAGTTCACGGTAGCTCCCCAAATCGAGTCTGACTCGCGGGGTTTTGGCGCGGAGCTTCTTCATGAGGCTTTCCGGCTGATCTCAGATCGAAAGGCCTCCTGTTGCGGGCTGGGCAGGAACTGGTAGTAGCG
>Ga0335069_10010395_pt1 | contig 13185 bp, 9 predicted proteins | sample Lox_Sample_11_FD_206714 | JGI IMG/M metagenome (GOLD analysis project Ga0335069, IMG submission 206714) | Soil microbial communities from Loxahatchee National Wildlife Refuge, Florida, United States - Lox_Sample_1.1 | ecosystem: Environmental > Terrestrial > Soil > Wetlands | place: USA: Florida... | reverse complement strand
CAATTGCATCCCCCAGGAAATCGTCGACAAGGAACACCCCACGCTGCCAGCGCGGCCGCTGCTGCGGCGTTCCCGACAACTCTTTTCCGAAGAATGCGAATCGCTCATCCGCGAAGGCTTTGGGGAGGAAGCCCGCATACGACTCAATCTCGTGGAATGAGAGCCAGTCTTTCCATGTGTCCAGCGATGTGGAGGTTACCAGCGCCGACTCGCCCGTAAAGGCTTCCGACTGCCAAACGATGAAGCTCTTTACGTTGCTCATGCCGGCGCCGCTGAAATATTCGTTCCAATCGAGTCCGGGAGCCTTGGCGGAAAAATCGGATCGCGTCCACGTATTGTTTGCCTTATGAATGTCTTCGTTTTCGGCGAGAGTCCGATGTGTCTTCGCAATCGCGAGTTCCAAGTCGAAGATCCCCTTTGCCCGCGCCTCCGGGTTCGACAATCCTGCCAGCTTCAGCATTGCCGCCATGTGCGTCTGGTATTGCAAGCGAATCTTCTGCATGCTCTCGCTGTCCGAGAGGTAGTACTCGCGGTCAGGCAAAATCACTCCGCCCTGCATCAAGTAGGCAGCGTAGTGGTCTGAATCGTTGAACCCCGGAGCAACCCACAGTCCGAAAAGATTTGGCGTGTGGAAATTCGTGTTGTTCAACGCGTCCACGTCCGCGCGCAGAGTCTCCCCCAAAGCCCGGGCCAACTGCTTCTTGTCGCGAATGGCTGCAATCGCATCGAGTCGCGCTTTCAGCGGGGACACACCTTTGGCTTCAATCCCTTGCTCATCCATGTACGAGTTGTAGAGATCCGCGACTTTGCGAAGTTCCGAGCCCGCCCCTGCATTGGAACTTGCGATCTCCTTGATCAGATCGGCCATGCGCTGGTTGCTGAGATCCCCCAGTTTTGCCCAGACGTCCATTGCAGCGCGATCCGGCGGGATGTCCGTATGCTTGATCCAATTCCCATTCGCAAAGTGATAAAAATCGTCCCCGGGCTTCACCGACGTATCGATGCTTGACGTGACAATGCCATGCTCTTTTTGTATCGGCGTGTTTTGCGATCGAGAAAGAAGAGAAAAAAGAACGAGACAGCAAAAAGCACACAGCGACAACTTATGACTTGCTTTCATTTTGGGCTCCGAACCAGGGCAGCATTTTGAGGATTTCGGCAAACACACTAGTGTACGCTTCCGGATTAGACGTACGGCAGATTGAGAGGTTATTTCGAGATGGCAGTGAGGGCCTCTACAGATAACTAGATTAAACACTGCCGCTTGTGCCACGCTGTTGCCTTCTCATAACCGTACGCCAACCGCAATACAAGGTCTTCGCGCCAAGGTGGGCCGGCGATCTGCAATCCGATGGGCAGTCCACTCTGCGTAAATCCGCACGGGACTGAAATGGCAGGCAGCGCCCACACATTGAAAGGACGCGTGTTGCGCAACAGTTTGAGTTCTGCCGGCCGCAACTCATCAAGATTGGCTTTGAGTTGGATAATCGATGGCGCCGGAATAGGCGTTGCGGGCGTTACCAGCAAATCAACTTCGGCAAACACCTGCCGAATCCTGCGCCGGGTTTCCTCCAATTCGCGGCGCTTCTGAATGTATTGAGCCGCCGTGACTTTCTCTCCGGCACGGATTCGCCTCAGGGTTTCGGAGTGATACAAGGCCGCGTTCTTCGCCACATTCTGTTGGTGATATGCGTACGCCTCGGCAGTTTGCACAGTCCGGTCGGTTGGAACCTCAAGTTCCAATTCCTTCACTTCGGCGACGAGCGTACGAATACCCGTTAAAGCGTGCTCGATGGAGGAACTCACTTCGGGATCCAGATCCTCAAAGAAGTAAGCTCTTGGAACGCCTACGCGTAAATCTTTAGGCGTCTCACGCATGACGGAGACGTAATCAATACTAGGAACTTCCGCTGAACCAACGTCTCCCGGATCGTATCCAGCAATTGCTTGCAGCACGATGGCAGCGTCGTGCACGGTCGCGGTGATCGGCCCAATGTGATCCAACGATGCGGAGAGCGGAATCACTCCGCGGGCTGACACGCGACCAAATGTAGGCTTCAGGCCGACGCAACCGCACAATGCGGCCGGTTCGCGAATCGAACCCGCCGTGTCCGTGCCGATTCCGGCGCATGCCATTCCCGCTGGGATAGCTGCTGCTGATCCGCTCGACGATCCTCCAGCAATTCGATCAAGGTTCCACGGATTGTGAACCTCCCCAAAATGGCTGATCAGTGAACTACCGCCGTACGCGAACTCATGCAAATTCGTTTTGCCGACGATTACAGCCCCAGCCTGCCGCAAGCGTCGAACGACTTCCGCATCCTGCTGAGGCACACGATTCAAATGCAGAGCGCTGGCCGAGGTTGTTCGCACTCCAGTGGTGTCGATCAAATCTTTCAGCGCGACAGGGATTCCGTGAAGAGGGCCGCGCCAGTCTCCGCGCGCGATCTCCGCTTCCGCCGCGCTGGCTTCGGCCATCGCTGATCCGGCCATGACGGTGATGAACGCGTTGAGAGAAGGATTCAGTTCCTCGATGCGTTTCAGACAAGCGCGCGTGATCTCGGCCGGTGTAGTTTCCCGCCGCCGAATCTGTTGTGACAGATCAGAAATGTTGCCGAAGCTCGTCATAGGCGCGAGCCATTGTAAAGGTTTCCGTGAGGCTCTCGGGTTCTCTACAGTGAGTGGCTTTTATAAACCCTCACGCGCTTGGCCAGCATCCTATAATGAAGAAAAAGGTTCTCCCTGGGAGCAAGAAAACATGGCAGAGATGACGATCGCGCCTGTTGCGACGCATGGCTTTTTTGTGGACGGTCGCTGGCAACAGGACGGTGATCCGGTTGAAATCCGCGCTCCATACGACGGTGGTCTCATTGCTCGGATTACTCAGGGACGAAAAGAACACGCGGAAGCAGCCATCGCGGCTGCCGTAAAAGCATTTGGTACCACTCGCCGGCTTCCGGCCTTTGAACGCCAGCGGGTCCTTCGCCAGATTTCCGCGTACATGGTCGAGCGGAAAGACGAATTTGCCCGGACGCTGGCGCAAGAAGCTGGGAAGCCGATCAAGGCGGCTCGCAGCGAAGTCGATCGTGCGATTTTTACCTTCAACGTCGCTGCCGAGGAAAGTACCCGCATCTACGGCGAATATCTTCCGCTTGACTGGCAGGAATACACCGCCGGGCGATGGGGAATCGTTCGTCGGTTCCCGTTAGGACCGATCGCGGGTATCACACCGTTCAACTTTCCAATCAACCTGGTCGCGCACAAAGTCGCTCCGGCTATCGCTGCCGGCTGCTCGATGGTCTTGAAGCCCGCGCCGCAGACACCACTTTGCTCACTGCTTCTGGCAGAATGCGTACAGCAGGCAGGATGGCCCGACGGAGGACTGAATGTCCTCCCTCTATCGAATGAGGATGCAGGTCTTCTGGTCACGGATGACCGCATCAAGCTCATCAGTTTCACCGGCAGCGTTCCTGTCGGTTGGGATATCAAGCGCCGCGCCGGAAAAAAGAAGGTCGTCCTCGAGCTCGGGGGGAACGCTGCCGTTATCGTCCATAGCGACGCCGACGTCGCATATGCCGCCGAGCGCTGCGTCGCCGGAGGCTTCGGATATGCGGGCCAAACCTGCATTTCCGTCCAGCGCATCCTGGTCGAGCAATCCGTGTACGGCAAGTTTACCGATCTGCTTGTCGAAGGCGTGAAGATTCTGAAGTCTGGCGATCCGCTCGATGAAACAACGGATGTTGGCCCTCTCATCCGGGAAAGCGATGCCATCCGCACCAGCAACTGGATTGAAGAAGCCGTCCGGGGTGGCGCTCGGGTGCTCTGCGGCGGGCGCAGACACAATCAGGTCGTGGAGCCCACAGTTCTCACGGGCACGAAGCCTGACATGAAGGTGAACTGCCAGGAGATCTTTGGCCCCGTTGTGACGGTTGAGCCTTATACCAATTTCGACCAGGTCCTGCGCCAGGTCAACAACTCCTCATTCGGGATGCAGGCCGGTGTTTTCACGCGCGATGCCAAACTTCTGTTCCAGGCATATGAGGAACTGGAAGTAGGGGGGGTAATCGCTGGGGATGTGCCCTCTTTTCGTATCGATCACATGCCTTACGGCGGAATGAAAGATTCCGGCCTCGGTCGCGAAGGGCTGCGCTACGCCATTGAAGAGATGACCGAACCCAAGCTGCTGGTGATGAACTTGCGGTAGAGACTTCCAGCTACTAGCTCCTAACTTCTGGCCACAACCGTTCTTGCGAACTCTGTCATCCAATGGCGCGCCAAGGCTAGGCTGGTCGTCTCCTGTAGCATCTGTCGAGGGAATTCGCTAGCAGCTAGAAGCTTCTACGTTGAAAAACTCAACAGCTTTCAAGTAATGTTCGCTCGAAACTTTTCTTCGCGGAATTTCTAAAAAACCGCGACAAAGCTCGCTGGAATATTTATAATTTCCAGTTTCGCTAACAAACCGGAAACCTCTGTGGGTGGTTTCTGCACGAAAAAACTGACGCGCTGACGACGAACATGCCGTCGGGTCTCTTCAGCCAGATCTCATAAGAGAAATGTCGCAGATCTTTCATCGCAGCACGAATTCGCTGTCCCGCGCCACTATCTTTGGTGCTGTTTTTATCATTGCTGGTCTAGGCTGGGTCGTTTATGCGATTCAGGGATCCCCATTCGTCACGTACGCGGGGGTTCGCAAGCCGCAGCCGGTCCCGTTCAGCCACCAGCATCACGTCACTGGTCTCGGAATCGACTGCCGTTACTGTCACACTTCTGTCGAAAACTCGAGCTTCGCCGGAATTCCTCCGACCAAGACCTGCATGAACTGTCACTCCCAGATCTGGACGAATGCGAAGCTTCTCGAGCCAGTTCGCGCCAGCTATCGTTCCGGCGAATCACTGCAATGGACGCGCGTCAACCAGCTTCCTGATTTTGTGTTTTTCAATCACAGCATTCATGTCAACAAAGGCGTCGGCTGCAACACCTGTCATGGTCCAGTGGACCAGATGCCGTTGATGTATCAGTATGCGTCGCTGCAAATGGAGTGGTGCCTGGATTGCCATCGCGATCCCGGCAAGAATCTCCGTCCGCGCGATCAGGTCTTCAATATGCGTTATCAGCAGCCTTCCACCGGCACCCCGGTTTCCATGGACGGCAAAACTTTCACTGATCAGGATTCGCTCGGCGCATACCTGATCACCAAATACCAGGTACGTACCGGAAGAATCAAAACGGCCGACGGGCAGAACAGCGTGAGTGACATCACCGCTTGCAGCACCTGTCACCGATAAGAGTGGGCAGGGCGCGGCTTCAGTCGCGCCATTGGGATCAGTGGAAATGGCGGATGTAACCGCCGAAACAAGTAGCCGCGAAGCGGCAAAAGAACGCAGCCCACGGCGTAAGCCGTGGATGTAAGCGAATTGAACAGCGGCCCCTTGGGGCGAAGGAAACTGAAATTCGTATCGCATGACGAACGAAGAAAAACATAACGGTGGCCTGATCCAGATCAAAACGCGGGAAGACGTTTGCCCCGGCTCCAAGGACAAACTTTCCCTCGCCTATGTCCGCGAGAAAATCGACGCGGCCACTGCTCACGATGAGACCGAAGAAACCGGGCCGCAGTACTGGCGCTCGCTTGAGGAACTTGCCGGCAGCCCCGAATTCCAGGAAGCCCTGCACCGCGAATTTCCTAAACGCGCCTCCGAATGGATTGACAGCGTCTCGCGACGCGGATTCCTCAAGGTCATGGGCGCATCGCTCGGCCTCGCGGGCATGACGGGATGCGTCAAGCTTCCACTTGAGCCGATCGTTCCTTACGTTCGTCAGCCGGAAAATGTCATTCCGGGACGTCCGCAGTACTATGCGACGGCGATGACGCTCAGCGGCTACGCACAGCCGCTTCTTGTCGAGAGTCATCTCGGGCGTCCAACCAAGATCGAAGGTAACGAGCAACACCCGGCGTCCATGGGCGGCACCGACATCTTTGCGCAGGCGTCCCTGTTAGGTATGTACGATCCCGACCGCTCGCAAAACGTCGCCTCCATGGGCGATGTTCGTTCGTGGCAGGGATTCATGACGGCGCTTCGCGGGCCGCTCGCCGCGCAGAAGTCGCTGCAAGGCGCGGGCATCCGCATCCTTACAACGACGATCTCCTCGCCGACGCTTGCTGATCAGATTCGCAATTTCCTGAAGCTGTATCCGCAGGCGAAGTGGCACGTCTACGAGCCAGTCAACCGCGACAACGCGCTCGACGGCGCGAAGATGGCGTTCGGCCAGCCGGTCGAAACGCGCTACGACTTCACGAAGGCAGATGTCATCGTTTCGCTCGATGCCGATTTCCTCTATGGGGGATTCCCCGGCAACGTGAAGTACATCCGCGATTTCGCCAGCCGCCGTAATCCCGACGGCAACATGAACCGCTTGTACATGATCGAAAGTACGCCAAGCGCGACGGGAGCCAAGGCGGATCATCGAGTGGGAGTGAAGGCCTCTGAGATTGTCAGTGTCTTCAGCGAGAAGAATGCCTTGCCGCCGAAATTTTTTGAGGCTCTCAAGGCGGACATGCACTCTCACCCGGGCTCCAGCATCATCATCGCAGGTGATCACCAGCCTCCCGCCGTTCACGCCTTCGCCCATGCGATGAACGCTCTACTTGGCAACGTCGGCAAGACCGTGTTTTATACCGACCCAGTCGATGCGAATCCAGTCAATCAGACAGAGTCTCTGAAGGAACTCGTCGCCGACATGCAAGCCGGTAAGGTCGATCTGCTAATTATCGTTGGAGGCAACCCGGTCTACGACGCTCCCGCCGACCTTAATTTCGCCGAAGTGCTGAAGTCCGGCAAGACTCCCGTCCGAGTGCATCACGGCCTTTACCAGGACGAAACTGCCGAGCTTTGCCAGTGGCATGTGCCTGCCACACACGAACTCGAATCCTGGGGTGATGCCCGCGCATACGACGGCACCGTCAGCATCATTCAGCCACTGATCGCTCCCCTTTATAACGGCAAGAGCGCCATCGAATTTTTCGCGATGCTCTCCGGCCAGAGTGATGCCGCCGGATACGAACTGGTTCGCTCCTTCTGGCAGAAGCAGCACACGGGAGCCGACTTCGAGCAATTCTGGCGCAAGTCGCTGCACGACGGCTGGGTCGAAGGCACCGGATTTACTGCGAAGAATCTGACTGCAAAAACTTCGATTTCGACTCCGGAGCCATCGAATTCCAATACCATCGAGCTCAACATCCGCCGCGATCCCACGATCTACGACGGACAATTTTCCAACAACGGCTGGCTGCAAGAACTTCCCAAGCCGATGTCGAAGCTCACGTGGGACAATGCCGTTCTCATCGGTCCGAAGATGGCGAGCCGCCTGGGACTACAGACCAAGGACGTGGTCGAGCTTGAACTGAACGGCAAGAAAATAAAGGGTCCCATCTGGATTCAGGCCGGACACGCTGACAACTCGGTCACGATCACGCTCGGCTATGGCCGCAAGCGCGCAGGTCGCGTCGGCAGTGAGCTGGGCTTCAACGCCAACGAATTCCGCACCACCGCCAATCCGTGGACTGCCAGCGGCATTCAGATTCGCAAGACTGGCGACACCTACGATCTCGCCTCCACGCAGGGCATGCAATCGATGGATACCCCCGATGGCGAGCACCGTCCTCTGGTCCGCGAAACCAGCCTCGACGAATACAAGAAGCGTCCCAATTTCGCCGAGGAAGAAGAGGAGACTCCAGCAAAAGACGTCACGCTCTATCCGAATTACGAGTACGAGAAGCAGACGTACGAATGGGGAATGGCGATCGACCTCAACAAGTGCACCGGATGCAACAATTGCATTCTCGCTTGCCAGTCCGAAAATAATATCCCCGTGGTTGGACAGCACCAGACTCTTCTCGGCCGCCATATGCACTGGATTCGCGTGGATGTCTACTACCAGGGCGATCGGGACAATCCGAGAGCGTTCATGCAGCCGGTACCGTGCATGCAGTGCGAGAACGCGCCATGCGAAGTGGTTTGCCCGGTTGGCGCAACCAGTCACACCACCGAGGGCCTGAACGACATGGTCTATAACCGGTGCGTAGGAACGCGGTATTGCCAGAACAATTGCCCCTACAAGGTTCGCCGTTTCAACTTCCTGCTTTTCCAAGATTGGGAGACGCAGCAATACAAGATGATGCGCAATCCTGACGTGAGCGTGCGCAGCCGCGGCGTGATGGAAAAATGTACGTATTGCGTGCAGCGCATCAACGAGCGCCGCATCGATACCGAAGTTGCGACGGTTCGTGATGGCAAGGAAATCCGCATCGGAGACGATTTGCAGACCGCGTGCCAGCAGTCGTGCCCCGCGGACGCCATCGTTTTCGGCAACATCAACGATCCGAACAGCACCGTATCGAAGTGGAAAGCGCAGGCCCGCAATTACAGCCTGCTTGGCGAACTGAACACTCGCCCCCGCACCACGTACTTGGCGGAAGTGAGAAACCCGAATCCGGAACTGGAGTCCTGAACCGGCTTCCGGACGGCGGATAGCGAAAGCTGGAAGCCATGAAGCAACGCAAGAGCTGAGAGCTTAACGACATAGCATGCCAGAGCAATACAAATCAACGACCGAGATCGAACGCGCTCCCGTCATCGCGCCGGGCCACACTTTCGGCACGGTTACCGAGAAGATCAGCGCCATCGTCCTCACGCGCCCGGCCAGCAATGGATGGTTCATCGGATTTGGCCTGATGTTCATGGCGACGATGATGATGCTCTATGCCATCGGCTACCTTTTCCTGAAGGGCATCGGCATCTGGGGCGTGACCATCCCGATCGGTTGGGGCTTCGCCATCGTCAACTTCGTGTGGTGGATCGGTATCGGCCACGCGGGCACGCTCATCTCCGCGATTCTCTTGTTGTTGCGGCAGTCCTGGCGTAACTCGATCAACCGCTTCGCCGAAGCCATGACGCTCTTCGCCGTGGCCTGCGCGGGCATCTTCCCCGCCATTCACGTTGGCCGCCCGTGGCTCGCTTACTGGCTGTTTCCATATCCCAACACGATGCGCGTGTGGCCGCAGTTCCGCAGCCCGCTCATGTGGGACGTCTTCGCGGTCTCGACCTACGCCACCATTTCGGCTCTCTTTTGGTTCACAGGACTGATCCCCGACTTCGCGACACTTCGTGATCGCACCGAGAAGCGGTGGTTGAAGATGGTGTACGGGATGCTTTCTTTCGGCTGGCGCGGATCCGCCCGCCACTGGCACCGCTACGAGACGATGTACCTGGTGCTCGCCGGACTCGCCACCCCGCTTGTCCTCTCCGTCCACACCGTCGTCAGCTTCGACTTCGCCATCGGCATCGTTCCCGGCTGGCACACCACCATCTTCCCGCCATACTTCGTCGCCGGCGCTATCTACTCCGGCTTCGCGATGGTGCTCATGCTTGCGATCCCGATCCGAAAGATCTACGGTCTGGAAGATTTCATTACCGAGCGCCACCTGCAGAATTCCGCGAAAGTCATGCTCGCTACCGGGCTCATTGTGGCTTACGGATACGGCATCGAGGCATTCATGGGATGGTATAGCGGCGACCGTTACGATGCCTTCACGCTGTGGAACCGCCTACACGGACCTTACGCGTTCTGGTACCTCTCTCTACTTACCTGCAACATCTTTATTCCGCAGGTTCTCTGGATTCGCAAGTTGCGTACGAGTCCTGCCGCCCTGTTCGTGGTTTCCGGCGTGATTCTTGTTGGCATGTGGCTCGAGCGCTTTATTATTGTCGTCGTCAGCTTGCACCGTGACTTCCTGAACTCCTGCCGGAAGCGGAGGTAAAAGAGTAATGGCGAAGCGCGATCCCATTTACGGCATTATGGCCGAATTTGATTCGGCGCAGGCTTTGGTCGATGCCGCCAAGAAAACACACGCAGCGGGCTACAAAAAGATCGACGCCTATAGTCCATTCCCGATCGAAGGACTCGCGGAAGAAATCGGATTTCATCATGACGAAGTTCCTCTTGTCATTTTGATCGGAGGCATCATCGGCGGATGCACCGGGTATCTGATGCAGTACTGGATGAACGCTGTCGACTACCCGCTGAACATCGGTGGCAAGCCACCGCATTCCTGGCCGGCGTTCATAGTGATTACCTTCGAGATGACCATCTTGTTTGCCGGAATCTCGGCGGTATTTGGCATGTTGGCCCTGAACGGGCTGCCGATGCCATATCACCCGGTTTTCAACGTTCCGCGTTTCGCATTCGCGTCGAAAGACCGCTTTTTCCTGATCGTGTTCTCGTCCGACAAGAGGTACAACGCTGCAGAAGTACGCCGGTTCTTTGAAGGCATGAACCCGCGCTCGATCTCGGAGGTGCCAAGTTAGAATGCACCTCTTCACCTCACTGAAGTCGCGGCGTCCTCCTGAGCGCAGCCGGTTTTCAGGCGGAGCGAAGGATCTCGCGCGAACTGGATCAAGCTTCGCGTTATTGACTGCTGTCGTTTTGACGAGCGCGTGCCGCATCGACATGCATGTGCAACCGCGCCAGAATCCGCTCTCATACAGCGACTTCTACGCCGACCACCGGTCCGCACGCCCTCCAGTCGAAGGCACCGTAGCACGCGGGCAACTGTATTCCGACGCTTATTTCTATACCGGAAAGATCGGCAGCAATCCCGGCGACTACATGCCGTTCCCTGTGACCAAGGAAGTTCTCGAGCGCGGACGGGAGAGGTTCAATATCTATTGCGCTCCTTGCCACTCGCGCGTCGGAGACGGTCAGGGATTCATCCCGTCTCGCGGCTTCTCGCGCATGCCGCCCTCCTACCACATTCCGCGGTTGCAGAAGGCGCCTCTGGGCTACTTCTTCGACGTGATGACAAATGGCTTCGGCATTATGCCCGACTACGCTTCGCAGATTTCACCGGAAGATCGGTGGAAGATCGTCGCCTACATCAAGGCGCTGCAACTGAGCCAGGACGCGAAGCAAGCGGATGTTCCAGCAGGCCAGCAGATTCCCTCCGAGCCGCCGAAATTTTCCGAGCCCGGATCAGGAGCCACTTTGCCTCAAGTTGTAAATGAACCGCAAACCGGACTCGAGTCTGGACGAGAACACGATAGAAGGCGAGACAACAAATGACCCCGGCGCCCGGCAAACAACTCGATCTTACGGCCCCGGAGGTCGTAAAGACGATCGGCCAGCGCTCGCTGATCATCGGCGTGATCTTCGCCATCGGCGCGATTGCGCTCGCCTTCACGCGTCCCGACGAGTTCTATCGCGGATACCTGCTCGGCTACATGGACTGGCTCGGGGTTGCGCTCGGTTCCATGGCCATCGTCATGATCCGACATCTCACGGGTGGCGGATGGGGCACAGTCATTCGACGCGTTCTGGGCGCAGCTATGCGCACCCTGCCCGTGCTCGCGGTTCTGTTTATCCCGATCATCATCGGCGTACTGCAGCATCGCAGCTATCCCTGGCTCATGCCGCTTGATGCGATTTCGGATCCCCATATCAGGGAGCATCTTGAAAAGCACGCCTTCATCAAAGGCGCGTATCTGAATGCCGGCGGATTCATCATTCGCGCGATCATCTATCTCGCAATCTGGAACCTGCTCTCATTCCTGCTCTCGATGTGGTCGAAGCAGACCGATAAGCCGAATGCTCCCGACAACACGCAGAAATTTAAAGCTGTCGCCGGGCCGGGGTTGATCCTCTACGCTTTCACGATCACATTCGCGACGATTGATTGGGTCATGTCCCTCGATCCAAGCTGGATCTCCACCATTTTCGGTCTGATCATCCTGGCTGGTGAACTGCTTTCCGCCATCTGTTTTGCCATCGTAGTCGAGCGCATTCTCGTGAAATACAAACCGATGTCCGAGATGCTCAAGCCCGAATTCGTCCATGACCACGGCAAGTGGACCCTCACCTTCATCATGCTATGGGCCTACTTCAGCTTCTCGCAGTGGCTGATTATCTGGGCGGGCAACCTTCCGAATGAGATCACGTTTTATCTGAAACGGCTCAACCACGGATGGGGCTACATCGGAGCATTCCTGGCTTTCTTCCATTTCTGTATCCCCTTCCTGTTTTTGTTGTCGCGGCCCTTCAAGCGCGACATCCGCAAGCTAGTCTGGCTTGCGGTATGGCTCCTGTTCATGCGGTTTGTCGATCTGTTCTGGATCATTGAGCCGAACTTCTCGCAACAATTCTCTGTGACCATTGCAGACATTGTTGTGCCGATTGCCATTGGCGCGATCTGGATGTTCTTCTTCTGTCGCAATCTCGCCGCTCTGCCGCTGCTGCCGGTCTACGATGTATCGGCGCGAGATGTTTTTGAGCCCGACCCGACGCACCCGCCGGGGATTCCGGAGAACGCATGAGCAACGAAACTCATCCCGTAAAACACAATGGCCATGCCGATTACGAACGCAAAGATATCGGCGTCGGTGGCGTGTTCGCGTTCCTGGTCGGACTTGCCGCGGTCCTCGTACTTTGTTTCTTCCTTGTCCGCGGCCTGTACAGCGTTTTGGAGTCTTACTTTGCCGGAAAACAGCCGGCCGTGAGTCCGCTCGCAACCAATGTGCCAAAAGACACTCGGAAGTTGCCGCCGGAATACAAGAGCGACGCGGAGGGTACTGACTACGAGAAATATTTGCGACAGAACTTCCCCGCTCCGCAACTCGAAACTAACGAGCGCACGGAACTGAACAACATTCGCCTGCGCGAGGAAAACGTCCTCAGCAGCTACGACTATGTCGACAAGAATGCAGGCACCGTCCGCATTCCCATCGACCGCGCCATGGAACTTCTCGTTGAACGTGGACTTCCCGTGCTGAATCAGGCCCATAACGCTGCAACGCAGAACACCATGTCGTCTGGGGCAGAAAAAGGAAGCAAGAAGTGAAGCAGCAGAATCAAAATTCGAGACTGAAGCTGTCGTTGATCGCCGACAGCCGTTCTTCGGGTTCTTCGCGAACTCTTGGCGATCTTTGCGGTAAAAGCCTTTTGCTGGTAGCAACCGTGCTCTTGGCATCCACTGCCCTCGCTCAATCCATGACCAAGGGTGTGATGTCGCCTCCAGCCAGCGTGCGCCCACCTTATCTGACGAACGTCGGCATCGAACAACACCTCGACGCTCAGGTTCCCGCCGATCTCGCTTTCGTCGACGATACCGGGCGTTCCGTCAAACTCGGCGACTAT
>Ga0335069_10010394_pt1 | contig 13187 bp, 12 predicted proteins | sample Lox_Sample_11_FD_206714 | JGI IMG/M metagenome (GOLD analysis project Ga0335069, IMG submission 206714) | Soil microbial communities from Loxahatchee National Wildlife Refuge, Florida, United States - Lox_Sample_1.1 | ecosystem: Environmental > Terrestrial > Soil > Wetlands | place: USA... | reverse complement strand
GTGCAGGGGTCGTTACGGCCCCGCTTTGCGTCCTCGGCCGCGTAGTACCGGACGATCTCGGAGGGGGCGCGGTTCTCGGCGAGCAGCCTGCCCATGATCCGCACCGGCTCGTCGATGTGGTGGAAGAAGTCCTTGAAGCCGGGGCAGAGGTAGTTCAGTCCGGGCTCGCCGTCCGGTGTCTCGATGAAGCGGTCCTTGGGGCAGCCGCCGTGGCAGGCGAAGTCGTTGGCCTTGACGAACGCCGCCCACTCCTCGTCGAGCAGATGAAACGCAGGCGGCGCATCGGGGATCGTCATCGCGTTGCCCATCCCCGGTGAACCTACAACGCCGATCGCCGCCCACGGGTCGCGGGTGCGAAGAGCGGGCGAAGGAGGACACCCGTTTGCGTGAGAATGCCGGCGTGACCCTCCTGGCCCAGAAGGCGGCGGCGTTCGCGGCACTGCACACCGGCGAGCCGTTCGTCATCCCCAACCCGTGGGACGCCGGCTCCGCCCGCGTGCTCGCCGCGCTCGGGTTCCGGGCGCTGGCGACGACGAGCTCCGGCTTCGCCTTCACGCTCGGCCGGCTCGACGGCGGCGCGACGCTCGACGAGGTGGTCGAGCACACGGCCGTGCTCGACCGTGCGACGGATCTTCCGGTCGCGGTCGATCTCGAGAACGGCTACGGCGCCGATCCGGCGAGCTGCGCACGGGCGATCGCGCGCGCCGCGGAGGCGGGTGCGGTCGGCGGCTCGATCGAGGACTACGACCCGGACGGGTTCCTGTACGAGCCCGGCCGCGCCGCCGAGCGGATCGCCGCCGCGGCCGAGACGGCGCACGGACTCGGCTTCCCGTTCATGCTCACCGCTCGAGCCGAGAACCACATCCGCGGCAATCCCGACCTCGAGGACACGATTGCGCGGCTGCAGTCGTTCGAGGCGGCCGGCGCCGACGTGCTCTACGCGCCGGGCCTGCGCACCGCCGACGAGATCCGCGCCGTGTGCGACGCGGTGTCGAAGCCGGTGAACGTGCTCGCGCTTCCGGGACTGTCGCTCGCGGAGATCGTCGGCGCCGGCGCGCAGCGCGTGAGCGTCGGCGGAGGACTGGCCTGGGTCGCGGTCAAGGCACTGGCCGACGCGGCCACCGCGATCCGCGACGACGGCGACCTGTCCGTCCTCGCCGCGCGCGTGCCGCTCCGCGAGTGGTTCGCCGACTAGCGGCTATGGCGTCGCCGCAGGCGCCGTCGACTCACGCACGACGAGCTTCGTCGCGAGCTCGACGCGCATGGCCTCGACGGCCTGGCCCTCGAGCAGCCGGTTCAGCAGGCTGACGCCCATCCGGCCCATCTCCTGGAGCGGTTGCCGCACCGTGGTCAGCGTCGGCGTGACGAGCACCGCCTCCTCCGCGTCGTCGAAGCCGACGAGCGAGATGTCCTCGGGGACGCGGAGGCCGCGCTCCCGGGCGGCGCGGGCCACGCCGATGGCGATGTTGTCGTTGAAGCCGAAGATCGCCGTCGGCCGGTCCGGGCGGTCGAGCAGCTGCGCGGCCGCGGCGTGGCCGCCGTCGATCTCGAAGTTGGAGGGGATCTCGAGGCTGCGATCGGGCGCGATCCCCGCCCCGGCGAGCGCGGCGTGGAAGCCGTTGATCCGCTCCCGGCTCGCCATCCACGTGGGCGGGCCGATGATCGCGCCGATGCGGCGGTGGCCGAGCGCGAGCAGGTGCTCGGTGGCCGCCTTCGCGCCGGACGCGTTCGCCGCCGAGACGGAGGCGATGCCCTCGTCCAGCGGCTCCATCGGATCGACGACGACGAACGGGTAGCCGTGCGCGGTCAACGCCTTCAGCTCGGTGCTCGACTCCGACGGGAGCATCAGCAGCGCGCCGTCGGTCGTCCCGTGCATCAGCCGGTCGAGCAGCGTCACCTCGCGTTCGTGCTCGTGCAGCGTCGGGCAGAGCACGATGCGCATGTCCTGCTCGTAGAGCGCCTCGCCGGCTCCGAAGAGGATGGCCGAGAAGTACGCGGCGTGGACGATCGGGATGGTCACTCCGACGAGGCCCGTGCGACCGCCGGAGAGACCGCGGGCGCTCCGGTTCGTCGTGAAGCCCTGCTGGCGGACGACCTCGAGCACGGCCTCGCGCGTCTCCGGCGCGACGTCGGGCCGGTCGTTGAGCACGCGGGACACGGTGGCGATCGAGACGCCGGCGAGCCGGGCGATGTCGCGGATCGTCGCCCGCCCGGATTGCTCCGTCTGCGGTGTGCCCACCTGAGCCACAGCACCTCTCCGTTCCTCGCCGTCGCCGCCGGAAACGTTTCCGGTCGGCACCAGTGTAAGCCTCCCGTGGAGGCGAGTCAAAAAACCGCATATCTGCGACGTTCTCTTGGCGCCAAGAGGTTGACTCTTTCGTAACGATCTGTTAACCGTTACCGGGAATGGTTACGGAACTTCCGGGAAGTCGATCGATTCGTCTCAGTCCTTGGGCCACGCAGCCCGTCAGAACAGTCGGCTGACGCTCCGCTCGCGACGACGCGATCGGGCAAGAAAGGAAGGGAGAATGATGAGTCCTGTCCACTCCGGGCGCTCGAGGCTTCGGGTGGTCGGCCTGCTGGGTGCGGTTGCGCTGCTCGTCGCGCTCGTCGCCCAGTCCGCACAGGCCACGCCCCTCGCCCCGTCGTCCGCGACGGTCGCCGCGGCGCACCAGTGTGTCGTCATGGCCGGTTCGGGAGATCCGGCCTTCGTCAAGAACTTCAACCCGTACACGGCGACCTCGCTGCCGAGCGGCGACTTCGTCAAGGGCGCGTTCTACGAGCCGCTGATCGTCAGCACTTCCGCCGGCGGAGGCCACCAGTATCCGTGGCTCGCCCAGAGCTGGAAGTGGAGCAACGGCAACAAGACGCTGACGCTGAACATCCGCAAGGGCGTCAAGTGGTCGGACGGCAAGCCGCTGACCGCGGCCGACGTCGTCTACAGCCTCACCGCCGGCAAGCAGAACGCGGTGATGGACATCATCGGCCTCTACCGGCCTGGCACCAACATCGCCTCGGTCAAGCAGACGGGCCCGTACACCGTCGCCATCACGCTGAAGACGCCGGACTCCCAGTTCATCGCGGCCACCCTGAACGGGCAGATGGTCGTGCCGCAGCACATCTTCTCGAAGGTGGCCGACATCGCCACGTGGACGAACTCGACCCCGGTCGGGTCCGGCCCGTTCACGAAGATCACGCGCTTCACCCCGCAGGACTACGTCCTCTCCAAGAACCCGAACTACTGGATGCCGGGAGCTCCCAAGGTGCCGTGCCTCGAGTACGTGCTGGCCACGTCCAACGACGCGGGCCTGCTGCAGATCCAGAGCGGTCAGGTCGACTGGACGCACAACTTCGTCCCGAACGTCGAGACGGCGTACATCGCGAAGGACCCGGCGCATTTCCACGCCTTCTACTCGACGGCCGCCTACGCGCAGTCGCTCACGCTCGACGACACGCAGTACCCGTACAGCCTCATCCCGTTCCGGAAGGCGCTCAGCCTGGCCATCGACCGGAACAGCGTGTCGAAGCTCGGTGAGTACGGCTATGCGCCGCCCACCGACGCCCTCGGCCTCAGCTACCTCTTCCCCAAGTGGGTGACCGATCCGAAGGTCAAGGCGCTGGCGAAGGCGGAGGCGACGTACAACCCGACGGCGGCGAAGGCGTTGCTGACCGCGAACGGGTTCACGTACAAGGGCAGCCAGCTGATCGACCCGAAGGGCAACCCGGTCTCGCTGAACATCCACGTGATCTCGGGTTGGTCCGACTGGGTCGCGTCGATCCAGATCATCACCAAGAACCTCCAGGCGATCGGCATCAACTCGAGCCCCGCGCTGGAGCCGGACTGGAACTCGTGGTATCCGAACGCTGCATCGACGAAGGCCCCGACGCTGCTCTGGCAGGGTGCCTCCATGGCCTCGCCGTACGCGTTCTTCTACGCCAACATGAGCCAGAACGCGTTCATCCCGTCGGGTCAGGATGCGACGACCACCGGCAACTGGGAGCACTACTGGAACTCCACCGCCACGAAGACGCTGGCCGCGTGGAAGACGACGTTGAGCCCGGCCAAGCAGCAGAAGTTCGCGACCTCGCTCGAGAACCTGTGGTTGCAGAAGCTGCCGACCATCCCGCTCTTCGTCGGGCCGCGGTGGTCGACCTACAGCACGAGGTACTTCCACTGCTTCACGTCGCCGAAGGACTACTACGGCGATCCGATCTTCACCCAATTCCCCGACAACATCGTGTCGTTCACGCGGATCTGCCCCGGCGGATCGAGCGGCGCGTAGTTGAGCAGCGGGGGATAACGCAAGACCCTCCGAACGACCGGCGGGCGGGCACCACGCCCGCCCGCCGGTCAAAATCCCTCACATGCGCTGGTTCATCCGCCGACTCGGGTTCTACGTCTTCGCGATCTGGGTCGCGATCACCCTGAACTTCCTGTTGCCGCGCCTCATGCCGGGCGACCCGCTCGGCGGACTGATGCAGCGGCTGACTCCCTCCCAGATCCAGGGGAACCCGGGGATCATCAACACCTTCAAGATCATGCTCGGCGGCACGCACGAGCCGATGTGGAAGGCGTATCCGATCTACCTGCGCAACATCTTCACGGGCAACCTGGGGATCTCGACGTCGAACTACCCGTCGCACGTCTCCGATGTGATCGGCCGCACGCTTCCGTACTCGATCTTCCTCGTCGGCGTCGGCTTCATCCTCGCGTTCATCCTCGGCATCGCGGTCGGGATGGTGGCCGCGTGGCGGCGCGGCGGCATCGTCGACAACTTCGTCATGCCGAGCCTGCTCGCGCTCGCCGCTTTTCCGGCGTTCTTCACCTCTCTCGTCCTCGTCTACTTCCTCGGCCTGAAGCTCGGCTGGTTCCCACTCCAGCACGCGTACGACACGGGTGTGACCCCGGGATTCAACTGGGCGTTCCTCTCCAGCGCCTTCCGCCACGCCGAGCTGCCGATCATCGTGATCGTCCTCGTCTTCGCCGGCGGCTGGGCGCTGAACATGCGCACGATCATGATCAACACGATCGAGGAGGACTACGTGGGGATGGCGAAGGCGAAGGGCCTTCACGACCGGCGCGTGATGACACGCTATGCGGCGCGGAACGCGATCCTGCCACCACTCAACGGGTTCGCCGCGCAGTTCGCGACGGCGGTCGGCGGCCTCGTCTTCATCGAGTTCGTCTTCAGCTATCCCGGCGCGGGGTGGACGCTGCAGCAGGCGGCGCTCGGCGCCGACTACCCGTTGACGCAGGGGCTGCTGCTCGTCTTCGCGGTCTGCGTGATCGTGGCGAACTTCATCATGGACCTGCTCAACTTCGTCCTCGACCCGCGCGTGAGGACGGCGTAGCAGCTGTGTCCCAGATCCAGCCTCTCGATTCCGTCAGCGTCCCGGCACCGACCGTCGAGGTCGCGCGGGTGGGCGGGCCCGATCGAGAGCGCGCGGGCCGCCGCCGACTCCGCTTGCCCGGCTGGCTGAAGCTGCTGCTCGGCAACCCCAAGTCGCGCGGCGGGATCATCGTGCTCTCCGGGATCATCGTCGTGGCCGTCATCGCGCCGTGGATCGCGCATGCGAACCCGAACGACTTCTCGCTGATCGACTCGCGCCAGTCGCCGTCGTTCCACCACCTCTTCGGCACCACCGACCAGGGCTCGGACATCTTCTCGCAGGTGGTGTGGGGCGCACGCTCCTCCCTCATCATCGGTGCGGCGGCGGCGCTGCTCGCGACAGTGCTCGCAACCACGCTCGGGATCCTCGCGGCGTACTCGGGGGGAGTCGTCGACGACATCATCAACCTGATCACGAGCGTCTTCCTCGTCATCCCGACGATCCCGCTGCTGATCGTCGTCTCGTCGTATCTCCACTCGCGGAGCGGCGTGACGATGGTGCTGATCCTCGGTCTGACGCTGTGGGGGTTCGAGGCGCGCATCCTGCGCGGCCAGGCGCTCGCGTTGCGCAACCGCGACTTCATCCTGTCGGCGAAGGTGGCCGGTGAGGGCACCTGGCGGATCATCTTCAGCGAGTTCGTGCCGAACATGATCAGTCGCATCGCGGCCGCCTTCGTGCTCGTCTTCTACATCGCCATCCTCACCGACGCCGGTCTCGAGTTCCTCGGGCTCGGCGACATGAATCACGCGAGCTGGGGCGTGACCATGTACTGGGCGCAGGTCAACTCGTCGTTCCTCCAGGGCGAGTGGTGGCCGTTCCTGTTCCCCGGCATGGCGCTCGCTCTCACCGTCGCCGCGCTCGTGTTCATCCTGGCCGGCGTCGACGAGGTCAGCAACCCGCGGCTGCGCAAGGACCGGAAGCGCGGCGTGATCCGCAGCCTGTTCGTCGGCGGCCGCGGCGCGCGTGTCGCGCTCGACGCCAAGGACCCGGCGTGACCGGCGTGTTGGAGGGTGGCGTGGGATCCCCGTCGGCCGTCGGGCAGGAGACACTCGTCGAGCTCCGCGAGCTCGTCGTCGACTACGTCCTCGGCGGCCGCCACATCCGCGCCGTCGACCACGTCAACCTCAGCATCGGCAGCGGAGAGATCGTCGGGCTGGCCGGCGAGTCCGGCTGCGGGAAGAGCACGATCGCGAACGCCGTCATGCAGCTGCTGCGCCCACCCGCGCAGGTGACGAGCGGCCAGGTGCTGTTCCGTGGCCAGGACCTGACGAAGCTGAGCACGGAGGAGGTGCGGCAGTTCCGCTGGCAGAACGTCTCGATGGTCTTCCAGAGCGCGATGAACTCGCTCAACCCGCTGATGCGCGTCGGCGACCAGTTCGTCGACATGATGAAGGCCCACCGGAAGATCTCGAAGAGCGACGCCCTCGCGCGCGCGGCCACCCTGATGGAGCTCGTCGGCATGGACCGCAGCCACGTTCGCTCGTACCCGCACGAGCTCTCGGGCGGCATGCGCCAGCGCACGGTCGTGGCGATGGCGCTCGCGCTCGGGCCGGAGCTGATGATCATGGACGAGCCGACGACGGCGCTCGACGTCGTCGTCCAGCGCGAGATCCTCCAGCGGGTGCAGGATCTCCAGCAGGACCTCGGCTTCGCCGTCCTCTTCATCACGCACGATCTGTCGCTGCTCGTCGAGTTCAGCAACCGGATCGCGATCATGTACGCGGGCGAGATCGTCGAGGCGGCTCCGTCCGACGAGCTGTTCCGGCGTCCGCTGCACCCGTACACGGTCGGGCTGATGAGCTCGTTCCCGTCGCTGTCCGGCCCGCTCGAGCGGATGGCAGGCATCACCGGCTCGCCGCCCGACCTGGGGAACCCGCCGTCCGGCTGCCGCTTCCACACGCGCTGCTCGCACTGCGATCCCGCGGGCCGCGCGCTGTATGCGCGGCAGACCACCGAGCGCCCCGTTCTCCGTGAGGTCGAGCCCGGACACTTCGTCGCCTGCCACCTGTTGGACACGCCGTGAGCGCCGTCGCTGTGGAACCGGACCGGACTCTCGACGTGCGGGGGCTCTCGAAGACCTTCCCGGTTCCCGGTGCGTCGCTGCTGCACCGGCAGACGCTGCGTGCGGTCGACGACGTCACGTTCGCGCTGAAACAGGGAACGGTGACGGCGCTCGTCGGCGAGAGCGGCAGCGGCAAGAGCACGGTCGCGCGCCTGATCTCGCGTCTGTACACGCCGACCGGCGGCTCGATCCTCTACCGCGGCGAGGACGTCGGCGCGATGCACGGGAAGGAGGAGCTGCTGCGCTACCGCTCGCGCGTGCAGATGATCTTCCAGGATCCGTTCTCGTCGCTCAATCCGGCCAAGCGCGTCGATTACCACGTGGCGCGGCCGCTGCTGATCCACAAGATCGTCCCGAGGGCCGACGTGCCCGACCGCGTGCACGAGCTGCTCGACTCGGTCGGGCTCGTGCCCGCCCAGGAGATCGCGAAGAAGTATCCGCACGAGCTCTCCGGCGGGCAGCGCCAGCGCGTCGCCATCGCGCGCGCCCTCGCGGTCGAGCCGGAGGTGATCCTCGCCGACGAGCCGACGTCGATGCTCGACGTCTCGATCCGGCTCGGGATCCTCAACCTGATCCTCGACCTGAAGCGCGGTCGCAACATCGCGTTCCTGTACGTGACGCACGACCTCGCGAGCGCGCGCTACGTCGCGGACGACGTGATGGTCATGTACGCGGGCCAGATCGTCGAGCACGGGCCGACGGACGAGGTGCTGCAGCGGCCGATGCACCCGTACACGAAGCTGCTGCTCTCTGCGGTGCCGAATCCGAACGCGGGCCTGCACAGCCACCGCCTCGCGCCGCGGCCGAAGGCCGACCTCGCCGTCGACCTCGTCGGCTGCCGTTTCGCCGAGCGCTGCCCGCTCGCCGTCGCCGCGTGCGTCAGCGACCCGCAGGTCCTTCTCGAGCGGCGCCCTGACCACCTCGTGCGCTGCCCCATCACCGATCCGTCCACCTGAAACGAGAGGAAGCCATGTCCAGCGATCACGTGATGCAGTTCCCACCCGACTTCGTCTGGGGCGCTGCGACCGCGTCGTTCCAGATCGAAGGCGCCACCCACGAGGGTGGCCGCGGCGAGAGCATCTGGGACCGGTTCTGCGCCACGCCGGGGAAGGTCCGCAACGGCGACACGGGCGAGATCGCGTGCGACTTCTACCACCGCTATCCCGAGGACGTCGGACTGATGACGGAGCTCGGGATCGACGCGTTCCGCTTCTCGATCGCCTGGCCGCGCATCCTGCCGGACGGGCGCGGACGCGTGAATCACGAGGGGCTCGACTTCTACGACCGGCTGCTCGACGAGCTGCTCGAGCACGGCATCCGCCCGTTCGCGACGCTGTATCACTGGGATCTGCCGCAGGCTCTCGAGGATCTCGGCGGCTGGCCGAACCGGGACATCGTCGACGCGTTCGGCGAGTACACGGAGATCGTCGCCGGGCGGCTCGGCGACCGGGTCGACTCCTGGATCACGCTCAACGAGCCGCGCGTGTCCACGTGGGAGGGCTACGGCAACGGACGCCACGCTCCGGGGCGGACGAGCCAGGCGGACGCGCTGGCGGCGTCGCATCATCTCCTGCTCGCGCACGGTCGCGCGGTCGAGATCCTTCGCCGTGTTCTTCCGGGCGCGAAGGTCGGCATCACGCTCGACCTTCACCCCGTCTATCCGGCCGGCGACAGCGATGCCGACAGGGCGGCCGCGAAGCGGATGGACGGACTCGAGAACCGCTGGTTCCTCGACCCGATCTTCCGCGGCGAGTACCCGGCCGACGTGCTTGCGAGCCTCGACGCCGGCGCACCGGTGATCCTCGACGGCGATCTCGAATCGATCTCCGCGCCGATCGACTTCCTCGGGGTGAACAACTACTCGCGCCAGGTCGTCTCGGCCGGACCGGACGGCGCCGGCCGCGACGTGGCGCGCGATCCGGAGTCGGCCTACACCGACATGGGCTGGGAGGTGTATCCGGAAGGGCTGCACGACGTGCTCATCCGCCTGCGTGACGAGTACGCCGTGCCGAGCATCTACATCACGGAGAACGGCGCCGCCTTCGCCGACGTGCGCAGCCACGACGGCGCGGTGCGCGACCCGGAGCGGGAGGCGTTCCTCGAGGCGTACATCGGTGCCGTCGGTCGCGCGGTCGCGGCCGGTGTCCCCGTGCACGGGTACTTCGTCTGGTCGCTGCTCGACAACTTCGAGTGGGGCTGGGGCTACGGGAAGCGGTTCGGGATCGTGTACGTCGAGTACCCGACGCTCGAGCGCGTGCCGAAGGGCAGCTTCGGGTGGTACCGCGACCTGATCGCCGCGCAGCGGAGCGGCAGCCTGCTGCGCGAGGCATCCGGCATGTGACCTTGCCGCCCGACGGGCTGCGTATGGTCACGAGCGGTGGCCGCGCACCTGAAGCTCTATCCGGACGTGCCCGCGAAGCGACGATCGACGATCCTGCGCGATCTCGCGCTGCTCGCTCTCGTCCTGCTCTTCGCGTGGATCGGCGTCAAGGTGCACGATGCAGTCAACGGCATGGCGGTGCTGGGCTCGGGCGTGAAGCACGCCGGCCTCTCGGTCGAGAGCGGCTTCGGCTCCGCCGCCGGCGCCGTCCAGGGAATCCCGCTCGTCGGCGGCTCGCTCGCCGGCGCGCTCGAGAAGGCGGGACAGGGAAGCGGCGGGAACGTCGCGCAGCTCGGACAGCAGGGCGAGGACAAGGTGCACCAGCTCGCCCTGATCCTCGGGCTGCTCGTGTTCCTCCTGCCGACGATTCTCGTCCTCGTGATCATGCTCCCGTCTCGGATCCGGCAGATCCGGCAACTGGGAGCCGCGAACGCGGTGCTCATCGACACGCACGACCCGGAGCGCCGCAGGCTGCTCGCGATGCGGGCCGCCTTCGGGCTCTCGTATCTGACGCTGCTCGGGTACACGCGCGACCCGATCGGCGACCTCGCCGCCGGGCGCTACGACCCGCTCGTCGCCGCCGCGCTCGACGACGTCGGCATCCGCCGCCCGGCGCTCAGCGCTTCGCCGGAATGAGCGCGCCGATGAACCAGAAGATGGGCAGGAAGATGCCGACGATGAACATCACCCAATGCCCCTTCCTGATCGTGACGAGCCCGAGGGTGAGCATCAGCGCGATGTAGAAGAACAGCGCGATGCCGCCGCCGTACCACCAGACCGACGCGCCTACCAGCATGTCGTTATCCCTTCGTCGCAATTCGAGTCGACGTGCGCCTACTTCAGTGACAGCTGCACCAGCCTACGCGTCGAGATGCCGCCGAGGATGTCCTCCTCGGTGTTCCCCGGCCCGCGGGCGCGGATCTGCATGACGAGCGCGCCGCTGTGCGGGAGGCTCTTCGTCGTCCCGACCGTGAGCGTCACCCAGCCGTCCGACCCGGTCGGCGTCTCCGGCGGGTTCTTCACCCAGTTGTACGGGATGCCGGTCACCTGCACGAGCGCGCCGCTGACGCCCTTCTTCGAGTCCTCGACGACGACGTGCACCTTCAGCGTGAAGGAGCCGCCGGGATTCCCGAACGGGCTCGGGCTGAACTTGACGTCCTGGATCAGCAGGTGGTCGGGCCGCGCCGTCAGCGACGACACCGGAACGACGTTCCCGGAGGGAGGCGTCGTGACGAGGACGGCGGGCGACTCCGCGGCCGTCGATCCGGCGGCGTTCTTCGCCGTCACGCGCGTGCGGAGCGAGCGGCCGGAGTCGGCGGCTGTGACGACATAGCTCGGGCTGTCCGCACCGGTGATGGCGGCGCAGTTCGTACCGGATGCGGCGCAGCGCAGCCACGCGTAGACGAAGGAGGCGCCGTTCGCGCCGGCCCACTCGCCCGACGATGCGTGCACCTGCTTGCCCGGGGCCGGCGTCCCGATGATCAGCGGCGGAGTGATGTTCTTGGGCGGGTCGCCCTTGGCCGCGACGACGTCGCTCAGGTTCGAGTCGATGGAGCCCTTCCCGACGGAGTTCGTCGCGGTCAGGTGGTAGCGAAGCCGGAGTCCGACGTCCGCCTTGACGATCACGTACGTCTTGCCGGTCGCGTCCTTGATGTCCGTGCACGCCGTGGCGGTGCACTGCTGCCAGTGGTATGCGAACGTGATCGGCTGCGTCCCGTTCCACGTCCCGTCGGACGCGGTCAGCGTCTGCCCCTCGATCGTCGTCCCCGTTGGTGCCGGCTGCGACGTCGCCGCCGGCGCGTTGCCGAGGTCGGCGATCAACCCCGTCGGAGCCGAGAAGGCCTGCGCGCTGCCGTCCGCGTTCGTCGCCGTCACGCGCACACGCATCGTGTGGCCGACGTCGGCGGAGCCGAGGAGATGCGTCGCGCCTGTGGCGCCGGAGATGCTCGTGCATCCGGATCCGCCGCTGTTGCAGCGCTGCCACTGGTACGCATACGTGATCGGGAGCGTCCCGCCCCAGCTGCCGCTCGAGGCGGTCAGGGTCTGGCCCTGGCGCGCGGTGCCCGAGACGGTCGGTAGCGCTGCATTGACGGGAGAGGACTTCGCGGCGGCGGTGCCGGCGGGAGCCGCGGCAGCGGACCCGGACACGACGACGAGAGCGACGGCGGCGGCTGCGAGGCCGGCGGCTGCGCGGACGGTGTGCATCGATCTGCTCCTTCATCTGACGGCGAGATCGACGCTAACAGCCATCCGGCGACGCACCGGCCTGCCCGCACCCGCCTGCGCGGGATGCGTCCCACGCGTTTCTTGACGGCCTACAGCGGCGAGTCGTTCTCGTGCTTGTGCTCTTCGCGCCACTCGGCCTGGTAGCGCTCCGAGTCCTCGTACTCCTGCTCGACGAGCCGCCGGTGGGCGTCGCTCTCGGCTGCCGGATGCTCGCCCTCCTTGTCGGACCGGCGGGCGGCGAGGAACGCGACCGCGAGGAGCGGGATCGCAACGGCTGCGATGATCACGATCGGGAGCATGCGCCTACATGATCTCGTCGACGACGACGGTGTCGCCGGCGATGGGGACGATGTCCGAGGCGAAGTGGTCGCCGTCGCCGACGTTCTCGGTGTCGAGCGTCATGGTCGCGGTCTTGCTGTCGCCCGCGTGCAGCGTCACGAGGTCGCCGTTGACGGCGCAGGCGTCGCCGGAGCCGTCGCACGACTGGATCGCGGCGTTGGGAATATCCACCTCGACCTCGTTGATCGCGACCGTGCACGAGAAGCTCAGCGTGAGCTGCGACGGGCCCTGCGGGACGCCGTTGACCATGATCGGACCCCGGAGGTTCACGAGCTCCGTGCACGGCGGGTGTGCGAGGTAGTTCACGACCTTCAGCGCGGCGTTCTTCTTGGTGATCGCGCCTCGGATCCAGCGTGCGGCGTCTTCCGGCTTCATGTCGTGGTGCAGGTGGTACAGGGCCTCCTGGTCGTAGTACGAGTCTGCGGAGTCGGTGTAGTGCTTGACCTTCTTCCAGCCCGTGTCGGGCAGCCCCGGTAGGTCGTCGGCCAGCATCGTGTCGGCCATCTCCGAAACGGCGGACAGCGCGCGCTCCGAGTTGGTGATCGCCGCCGCGGCGTTGTGGATCGAGTCGCTGTCGATCGCGTGGATCGCGTAGTACTCCTGGGAGATCGCCGAGCGAAGATCGACGACCGCGGCCCGGGCGGCCGTCGCCCGGTCGTCGCGCGCCGCCGCGCGCGCGGCGAGCCCGTCGCCGGCGGCGACGAGGAGCACGGCGGCAGCGGCGAGGATGAGGAGGATCCGCCCGATGCGCGGAGCGTAATCGTGCCCGGCCTGCGGCTCAAGAGCCCG